>Ga0187892_10001025_pt1 | contig 68091 bp, 52 predicted proteins | sample MA1701073metaG_FD_139345 | JGI IMG/M metagenome (GOLD analysis project Ga0187892, IMG submission 139345) | Bio-ooze microbial communities from a basaltic lava cave in the Kipuka Kanohina Cave System on the Island of Hawaii, USA - MA170107-3 metaG ... | reverse complement strand
GATGCCCGTCAAATGGGCGTCCCAGCGATTTTCGCCACCGAAGCATCACTCACAGTCCACGATGTCGTGAGCCGCTTCTCAATTAAGAATCAGTCCACGATGTCGTGAGACCTGACACATATGAAATATAGTCTCGACGCTGATCAAGGCTTCTCAGGCCCGATGTAATTCGTCGAAACCAGCTCTAAGTAGCTTGGATAACGCCCCTCATCGAAGTCTTTCAAGAAGACCGTCATCTGCTGCAACAGCGTGGTCGCCCGATGGTTCGACAGCCGCGCCGGATGCGGAAAACGTCCGGTGGCGGAGCGGATGAAGAGGCTCTTGTCGGTGAGCGGCAGCTTCTTCACGTTGCCCGCGAAGGCCGCGAACACTTCGTTCTGGAAAAGGTATTGCTCCACGTTCGACGTGTAGAAGGCCGTCACCGTGAGTCCGTTCTTGCGCAGGTAATCGCCCACCGCCGCAATCGCCTTTTTCCCGCCGAAATCGCCCACCACCGGGATGATCAGGTTCTTCCGATGCAAGCCGCGTACGAAGTCATAGTCCTCCACGCTGGCCAGGAAATTGCCGAGCTTGCCATTCAAGTCTGTCGCCTCGATCAAATCCTTGAAGGTGGGAAAGTAACCGCCCCGCGAGCCATCCATCCGGTAGGCGATGCCCAATCCATCGTTGCGGAAGTTACTGTAGACATAATCCAAACTCTTCTGATCATCTTCGGAGAGTTTGAACTGAAAGTCCTCTTCGATGGTTTTACGGATCGCAGCCAGATTGGCTGTGTAGGCCTGAGCGTCGGCTGGCGCCTGGCTGAAATAGCTCAGAAGCTCACTGACCGAAGCGTCGCCCCCCGGAGTTTTATCCTTCGGCAACGGTCTGCTCAACAGGCGGGAAAGAAACTGCGCGCGAGTCGGCGAAAGATGGAAGATGGCTTTGTACATCAAATGCTGGATCACTGCCTGGCGCCGGATGTCTATGATGAAGGCGATGCGCGGGCGAATCTTGGCGATGTAAGTAAAATTCTGCTCCGGCCCGACACCGATGTAAGCTCCCCCCGAAGCGCCGAGGCTCCGCAGCTTGTCCACCACGGTCAGGTAAGCGGTCTCGTTGGAAGTGAAATTGTCCGAGCGAAAGAAGCCGCCATCTTCGGACAACTCGCGGCTCAGGCGAGCGAACTCTGCCGCCGGCAAACCATCGGCGACTTTGACTGCGCCAGGCGGACTGGCCGGCTTCGGCTCCTGCGCCGCGTACGCTCCGATCGCCAATGCCAGCGCCAACGTCAGGATCACGGGCAAGGCCCAAGACCATCTTCGTGATTTCTCGTTCATGTTCTTCTCCGTGTCGTTAAAGCTTGTTGTATTCACCTTGTGAGCGCGGGGAGTGTAGAATTCGCCCGCATGATCAACCCCTGGACAAAGTATCTCTTTATTCTGGCTGCCATGATGACTTTCGTGTGCGCCAATGACAACCTCCAATCTACGCCGAACGTCGATACGGAAGCCAAAGCCGTCAAATTCCTCGCGCGCGAAGTGCCCGCCTGGTCGAAAGACAACGGCTGCTTCTCCTGCCACAACAACGGCGACGCCGCGCGGGCGCTCTACGCGGCTACGCGCAAAGGCTACGGCCTCCCCGACAGCGCGCTCGCTGACACCACTGCCTGGGCCGAACGACCGGATCGTTGGGATCAGAACAAAGGCGACCCCGGATTCAGCGACAAGCGGCTCGCCAGCATTCAATTCGCCTCTTCCCTGCTTGCGGCTTTTGACGCCGGGCGCGTGAAAGACCGCCGTTCAATCGAGCAAGCCGCCCGGAAGCTCGCCGCGAATCAGGACGCCGACGGAGCCTGGCGCATTGATCAGGGAAACACCCTGGGGTCGCCGGCCACTTATGGCGCTCACTTGGCGACCTGGATGGCCCTGCGAACTTTGAAAAAGGCCAAACTGCCCGAAACGAAAGAGGCGATTCAACGAGCTGATCGCTGGCTCGATCAAGCGTCGCCAAACAACGTGCTGACGGCGGCGGCGCTGTTGCTCGCCTCGGCGGATGGCGCCGATCAATCGTCCCAACCGAAACGGGAGAAATGCCTGGACTTGATCCGCAAGGCGCAGACCAGCGACGGCGGCTGGGGGCCTTACGCCGATTCTCCGCCGGAAGTCTTCGATACGGCGCTGGCGCTGCTCGCTCTGGCCGGGTTGCGCCAGGAGCCAGGAGTTGATGATCTGATCCGGCGCGGTCGAATTTTCCTGGCCGCCGAGCAGAATTCCGACGGAAGCTGGCCCGCGACCACTCGACCATCCGGCGGCGACAGCTACGCTCAGCGCCTTTCGACCACGGGATGGGCCACGCTCGCGCTGCTGGCGACGCGGGAATAGGAACTCTACTTCACGCGCTTGGCGGTGAATTCGACGGGCTGGTTCCCTTGCCCGCCTTCAGTGCTGCGGGTGAATTTGATTTCATCGCCCGCGACCTTGCCTTTGAAAAGCTGCTTGATCGTAGCGCCCTGACGTTCGCGGGTCACGGTGAACGAAATGTCGTCGCCACTGATCTTCCCGTCGGCAATCGGCGTATCGCCTTGCCGCCCCGACATGGTTCCAGTCAGCTTGTCGCCTTCGACTTTGAAAGTGAAGGTGGTCTCCTGCGCATTGCCCTGGCGTCCGGGCACTTGAGCCGTCCACTTGCCGTTGACGTCAGCCGCCAACGCGACAGCCGCGGCAATCAGCGCAAGAGCAAGGGAAATAAACGCGAGTCTGGTTTTCATTATCGGATCTCCTTGTCAAAAGTTTGTTGGTAAGTTGGATCCCACGCAAAATTCCAGCGGGGATCCCTGCTGGTGTTCGAGAAACAAATTCTTCACTCGCCGGGAGGCGGCTTGGGCGGCGTGGCCGGTTGTTGCTGTTGTTGCGGCGGCGGCGGCATCGGCATCGGGCGGCGGCGCGGCGGCCTCGGCACAGGCTTCGCGCTGGCCAGTTCGATGAATGTTTTGAGGACAGGCTCCTGCTGCGCCGGATCGAGCGTCAAATAGCGATGCTTGCCTTCCGGCGTGGGAGTGAATTGCGTGCGCCCATCATCCAGTACGCGAATAGTTCCCGGCTCGGACAATTTGAAATTATCGGCTTGCGAACGCACGGCATACAACACCGCCGCCATCGCTGAAGTCGGCGCGTCATAAGGCATCGGTTTGAAAGCGCGATAGGCGTCAACAACCGGATGCGCGGGCGTCCAGGCAAAGTCCTTTTCAATGCTGCTGGCCGGGTAAAGCAAAACCGCTCCGACTTCGGCGCCCGCCGCGACAATCGGCGTCGGCCATTCGGCGAACAGTTTCTTGGCGGCGGCAATGTCGGCCTTGATGTTGAATTGCGGAGCGCCGTTCGGATAGGCGCCGCCCGCCACCGAGAGAAAACGCACCTTTTTCGCAATCGCGTCTTTGACGCCGGGCAGTTCGAGCAGCCTGGCGAGATTCGTCGCCGGGCCAGTCAAAACCACGACGCAACTTTGATCGGCCTGCGCGACGATAGCGTTACGCAGCACGGCTCTGACCTCGCCCGTATCGCTGAGTTTTTCGATGCCGTGCGCGTACAGCGGCTTGCCGTCTTCGCTGCGCCGGGCCAGCGGCACAGTCAGCATCGGCGTGTCTTCCGGCAGCTTGCCCTCATCGGCCAATCCGACGGGCAAGGTTCTGCCCATGGCTCCGAAAGCGCCGCTGGAAGCGCCGCCATAAAAACGCGCGATGGCTTCGCAAAACGCGGCGGATTTCAAATTGGGCTTGCTGACGCTGAGCGCCAGGATGCGCACTTCGTTTTTGCCGTCCAGCCCGTAAAGCAGCGCCAGCGCCAACGCCTCATCAATGCTATTGCCCAGGCCGGAATCGAAAATGATTCCGACTGGTGGTGGTGTTTGTCCTTGAGCCTGCATCCAAACTCCTTCAGTAATAGATATAGCGTTCGGAAGAGTTTAAGTCAGCAACAATCCGTTGCATCCGTCCTATCCGTGCCCTATTCAACTCATCAAATCGAGCGCAACGACTTCGTGCAAATCAATTGAAGGAACAGTCAGACTTACGACACTGCCCGTCTGCCGCCAAACTGGCGTTTCGCCGCTGACCAGGAAATGAGCTTTGCTGACGCGGCGTCCGTCAGGGATGTGAATGCGCACTTGTTGCGCCGGCGCCGGGATGATTTCGCGCACCGGCCCTTTCATCATCATCGGGTTGGTCAGATTCACCAGGTGCGCGGCAATGGAATTTTTCTGCTGCCACAACGAAACATCCAGCACGCCACGCCCTGTCACGGTCAGCGGTTGCTCTTCCTGATGCGCCCACGCGACGGCGTTCTGCAACAGCTTCGCGTGATCGGCGGACAAGACTTCCCAGAACGTGCGGTCTAAATCGAACGGGAAATAGACCACGCGCCCGCGCCCAACCTGTCGCGCGAATACGCCCGGCGTATCGGTGCGCGGCACACGCGCCCACACTTGCTCCATCGGCAAATCGGGATAGGAAGGCACCAACGTCAACGGCGCATACCCCTTCGCGTGCGGCTTCACGTACACCCAATTCACGCCGTTGATGATGCGCGTGGCGTCTTCCAACCCGCGCACGAGCGGATGGAATTGCCCGGTCTGCGGGTCTTTGTCTACGTTGAGATAAGAGTTGCGAATGCCGCCTTCGACTCGCCCATCGAACGAAGCGCCGAACAGCGACGTCAAACCGAAATCCTTGCGCCGCCGTCCCCATTCGTCATACAGCGAAGTTTCATGCGTGGCGATCAGATTGCCGCCGCCTTCGACAAAGGCGATCAGTTGCTGGCATTGTTTGTCAGACAGCGCGGCTATATTCGGCAGAATCAGCGTGCGGTACGGTTTCAGACGCTCAGCGTCGAGCAACAGGTCGTGCGACATATCGAACGGCACACGCGCTTCGACCAGCGCCTGGTAAAAGCCCAGGGCGTGATCTTCGACTTTGGCGCGGGCCTGCTCTCCGCCATAAAACGTTGCGGTCTGTTGCGAATAGACCAGCGCCACGCGCGCCAGCGAACGCTCGTTGCGCAGGTAGCGTTCGTTGCGGTAATGCCAGCCGTACAAATCCTCGACCACTTTCAGCCAGCGTTTATCAATCACCTTGCCGTTGAATTTCGTGAACCACGGGCGCAGGTTGTGCGCGATGCCGTCCACCACCCACAACCGAATCTCTTCGGCGTTTTGCACCGAATCTTTCCAGCGATAGGGTTCTTCGACGCCGACGCTGAAAATGCCGACAATGGCTTTCTTGCCCAGCGTTGCGCCGTACTCCTTGCCATTCTTGCCGTTCGCCCAGGGCGGCATCAATCCGCGCCGCGCCTGCCGGTCGGCGAACAACGTGGGCGCAAGCTCGCCGATGGTTTTCATGTCCAGATCGCTGAGCGCGCCGCCGCCCGCGTTCGCAATGTAACTTGCGTTCGGATTGATCTTTTTGATTTCGCCGTCCCACAACCGCCACAACTCGAACAACCGCTGTTGCCGCCAGACGATGTATTGCCGCCTCGCTTCATCTTGCGGGTTGTTCGTGCGCGGCAAATCCAGGCCGGAAAATTTCTTAAAGTTGCGCTGACAGTGCTCGCAATAACACATCCCCGAACCGTCCCAGCGATTTGAGAAGATGCTGTCCACGCGATACATCTGCATAACCTCGCGTGTAATCTCGGTCATGTGCTCGAAGTTGTAAGGGCCAAGGCCGCACGTCACCCACAAGCTGGGATCAGCCCAATGCCTGCGCGGTTTGCCATCGGCGGTGACGGCAATCCAATCGGGGTGCGCTTCGTAAATCGCCTGACTCGCCGCGTGCGGGTCGGTGCGCGCGATGACGTTCATGCCCAGTTTGCGGCAACCCGCGACCAGTTCACCGAAACAATCGCGGTCGCCGAGAAACTTGCTGCGGTAATGCAGTGGAACTTTGGTGGGGTAATACGCGACGCAGCCACCCGCCGATAAACAGGCCGCTTCGGAATGTGTGCGCTTGAAATAATCGAGCCAGAAAGCGGGATCGTATTGGCCGGGATCATCTTCGACCAGCGTCAGTTGGGCCCAACGCATCGGGCGGTCGTACCAGGCGGCGGATTCTGTCACTGGCGCTGAGTGCGCTGTCTGAACCGGCGGTGGCAAGGCGGTTGCCGCCACTGCGACAAGGGATTGTTGCAGGAAGTCTCTTCGCGTATTCATAGATTCAGGCCATCAAGCCTTCCCAGCGCATCGGCGAAGTGATCGGCCCGCGATTCATCATTTGTGTAGGAAAAGATTCGCCAGCGGCGTTGCTTAGTCAAAATCCTTGCGGAGCGAAAGCCCCTCTCGCTGTGGCAAGTCCCTGCGCTCTGCGCCAGGCGGATAGCTGGCCGCCATGATGCCCTTCGTGGAATACCAGCGCGTGAAGGTGGTGTTCGATAGTTGGCTGTGCTTGCGCAAGTATTTCATCTGGCGTGGGCTGCGCCAATTCCTCGCTTGTCATTAGACGAACCACGTCCAATCGGAGTGCGCCTGTGTCGGCTAGTCTTTCGACGAGAATATGCTTTGAATCATAATGCTCGATCGAGTGAAGCGGAGTTGTGCCAGGGCCGTACTTTCCCAATAGGACGGAAAAGTCTTCTGAAACGTCCTGAACCCTGAGCAGCGATAAAAGGTAAATATCTCCGAGCAGGATGTGCCCCAGAATCCAAGCCGGATGGTTGGCGCCTGGCGTTGACTGCAGACACATTTGTTCTTCGCGCAAATCTTCGACCAGCGTTAAGGTCTGTTGCCGCGCTTTTTGAAGCGCCCAGGCTAATACGTCACTCATTGGTTCAAATACCTCACTACGGTATCGAACTCAGGAATTTTGCGCCCTAACTCAGATTCAATCCGTCCACCCGTCCCGTCGCATCGCCGAAATGCTCCGCCCGCACCCCCATGCGATCCATCATCGTCAGGTAAAGGTTCGCAATCGGCGTCTCTCTGCGGTAGACGATGCGTTGGCCGGTCTTGATCTGTTTCCCGCCGCGCCCGGCGATGAGCGTCGGCAGGTCTTCGTGCGTGTGCCGGTTGCCGTCCGATAGCCCGGCGCCGTAAACGATCATCGAGTTGTCGAGCAGCGTCGAGTCGCCTTCTTTGATCGCTTTCAACCGCGTGATCCAGGTTGCGAACTGCTGCACGTGATAGGTGTTGATCTGAGCGACCTTCTCCATCAAGGCCGATTCGTTGCGATGGTGCGTGAGCGGATGATGGCCATCCGGGATGCCGATCTCGCGGTAGGAACGCGAACTGCCCTCGCGCGTGACCAGGAACGTCACTACGCGCGTGAGGTCGGCCTGGAACGCCACCGTCACCATATCGGTCATCAGCTTGAAATGCTCGGCGAAATCGCTGGGGATGCCATAAGGTTTCTCCATCCCGGGATTGATCTGAGTGGTATCCTTCTCGGCTTTTTCAAGCTGGCGCTCGATCTCGCGGATTGACGAGAGATATTCGTCCAGCTTGCGTTTGTCGGTGGGACCGAGCGTGGATTGGAGCTTCTTCGTGTCGGCGACGACCATGTCCATCACGCTGCGGCGGATTCTGCTTTGCCGCGCGCGGGCTTCGGGACTCAACTGCGCGCCATTGCCGAACAGCCGCTCGAACAACTGGCGCGGATTCAGGATCGGCGGCAGCGGCTGGGACTCGCTCTTCCACGCCATATTGTTCGTGTAGGCGCAGGAGTAGCCCGAATCGCAATCGCCCGCCTGCCGCGCGTCTTCAATGCCCACCTCAAGCGACGGGAAGCGGGTCTTCGCGCCGATTTGGCTGGCGACGATCTGGTCGCAGGAAATCCCCGACAGGATGTTGGTCGTGGTTTTGCGCACGTGGATGCCGGTCAGATAAGCGCCACAGCAGCGCCCGTGATCGCCAGGCCCGTCCAGCCAGGCCCGTCCGCCATTACTGGTCAGATTGCTGAGCAACAGGATGTCATCCTTGAGCGGTTCGAGCGGCTTCAAAACCCGCGGCAGTTCACGAAGCGTTCCCTCATAGTCCGGATTCCAGTGCTGCATCATGATGCCGTTCGGAACGTACACGAACATCATCCGCACTGGCGTCTCGCCCGGAACCTTGCTGCCGGCGAACGCTGGGGTCATTGCATCGAGGAATGGAAGCGCAAGAGCGGTACCCATCCCCTTCAGGATCGTTCTTCTGGGAATTGATTTTCGCGTAAGCATTTTGTGATCTCCTAAAACAACGTTTCAGTGTTCGCTGACAAGCCGGTCTGCGCTGAATGGCTCTTCTCAGACAATACCGCGATGAGTGCTGGAAAAAGCAGACCAACGAGAAAACCAACGAGAAAACCTGCGCCGCCAGACAAACCACCCGATGACGCGGCTGCAATGAATAGGCCTATGCCGCCCGTGGCGACTGGGAGCGGCAAGCGCGTGCGCGTCGCAGCAAGTCTCTCTCGGTTGGACTGGTTCTGGTAAAACATAAGCGCCTTTACCTGTCAGCCGATAGGGATTTTGTCAAAGGCGGCTTTCCGATCGCCTCGCCGCGCCGCGATTGGAACGGCAGACTCTGCGCGATTTCATGAATGAGCGTCTGGAACTGATAGCCGGACGCCGCCAATTTCCGGTTGATGTCGTTGACCGTTCTCCGATCGTACCGCTCCACCCCACGGCCCAGGGCGTAGGTCAGCATCTTTTCGGTCAGGCATCGCGCGAAATCAGGAATTTCTCCCTTGAGCAACGCCCTCATCTCCGCCGGGGTGGCGAAGGACTTCCCGTTCGGAAATGTTCCGCTCACATCAATCGGGAACTTCCCGTCCATCGTCCGCCAACGCCCGATGGCGTCATAGTTCTCCAACCCAAATCCGAGCGCGTCCATCCGGTTGTGGCAGGAGGCGCAGGTCGGATTGGAGCGATGCTTTTCAAGCTGCTTCCGCAGAGAGCCGGTGTTGCCGACCGCCTCCTCGTCCAGCACTGGCACGTCAGCAGGCGGCGCCGGAGGCGGCGCGCCGAGAATGTTCTGCAACACATATTTCCCGCGAATCACCGGCGACGTGCGCGTCGGGTAGCTCGACACGGTCAAGACGCTCGCGTGGCTCAAGACTCCACCCCGCTGATCGGTTTTCAACTCCACCCGGCGAAACTCCGACCCGCTGACGCCTTCGATCCCATAATGCTTCGCCAGCGTTTCGTTCAGGAAAGTGAACCTGGCGTCGAGAAAATCCGGCAGCGGGCGATTCTCGCGCAGCATCGCCTCGAAGAACATCCTGGTCTCGGTCTTCATCGCGTCGCGCAACTCCGCGTTCCAGGACGGAAACTTCTGCGGATCGGGTTTGATAACATCCAGATTGCGCGTTTCCAGCCACTGTCCGGCGAAATTCTCAGGCAGCGCGGCGGCCTTCTCGTCAGCCAGCATACGCTTGACCTGCGCTTCGATCACGCCGGGCGCGCGCAGTTTGCCAGCCTCAGCCAGAGTTAGCAACTCATCGTCCGGCATCGAACTCCACAAAAAATAACTCAGGCGCGAAGCCAGTTCGATGTCAGAAATTTTGTGGATTCGCGTCGGGTCAGTCGGCGCCAGATCGCGCTCGATGCGGAACAGGAAATGAGGCGACACCAGCATCGCCTGAATGGCTACCTGGATTCCCTGCTCAACGCTTAGCCCTTCGGCCTTTGACGTGTTGACCAGTTTCACGAGCGACGCGGCTTCGATCCTCGTTACCGGGCGGCGGTAAGCGCGCCGCGCCAGCGTGGAGATGATCTTTCCAACGCAAACCGGCCCGGAACTCGGATCGCAGATCAGGATCTTCTTCCGGCTCGCTTTCTCTTCTTTCGCGGGAAATGGCCCGATGAAGAGTATCGAACCGAAGAACTTGTTTTTCTTGTTGTTGTAGAGGTCTTGTTGGGAGAGACCTTTGACGAAATCGTCGTTGATGAACCCGGCGCGGAACGTGTGGTCGCCTTCGGGCAAAAACAGCCGCATCTCTTCTTCCGAGTAAGGGTCGAAATAGACGAGCTTGGAGGGTTTGGTTTCAACCTGGATCGTGTTCAACAGCTTGCCATCCATCCAGAAACCCATCGGTACAGGCTTCGCATCTGCGCTGCGTTCGCCGGGCAGGCCGAAGCGGATGATGTATTCGCCATCCCACTCGACGCGATGCGTCGCTTCGACCGTGCTCGGATTGACGCGCCGGAGCCCCATCGTCCTGCGGCTGTATTCGGCCTCAAGCGGCTTTTTCGGCAGCGGATCAGCCCCGATGGCGCGGGCGGCGATCCGCTCGGCGGCGGCCATGTACTTTTCCATCAACACTGGGGAGATGGTCAAAACGTCGGCGATGTTATCGAAACCGTCGCCGGAATCGTCTACCGGGAATTCTTTGTCGGCCCGGAACTCGACCCCCAGCAGATCGCGGATCGTGTTCGCGTACTCGCTGCGATTCAGCCTGCGCGCCGTCACGCGGCCCGGATCGGGTTTGATCTGCTGGTCGGCCTGCTCGAACAGATTCTCAAGCCATTGGATGACCTTTTGCAGTTCAGCCTCTTTCGGACGCGGCAGGCCTTTGGGCGGCATCTCGCCCGTGCGCAGCTTGCGCAGCACTTCCTCCCACTGATGCCGATTTTGCAGGATGGCAGCCGTCGTCCGGTAAGACTCAAGGTTCAGGTTGCCGGAAGTTAGTTGCGCGTTGTGACAGTCGTAGCAGTTCGCGGCGAAGAAGGGTTGGATGGCTTGCTCGAACCCGGCGCCGTTTTGCAAGCGTTGCGCTTGCGGCGCGGGTAATCCTACCACCAGCCAGAAGAGCGGGGCCATAAGCAGGATGATCGCTGAACGCAGCAGACTTTTTCTACTCATACTCTGACGAAATCTTCCATTCGAGGTTTTTCTGACAGCCTGCCGGTCGGCACGCTCACTTTCAAGTACGAATCCGGGCCGCAGGCGGGTACATCTTTTTTTCCGCAGCTCCGGTGTTTGACTTCGCCTTCCCGTTTTGGGAAACTCCCTGCCGAACCATGAATGTCATCAGTCAACAACCTCACCTTGATGATGTCCAGAACACTTATCCACACGCCGACGTGGCTTTGATCGTCGTTTCGGCCATCAGACCCCGCGGACAAAAAAATGTAAGACAAAAAAATAAAGAGCGGCCATTTTTTTGTCCTACATTTTTTTGTCCGGTTGGCTTTTGTGGCCGAAACGACGATCAACGCCCGCCGACGTTTACGGCACGTGCACGGTTTTCAATGTCGGCGGTAATAAATACAGGAATGACTGCTAAATTCAGTCCGAAAAAATATGCCGACTTGCTGGTGACGGCGCTGCCTCAAGTCATTGAAAACGACGCCGAGCATAAGCGAATGCTTGCCATTATCGAGCCGATGATGGGGCGGGAAAACCTGTCGCCCGAAGAAATCAAACTGTTCGATCTACTGGTGAAGCTGATCCAGGATTATGAGGAGAAGCATTACCCGATCGAACCTGCAGAGCCGCACCAGGTTCTGCGGCATCTGATGGAGGCGCGTGATTTACAACAGAAAGACCTGGCGCCCTTGTTCGGGTCGGCGGGGCGCGCATCCGAAGCTATCAATGGAGTACGCGCGATAAGCAAAGCCCAGGCGAAGGCCCTGGCCAAGTTCTTTCACGTCTCGCCGGAGTTGTTCATCTGATCAGCGGAGTCGATCGCTAAATGCCGGGAGCAGAACGCGGCGCCTTCCGCCGAATGGCAAAACAGGTCAGACGTTGTACGTTCCTGAAGAGACCCGTCCACCGCGCCCTGTCCAGTTCGTGTGGAAGAACTCGCCGCGCGGTTTATCAACTCGCTCGTAAGTGTGCGCGCCGAAGAAGTCGCGCTGGGCCTGCAACAGGTTCGCCGGCAACCGCCCCGTCCGGTATCCGTCGTAAAACGAAAGCGCCGTCGAGAAAGCCGGCGTCGGCACGCCGCATTCGATGGCTTTGATGATGGCGCGCCGCCAAGCCTCCTGATAATTGTTCAATGTCTGGCTGAAGAAATCGTCGAGCAGCAGGTTTGTCAGTTGCGGATTCTTGTCGAACGCCTCTTTGATCTTTCCGAGGAACCGGCTGCGAATGATGCAGCCGCCGCGCCACATCAGCGCGATGCCGCCGAAATTCAAATCCCATCCCTGCTCTTTCGCCGCTTCGCGCATCAGCATGTAACCTTGCGCATACGAAACCATCTTGGAGCAGTAAAGAGCGCGGCGCACATCCTCGATGAACTCCTCACGATCCGTCGCCGTCAGGTGTTTCGGCCCGGTCAAGACCTTCGAGGCAACGACGCGTTCGTCCTTCATCGCCGAAAGACAGCGGGCATAGACGGCTTCTCCGATCAGCGTCACCGGCACGCCCAATTCGAGCGAGCTGATCCCAGTCCACTTGCCGGTGCCTTTCTGCCCGGCGGTGTCCAAAATCTTGTCAATCATCGGCGCGCCGTCATCGTCTTTCTTGGCGAAAATCTCGCTGGTGATTTCAATCAGGTAACTGTCAAGCTCGCCCCGGTTCCACTCGGCAAAAACCTCGTGCAATTCATCGGCGCTCAAACCAAACCCTTCGCTCAGCAAATGATAAGCCTCGCAGATGACCTGCATGTCGCCGTACTCGATCCCGTTGTGGATCATCTTGACGTAATGGCCCGCGCCGTTCTCTCCCACCCAATCGCAGCAGGGCGAGCCGTCTTCCACTTTGGCGGCGATGGCTTGAAATATCACTTTCACGTGAGGCCACGCCGCCGGATTTCCACCAGGCATGATTGACGGGCCGAAACGCGCTCCTTCTTCACCGCCCGACACGCCGGTCCCGATGAAAAGAATTCCCTTCTCCGCCAGCGACGTGGTTCGCCGGTTCGTGTCGGGATAATGCGAATTGCCACCGTCAATGATGATGTCTCCCTTTTCGAGATGCGGCAGCAGACTCTCGATCATCTGATCAACTGTATCGCCAGCCTTGACCATCAACATCACCCGGCGCGGCTTCTTCAGCGCCCCGACCAGTTCCTCGATTGAATGCGCGCCCACGACCTGCGTGTCAGCGGCTTCGTTCTGGATAAATTCGTCTACTTTAGAGACGGTGCGATTGAACACGGCCACACGATAACCGTGGTCGTTCATATTCAAAACCAGGTTCTGACCCATCACCGCCAGACCGATCAGTCCGATGTCACAACTTTCCATTTGTATTAACTCTCCTGATGAATTGTTTCGGGCACTATCGCAGGATGGCTCGGTGTCAGCCGCAGCCGCGACAACTTTTAGGCAGGGCCATCTTACGACCAGAACGAATGCCTGTCCATCTTCGATAGATAGCCATCACGTTTCTATTGTTGTGCTCAAGCTGATCTGTCATTGGTCATTCCCCAAAACTCAATATGCCATATTTCATCTGCGATATCGCAGATGAAATATGGCATATTCCTGGCCCTTCCAAGCGTCAGGGCATTATTTCACTCTCTTGGCCGTGAACTCCTGCGGCGGCTGATCTCCTCCTTTCTTTTCGTCATAGAAAGTTCTCCTCATTGAAATTGCCCTCTGCAGGGAGGGATGGTTGAAGAGCGGGGTTTCCACAATGCCCCCGCTCACTCGAATGCGACAGGCGCTCACGCGGCGAGAACAATTTGATCCATTGCTCGCGCCGCCATCAGCGATTCTCGCTACCCCCCAAGCGCCGCCGTCAGTTTGTCGGCGGCGCAACGCAAGTGAAATTGGCGGCGTCGTCCACGCTCCCGGCGCCCTTGTATTTCGCCACTTGTGGATAAGGACAAAGCGGGCGAGTGCGAACTGTTTTGCCATCAACGACGCGAGCCCCGACGATGCGCTCGGGCGCGACGCCCTGCTCAACCCACTGCACCACCGGCGTGAGCTTGTCGAAGACGCCGCAACCCACGCCTCCGGCGCAATGAAACATGCCGGGAACCATGAAGAAACGGAAAAAACTGGTAGTAGTGGTTCCCATCCGGCTCAGCGCGCTTTCGTAGTAATCAACCCCCATCTGCGCGTTCAGCGCCTGGTCAGCCCAGCCGTAGTACATCAACAGCTTCCCGCCGCGATCCTTGAAACGCGAGAGGTCCGGGTCGGTGGCGTCGAGCACGCTGCGAATCCATTCCAACCGCCCCGGGTCTTTCTCGAAATCGAAGCTGGCCAGATCGTATTGAGGATTCTTCTCAGGAAAAGCCATGTAGCTGAAGAAACTCCGGGAGAAATTGACGGAGATCGTCGGCTGGCCCTTCTCGTTGATGATCCAGTTGTCCCAACCGCTGCGCCCATTCGGGCCAGCCACTTCAGCGCCAACGGGCCAGCCCGGGAAGATGCGTTTACCCTGACTCATCACGTCGCCGTAGATTTTCTCCAACGCGCCGATCTGCGCAGCCGTGAAGCAATCGGCGTTGTCAGCGCCCTCGGCGCATTTCGGCAGATCGCGTGAAGGCTGGAAACCGCACCGTCGCGGATCGTCAATCAACCCATCCTTCAACCCGTCCTTCTCATCGCATTGGGCGTAGACGCGGTTGGCGAGCAGCGACAGCTTGGCATACGGAATCGGAGCGGCGGAGAGCGCCTGAGCCATCTTGGCGTAGCCAGTCATAGTGCCGCTGAAATTCAGCACGGGCGCGCCCGCGACGATGCCATCGAAATCTTCGGGAAACCGCTGGGCGAGGATCAAAGCCTGGCGGCCCCCGGTGGAGCATCCCTCGAAATATGATCGAGTAGGCTTGACGCCGTAGTAGGCAGTGATCAATCGCTTGGCGGTTTCGGCGGTGACGTGGAGCGAGCGGAACGCGTAATCGAGCAGCTTCTGGCGGTTTTGCGCGAACGTGGCGAGCGGCTCGGTCGCCGCGTCGTGACCAGTGTTCGTTGCAGCGGAGGCGAAGCCCCGGCGCATGGCCTGGGCGCGGGCGCCAGCGCGTTGCGGCGCATCCAGCGATTCGCCGGCATAACCTCCATTGCCGGTCATGTAAAAACGGCGATTCCACGAAGCCGGCAGGTTCACCTCGAAGCGAATTTCGGGCTGAATCTGGCCCCTGACGCGGCAATATTCCGGAGCGTCGGAGCTAGCGGGAATGAGGGTAGCAGTCTCGACCGTGAACTCGTAACCAGTGAGGCTGCGCAGGTCGGCGCAGGCCAGTTTCGGTCCCAGAGTTGATTCGCCAGCCGGAGGACTCAAAGGCCCAGGCTGCGGGTTCTGCGTCCGGGCGGACGAAACTACGAAGATCATTACCGCGCTCAATCCGAGCATCACGCGCCAAAACTTATTCATTTGCATTCGACCTCCTCTCTGATTTTTCTGTCCGGCATTTTTCTGTTGAAGGTTGTTTCCGACTTCTCAATCCAGCGTGACATAGCGTTCAAGCCGGGCGACTTCCTTCGCATTCCAGTACTTGCCCATTTCGCGGCGGAATTGCTCGATATTCTTGTAGGGGCGGTACTCCTTGAATTCGCGCAGCACCCGTGGGCCGCTGCCAGGGATGCTCTGGATGTCCGCGTCGGTCGCGGTGTTCAGGTTGATCGGCACGAAGACGTATTGCTCCAATCGCGCCACTTCCTTCTCGTCCACGTATTTGCCGATCTCTTTGCGAAACTGCGTGAGCGTCTTGTAAGGCCGGTATTCCAGGAACTCGCGTACCATGCGGTTCCCCATTCCGGGGATCAGCAGAATCTCTTCGCGACTCGCAGTGTTGAGGTTGATGTGAACGAACGTCTTCGCGTATAGCTCCGTCAGTTGTTCCTTCTTGAGTGATTGACTGAGGAACGAATTCAGATCAGTCATACTCAGGAAGGGGCGGCGCTCCATAATTCCCTTGACGATGGTCGCATTGAGGTGCGGAAGCGCGAGCAGTTCTTTCTCGCCTGCGATGTTCGGATCAATCAATCCCTGTTGACGTCCGATCTGGCCCTCGACTTTACCTGCGAAGCCTGCCGCGAGCGCAAGCGAAGTGATGGTTGCGAACATAAGTGATTTCAGCAATTTCATCTCATACTCCTGTGTTTGTGGATTCGTTTTTACTACCCAACGCCGGATGCCTGTATGCCCAGGCCAGCCCCAGTAACCCCATTTGGATCATCATGCCAGGAGCGAGAACTGGAGGCACCGCTGCGCCCTTGACCGCTTCCCAGAAAAGTTCCAAACCGGCCAGATCAGGATTCGTCTCCAGCTTGAACTCCATTTTGGCCTGATAGTGCAGCCAGAACCCGACAAAACCGCTGATCACGAAGAGGATCATCGTGAGCTGGAAAACCCGCACAGTCGCGGCTCGTCGAAACGCGGCATGGACAAGGATCGCCACCAGACTGAGCGCGAGCAGCAGCAGCGGAATCCATTGCCAACGATCTTCCGTGTGCTCAATCAGATACAATTCCGCCCCCGTGCCAAGCGCCCCCAGAAGAAAGATGGCGAGAAGGATGCCGCGAATGGCTCCTATGGTAGCGATCTGTCCTCTCGACTTTGTTGATGTAGCGTTCATAGAATCTCGAACGACAGCTTGACGGTTGGACTGGCGAGGCGCCGCTGGACTCCTTCAAACAAATCCACCTCGAATGGTTTGCCGATGTTGTTTCCCGCCAAATCTTCGATTGTGGTTTGGATGACCAGTTTGTATTGCCCGCGCCGCCAGGGGCTGTCGGGGACAAACACCCAACGGCGCTCTTGATCTTCCAACTCGACCTTCCCCTCGACTATCTCGCCAGACTCATTGGTCACGCTGATGACGCGTCGAGCCAGAGCATGATCCATCGGTTTCGTGAAAGTAACCGCGAGCGCGTCGCGCCCGCCGGCTTTCGGCGATTGAATTTGCCAGCGGGTGTGATCGAGAGGTTCGCGGTCTGGCGGCCCGACCTTGAAGACTTTCTGATAATTTTCCTTGAGCGGGTTCCCGGCTCCGTCCCGGCATTCACGAGCGATCACGAGCGTGTAGCTCTTTCCGGTTTCCAGCGCCGGACCGATCTCTTCGAGCGGGAGGACGCCGCGTTTGATCCGGCCCGGATCAATGATCAGCGTCAACCGGGTCATCGCCGGGTCCCAGAGTTCTTCGTCAATCTCCAGGAAAGGCAGTTCAATCTCCTGGCCAGCCTCGTCTCGCAAATGGATGTGATCGTAAATGCGCCCGCGGCTCATCGGCGCGGAGAAATGGACGTAGAACTTGAGCAGGTTCTCCGGCAGGAGACTGGCGCTGGGATAAATGTGGCTCACCACCGTGGTCGGGGTAGTGTTGCGCGGCGGCAATTGGAAATCAGCCGTGATTGGAGCGGCCTTTGATCCGCTTGCGCCCGGCAATTGGTCAGGCCGAAAAACCGCCCGGTACGCGACGCCCGGTTCAAGCGGGAATTGCGGCTCGAAGCGCAGCGAACCTGACCGAACGCGATACGCGCCCAGCATCGGTGGCAGGCTCTGATCGCTTCCCTGCCCGGCGTAAACCGAGAGGAGGCGCTGCCACTGCGGCGGCTTCCAGTTCGCCTGGCGCAATCGTTTGAGCGCAGCGTCGCTCAGACCGGAGACTTCGACTGCGACTCTGCCAGCGTCTGTCGGGTCGGGCGTCCAACGGATCGAAAACTGGTTTTGCGACGCCGCGCCGGATTGAGCTTTTTCAACGCAAAGGGACAAAGGAACAAAGGGACAAAGAAGAACAAAGAGGAACAACCACGGCTGTCTCCTTGACCCGTTGACCCGTTGACCCTTTGCGTTGAACATTCGCTTGAAGATTCGAGTCATCATCAAGGCAGCGGCAGCGCTTCAAGGTTCAGCGAGCCGCCCTCAACACGGCGCAGCACGACGACGTGCTTGCTGTCCAGACGATCCAGGTGATCAACGCCCGTCCAGCTTGCGATGGTCTCGTAAGGCAACCCCTGTTTGTCAGCCACCCGCGCGGTGATGCTCTCGGCTTTGTCAATCTGATCTGTGCTGATCTTCATCACGCCGCGGCTGCTGTTAGCCATCAGCAGATAGGTCTTGCCCTCCATCTGATACACGATCATGTCGAGCGGGCGGTTGCGGTTGCCCAGTTCGGCGATGGTTTTGCCTTTGATCTTGGCGCCGGGCGTCAGCTCGCTGACCGGGAACTGGACGAGCGGCGTGCAGGTGTAAGCGGCCAGCAGGTGATCCTCTTTGCCGATCTTGAACGTGGCGAAGGTGCGGACTGGCGCGCGTGTTTCAAACTGTCCGTGGGCGCCGTGATAAATCTCGACGCTCGTGCCCTTGGCGACATTCTTGAACGGGAAAGGAACAGCGCGCAGCGTTGAAGCGAATTCTTCGTTCGCCAACCCGGCGACGAAGAGGCGGCCATTCAGGAACCCGATGTCGGTGATTGATTCGCGGCGCGGATTGCTCTGGCGGTTACCCTGGCCGACCATCGCGTCTGCCGGCGCATCGGGCAGTTCCGCGCGGGAGAATTTCACTTTGTCCAGCGAGACGACCTCCATCTGGCTGTCGGCTTTCACCCGCACGAGCACCGGAACGGCGTCCGGGCCACGGCCACGCGAGACGGCCAAGTAGGCGTTCTGCGAGATTGGATTGATCGCCAAATCTTCGATCAAAATCTGGTCGGCGGTCGTGCCGAGCAACGCGGCGATCTTCTGGTTGATGCCTTCAACTTTCAACAGGTTTGCGCCTGTGGCGCGCTTGGTGTCGCCCGTGGCGATGGCCACGATGGCCGCCGCTTTGGTGTCGGCGACGAAGAGGATGCCGTCCGGGCCGAAGGTCAACGGGCCCATTGATTTAAATTCGGCCTTGCCTTCTTTCATGTCCGAAGTCCATTTGGCGGAAGCGCCCTGGACGAACAAGCCGAGCGCAACGAGCATCAGCGCAAGATGAAGCGCGAAACGTTTCATGATCTTCTCCTTCTGGTTGAGACGCGGCAGCCCCCACACCGGGAAATGAACGCGTCAGGTTCTTTTTTCGCGTATGCGTTGTCAGTTGGTGAACGGAAAACGAAGTTGGCGGATGCCGATGACAAAGACGGCGGGGAGAGACGGTGGGTTACAAAACAGTACCGCGCGCGTGAGCAAGCGGTTGACCGATGAGACTGCCGCTTGCTCACACGCGCGGTACTGTTTCAACCTCGCGCGGTATGGTTTAGAAGACGAACTTCAGGGTCAACTGCACGCGCCGCGCATAATTGGCCTGATTGCTGGCGACGATTTGTCCAAAGGCCGCCGAGGTCACGCCGGTAGTCGGCCCGGGCAACAACACGTGATTGAACGCGTTGATGAACTCGGCCCGGAACTCCAGGTTCTTGTTCTCAACGATCTCGGTCTTCTTGATCACCGAAAGATCAATGTTGCTGATCTGATCGGTGCGGACAAAACCGAAGCGCAAGGGGAAGGTCCGAACGTTGCTCACCGGCTGGGCCGCCGCCGCCGTCACGAAGCCGGCGCTGGTATTGAACCAACGGGCCACCGACTGCTCGTCGCCCGACAGCTTGATATCTTTCACGTTCCCCGTGAAGAAGATGTTGCCGAAGCCGAGCGGCACGCCGCTCTGGAACTGATAGACGCCCGCCACCTGCCAGCCGCTGACAAAGTACGAAGTTGCCCGGTTGACATTGGCCCCGAATTGCCGGCCTTTGCCGAAAGGCAGCTCATAGATGCCGCTCGCCGAGAGGCGATGCGGACGATCCGAGCCGGAGATCGTTTCGACCGGACGCGGGTCGTCGCCGTTCAAGAACTCGACGGCCTCCATGAACTTCGAGAAGGTGTAGTTCAAGCCCAGGGTGTAGCCCCTCGAGAAGCGCTTGTCCAATCGCGTTTGCAGCGAGTGGTACCAGGAGTAGCCCTCGTTCGTCGTGGTGTTGACAGCGTCGAATTGCGGGTAGGGACGCAACAACTGTTGCCGCGAAATACTGGCGGCGCGGAATCCTGCGGCCGCATTCGCCGGCATCAGTCCGACGAAGGGATTGGGCAGCAAGGCGGTCAGATACGCATTGGTGGTGTTGTCGCGCGTCGTGGCCGTGCTCAGATAACGCTGCGGCGTCACGTTCAGGTTGCGCCCCGTCTCGATGTGCGTCCCACGGTTGCCAACGTAGGCCACTTCGGCCACCCATCCGGTAGGCAACTCGCGCTGCACGCTCAACTCCCAACGTTGGTGATACGGCGAAAGCGGGTTCGGGTTGTAGAACGTGATGCTCTGGCCCAGGAAGGTCTGGGCGCCGTCCGCCGCGCCGCGCGCTGGAGTGAGGCCGTTCTGGAAAGCCGCAAACGGGTTCGACAACGTCTCGATGAAGGTGACGCCGTTGTTGAGGCTGGGCGTCATCGTCGTGTTAGTGCTGAACCCGATCTGGTTCACATCGCCACGCCGCTGGCCCAGGAAGCCGAAGAAGATGCCGTAGCCGCCGCGCAGCACCGTCTTGTCAGTGAGCTTGTAAGCGAAGCCCAGACGAGGCATGTAATTCCGCTTAGGCGTGTTGTAGACCCCGCGCGGATTGTCGCCCACGCCAGCGAAGGTCAAGCCGCCGCGCACATTGAACTGGGCTGCGGGCACTTCCGGCGTCGGGTTCCGCGCGTAGGCGGTGCGCGCCGCCGCCTCAATCGGCTGGATGGCGCCAAAGGCAAAGTCCCGCACGCTTCGGTTGTAGCGCTCGGTCAGCGCCCCTTCGTACTCCCAACGCAGACCGAGGTTGATCGTCAACCGCGAGTTAAACTTCCAATCGTCCTGGAAGAAGATGCCCCACGTGGTGGACTGCTCGGCATAATCCGCCGGCTGATTGATCGTGGCTGAAGTCGGCAGCCCCATCAGGAAGGCCGCGAAGGAGAAGCCCAGTTGGCTTGGCACCGCGGCGTTGTCCAACGGCCCGCGCACCCAGGCCGAGTCGAAGTTGAACTGGCCGGTCTGGTTGCTGGCGAAAAACTTATCCGTCTCGCGGTAGGAGCGGAACTCCATTCCATACCTGAAGGAATGTGAGCCGAACGCCTGGTTCATCGTGGAGTTGAACGCATGCGTATCGGTCGGGCGAAATTCACCGCCAACCCCCGTGCCCTGGTAGCCGGAGATACTGAAGGTCGGGAAGCGCCGGGTCTCCTCCGGGATCAGTTTGTTGTAGTAGGCCGGGAAACCCAGGCTGGCCAGATCGAAGCCACGATTGCCGGGGTTCGCATTGGTGCCGCGAATGAAGCGGTTGTAGCCGTAGCGCGTATTGACGACCATCGTTGAATTGAGCGTCCAGACGTGGTCGAGCGCGCCTTGCCGGGATTTGAACAGGAAGACATCGCCAGTCACATCGTTGCGATAGTAGTTGTTGTAGTCGCTGTCGCGGTTATACCAACTGCCGCGCCCGAAGATGCGGTGTTTGTCATTGACGACGTGGTCAATGCGGATCGTGTTCGAGAGATAGGTGATCGTCTCGAGCAAACCCGGTTGCGCAAAGTTGCCAGTGCCGTCAGCCGCGCCTTGCGAGGTCGGCTTGGGCAGATAGGTATCCACAAACTTCCGGGCAATCGGGTTGATCAGGTTGGCCGGAATGATGTTGCCCGGGAAGGGATCGCGCCGGATGCGGGTACCATCCGCTCTGGCGGTGAATGGGTTGTAGAGTTGGTAGCCGGCATTGGCAGCCAGCAACTCGGAGAAGTCGCCGTTGCGCATCTTCTCGCTCGGAATGGTCGGCGTGCCGTTGTTGCGCGGGCGCGATTCGGGAATGCCTTCGATGCCGTACATGAAAAATGTCCGGTTGCGTCCGTTATAAACTTTCGGAATCCAAACCGGGCCACCGGCTGTGCCGCCCCAGCGCGTGTATTTGAATTTGGTGACGGAGCGTGTGGTGGCGGGGGGTACCGGCGGCAGGCGATTGTCGAAGAAATCGTTGGCGAAAGTGCCCGGCGTCAGCTTCGTCCAGTAAGCCGTGCCGTGGAAGCCGTTCGTCCCCGACTTGATGCTCAGGTTGGTCACGCCGCCTTCAGTGTTCCCGAAGCTGGCGTCGAAGGTGGCGGTCTGCACCTTGAACTCGGCGATCAGGTCCTGGGGCGGAACGAAGGAAGCAATCACTTCGTTGGCGTTGGCGGTGGAGGTGCTGGGCACGCCGTCAATCGTCACGTCGCTGCGGTTGGCCAGCGTGCCGTTGATGGCGTAACCGACGATGTGCGTCGGCTCGAACGGGCGATCCAGCCGCGGATCGCGCGTGTAAGAAACGCCTCCGGCCAGCCCGATCAGCTTGAACGGTTCGCCGTGCGGGATCGGCAGTTCGGCTACGCGCCGGGAATCAACCACCGTTCCCAGCGAGCCTGAGGTCGTGTCCAGGACCGGAGCATCGGCGGTGACGGTGATGGTTTCGCCGACATCGCCGACTTCGATCGCAATGTCTATTTCGAGCGTGTCGTTGACCCGCAGGATGATTCCGTCGCGGACGAACTTCTTGAACCCTCTGGTCTCGACCACGATCTGGTAAGTGCCCGGAATCAGGTAAGGCGCCTGGAAGAGACCGGCGTCGTTAGTCACCACCGAGACGGTCGTCCCCATGGCTACGTTATTGATTTTCACATTTGCGCCTGAGACCACCGCCTGGCTGGAGTCTTTGACTTTGCCTGTGATGGTGCCGCGCGCTTCCTGCGCATGCGCTGCCGTTGGGGTGAGCAGAGCGATGGCCAGGAATAACACAGTGGCGATGACGTAGGCTGCTCTGGTTGCCGCTGGTTTCATTTCATTTCTCCTTGTGTGAATGGATTACGTTGGATCGGGAACAGAATGCGTGCGGGCGAACCACCACCGTTCCCGCTCAAGGCAATGAGTTCGTTGTTGCAAATGTCCCAGCAAAGCGTGAATTCAGATGAGTAGTAATTTCGTTTTTTCGTTCTTCCCAGCGTTCATCGGTCATTCGGCCATTTTCAGCCTGTAGCGGCTGTCTACCCCGCCGATGACGGCAAGGCAAGCAGAAAATTTCAAAGCGCGCGACGTTCCGCATCCCGGAATGCATCGCTCATCATTCCAGGAACTTACGCCGATCCATTTGCGCTCGGCGGATGATTTACATTCCGCGATGCGGAACAACTTTCACCAGCCTTTTCAGCCGCAGTCATCTCAACGCTGGGGCGATAGACCGGCGCGATCAACTATTTCCCCCGCTTCGCCCGCCAGACCGGATAGTCTTTCTCCAACAATCCGGCGGGCGCGCTCGTGTACCAGCCGTAGCCCGTGCGCCGCTCGTGTTCGATCTCGGCCAGGCTGTTTTTGATCACGCTGTCGCGCCCGCTGAAGATCGGACGGTTCGCGCCGATCTCGTAAAAACGCGCCCAGAGCGGCTTGGCGCTGGCGTCCTCGACCACCACCCGGTCGAAACCATTCGGCAGCGAAGCGTCGCGCTTCTCGACCACTTTGATTCCGGCGAGCTTCGATTGCTTGAACCACGCGACAGCGGATTCAATCGCTTCGACGATCCGCGTGTCGGGCCGTTCAATGCCCATCAGGAACCGCACGATGCCGACGCTCTCGCTGCCGCTGAGCGAGATGTGTTCGTACGTGCGAGCAGGCGCTGGCGCCAGCGTGACCTCGTCGTGTTGAGCGCACCAGACCGTGAGTTTGCCATTGACCACGACCTGCGTCTTCAAGATGCATTCGATTCCTTTGGCCACGGCCTGCTCCGCCTTCGCTCGCCGCGCTTCATCCACGAACGAATAGGCGCGGTCTTTCCGCGCAATGTCGCGCAAAAGGCTCATCACGCCGATCATCGCGTCGTCGTTGTACGTGATGCGTTTGTAATAGCCAGTGAGCTTCGGGTAATACTGCGGCCAGCCGCCGTTCTCGTACTGCGCTTTGAGCAGGTAGTCGAAGCCTTTGATGAAGCTCTCTTTGAAGCGCGACTGTTTGGTCGCGTTGAAAACCCGCGCCAGATAAGCCATCTGCGTGTAAGTCGCGCCGTTGTCAATCAGCGAATCATCGGCGCCTTTCTGCTTGACGATCTCTGCCTTCCCCTGGTCACTCAAAACTACGGCCATATCAATGTTCTTCGGCCAGCCGCCGCTCTCGCGCTGGTAAAGCAGAACGTTGTCGGCGACGCGCACAGCGTCGGCGCTCGCGTACCAATCAGGCTTCTGTCCGAGGCAATCCCTCCAGGCAATCGTCAGCTTCGACAAAACTTCGTCGGAAACGGTGAAGACCGTGCCGTGTCGCGCGCCCGCAGGCATCGCCAGCTTGTCCGTGACCGTTTCCCAGTTTTTCAGGTCGCCCGATTTGACCGCGCCGTAACGCTTGTCGCGGTACAGGTCGAAATAGACCAGCCACTCGTGGTTGACCTTGATCGCCGCCGGTCCTTCGACCCAATCTGGCGTGAACGGCGCAGAAGCCTTGCCGTAAGGCCCCGCCGCCTTGTCGCTTACGGCGATCCGCAGGTTCTTGCGAACCGGATTCTGGGCTTCGTCTTTGAGGATCATCACGTACTGCCCGCCGCTCTTCACAATCGTCGCGTCAATGACGTTGAAGCCGTCGTCGTAAAAGAGCCTGGCCTGGCTGTAAGTCGTGAAATCTTTCGTCGTCACGTAGTAGATGCGATGGTTCAGTCCGTTGTTCCCAGAGCTTTCAGTCGCCGGAAAGCGCCCGGGGATGGTCGTCGCCCAGAAGATCAGGTACTGCTTCTGCTGGTCGTCATAAAAAATCTCCGGCGCCCAGCAATTGATCGCCGTTGGCTCGAGCGCCATCACGGGAATGGCTTTCTGCTCCGACCAGTTGATCAAATCCTTTGAATGCGCGACGCCGATGTCCTGCCCGCGCCAGCCCGTCGTCCAGACCAGGTGGAACATCCCGTCCGGCCCTTGAATGATGCAGGGATCACGCATCAATTTCTGGCTGCCGACCATCGGTGTCAGGTAAGGCTTGTCTTCATTGAGTGCTTTCCAGTTCAGACCGTCGCGGCTGTGAGCCAGATGCAGTCCGTCCTCGCCATTGTTTTTGAAATAGGCGAAGAGGTAGTTGGCCACCCCTCGCTCCGCCGGTTTCTGCGCCTGCGCTCGCGCGTCAAGGGCGATGAAAGACAGCAGCAGAGCGGCGATGATTCCGAAATATCGTTTTCTGCTCACTCGCGGTCTCCATTCAGGGATTCGGTACGGTACAGGGAGCGGTAGCGACCTGGTACCCTTGGAATACACTCCTCACGGGGCGCCAGGTCGCTACCGCTCCCCGTACCGTACCGTTTAGCCAGCCCTCAAAACCTGACGCGCAGCACCATCTCGATCTGCCGTGGATCGTAGGCGTTCTGCGTGTACGCGCCCCAGGTGTTGGCCACGTCCTGCAACTGGCCGAGCTTCAGGTTGAGCGTCGGGTTGGCCGTGATCGTCGCTGGCAGCACGGTTCCGCCGAAGCTGGTGTTGATGCCTGGTTTGAATTGCGTGTGGTTGAAGAGATTGGTCGCCTGGGCTGAGAGGTTGAACTCGAACTTCTCCCACGCCTTGAACGATTTTTCCAGCGACGCATTGACGTTCCAGGTCGAATTGGCGCGCAGCCCGTCAAACGTCGCAGCCGAAGTCCCGTACCAGAACAGGTCGGGGATGACCGTGCCATTCGGCGAGGTCACGATGCGCCCGGCGAAGGCGTCAATGTTGTATTTCAGGAAACAACCGTTGCAGGGCGTGATCACGCGCCCGCTCGGCAACGTCACCTGAGTGCGGCCGTCGTACCACTTCTGCAATTCCTTCGGCAACTCGAGCGACACGCCCGGCAAGCGGTCAGGCAACCCATTGATCGTGTTGGTTCCGCCGTTGGCGATTGGCGCGACGAAACCGCTCGACGCGCTGAACGAGCCGCCGACGCGCCAGCCACCGATCAAACCGTTCGCTACACCATTCTTGAAATCGAACAGCTTCCCGCCGCCGATCGGCAGGTCGTAAACCCACGACGCGACCAGCCGGTGTGGGACGTCGTTGGTCGAAAGCTTGCGGTTCGTCTCCCACATCTCCGGGCGGATGTTGCTGAAGCCGTTCGTGCTGCCGTTGTCGGAAAAATTCTGGTTGTTGGCGGCGTTGTAGCTGCTGAACTCGATCAGCTTCGACCAGGTGTAATGCGCGTTGAATTGCAACCCGCCCGTGAACTGCCGCGACACCTGCAATTGCAGGCCGTGATAGTCGGACTGGCCGACCGTGTAGTGAATCGCGTTGCCGTGATGCGGGTAAGGCAGGTTGGCGTCCAGACGCGGTATCGTGCGGTTGCGAATGTTGCCCGCGCCGAAGGGGATCAGATCGCCCGTCGCCGGTTGGAACGGGTTGGGAATCTGCTGCGTCGCCGGATTCGTCGCGCCGTTGCTCCCGACATAGGTATTGCGCCATTCAGTCAACAGCGCCGGTTCAATGAACTGCGGGTTGTTGACGTTGATGAACGTCACCTGCAGGCGACTGCCGTGCGAGCCGATGTAGCCGGCGGAGACGATCAGGTTGTCGCCCAGCTTCTGCTCGAAGATCGCGTTCCACTGCTGGACGTAGCCGTTCTTGTAATTTTGCGGGAAGCGGCGGACGAGTCCGCCGTAAATGCCGGGGTTCTTTTCATCCGCGCCGATGGGCAGCACGATCGGGCTGACCGCCAAGCTGTTGAACGGGCCGATGAGCGTGCCCACCGGATTGGTGCCGTAAGGCGTCGTCGCGTTGCCCGGATTGAGCGCGCTGGTTGCGGTCGCGGGCGAGAACGGCCCCGCGCCGTAAAAGCCCGGCCCGTCGTTGTAGCCGGTGTTCGACGGGATGTAGGTCAACCCGTAACCGCCGCGCATCACCAGCGAGCGCGTGATCTGCCAGGCCACGCCCAGACGCGGACCGAAATTGTTCCACTCGGTCGGCCACATGTTGCGCCGATCAACGTTGACGCCGGGGAAGATGATGCGGCCCGTGGTGCCGAATGGATTTTTCTGATCCAGGTCGAGCGCGCTGATGTGATTGAAGCGTTCGGTCGGGCCGGGCTGCACATCCCAGCGCAATCCGAGGTTGAGCGTCAGCCGGTCGTTGACGCGCCAGTCGTTCTGCGTGTAGAGCGCGCTGTATTTCTGCGCCAGCGCCAGCCGCACGGCGAAGCCCGAACGCTCTTCCATAAAGCCCGCGCCCAGCGCGATCGAAGCCGGGCCGTAGCCGCCGAAGGACGCGTCGGGCACGGTCAGGCCGGCGGTGGAGCCGCTGGCGTTGATGTTTTGCCGCGTGTATTCCGCGCCGGTCTGCACCTGAAAAGGATCGTGCGGGTCGGTGTAATTCGACAGCAGCACGCGATAGACGCCGCCGAATTTGTGCGTCCAGCGGCCGCGTGTCCACGTCATACTGGCGTTGGCGTCCGTGTTGGTTTGGCGTTCGCGCTTGTGTATGAACTGCCCGTCGTGCAGCGGGCTTAAGTTGCCGCCCGGAGCGAACGAGGGCGGCGCGCCCGGGATCACGCTCAGAGCCAGGATTTCGCTCGGAATGCCGAAGACGCTGTAATCGAAATTCTCGAAGACGTCTGCTTCGTTGTCGCTCTTGATGCGGTTCACGCCGATGCGCGCGTCAATCACGACGTTGGGCGACAGCGTCCATGTGTCGCCGATCGAGATGTAGGGGTTTTTGTCAGGTTGCTGGTTGCCCGCCATTTCATTGCGGCTGTAAAACTGATTGTCCGGCCCCCACGAACGCGGCGTCACGATGCGGCCCAATTGAATGCCGCCCGTCCCGTAAAAATTATGCTTGCCCCAGTTCCAGTCCACGCGCGAATTGATGTTGTTCTTGCCGAACTGTTGCAGCCCGCGATAGAAGAAATTGTTGCGGTTGAAAATGTCGTCCGGCGTGCGGTTCGGCAGCGGGTAAGCTTTCAGGAACGCCAGCCCCTGCGCGTTCAGCCGGTTCGCCGGGAGCGGACTGGTGCGGACAACGCCTTGCGCGTCGGTGACGGTCGGGAACTGATTGCGCAGGTAAGAACTGCTCGTGCCGATGCGCGTGGCGTTGAACGGGTCGAAGATTTTGATCGGCACGGCGCGCCCGCCCACGTTGACGTGAGTGTTGCTGAAATCGCCCGCGCGCTCCGCCGCCGTCGGCACGGTCTTCAAGAAATCGTAGTTGCGGTTGAATTCCAGCCCCTCGTAGCTGGCGAAGAAGAACGCCCGGTCGCGGATGATGCGCCCGCCGAACGTGCCGCCGTAGGTGTGCGACTTGAACGGCCCGCGCGCGACGTTGTTGGCGTTGTTGAAAAACGAATTGGCGTTCAACGCCTCGTTGCGGATGCGCCAGAACCCGGAGCCGTGCCATTCGTTGCTGCCGCCTTTGGTCGTGAAGATGATCACGCCTTGCGCGCGGCCGTATTCCGCCGAGTAGTTATTGGTGATGGTCTTCACTTCCTGCAGCGCATCCTGGTTCGGCAGCACGGCGGTTTCGTTCCACGCCGAGCCTTGCACGCTGACGCCGTCGAGCTGGATGTCGTTCGAGAAAGCCGAACCGCCGTTGATGCTGATGGCCGAAGCCTGGCGGCGGCCGTCAATACCGATGCCGAAAGAGAAGGTGTTCTGCGTGTTGTTGAACGCGCCGCGCGGGATGATGCCCGCCTGCAGCGTGGCGTACTGAAACGGATTGTGGGTGATGTTCGGCAGCGTCTGCACCAGCCGTTCATTGACCGCGCCGCCCACTGTTGCATTGGTCGTTTGGAGCGTGGCGGCGTCGGAGGTGATGGTCACCGTGTCGGTAGTCGCGCCGGTTTGCAGTTTTACTTCGACCTGCACGGTCTGCGCGGTCGAAACCGTGATGTTCGTGCGGCTGTATTTCGAGAAGCCCGCCCCGCCCTTCTCCACGTTGAGCATGTAGGTGCCCGGCGAGAGGTAGGGGACGGTGAAATTGCCTGACTCGTCGGTGACGGCGGCTGCGGCGACGTTGGTCTCCTGATTGATGACCGAAACGCTCGCGCCGGGAATGACCGCGCCGTTGGAGTCGGTGACCGCGCCAGTGATCGCGCCGGATTTAATTTGCGCCAGCGCCGCGCCGCAGAGCGCGAGCGTGACGATGAGCGCGTGGATAGCGCGCAGAGCTATGGTTTTCTGTGACAGCATCATTTTGTCCTCCGATTGTTAAGTCAGTACCGCGAGCGGTAGCGAGCGGCGTCTCGCGGATATGCAGCCACGCTCGCTACCGCTCGCGGTACCGAATCAGTACCGCGAGCGGTGGCGAGCGCCGCTCCATCTATCAGCCACGCTCGCTACCGCTCGCGGTACTGATAAAGTCCTCGCGCAGAGGAGTGAAAATATCAATCAGCACGACTTCTTCGTCGAGCATCGTCGCGCCGTGCCGGCAGCCTGAAGGGAAATGCAGCACATCACCGGCCCGAGCCACTCGCTCTTCGTCGCCGATGATGAACCGCACGCGGCCCCGCTCGACCAGCGTCATTTGCTCGTGCGGGTGATCGTGCGGTTCGGTGACCGTGTGCGGCGCAAAGCGCAGGCGGCAGATCATCAGCCGGTCGCCGACGATCATCTGCCGCTCGATCCCGGCGCCGAGCTTTTCAACGGGGACTTTGCCCCAGTCGTTATGGTGATTGGTGGTTGATTGCATAGCATCCCAGTTTTCGTAGCCGTCAATAATTCAAAGCTCAAGCCAGCGAGGGCGCGGCGAAGGCCGGCGCCGCGACCAACGCCGCAGCGCCGCGCAGTCGCGGATAATCGTCCAGCGGGACGACCCTGATCTCTGTCTTCGCCGCGTCGGGTGAAAGCGCGCGTTCCGCCAGCGCCGAGCGCACCTCCCATTCGATCAAATCCCAGGCCGCGACCACCTCGCCGCCGATGTAAATGCGCGACGGGTCAATCGCGTTGACAATCGAAGCCAGTCCCAGTCCCAGATAACGCGCCGTCGTCTGCAAAGCAGCGATGGCCTTCGCGTCGCCGGATCGCGCCCTGGCGATCAGGTCCTCGACCGTGAAAGCCGCGACTTCGACCGCGACCGGTTTGGCCTGGCGCAAATCGCGTCCGAAGTAACGCGAGAGCGTCGCCAGGTTCGAGATGTAAGCTTCCCAGCACCCGGTGGCGCCGCACGGACAGCGCGGCCCGTCAATCGAGAGCGGCACGTGGCCGAACTCTCCGGCGATGTTGTGCCGTCCGCGCAGCACCTCGCCGTTGACGACCACGCCCACGCCGACGCCGTCCGAAACGCTAACGAAGACGAGGTCGCCCTGAGCCGTCTCGCCGCGCGTCGTCCACATCTGCGACAAGGCGCAAGCCTTGCCGGAATTTTCAATGTGAATGGGCAAACCGGTGGCGCGGGCCAACGAGTCGCGGATTTCGACATCGCGCCAACCCAACGTCGGCGCGTTGATGATGCGGCTCGTGCGGTGATCGACCATGCCCGGCACAACCACGCCGATCCCCTCACAAACACCGAACTCACGATGATCATCCAAAACCTGTTTGATCCGCCGGCCCAGGACGGCCACCAATTTCTTCGGCTCCCTTTCGGTGGGAAAGCTGCTGGTCGTGACCAGTTGCCGTCCGATCAGGTCCGTCACCATCAGGTAAGTCCGCGTCATGCGAACATCAACCGCCACCACACAACGCTGGCGCGAGTCAATGTACAGGAACTTCGGCTTGCGTCCGCGCGGAGCTTCGCCGGTCGTGCCTTCAAAGATCTTCTTCTCCTCGATCAACTCGTTGACGAGCAGCGTCACCACGCCGCGCCGGACATTCATCAACCGCGCCACGTCGGCGCGCGAAATCGGCTGGTGCGCGCGGATCAGATTGAGCGCGATCTGGCGGTTGATCTCCCGCGATGTGGTGCGGGTGGCGATGCGGAAATTGTCCGGATTTATTTTGCGCACTGAAACCGATTTTGTCTGAGTTGAGAACTAAATGTGAGCGGCAAATCGCTTACGACAGGCGGCTCAGCCCAAAATGGCTCTGCGCCTGCTCATTTCCAGCGAAAGTCACCACGAAAAATGAAAAATATGCCGCGCGCGCCGCGCCAGGCTCCCAGACAAGCTAGTTCAGAGGTATGATGAAATCGAGTTTGTTATAACGTGAGACAATATAGTTGTCGTCGCCGCCGCTTGTCAAATAAATTTCTAGTTGTGCCAAAATCAGTACCGCGAGCGGTAGCGAGCGTGGCTCCCTCAATGGGCTGGATGAGGAGGCCACGCTCGCTACCGCTCGCGGTACTGATTTTGTAAATTATTTTTGGAACTTTGCGGGCGGCGAGCGCCACTTTACGGGTGGAGAGTAGTAACCAGCAGATTGATCGCCGTCGCGGTCGAAACGAAACGGATGGAAAACATTTCCCGGAAACTCAGCGATGAGGAATTGCTGCGCTTGGCGCTGGCCGGGGACGGCGATGCGTTCGATTTGCTCTACGAGCGGCTGCAATCGGGGATTTACCGGTTTACGCTGCGGATGACCGGATCGGAAGCGATGGCCGAGGACATCACACAAGAGACCTTCATCACCTTGCTGCGCGACGGAGGGCAGCAGGACGCCGCGCGCGGGACGGTGCGTTCCTGGCTCTTCGGCGTGGCGCGCCACACTATTTACCGGCGGATGAAGCGCGAGCGATTTTTCGTTCCGATGACGGAAGAGGGGGAGGGAGAGGAGATGATCGTGGACGAGCGCCTGGTCGCGCGCGAAGACCCGCTGGCCGCTCTGACGCGCGACGAGATGATCGAATCGGTGCGGCAGGCGATCCTGAGTCTGCCGCCGCATTACCGCGAGGTCGTGCTGCTGTGCCACCTGCACGAAATCAGTTACGCCGAGACTGCCGAGGTCATCGGCTGTTCGGTGGGGACGGTCCGTTCGCGGCTGCATCGCGCGCGGGCGTTGCTGGGCGAGAAATTACAGGCTTACGGGAAGAGCAAAGACGATTCCCGTGACCTCCTGCGAGCGAGGTGTTCCGCATGAACTGTCAAGAATTTGAAAGAGTGATCATCGAGTTGGCGTCCGGCCGGTTGATGGACGCCGAATGGCGGCGAAACGCGCAGAGCCACGCCTCCGCCTGCGCCCGGTGCGCTGAGCGTTTGGAGCAGGAGCGAACGCTCAGCGCGCGATTGGGCGCGGTGGCCGCCGCCGAGGCGCAGATCAAAGCTCCCGATCACATCAAGCAATCGTTGCGCGCAGCCTTTGACGCAGGCTTCGCCTCTGCGCCGGCGCCGGCGTTCAGGGCGCAGAACCACCGATTGTGGTGGGGATGGGCAGCGGCTGCGGCGGTCTTGCTGTTGGCGGTTACGGCTGTGTTGTGGCGCGGGGTGAAATTGTCCGGCTGGGATTTGAACGCGGACCAAACACCGGGGGCGAGCGCCACGCCTACGCCCCGCCCCGCCGAAAAGCAGCCGGAGATCAAGCGGCAGGAGAATGTGGCGCCGGTGGCGCGAAACGATCTGGCCACTGCGCCAGCGCCGAAGCGGCGCGTCATACGGCGCCAGCGCGAGGTCAATCCGGCAGTCGAGCCGGCAGTCGAGCCGGCAGTCGAGTTTGATGATGACGACGCCGAATTCTTCCCGCTGACGCTGGTAGCTCAGACGGAAGCGGAAGGGGCGCAGCAGATCGTGCGCGTCGAAGTTCCGCGCTCGACGCTGCTGATGTGGGGATTGCCTGTAAACGCCGAGCGCGCCGGAGAGATGGTGCAGGCCGATGTGGTGATCGGCGAATTCGGCGTGGCGCGCGCCATTCGCATTCTCAATTGATTAATCGTGGGAGGACCGAAGATGAATAAAACGGAAAGAATAATTTCGATGATCATTGCCTGCCTGCTCGCGCTGCCAGCGGGCGTCGCCGGCGCCAACGCGCAGGATAGACGGGTGGAGAGACCGCGAGGTGGACAAGAACGCGGCGGGCCGGATTTTGGCCGGCGCGGCCCCGACTCGCCCTTTCCGGCTGAGCCAGGCTTTCGATTCATTTCATCCGAAATGCGCCCCGACGGGAGGGTGGTGAAGGGCGCGCCCTATTCGGCTGAAATCGTCACCGAAAGCACGCAAACGCTCGGCAACGGCACGAAGCTCACGCGCAAAACGACGGCGATCGTTTACCGCGACCGCGAAGGTCGCACGCGGCGCGAACAGGCAGCGGCTCCCGTCGGCCCATTCGCCACAGCGGGCGATGCGCCGAACCTGATCTTCATCAGTGATCCGGTGGCGGGCGTCTCTTACACGCTCTTGCCCGACAGCCGCATAGCGCGCAAAGGGACGTTGCGCCCAGCGCCTGAGGCGAGCGGCAGAAATTTTCCGCCGCCCAAACCACCCAGGTCTCGCGACGACCGCGCCTCTTCGGATGAAAGAAAAACCGAATCGCTCGGCAAACACTTGATCGAAGGCGTCGAGGCTGAAGGTACGCGCGCCACTATCACCATTCCGGCGGGAAAGATCGGCAACGACAAGCCGATCGAGATCGTCCAGGAACGCTGGTATTCGCCGGAGCTGCAAACGACCATACTCAACAAACACAACGACCCGCGCTGGGGCGAGACCGTTTACAAACTGACGAAGATCAATCGCCGCGAACCGGATCGTTCGCTCTTCGAGGCCCCCGGCGATTACACCGTCAAAGAAGAACCGGTGAGACGGCCTTTTGGCGGGAGAGGCCCAAACGACCGCCGGAAAAATGACGAGCGTTGACCCTGTCAGCCTTCATTTTCCGTTCTCCATGTGTTATTCGTCACCGGTCGCGCGCGGTCAGCGCGACGACCAGTCAACAACGGGAAGTGAAATTTGAACACTGGCTTTCAACCAATCGGAGGCGCATCTATGAACCAGACCAGCCTGATTTACACCCGTCGCCATTTCCTGGGCGGCGCGGCAGCCGGGATCACCGGCGCCGCTCTCTTCACGCCAGGCGTTTTCGCCCAGCAATTGCTCCAAACGCCTAAGCAGACCGAGGGGCCGTTCTATCCGAACAAACTGCCGCTCGACACCGACAACGACCTGATCGTCATCAACGACGCGCTCACTCCCGCTGTGGGAACAATCGCGTTAGTCAGCGGCCGCATCCTCGGCCCGCGCGGCGAACCGATCCGCAACGCCATGGTGGAAATCTGGCAGTGCGATAACAACGGCGCCTATCTTCACACCGGCACCGTCAACCGCGACAAGCGAGACGGGAACTTCCAGGGCTTCGGGCGCTTTTTGACGGGCTCGACCGGCGAATACCTCTTCCGCACCATCAAGCCAGTTCCCTATCCCGGTCGCACACCGCACATCCATTATATGGTCAAGCTCAAAGGCCGGGAGAAGTTCACCACGCAGTGCTACATCAAGGGCCACCCGCAGAACGAAACCGACGGCGTCCTCCGAGGCATCCGCGATCCGAAGGCCCGCGCGTCGATCATCGTTGACTTCGCCCCGATCAAAGAGTCGCGCATCGGCGAAGTGGCGGCGCGGTTCGACATCGTGCTCGGCTTCACGCCGGAAAGCTGACACCGAAAAATGTCTGGCAGAAAAATAACCCGCGCGGATCGGGCCATATTTTTCTGCCAGACATTTTTCTGCTTGAAGACAGTGTGAATGACGACCGGACAGGAATAAAACCGCTGGCGCAAAGCCTCGGATTGCGCCAGTTGCGATTCAACCCCTTCTAAGCCGCACGCTTCCTCGCCAGCCCTCGCTCTGGCGCCCACCTTGCAACCACCACCAGCCATTAACTATGGCAATAACATTCCACGATTATTATCAAACGCTCGGCGTCGCGCGCGACGCTTCGGAGGACGAGATCAAGAAGGCTTATCGCAAACTCGCGCGCCAATACCATCCCGACGTCAACCCCAGGAATAAATCCGCTGAGGAGAAATTCAAAGAGATCAGCGAAGCTTACGAAGCGCTCTCCGATCCCGAAAAACGGGAGCGATATAACCAGTTCGACGCAAACTGGAAATACAACGCGAACTTCACTCCGCCGCCAGACTGGGGAGACGGATGGGAAAATGATGGCGGCGACAGCTTCGGAAGCGAAGAGGCGCGCCGCGCGAGGGGTTTCAGCGATTTCTTCAAGACTCTGTTCGGCGCCGGACGGCGCCCGCGCGCTGATTCAGCGGCGATGCGCGGCCAGGACATCGAGGCCGAGATCGAGCTTGATCTCGAAGACGCGCATCACGGCGCGAGACGCGCCATCGCCGTGCAGAGCTTGTTTCCCTGCCCGGCCTGCCGGGGGAGAGGCGTAAGAGAAAACAGGCTCTGCCCGGCCTGCGGCGGCGCAGGCATCGTGGCGCGTCCCAAAACGCTGGAGGTAAATATCCCAGCGGGCGTGCGTGAGGGTTCAGTGATTCGGCTTGTGGGTCAAGGCGAACCGGGACCGGGCGACGCTCCGGCAGGCGACCTGCTGCTGCGCGTGCGGCTCGGCGCTCATCCGGTCTTCAAAATCATGAACAACGGAGACGTTTATATTGACCTGCCAGTCGCGCCCTGGGAGACGGCGCTGGGCGCGCGCGTCAATCTGCCGACGCTCGATGGTCCCGTCGTAATGGCTATTCCGGCGGGCGCGCAGGGCGGCCAGCGTTTGCGGCTGCGCGGGCAGGGGATCAATCGCCGAAATGGCGCCCGCGGCGATCAATACGTCAGGTTGAAGATCGTCACTCCGCCGAATCTGACCCAGCGCGAAAGAGTGTTGTTTGAACGGCTCGCCGTTGAATCGCGCTTCAATCCCCGCGAATTGATGAACGGGCGCGCCGGGAACAATGGGAGCGGACGATAATCAAAGGCCAATGGCATTGAGTTAGTTAGTTGAGAAGGCGAAGAGAGAATACGGAACAAACGGAAATAACGGAACAAACGGAAAACCAACCTGAAAATTTCCGTTTGTTCCGTTCATTCCGTTTGTTCCGTATTCTCTCTCAGACTCGAAAGAACGCTAACTTAATGCCCTTGGCCCGAAGGCGAGACTCCGAACTGCTTTTCGAGGAGGCGAATGATGGATGAACTGATTGATACTATGCCCGTGCTGCCGGTCAAAAACAGCGTGCTCTTTCCCGGACTGCTGATGCCGCTCACGGTCGGACGGCCCACGTCTGTGGCGGCGATTGCGGCGGCGCTGGACAGCGAGGACAAAGAGATCCTGGTCATCGCCCAGCGCGACGCCTCGGTCGAAACGCCGGAGCAGAGCGACTTTTTCACCATCGGGACCAAAGCCGTCCTCAAACGGACGATGCAGCGGCAGGACGGCTCGATGAACGTGATCGTCCAGGGCGTTGAGCGCGTGGTCTTGATCAAGATCGAACAGACCGATCCCTTCCTCACTGCGCGCGTGCGGCTCTCGCCCGTGCCCGAAGAATCGAGCACGGAGATCGAAGCGCTGAAGCGGGCGATCCTCGATCTGGCGAGCCGCGCCATTCAACTCGCCCAACCCAACGCTCCGGTCGAATTCGCGCAGTCGCTGGCCGAGAATGAAGAGCCGCTGCAACTCGCTTATCTGATCGGGTCGGTGCTCGGCTTGCAGGCGGAAAAAGAGCAGGCGCTGCTGGAAGCGCCGACGCGGCTCGACGCGCTCCGCCTGCTCCACTCCTACCTGCTCCACGAATTGCAGGTGCTCGAATTGCGCAATCAGATCAACACCCAGGCGCAGAGTGAGATGGATCGCCAGCAACGCGAATACGTGCTGCGCCAGCAACTGCGCGCCATTCAGGAAGAACTGGGCGAGACCGATCCCGAACAGGCTGAAGCGGATATGTTGCGCCGCCAGATGGACGAAGCCAATCTGCCCGAAGACGTGCGCAAAGAAGCCGAACGCGAATTGTCGCGGATGGAGAAACTGCCGCCCGCCGCGCCCGATTACCACGTCATCCGCACTTACCTCGAACTGATCATCGAGCTGCCCTGGCAGAAGGGCACCGAAGACATCCTTGATCTTCAGCACGCGCGGCAAGTGCTCGACGAAGACCATTTCGACTTGAAGGATGTCAAAGAGCGAATCCTCGAACATCTGGGCGTGCTCAAACTCAACCCTTCGGCCAACGCGCCGATCCTTTGCTTCGTCGGACCGCCGGGCGTGGGCAAGACCAGTCTGGGTCAATCAATCGCGCGCGCATTGGGCCGCAAATTCGAGCGACTCAGTCTGGGCGGAATGCACGACGAAGCCGAACTGCGCGGTCATCGCCGCACGTACATCGGCGCGCTGCCCGGTCGCATCATCCAAGCCGTGCGGCGCGCCGGAGCGAACAATCCGCTGCTGATGTTGGACGAAGTGGACAAACTGGGGCGCGATTTTCGCGGCGATCCGGCGGCGGCGCTGCTGGAAATTCTCGATCCGGCGCAGAACCACACCTTCCGCGACAATTATCTCGACCTGCCGTTCGATCTGTCGAAAGTCTTCTTCATCACCACGGCCAACACGCTCGACACGATCCCGCAACCGCTGCTGGATCGGATGGAGATGCTGCGTCTGAGCGGTTACAGCGCGGAAGAGAAGATGGAAATCGCGTGGCGTTACCTGATCCCGCGCCAGTTGAAAGAGACCGGACTGACCGATCAGCAATTCATCCTCACCGAGGACGCGCTGCGCCACGTGATTGCGCGGTACACGCGCGAAGCGGGCGTGCGCCAACTCGGACGCGCCATCGGCAGGCTGGCGCGCCGCGTCGCGCTCGGTTTCGCCGAAGGTAATCTTGAACCGGTGACCGTTGACGCAGCGGACGTGGCGGAGATGCTGGGGCCGGAACGTTTCTCGCTCGAACTCGCGCGCAAAAAATTGCCACCCGGCGTGGCGACGGGATTGGCGTGGACTGAAACAGGCGGCGACGTGCTTTACGTTGAAGCCACGCTCTTGCCGGCTGGACGCGGCATGACGTTGACCGGTCAACTCGGAGAAGTGATGCAGGAATCGGCGAAAGCCGCGCAGAGTTTCATCTGGGCGCACGCCGGGCAATTGGGGATTGATCCGAACGTCGTGCGGCGGTCGGGCGTACACATCCACGTCCCGGCGGGCGCGATCCCGAAAGACGGCCCATCGGCGGGCGTCACGATGGCGACGGCGCTGGCTTCGATCTACACGCAAGCGGCAGTGCGCAGTGACACCGCGATGACCGGCGAAATCACGCTGACGGGATTGGTGCTGCCGATTGGTGGAATCAAGGAGAAGGTGCTGGCTGCGCGGCGGTCGGGGCTGCGGCGCGTGATCCTGCCCAAAGACAATCAGAAAGATTTGCGCGACCTGCCCGACAACGTGCGCGCCGAAATGGAGTTCATCTTCGCCGAGCGAGTCGAGGATGTGCTGGCCGCGACGATCCCGGATTTGGCTTCGCGGGTGGCTCTGCCCAAAGCGGCTTGAGAGAAGGCGATCTGCCATATGTAATATGCAATATTGCATATTACATATGGCAGATGCCCCGCCTCATCTGCTTAGCCGTGGATTTGGGGCGCCATCTTGTTCCACCTGACCAACCGGTCTAAGCTGCTATCCGCTCCCCGGAAACAGAGGGACGAGAAAATGAAAAAATCGGAGCATCATCCGGCGCCATCGGGCAATAAGTTGCTGGATAGCCTCCCGCAGACCGAATACAAACAAATCATCTCCCTTTTGAAACCGGTCGAACTCAAGCGCGGCGAAATCATTCACGCGGCGCGACACGTCATCGAACACGTCTACTTTCCCACCAGCGGTCTGCTGTCGCTGGTCGTCTCTTCGGGAAACGGCGATGCCATCGAAGCGGCGGTTTACGGCAACGAGGCCATCGTCAGCCTTCCTGCCTTTCTCGGCGCCAAGTCTGCGGCGCATCAAGTCGAAGTCCGGATTCCGGGCGCGGCGTTGAGGATGAAGACAGAAGATTTCAAACGATTCTGCGGCAAGTCCAAAAAGCTGAGCGCCAGGTTATGCCAATACGCCAACGCCGTCATCGCGCAACTGGCGCAGACGGCGTTCTGCAACCGGTTCCATTCCGTCGAGGAGCGGATGAGCCGGTGGTGGTTGACGGCGCAGGATGGCGTCCATTCAGATCGTTTGCCGGTCACCAGAGAGATTCTGGCGGCCATGATCGGCGCGCGCCGTCCCAGAGTGAGCACTGTGCTGGCCCGGTTGAATAAAGCCGGGCTGGTCCGCGCCCGGCGCGGGGCGGTCACCATTGTTGACCGGCAGGGATTGGCAAAGAAATCCTGCGAATGTTACGGGACGCTGAGGGAACAGATTGATCACTTCCTCAATGCTCAATAGTGATGAGTGATTGGCGAGAAGCATTCTCAATTCTCCATTTTCAATTCTCAATTTTTTGCAGGAGACCACTTCATTACCAGCCCTGGTTCGCTGCAAAAAATGGAGAATTGAAAATGGAGAATTGAGAATGCTTCCACATCGAATGTCCCGATCTTCGCTGGCCTGATTTAGCCACTCGCCACTTCTGAGTCATTTCACGAATCCGGTTTTCTGTCCGGGCTTTCCCGCGGGGGTTTCGGTTCGTAACGCGATCTTGTGGGCTTCGAGCGTGCGGCCGGTGACGCGCTGCAATTCGGCAATCGATTTGTTCAAATCGGTCTGCGCCAGCAACTCGCGCATCCGCGCGGTGAGCAGTTCGGTCTGTCGTTGCAGCACCAGAAACACGGTGGACAATCCGTTCTGGAACTTGCGCGATTCGCTTGCGGCCTGTTGTTCGGCTAACAAACTGGCCGCCGCCGCGGACGCCAATCGCGCTTCAGCCGAGCGCATGACCTGAAGGGTGTCGCGGATTTCGGCTTCGATCTGCATCTCCAGCCGCTCCCGCTGATTCACGATGCGGGTGGATTCGGCGAGCGCGCGGCCCAGTTGCGCCTCGGCCGTCCGATTGTAGAGCGGCAGTGAAATTCGCAGGCCGGCGCGCGCAATCGGAAACTTCTGCGCGAACAGATTACTCAGCGATTGGCCGTAACCTCCGATGAGTATCGGGGGAATATCGGCGAGACCAGTCCCTGTCCCCGGCAACGGCGGCAATCCGGCCAGGATCGAGAGTTGGTTGATGCGCGTCTCCAACCTCAGCAGGCTATCACCGAACGGAGTGGAGGCTCCCTGCACCGGAGTTCCGGCCAACCCGTCGGCGGTGTACGACCCGATCAGATCAATCTGCGGGCGCGTCTGATTACGATAAAAGCGCGTGTTGATCTCGTTGATCTCCGTCGTGGTTTGCAGTTGCTGCAATTCGGGCCGGTTGGCGAGCGCGGTCGAGACCGCCTCGTTGAGCGTAATGGGTGGCGGAACGAGACTGACCGGCGTCGTCGGCGTCAACGCGCGCGACCAGAGCGGAGAAGTCCGCTCAGACAGGATCAACGTCTTCAGCGTGTTGTCGGCGCGCGTTACCACCTCCTGCGCCCGGTAAACGTTCTGCTCGAAACTGGCCACCTGAGCGTCAGCCTCGACGATGTCAATCGAGGCCAGCACTCCCTCCTTGACCAGCCTGCGGTTGCTTTCGCTCTGGCTGCGAGCCTGGCGCAGAGCTTCGACCTGCACGTTCAGATTGCGGAGCGAAAAGGTCAGCTCCCAATAAGCCTGCTCGACGCGCGTGACGATTTCGATCACCTGCTGGCGGAACTGCGCGTCGGTCAGCGACAGGTTTTTCTTCGCCACCTCGATGAGGCGGCGGTTTTCGTCGAAGCGAAAGTTGCGCCACAGCGGCTGGTTGTAGAAGAAAGTCAGGGCTGTTGGATATTGCGGATTGAGGATGATGAACTGGTTGTCCGTCGTCAGCCGCCGGGAAAAGAACTCCACCTGATAATCGCCACCGCCAACGGGAGTTGCTCCGCCGAGTCGCGCTCTCCCAGTCAAATCCTTATTCCTGACCACGCCGTCTTCTCCGCCTTCGAGGATCGAGCCGACGGGAATGATGCTTTGCTCGTAATTGCTTTCCGCCACGAACACCGGATCGAAAACTCCGCGCGCCGCGCGCAAATCGAATCCGGCGATGATCGCGTTGATGCGTGAAACGTTGATGTCGCGGTTGTTGTTGAGCGCCAGCATCACGGCTTCTTCGAGCGTCAATGACATCTGGTCGTTAGGGTTGACGCCAACCTGCTCAATTTGAGGCAGCGGGCGCAATGGCGCGCGGTAATCGGGTGCGGCGACAGGCGGTGGTTGTTGCGGTGCGGGTGATTGCGATTGTTGCTGGGCTTCAGCTCTTAGAATCCCACCACCGGCAGGTGGTGGATTATTCAAGCCCGACCTACAAAAGGGCCGCCACTTCTTTGAATCCCACCAGCGGAAGCTGGTGGATTGTTCAAGCCCGACCTGCTTGCGCCGGAAGCCCAAGAAGGCTGGGCTTGAACAATCCACCAGCTTCCGCTGGTGGGATTCAGGAAAGCATTTTTGCTGTTGGTAGGCTGGGATTGAACAATCCACCACCTGCCGGTGGTGGGATTCAAGATCAGCGAAACTCAAAAGATTGGGGCAATGACAAGCTTGAACGATCTCCCAACTGCCATTGGGGGAATTCCCGGAACATGGCGCCGCGAACAACATCAACGAAAAACCAATGACGACGCCCATCCGCCGCGGCCCACGCCTGAACACGTTGATCAACGGCGCGGCGAAACGGTCGCGCAGCTTCGCTCGCAGCGCCTGCCAGCGACTGTCCATTCGCCGCCACAACGGCAATTCCAGCAAATCTTCAAACAGCGAATAAAAAACCGGCACGGCCAGCAGCGTCAGCAGCAAACAAAGCGATTGCCCGCCCACCACCAGCACGCCGATGGATCGGTTGGTTCCCGAACCCGGGCCACGCGAAATCACCAGCGGCAACATTCCGGCCACCAGCGCAATCGTCGTCATCAGAATCGGTCGCAGCCGGTCGCGGTTGGCCTGAATGATGGCGGCGTAACGCTCCATTCCCTTCTTCCGCAATCCGTTCGTGTGATCAATCTGCAGGATCGCGTTCTTCTTGACGATGCCGAACAGCAACAGCAGCCCCAGCCCCGAGAAGATGTTGATCGTTTGTCCGAAGATCAGCAGCGAAAGGATGCCGAAGGGCACGGCCAGCGGCAGCGTCAACAGGATCGTCACCGGATGGATGAACGATTCGAACTGCGCCGCCAGAACCATGTACATAAAAACGAACGACAGTCCGAAAGCAAACGCGAAGTAATACCCGGCGCGGCCCAACTCTTTCGACCTCCCGACCAACCCGGTCGTGTATCCCGGTTCAAGTTTCATCTCGCTGACAAACTGGTTCATACGTTCAATCACCTCCGCTTGCGAACCGCCCGGTTTGACGTTGGCCGTGAGCGTGACCTGGCGCTGGCGGTTCAGCCGGTCAATCGAAGATGGCCCGACGCCTGCTTCGATTTTGACCACATCGTTCAAGCTTACCCATCCTCCCTGGCCGGACGCGACGATCATCTGCTCCAAATCTTCAGGGCGGCGGCGGAACTCGCCCGCTGCGCGCACCCGCACTTCGTAATCCTCGTCGCCTGCGAAAAAGGTCGAAACCTCCTGCCCGGCGACCAGCGTGTTCAACGCCTGCGCGATGTCGCCGACTTGCACGCCCAGTTCGGCTGCGCGCACGCGGTCCGGCGTCACGCGCACTTCGGGTTTGCCAGCGACGACCGAAGTGTCGGCGTCAACCACATCGGGAATCGTCTTCATCCTCTTCAGCAATTCATTGGCGTATTGGGTCAGCTTCTCGACGCCGGGGCCGCTGACCAGGAACTGGATGTCAGCGTTGCGGAATCCGCCGCCTGAAATGCCTGCGACCTGTTGAACACTCGTGCGCAGTTCCGCCGGGAATTTGCCAAGCAACGCGCGGGCGCGAACCATCAACTCCTGCTGCGACAGACCACGCGCTTCGATCGGCGCCAGTTTGACGTAGATCGAGCCGCTGTTGACCGCCCCCTGCTGCCCGCCGCCAGCGGTGATCAACGTGTCGGTAACGCCGGGCAGCTTGCGCGTTTCGGCGGCGATGCGCTCAAGGATGGCCATCGTCGCCGGGAGCGATGCCCCTTCCGGCGCCCGCACGGAAATCTCGAACTGCGCTTGATCATCAACCGGCAGGAAGTTTTTGCCGACGATCATAAACAGCGGGACGATGCTGATGATCGTCAGCACGCTGAGCAGCGCGATCGTTTTGCGATGCGCCATTGACCATTCGAGCATCCGCGTGTAGGCGCGATCAATGCGGCGGTAGACACGGCCCTCTTTCGATTGCGGATTGCGGATTGCGGATTGCGGATTCTCATCTCCTTGTCTCCCCTTCTCCCCTTCTCCCCTTCTCCCCTTCTCCCCCTCTTCCCTCGGTTTGATCAACCTCGCTGAAAGCATCGGTGTCAGCGTGAACGAGACGAGCAGACTGACGGCGATGGCGAACGACGCGGTCAATCCGAACGAAGACATAAACCGCCCGACGATGCCGCCCATAAAACCCACGGGCAAAAAGACCGCGAGCAACGAGAGCGTCGTCGCCATCACGGCCAGCCCGATCTCGCGCGTGCCTTCGATAGCCGCGTCGAACGGACGCATCCCCTTCTCTTCGATGAAGCGGTAGATGTTTTCGAGCACGACGATCGCGTCGTCAATCACGATGCCGACCATCAGCGTCAGCGCCAGCATCGTGATCTGGTTGAGCGTGTAATCCATCGCCGCCATCAACCCGAAGGTCGAGATGATCGAAGTCGGAATGGCAATCGCTGCGATCAGCGTCGAGCGGAAATTCCAGAGGAAGAGGAAGACCACGATGGAGGCGAGGATGCTGCCTTCGACCAGGTGCGTTTCGACGGCGTTGACTGCGGCGCGGATGTAGACGGATTGGTCTCCGGCGATTTCTACATCCACGTCAGGCGGAAGCGTCGGGCGGATTTCGGCGAGCTTTTGTTTGATCGCGTCGGCCACCGCGACCGTGTTCTCGCCCGACTGCTTGGAAACGATCAGCGAGACGGCGGGCCGGCCATTGAAGAGCGAAGCGGAGCGCTGTTCCTCCACGGTGTCGACGGCGCGTCCGAGATCGCGCACCTTGACCGCGTAACCATTGCGGTCGGCGACGACCAGATCGTTGAAGCCTTCGACCTCGCGGATGCGGCCCAGCGTGCGGACGGTTGATTCGCGCGCGCCCTGGTTGATGCGCCCGCCGGGGATTTCCAGGTTCTGCGCGCGCACGGCGTTGACGACCTGGTTGACCGGCACGTTGAAAGCGCGCAGGCGGTTCGGATCAACCTGAATCTGGATCTCGCGTTTGCTCCCGCCGACAATCTCGACCCGGCCTACGCCGCCAACGCTTTCCAATTTTTCAGCGATCCTGTTCTCGGCCAGCTCGTTGACTTCGCCGAGCGGGCGCGGCGCCGAGACCACAATGCGCAAAATGGGCGCGGCGTCGGTGTCTAATTTCAGAACGATGGGAGCTTCGGCCGTCTCGGGCAATTCATTCAGGATCAGGCTGATCTTGTCGCGCGCTTCCTGCGCAGCCACGTCCGCGTTTTTTTCCAGCACAAAAGTGACGAAGACCTGCGAGACGCTTTCGACCGAAGTCGAACGCAATTCGTCAATGCCGCTGATGGTGTTTACGGCTGCTTCGACGCGATCGGTGATCTCTGTCTCGATCTCCTGCGGCGAGGCGCCGGGATTGACGATAGTGATGGTGATCGTTGGGAAATCAATGCGCGGGAACAGGTCAACGCCGAGCGTGAAGAATGAAAAAACGCCGACCACCGTCAGCGCCAGGATGAGCATCGTGGCGAAAACCGGACGGCGCACGCATATTTCCGCCAGTTTCTGCATCGCTGCCTCAACCGGCTAACAAATTCAATGCCGTAATCCCGCCGGAGGAGCCAAGCAGAGGAATGATGGCAAAGGAATGGCCGTTCTGGTTCAGCCCACTCATTCCATTGCCTTCATTCCTTTGCTTGATCATCCGATCACGCGGCCCGGGATTCGGGTTCGAGACAGCGGCGGTAAAAATACCGGACGGTTTGGAGCAGCAAGTCGAAATCCAGCGGCTTGGGCAGAATCACATCCGGCAAGCGTCTGGCGCGCATTTTTTCTCTCACGTAATCGGACGGGTAAGCGGACACCATAATTACGGGGATGTCCCCTGACCCATTCGACTTGAGGCGTTCGATCAACTCGCCGCCGTCCTGTTCAGGCATGCCGAAATCGGTGATGATGACGAAGGGATGATACCGGGAGGAAAGCTCCAGCGCTCTCTCGACGTTACCCGCAGTCAGCACAGAAAACCCCTCATACGCGAGAATCGTCTCGAGCATTTCATACTGGTCGCAATCGTCATCTATGACCAAAGCAAAGACATCCCGTTGCGGTTTCATACAGGGTTTGTACTCACTCTCTAAATCGGATGAAGTCGTGTCGGCTGAAGCGCGCTGTTTAATTCTCTCGGCAGTATGCAGGGGGGCGAGCCATGTCGAGATGGATTGGCGCGCTCCCCAACGTCGCTTGGATGGCGCACTACCCAACTCCATCGGAATTTTGGTTAAAAACAGGGCACGACTAAAAGATCAGCGCAATGGTCATTTCAAAACTTGAAATGACACAATTGAGAGTGGCAATTGCCATTCCACAGGCAAAGGCTGAAGAGTCAATCAGATAAAGCTTTTGCTTAACTGGTACGGATTGGATTAACCGGCTACGCCGCGCTTCATTGGCCATACACCGTCACTGCGGCGCCGTCGAAAAGCTGATTGAGATTGCTGGTCGCAATCATCTCCCCTCCCTCTAATCCTGAAGTAATCCGAATCAGATCGTTTTCGGTCTCTGCGGTCTGCGTCACGCGCACTCGCGCTACATTGTCTTCGATCACAAAGACGCGCGAAGAATTGGTCGCAGCGTCATTGATCACTGCCGAGCGCGGGACGAAAACTGCGCGTTCGCCGCCGGAGATGAGCAGACGCGCCGTGGCGAACATTCCGGGGCGCAGCAAAGCGCGCGGATTATCCAGCCGTGCCTCGACCGTGATGGCGTGCGAGGCGGGATCAAGCGCCGGATTGATGGCCGTCACCCGACCTGTGAATTCGAGTTGTGGATGAGCCGCGACCTTTGCCGTGACTGTCATTCCGATTTGCGCGCGGCCCGCATCGGTTTCGGGCAATTGCAATTGCAGTTTGATCGGATTGAGGCGCTGGATGGTGGCGACCTTCGTCGTCGTCGAGACCGATTCTCCAGGAGCGACCGGACGGTCGCTGACGTAACCTGCGAACGGGGACCTGATGATGGTGTTGTCCAACGCTTCGCGCGCGAGCGCGGTCTGGGCGCGCGCGGCTTCGAGCGCGGCCTGCGCGGCGGCCACGCTTTGGTTGCTCTGATGCGCGGAATTGACGGCGGCTTCGTATTGCTGGCGCGCGGCGTTGGCTTGCGCCCGCGCGGTTTCAGCCTGCGCCAGCGCCTGATCGTAAACCGAACTGGCCACGTCGCCGGTCTTGACCAGGTTGGCGTAACGTTGAGCGTTCTTGTCAGCCAAACGCGCCTGAGCTTCAGCCGCTTCGTACTGCTGGCGGGCAGCTTGCGCTTCGGGAACTTCGTTGGGATTAAACGCTTCGCCGCTTCTCGACCCCAGCCGCGCCTGCGCCTGACGCAATGCCGCCTCCGCTTGATGTTCAGCCGCGACCGATTGCCGTAAGCGCAACCGCGCGTCGCGGTCATCCAAGCGGGCAATCACCTGCCCCTGCCTGACAAAATCGCCAACGTTCACGGGTGTAGCGACGACTTGACCTGGCTCTTCCGGCGCGACATCGGATGATTCATCGGCGACGAAGCTTCCGGTGGCGGAGATATAGGCTGGGACTTGCCGCGCAATAGCTACGGCGGTTGACACCGGGATTGGACCGGATTGGGCCTCCGTCTCCCCGTTCGATTGAGGAGTGTCTGCCCGCCTCCAGCCGCAACCGCTCGGCAAAACGACGATGACCAGTAATGCTCCCAGCAAAAATGATTTCAAGGTCGTCAAGCCCGTGAGCGATACGCCGCCTTAGTAAGTGGGACAAGATGCCATCCCAAATCCACGGATAAGCCGATGAGGTGAAGCATCTGCCATATGTGATATGAAATATTTCATATCACATATGGCAGATCGCCTCCTTCTCATTTGCGTGATCTGTAGCTCAGTCATTCACGCGACACCGTCAGGGTGAGGTCCTTACGCGATTACTGTATTGAGACAGCGTGGTCGGAAAAGCCATCACGCTACCAGGCGTCCCGTAGGCCAGTTGTCCATTCAATACGCTTCTGGCGTTATCAGTGTTGTACACCTCGCGCATATCACTCTTATCCAACGTCACCACCGAGCCGTCAATGATCGCGCCCGCGAACAGCCCTTTGCTGCGCGAATAGACCAGGATTTGCGAGTTCAGGTACAAGTCAGTTCCAGCCGCAGCCTCACGGCCAACAGGCCCCGCCGTCGCCGCCGCGTCACCGCCGAAGGTGAACTTATTCTTCATCAGACTTTCGAGGCCCTTCCGGTTCATAAACAGCATGACGAAGTCGGTGGATTGACCGCCGATCTGCAAGCCCCAACTGCCGCCACCGAGGTTGAAGTAAGCCGGCGCGCTCCAACCCGTAGGCGTCCGGCAAGTGGCGACACCACGGCCATAGCGTCCGCCGAATATAAACCCGGCCCTGTAAGTGTCGGGAAACACGGCCACGCATTCGGCGCCGTCCAGAAGCTCACGTGGAATCCCTTTATCGGGCGCGTCCATAATCTCCGTGAGGACTTCGGACGCTTTCCGCGACTGCCTGATCTGGTCATGGATGTCCGCCCCCGTTCCGACTTGGACCTGACTTGTTTGCACGGCTGACGGAGTTTGCGCAGGCGCTGTCTGATTGCCTACCGGCACTGCCGCAGGCGCCGTCGGAGTGCCTACCGGCGCTGCCGCAGGCGCCGTCTGATTGTCTACCGGCGCTTGCGCAGATTTGGTCTGTTTGTCTATTTGCTCCTGCGCAGACTTCGTTTGCTTGTCTATCTGCTCCTGTGCAGATTTGGTCTGCTTATCTACTTGTTCTTTCGCAGATTTGGTCTGCTTGTCCACCTGTTCCTTTGCAGATTTAGTCTGCTTGTCCACCTGCTCTTGCGCAGGTTTGTCCTGCTTGTCTGTCTGATCCTGCGCGGGCGCAACTATTGCCATGGCCAGCGTGAGAGCGAAGACAAAGGTCAGTTGCGGAAAAAATTTGATTGTCATAGCTGATTCTCCTCTATAAATTTCGACAAACTTCAGCTCGTCGTTTGCCCGCGAAGTAGGCCGGATACGGAAGACTCACGATGAACCTGTCTTGATTGAATGAAAAGCACATCGTCACGAATCGGTGAACAGAAAAAATGAAAACCTTGCTTTATTATGTTTGATATTTAAAAGACCATAGGTTCACCGGACACCGATCTAGCCCCTTCCTTATATCTTAATGTTACTGCAAACGGCGTGCGCGAGCGCAGATGCGATCGCGCACGTTAGTTTCGCTTCAGTTGGGTAACTCGGTTTGGAGCCGGCGTGGTTACTCGCGGTTTCGGATTACCGAAGATTTATCATCCGGTTTTTTGTGAGCCGTGCTCTGTTCGCTGGGCTGCGCCGCGCGCAGAGTTCTGACTAACGCCACACGCCGGTCAATCGCTTCGGCCATTTTGGGATCGAGTTCGCGGCACCGGTTGAAATCGCTCTCGGCCTCAGTCTCTTTGCCGAACCAGACTTTCGCCAAGCCGCGATTGAACCAGGCTTCGGCCAATCGCGGGTTGATTTCGAGCGCGCGGTCGTATTCAGCCTGCGCCGCCTCAAACTCCATTTTGTTGAACAGGGTGTTGCCGCGATTGTTGTAGGCGGACGCCAGACGCGGGTTCAGCTTCAGCGCCCGGTTGAAATCGGCCATCGCCTTGTCCCACTCCTGCTTGCTCAACCACGTGTTGCCGCGCTGCAGGAAGCTCTGGTCGGATTTCGGATCAAGCTCAATCGCTTTGTTGAAATCGGCAATGGCTTGATCGCGCTCTCCCTTGTTTGCGCGCGCTACGCCGCGATTGTGATAAGCGATCGAATTGCGCGGGCGGAGTTCGAGCGCCTGATCTGCCGCCTTGATCGCCGACTCCACCTCGCCCTTGAGGAATAACGCCGCGCTCAGATTGGTCCAGGCGGCGCTGTAGCGGGGAACCATCCTGATGGCCTGGTTGAAATCGGCGATCGCGTCTTCGTAATTCCGTTGCTTGAACTGCGCCAACCCACGGCAGTAATAGGCCGCAGCCGCGCGCGGAACCACCAGGACGAGGTCGCCGTAGGCGATCACCAGGTTGCGGTCATTCGCTCTCTTTGTCCCGGCGGGCTGAGCGAAAAGCGAGACGTCGTTCAAGCTCGCTTCAATGACTTGATTGAATTCAGCAATCGCTCCGTCGAAATCTCCTTTCTCATACTTGGCGACGCCGCGTGTGTAATGATCTCCTTTTGAGTTGAATGTTTGAGCAGGGGTGATCGCCGCAGTCAGGACAAGAAGAAAAAACGTTGATGCGACGAGCCGTCTCATCGCGCTGTGGATGGAACAACCTTGTTTGGTCATCGTTCTTTCCCTCCTTTCCCACTGAGTTGAGGTTCTTCATCGTCAAAAATGGGCAGCCCCTGGCGCGCTGAAGCGGCCCGTCCGGCTGCCCGATTTGTTCCCTCGTGTTTAGCCTTCGTGTTTAATTAGATCAATGCATGACTATTAATTCATTACTGTGGCGCTAAAAGCTGAGAGCCGAAACAGCGCCTGTTTTGCGCCAGTTTCGGCTCTCGCTACTCCTCATCCTTTTTGCTAACGATTCATCCCAGCAATACCTGACCTGAGCCTAACCGTCTAATGAGCTAACTCAGCAGGCGCAGTTGTCCGTAGCAACTGCCGTGCAACAAGCCTTGATAACTTCCACAAGTCCTTCCCCGCCAGATTAACCGGAAGCCGCGATAAACAGTCCGGCCTTGTCCCGGATCGAAACAACCGATGTATTGCTTGATCACAAACGTGTACCTTAACCCATTAAAATTTAAGTCAATGCTTAGGTTGAAAGCTGAAAATCGCTGGTATGAATATTGCCTTTTAATTTCACGTTGATAACGAAGTACAAACAAGCTGGTGTTACCGGCAAACGGATTTAATCGTGTGAGGAGACAAATGACCGGCAGCGTCAATTCAACTACAGAGCAGGCGTTTTCGGTGACCGCGCTCTTCAAAGACAGGGATAGCGCGGAGCGCGCTTATCGAAGGCTGATCGAACACGGATACGACCGTCATAACATCAATCTGGTTATGTCCGATGAGACCCGCCATCGTTTTTTAGCCAGTGAATTGACCGAAGACGAACACTCGACAAAGGGAGTTACCCCCGGCGGCGTCATTGGAGCATCCGGCGGCGCGCTGCTCGGCGCGATGGCGGGATTGGCGATCCCGGCGTTGGGGATTGTGGCCATCGGGCCGCTGTTCGCCGCGTTGGTTGGCGCCAGTCTTGGAAGCTTGACTGGCGGATACCTCGGCTCGCTGCTTGGAGTGGGTATCTCCGAAGACCGCGAGAAACATTACGAGGATGTGATCAGCCAGGGCGGAGTGTTAATGAGTATCACTGCGCGCTCGGAGCCAGAAGCCGGGACGATTAAACACGAGTGGAGCAAATTGGGCGGCGACCCGGTTGCGCATTGAGCTTTCTTTCCTCGGTGAAACGGGAAAGAAAAAGGCAGGTGTTGATCTTTGTCGGGATGGATCAATGCCTGCCTGTCGTTTTTTAGAAGCGTCAATTGGTGGTTGGTGGTTGGTGGTTGGTAACGAACCACCAACCACCAACCACCAACCACCAACCACCACCTCTTCAAATCACATCTCCCTTAGCGTCAGCTTCCGCCGCAGGCTTGGTCTCGAACTCCATCATCAATTTGAATCGGGCGAGGTCGTCGGTGATCTGATGTTCCGGGTCTTCACCCAGCAAGCCGGCTATCCACGCGCCCAATCGCCCGCCTGGCGGGTTGTATTCCAGCGCGACTCGCACCTCAGTTTCACCTTCGGCGAAATGTAGAAAACGCACTGACCCGGCGTTGGGAATCTCCGATCCTTCCAACGAACGCCACGCGATCAACTCGTTCCGGACATCGTTGGTGATCTCCGCGTCCCATTCGACGGTGATCCCCGCCAGCGCCTTCGCCACCCAGTGTGAACGCGCGGGACTGATGACTCGAACTTCTGCGAGGTGATTCATGATTTGCGGCAGGTTCTCGAAATTGCGCCAGAAATGATAAAGCTCCTCCGGCTTTCGGCTGATGATGACGCTCTTTTCAACTCTGACGCCGTTGACTTCGGCCACCGGCTCCGGCGAGTTCAGGCGCGCTTTGCTGGGGTTTGCCATCTTCAAACTTCAAAAAAATGTCCGAAAACTTCGATCTGCCACTCCCTCCCATGCTGATACTCTGGCAGTGGCAAATCGAAGTTTGTCGGACGTAAAGTTCTCTGTCCTTCTGATACGCCGCTATCCTGCCCTTTCTTCAACCTGCTCGTCAGTACATGACCGCACGCAGACCACCGAAGTCAGTAAAAAACTTCGTAACTACTCAGGTCATTGAATAGTTTGGTGATGAAAGCTTTGAAGAGAATACGGAACAAACGGAAATAACGGAACAGACGGAAGTTTTTCTTCTCGTCTTTTCCGTCTGTTCCGTTATTTCCGTTTGTTCCGTATTCTCAAACCCCATTCATTGCCAAACCATTCTTGGGGCTGAGCAGTAGGCGGATTGGTGCGGTAACGAACAGACGCAGGCTAATCTGACGGCTACCATCCCAGCCAGAATCCTCTCAGGCAACCGCCGCGTCAAACAAACTGCGGCGATTCACAGTTCGTATTTTCGGCGCCAGGCCCCGGGCGTGAGCGGGCGGTTTTCAAGATGCCGGTCGTTTGAGAGAAGACGGCTCCATCACGCTCGAGGCGCGGCGCCGAAACCACCTCAATCAAAGCATTTCATTCATCACTTCCTGCGTGCGCATGGGTACACCAATTGCTCTGTTCAGGAGAAGCCTGAAGACAAGTACGATTGGCAATCAATCAAACAGGCTTATTAAACAATCAACCGATGTCAGCGGGACGGTTCAGGTCCTGTGAACTGCGCGGCTGCATCCGCATGCGTACAGAGCAGTACGGCTGCCGAACAGACGCGCAAACCCTGAATTTATCGGAGGTATCTGATGTCCGCATTAGTCAGAAACCGCCTTCTGGCGGCATTGCCTGAGCAGGAGATGGAGAAGCTTCTGGTCAGGCTGGGAACGGTTCATCTGCGCCCTGGCGATATTCTCTACCATTCAGGTGAAGAGATTCGCTACGTCTACTTTCCTGACCAGGGATTGATCTCGCTGCTCGCCACGATGATGGACGGTTCGACAGTTGAAACAGGCATCGTCGGCAATGAAGGGATGATGGGAGTGCCAGTGTTTCTGGGCGCGGGCAGTTCGCCTTACCGCGCCATCGTTCAGGTCGAAGGCGAGGCCTGGCGGATGAAGGCCGATGCTTTCAGATACGAGATGCGGCGCGGCGGCGCATTCCACCAGCTTTTGTCGCTTTACACCCAGGCATTGATGACCCAGATGTCGCAGATGGCCGCCTGCAATTGTCTGCACACGGTCGAAGACCGCCTCTGCTCGCTGCTGTTGATGATTGACGACCGGATGGAGTCGGACGAATTCTTCCTGACCCACGAAGTGATTGCAGAAATGCTGGGCGCGCGCCGCGCCGGAATCACCGTGGCGGCGGGAAAGCTGCGGCAGGCCGGAGCGATCAGTTACATGCGCGGCCACATTCACATCCTCGACCGGAACCGCCTCGAAATGCTCGCCTGCGAATGTTACCGGGCGATCAAGACGGAGTTCGAGCGTTTGCTGGACATCAACGCTGAGTCGGCGTTCACGCGATTTCCAGCTTCGGTTCCTTGGGCTACTTCCGGCGTGAGTGCGGGTTTGAACCAGGGGCGCGGATCAATCAGGTTGACGTGAGAGGGGAGCGGCAGTCGTGATCGAAGCGGTAATGCTCTGGAACGAGCCGAATAACAAATCGCATTGGGATTTCGAGCTTGATCCCGAATGGCGGCGTTACGGCGCCATGGTGAAGCTGGCCGCCGGCGCCATCCGGGCTGAAAACCCGCGCCTGTTGAAAGTCCTCGGCGGCATCTCGCCGATTGATCCGAACTTCGTGGCGAACATGAAGCGGCAGGGCGTGCTCGGCCACGTTGACGTGGTGGCGGCGCACGGCTTCCCGCTCGATTGGAATCACTGGCAGATTGACGAATGGCCCGACAAATTGCGCGAACTGCGCGCAGTGACCGATCTGCCGCTCTGGGTTTCGGAAGTCGGCGTCTCGACCTTCGGCGCCGAAGAGGTGCAGGAGTTCGGGCTGCGCCGCACAGCCGAATTGTTGATCGGAAACACTGAACGCATTCACTGGTACAGCCTGTACGATCTGCCGAGCGAGTGGTCAGCGGCGGCGCGGCGGCGTGGAACCGAAGGCTCCGCTTTCGATCGCCATTTCCACATGGGATTGCTGCGCGCAGACGGCGCGCCGAAACCCGCGCTGCGCCGGTTTGCCGATTACACGCCGTCGCTGGGCATTTGCCAATGGTTCCATTTCAACGATGATCGCCTGGACGAGGCGGCGAAATGTCTGCGGGAGATTGGAGTGAAACATCTGCGCACGGGGCTGAGCTGGGCGGACAGTTTCCGCCCAAACGCCGAAGAATGGTTCGACCGGCAGATGAAGACGCTCGAAGAATTCAACGTGACCCTGACCTTCTGCTTCACGCCGAAATCGCGCGGCTTGCGTCCGCATCACACCAGCCCTCCGTACCATCCCGAAGAGTTCGCGGACTTCTGCGCGCGAATGACGCGGCGCTATGCGGCCTGAATTGCACAGGTTGAAATCACCGGCCGCTTCCCGCTTCCGCGCGTTCGCGGTCTTCCACCTGACGCTCCGCCTTGTGGGATGTTTTGGACCTTCGATCGCCGGTTATGAAGTTGATCGCATCCGCGCCGGCCTTCGCCTGCGCGGATGCGCGTTTATAAATCTTCTGGATGATGTTTTCACCCTGACGCTGCCGGCCAGCGGTCTTGTAGTGATCGGGATTGACGTTGTTCTTGCTGCTCATAGCGCCTCCTCCGAAAAACCTGGGAGCGCACGCGGCTCGCGTGCGGTGTTTCGATAAGCGCACGCGAGCCGCGTGCGCTCCCAGGCGTCTTAAAGTCGAAACCGCAGTTTGGCGCCGACCCCGCCGCATTCGGCCAACCGGGCGGCGTCTTCGATGAACGTGATTTGCGCGCCGGTCTGGCGCGCGCGCGCCACCAATTCGTCAGCGATCGCGGCGAGGCGCGCTTCGCCATCAGGAGCTTCGGGAACGGCGGTGATGAACGATGCGCTGTCTCCTTCCAGGTCGTCGCGCAGATCGTGAAACGACGCGCTGATCATCAGCTCTTCGACCTGGCCCAGCGTGAGCGCCAACAGAGTCTTGCTCGCGCCGGTAACGGCGCTCCCCTCGCCCAGATGCTCTTCCAATAACTTCGCCACCTTTTCGGCGTCTTCTCTGGCGTTTTGCGCGCGCACAGCTTCCAGACTCTTCCGCATCACCTCGTGGTCAGGCGTATCCATCTCCAGCCGCAACACGGCGATCACGCGCTCGGCCAGAGGCTGTGGCAGTTGATTGCGCAACACCGGGATGATCACTTCTTCGCCCGCCAGCACGATCCATTTGATCTGATCCTGGCGCGTCACCCGATCCAATTCTTCAACCACATCCTTAGCGTGATGCAGGTAGTAATTGTCAATGTGCCGCTGGTAACGCGCCTGCGACCAGCCGCCGATCATCGTGCGATTGACGTTGGGATTGTTGACGCTGCGTTCCGCCAACTCTTCGCCCGCGCCGAAGACCAGCAGGCGCGCCGTATTGGTGTTGACAACCAGCGCCACGTAAGTCGGATATTCGTCAATCAGGCGCGCCAGCGAATAAAGATGCGGTTGATAAGAGATGAAGAGCCGATTCTCTTCAATCGGCGCGTCGGTCTGAACCGTTTCAAAGAAATCGCCTTCCGCCGCGCAGGCGAAGATGACCGCGCCGTTGGCCGACGGGCGCAGTTCATCGCGCAGATACTCGCTGATGCGATCAGCGTCGCGCTCGAAACTTTCGCGTTCGGGCGTGCGCAACCGCCAATTCTTCGCGCGCAGCTTGAATTCATGCCGCACGAACGTGTCAAAATTATCACGCCCGCGCCCGTCCGCTTGGGTGTTCAGGTAAAGACTGATGACTGGAAAAGGCGTCGGCTCAAATGCGGCTAACCGATCCAGAACTTCGTTCATCGGCATAACTGCTACTCATTCCTTTCACGGCATTACGAATCGTGATGACTATTCGTAAATCTTCGTTTGCAATTGCCGAGCCAGGAATGAACGCGCCGCTGCCCTGACACGCGCGCCTGCCCGCGATTAACATTTGCTCTATTCAACGATGCAATTGCTCAAGAAGCCGAAACGGTTGATCTGGCCAAGTCTCGTTGCAGATGAATCAACCACTCGCGTTGTTCGGAAGTTTCAGGTACGGGAAGACCGCGCGCGGCGCTCACTTGTTGGATTGCCGTCTCCGGCGATTCGCCGGAGAGCACAAGCAAACTGATAGCGATCAATGCCGACCGGCCAATTCCCTGCCGACAATGAATGCCAACGCTCTTTCCACCAGTGAGCATTCGGGTCAAACGACCCAGTAAATCCAGAGTCGCTGTTTGTGAAGCGGGCACGCTGCGGTCGGTAATCGGGAAAGAAATGAATTCAAGCCCCGCAGTTCGACTCAATTCGGCTTCACGAACCAAGTCCAGATCAGCGACTTCGTCATCAGTGAGCAACGATACAATCACATCGAGACCGGATTGTCGCCAAGCTTGCGCTTCATCTTCCAACCAGTCTCCACCGCGCGGGCGCGGGATGATCGCCAGCTTACCCGGCCATAAACCATCAATCCAATAAACAGTCACACTCATAGCTTTTCTTCAACCAAATTAGCTTTTCGGGACGACCTCTCGCGGAAGCGCATCAACGTCAACGCCTCTTTCTCGAAGAATCTTGATTCGATGATGTCCGTTAATCAATGTCCCGTCCGGCCTTACCTTCAGTGATTCTGGCTGCCCGGGACTTAGAGAATCAATCAACTCCTGCGACGTCAGTTTAGCATATTGACTCAGCTTGGCCTGACTCAGAGAGGCGTCAGAGTGCAGTGGTTTCAAAGGGGGATTCACAAGCTCTCCTGAAGCGCGATTATTTGGCGCTCGACCTGACTTGATTCAGTTAGCCGCCCACACATCCACCAGATAACGATTCCGAGCTGCCAAAAGAAGAAGAGAACTAAACGTCAGACGTAATACCGCACCAACCATTCGGCCACGCAGCAGGGTTTGTCTCCACCTTCGCGTTCAACCGTGATGTTCCAGATCAATTGCCTTCCGCCGGTAATCTCTTCGAGCGATTGCAGCGTGGCGCGGGCGCGAATCTTCGATCCCGACGGGACAGCCGCTGGAAAGCGCACTTTGTTCAAACCGTAATTGATGCCCATCCTGACCGGCAACTTGAGTCTGACTGTTTGCGACATCAGGTAGCTGAGCAACGACAGGGTCAGAAAGCCGTGCGCGATGGTCGTGCCATACGGCGATTCGGCCTTCGCCCGTTCGACGTCAACGTGAATCCATTGATGGTCGCCCGTGGCTTCGGCGAAGAGGTTGATACGGTCTTGCGCGACCTCGAACCAATCGCCGACCGCAACCTCCTGACCGGCCAATGAATTCAATTCCTCCACACTGGTGATTTCTCTGGCAGGCATAAGTTCTCCCATTTTGTTGTTAATTTGATGAAGCGATGTGCGGCGCGATTCTAAACAAGACTTTGACTGTGCGCCAGCGCGGGTGTAGGCTTTCGCGTCTAATCAACACCAAATGACCGAATATTCCCACAAAAGGAAGGCTTAGTATGAAAAGACTATTCAGCGTTTTGTCTGTCATTCCGCTGGCGCTGACCCTCGTGGTTTCAGCAGCGGCGCAATCATCATCCGTCGCCGGCGAATGGGATGTCGTACTCAACACTCCCGGCGGCCCGCGCAATATGAAAGCAAACTTCAAGGTGGACGGCGAAAAGCTCACCGGAGAGTTGAAACGCGAGAACGCCCCGGCCCCGACGCCGCTGCAAGGCACGATCAAAGGCAAAGAGATCAAATTCTCCTATACCGTCAGGTACAACGATAACGAGTTGTTGATCACGATGTTCGGCAATGTCGAAGGCGACTCGATCAAGGGCACAGCAGATTTCAGCGGACAGGCGCAGGACGAGTGGAGCGCGAAACGGGCTTCAAGCGCTACAAGCGCTGCGGCGAAAGCGGCGCCGGCCTCGGCCCAATCGGCTGGTGTCACAGGCGATTGGGAACTGACGATCAATTCTCCACAAGGCTCGAGCACCGCGAAGGCTTCGCTCAAACAGGACGGCGAGAAACTGACCGGCGCCTTCAAAAGCCAGAGAGGCGAATTGCCGATTCAAGGCACGATAAAAGGCAAAGAGATCAAACTCACCTATACCGTAAAGTTCCAGGATCAGGACCTGCCCATCACGATGACCGGCCAGGTTGACGGCGACGCGATGAAAGGCGAGGCCGATTTCGGCGGGTTCGCCCAGGGCGATTGGAGCGGCAAACGCGCCGGCGCCGCGACGGCTTCAAACGCGGCGCCGGCGTCTTCAAGTGAAAAGATTGATGTGACCGGAGCGTGGAGCGTCGAGGTCGAGACTTCGGCTGGTTCGGGCAATCCCAGTTTCACCTTCAAACAGGAAGGCGAGAAGTTGAGCGGGAAATACAAAGGACTGCTCGGCGAATTCGATGTGACCGGATCGCTCAAAGGCAATCAGATCGAATTCTCGTTCAAAGCCACCGGACAGGTTGACGGCGTCGTCAATTACACCGGCACGACCGACGGCAAGACGATGAAGGGCAAGGTCAGTCTGGCGGGAGCTGGCGAAGGAACGTTCTCGGGAAAGAAGCAATAGGTTAGACCGCTATACTGCGAACGGTAATCAATTGAGCTTTTCAAACAGAAAAATGTGAGACAGAAAAATCAGACCAGACCTTCGACAGAAAAATGTGAGACAGAAAAATGAAGAAGAAACCTGGAAGGCCTGGTCCGATTTTTCTGTCTCACATTTTTCTGTCGAAGGTCTGGCTCGATTTTTCTGTCTCACATTTTTCTGTCGAAGGTCTGGCTCGATTTTTCTGTCTCATATTTTTCTGAATAGACCATCAGACCCATGCCGAAAATGACCGTCGCCGAACTCGAAGCTTTCTACGCCACTCACTTCCCGCAGATGGACAGGTGGCGTTTCAAAATCGAAGAGGTCGAAGACCGGTTCATCCAGATCAGGTTGTTCTATCACGATCTGCACCTGCGTCCGGGCGGCACGATCTCTGGCCCGTCGCTGATGGCGCTGGCCGACACGGCGATGTATTCGTTGCTGTTGGCGATGATCGGCCCTGTGGCGCTGGCCGTGACGGCCAGCCTCAACATCAACTTCCTGCGCAAACCCGCGCCAGCGGATGTGATTGCGAAGGCCAAGTTGCTCAAGCTGGGTTCACGATTGGCTGTCGGCGAAGTAACGATGTTTTCGGATGGAGACGACGAGCCGGTCGCGCACGCCACGGTGACTTATTCAATCCCGCCGCGAAGAGAGCCGTAGATCATTTCTTCAGCCAGGCATCGGAGACCGCAGCTTCGACCACGACTGGCACGCGCGGTAAAAATTCCTGCGCGCCTTCGACCATTTTCTTTTCCACAATCTGTTTGACCTCTTCGGCAATCGGTTCGGCGCATTCGACCACGATCTCGTCGTGGATCGAATTGACGATCTGCGCGTCGCGATTGAGCAGCGCCTGGTCGAGCAGCGTCATCGCGCGTTTGAAGATGTCAGAAGCTGAACCCTGAATCGGCGCATTTTTCCCAACGCGTTTGAGCGCGCCGAGCTGTTCGCGGTCTTTCGGATCGAGATGGAAAATCCACAACCGGCCAGAAGCCGTGCGCGCGCGGCTTTCGCGCACCGCCGTTTGCGCCGCATTGTTCAACCAGCGGGCGACGCCCGAATAAGCGATGAAATAGCGCTCGATCAATTCCTCGGCTTCTTTGACGCTCGATTCGATGCGGCCCGCCAGCCCTTCGGCGCCCATCCCGTAAACCAGGCCGTAATTCAATCCCTTCGCGCTCGCGCGTTGACGCGACGTGACCTGGTCGAGCGGGACGCCGAACATCTGCGCCGCCGTCATCCGGTGCAAATCGGCGCCCGAATCGAAAGCCGCCAGCAAAGCCTCGTCGCGCGCAAAATCGGCCAGGATGCGCATCTCGATCTGTGAAAAATCCGCCACCACCAGTTTGCGTCCCTGCGGCGCGCGGAAACACGAACGGTAGTCGGCCGTGTTTGGAACCTGCTGCAAGCTCGGCGACGACGTGGTGATGCGACCGGTCGTCGTGCCGATCTGGCGGAAATCGGCGTGGATGCGGCCCGTCGCAGGGTTGATGTAATCCAGCATTCCCTCGCCGTATGACGAAAGGTTCTTGCTCAAGTGGCGGTGTTTGAGCAGCTTTTCGATGACGGGATGCCGGCGGGCAAGTTTCTGCAAAGTCCATTCACGGGTGTTGCTGATTTCGATACCGATCCGGCCCAGAGCTTCTTTGACCTGCGCCGGGCTGTCCAGGTTAATTCGCTCGCCGGCGCCGCCGAACAGGTTCATCTGCGGCGAACTCGCGCCCAGCTCCCGATGCAACTCCTCGGCGACCTGATCGTGTTCGACACGGATTCGATCTATCAGTTCGCGCCATCGCGCGACATCCAGGTAAACGCCCGCCAGTTCCAGCGCCGCGATTGACAGCACGCAGTCGAACTCCAACTGCGCGACGCGGAGCAGTTCCATCTCCTCCAGTTTTTTGAGCAGGCGGTCGCGCAGCGGCAGCAGGACCTGAGCGTCGCGCGCGGCGTATTCGATCTGGTACTCGCTCAATTCGCGCGACCAGTCGCTCAGTTGCGGCGCTTTGTCCAGTTGCAGGTCGAGGTGGCGGTTGGCCACCGGTTCCAGCCCGTGCCGGTCATTCTCGTCGCCCGCGCTGACGAGCAGGCTGGCGAGGTAGGTGTCGAAGATGCCGTTCAAACGCGCGCCGCAATGCCGCAGCAGAAACTTCGCGTCGAATTTGGCGTTGTGCGCGATCTTGACCGGATTCGGCGAGGAGAGCAGATCGAGGACGGGTTTGAGTTGTTCCGTGGTGAACCGGAAACAATCAATGACGTAACCCGCTTGCGGCGCGGCCAGTTGGATCAATCGTAGCTTGGAGGTGTGCGGATCAAGGCCCGTCGTCTCGGTGTCGAAACCGATCACCGGCGCGGATCGCAGATCGTTTGCGGCCCGCGTCAGATCATCAACGCTGGTGATCAGTTTGTAGCTAAAGTCTATCATCAACGACTTTCAGTAGGACGCACGTTGAGATCAAAATCCTGGCGCGCGTCTGTAACGCGGAGGAGTGGCGGGATTGCGAAACAGGAATTGCAACACGATGCCCGCGACGAATCCGCCGACGTGAGCCATATAGGCCACGCCGCCGCTCCGTTCGATGCTTGCCAGCGAGCCGAAACCTCCGACGAATTGCAGCAACCCCCACAAGCCGATGACGATCAACGCCGGCACTTCAACGATTCTTCCCCAGGAAAAAACGCGAACGCCCTGGCGCGGGAACAGCACCAGGTAAGCGCCCAACACTCCGGCAATCGCGCCCGAAGCGCCCAGGCTGGGAATCACTGAATTCGGGCCGAAGAAGATGTGGGTCACGGTGGCCAGAAGCCCGCACAGCAAATAAAAGATCAGAAACTTCAGGTGCCCCATCCGGTCTTCGACGTTGTCGCCGAAAATCCACAGGTAGAGCATATTGCCGGCGATATGCATGAAACCGCCGTGCATAAACATCGCCGAGATCAGCGTCAGATAAATTGGCGTCGGGCCGGCGTAAAGCCGCAAGCTCGATCCGCCGACGCGCACGATGTTGTTGATGTCGCGGCCTTGCGTGATCTCGGCGGGCACGACGCTGTAACCATACGTGAATTCAGGATTGGCCATCTGGTAGAGATAGACCAGAATGTTGACCGCAATCAATGCGTAGGTCACGACCGGAATTATTCGCCGTTCAGTATTGTCGTCACCAATTGGGAAAAGCATACACCCTCTTTCGATTGCGGATTGCGGATTGCGGATTGCGGATTGCGGATCGAACGCAATCCGCAATCCGCAATCCGCAATCAGACCGTTCCCCACTTCAATTTCGTCCGCAAAACCTCGAAGTAGTTGCGGTTCGTCGGACGCACCAGATTGAACTTCGTCGAGCTGCGGCGCAGCGTGATTCGATCATCGGGCAGCAGATTGACGCTTGATTGCCCATCAATCGTCAGCATCAATTCTTCCTCCGCGCGTTTGAAGATCAGGTCAACAATGCTCTCGCCCGGCACGATCACCGGGCGGTTCGACAGCATGTGTGGGCAGATCGGCGTCAGCAAGATGGCGGACATGCTCGGATGAACAATCGGCCCGCCGGCAGAGAGCGAATAGGCCGTCGAACCAGTCGGCGTCGCAATGATCATCCCGTCGGCGCGGAAGCCGTTGACGAACATCCCGTTAATGTAACACTCCAGCTCAATCATCCGCGCTGGCGCAGCCTTGTTGACCACAGCGTCGTTCAACGCGCGATGCGCAGCGGCGACCTCATCGCCGCGCTTCAACTCCACATCAATCATCATCCGGGGTTCAACGAAGAAATTGCCCGCGCGAACGTCATCGAGCGCGGGAAACATCTCTTCCAGCGTGAATTCGGTCAGATAGCCGAGCCAGCCGAAATTCACGCCGAGCACCGGAATCTGGCGCGCGCCGACCAATCGAGCCGCGCCCAGCATCGTGCCGTCGCCGCCCAACACCACAATCAGATCGAGGTCTTCGGTCAATTCGCCATCCGACACGGCCAGCGGCGCGCAGTTCGTCTCGGCGGCCAACTGGCCCGCCGCATGCAATTCGATCCCGCGCTCTTCACACCAGCGTCGCAGGTCGCACACGACGGCCAACGCTTCGGGCTTTTGCGGCCCGACGATGGCGCCGATAGTTTTAAGTTGACTCAATGACAATGCCAGACCTCGTCTACAATCCCGCAGTTTTGTTCGAGCCGCGATTGTACACGCCGCGCGAAACCAGCGACAAGCAGTGAGGAAAAGAAGATTGACAGGGATTTTTGCCGGAGCGCATAATCCCGAATCATTCAATCCGGGAGAAGATCAACCATGGAAACTTCGGACAAAATAATTCGAGAAGCTGCTGAAAACCATGAGGAGTCGCCAGCTTACTACAAGAAAGCCGTCCTTGCCTGCCTGGCTGAAATCAAGGAGATAGTCGAACGCATTCACCGGTCAGTGGAGGAGAGATCGCATAAAAGCGATGACTCCGACAGGCTGATCGCCCAGTTGCTGGATGAAACCGAAAAGCGCATTCAGCAGCGGCAACAGGAGAACTCTCGACTGGAATCCGAAATCGCCGCTTTACGCGCCAAGCTGCAATCAGCCTGAGTATTCTGACGAGCCAAAGTAAATTTCGCCACGGTAGCTTAACCTGCCATCCGCAACACCCTCGACAGATTCTGCAATCCCACGGCCACGTCTTCCGTCTTCACCGCAAACCCCAGCCTGAAATGGCGTGGAGCTTCAAAGAATTTTCCCGGCACAATCGAAGTTTCAAACCGCCGCAGCCGGTCGTGCAGCGGCTCGCTGTCGGCGTGATGTTTCAATCGCGGAAAAACGATCATCGAACGCGGCGGGACGACGCAATCCAGAACATCCTCGTGTTCACGCAAAAACCGGTGGACAAGCTCCGCGTTCGGCTCGATCATCGCTCGCGTCCGCGCTTCGAGTTCGTCCAGATGACGGAAGGCCGCGCCCGACAAGGCGTCGCTCGGCATCGAACCGACCGCGCCGAACAGATCGTTGAGCCGCCGCATCCGCTCGGCCAGCTCCGGCTCGCACAAAATCCATCCGCAACGCAACCCATTCAACCCGTAACTCTTCGTCAAACTGTTAGTCGTGATGAATTGCGAACCGAGAGAAGCAGCAACCGGCGGAGCGTCTTCAAACAGGATGTCGCGATAGACTTCGTCAACCAATACGAGCGCGCCCGCTTCACGCGCAAGCTCGCCGATCTGTTTGAGCGGCGCCTGGTCAACAACGACGCCACTCGGATTGTTCGGACTGGTGATGACAATGAGCCGGGTTCGCGGCGTAACCAGCCGCTTCAATTCATCAACGTCAATCCGATAGCCATCCTCGAAGCGGCGCGCGAAGCGTTTGATGGCGGCGCCGAGGTAGCTCAAGGCGCTGAGCAGTGGATCGTAGGCTGGTTGTTCGATCAACACTTCATCGCCGCGTTCGATCACCGTCGCCATCGCCAGGAAATTGGCCATCGAAGTTCCCTGCGACGTGACCACGTGATCTGCTGTCACGCCATATTTCGTGGCGATTAATTCTTTGAGCGGCGCATAACCTTCGTGGTTCGGGCCGTTGAGCGCGAGGTCGTCAATCGTGAGCGGCAGGTCGTTCAAATCGCAGCCGAGGATGCCACTGTTGGCCAGATTGTATCGAGCCGAAGCGTGATACTTCGCCCAGGTCATGTAAACACTGTTTTTCATACAAATATCAGTACCACGAGCGGTAGGAATCAGTGCCGCGAGCGGTAGCGAGCCTGACTCCATCAGCCGGCCATTGATGGAGCCACGCTCGCTACCGCTCGCGGTACTGATCGAAACGTCTCCACAAAAAGAAGACCGGCACGCCTATCGCGATAATCAACGCGACCAGCAGCGCCAGCGCGCCGCCCGTGATGAACAAGTTGATGACGATGCCGAGTCCGGCGGCGACGAACAGGATCGGCGTGAGCGGATAAAAGGGGACTGGTTGTGGGCGCGGCGCATCGGGCATCGTGCGGCGAAAGACGATCAACGCCACTCCCGCCAGCGAAAAGAATATCCAATCGGCCAGCACTGCGTAATCGAGCAGCTTCTCATAAGGATTGAACAAAGCGAAGAACGCGGCCAGCGCGCCTTGCAACAAAATCGCCGCCGCCGGCGCGTGGAAGCGCGGGCTGAGTTTGCCCAGAAACCTAAAGAAGACGCCGTCAGCGCCCATTGCGTAATAGACTCGCGGCGCCGAAAGCAGCGCCAGATTGATGAAGCCGAAGGTCGAGATGACGATCAAAAAACTGATGGCCTTCGCCCCCCTATCGCCAAGCAGTTGCGCGGCAGCCGTCGCCGCCGGAGTCTTCGTCGCAGCCAATGTGGGTGCGCCCAACACGTGAACGTAAGCCACGTTTGCGCTGACATAAACCGCAATCACGCACAACACGCCGATCATAATCGCGCGCGGCAGGTTGCGTAGCGGATCGCGCACTTCCTCCGAAACGAAGTTCAGGTTCTGCCAGCCGCCGTAAGCGAACATCGTCGGCACCAGCGCGGCGAAGAACGCTGAAAGCAGACTGAAACCTCGCAGATCGGGCGGCGCCAGAGTTTCAAACGCCAGCCCCGACTCCTTGGTCAACACGAACGCGCCGATGATCAATGCGGCGATGGCCAACGTCTTGCCGAACGTGATGATGTTGATCACGACCGCCCCTGGCTTGATGCCGAGCGCGTGGAAAGCCGCCAATCCGAGCAGGATCGCCACAGCCATCGGACGAACGTAATTCGCGGGCAGATCGAGCAGCGGCCGCAGATATTCGGCAAAAGCCACAGCCACGGCAGCCGTCGCGCCCGATTGAATGATCCACAGCAGCGACCATCCGTGGAGAAATGCGACCAGTGGGTGGAACGCTTCGCGGAAGAAGGCGTACTGGCCGCCGACGCGCGGCATCACGGTGCTCAACTCGGCAAAGACGAAAGCTCCGGCCAGAGCGATCAATCCGCCCGCGATCCAGACGGCGATGATCAGGAAAGGCGTGTGGACTTTTTGCGCGACGACGTAGGGATTGATGAAGATGCCGGAGCCGATGATGCCGCTGATGACGATCATCGTGGCGTCGAAGAGGTTGAGTTTGCGGGCGAATGTCAACGCTATTCTCTGATTCTGATGCGATGTGGTTCGATGAGGAACAATTTTCCAACGTAATGTTCGCGTTCTGGGTTCGTCGCCAAGTAAGTCAGCAAGCGCAAAGTCATTGTAGGAATAACCGCAGGGTTGTTTTTCACCTGCAGGGCGATGATGCCTCCATAATTTGTGGGCGGATAAACGATGATGTTGGTGAAATCGCCATTGAGAGTGACCAAAATCGCATCAAGCGTTTGAGCAAAGGCAATTACAGCGCCGTCCGGCGTATCAGTCGGCAGATGGTTCCGCAGTATCTCTACTTGGTATCCGGCCTTCCGCAAAGCTTCGCTGACGGAACTCGGCACGCAATGATCGCTGAAGAAGCGTAAGCTCATACGACTTTGTATTCCGCCAACTCGCTGGCGTATTCCAGACAAGCCAGAATTTGCTCGACGGAAAGATCAGGATATTCCGCTATGATCTGCTCGTTTGTACGGCCAATCGCCAGATAGCCGAGAATCAGCGCTACCGGGATGCGCGTTCCTGCAATCCTCGGTTTGCCGCTGAGCACGTCAGGCGTGCTGACTATATGTTGTCTCCACTTCGCGTGATCAATGATTTCCTCCGTCATTACCGATGCGCTCCTGTTTGCTGTAAAAGTCCTGCCAGGAAGGCGATTGTTTCTCACGCTGCCGCTTAAATCAAGCTCGCTGCAACGCATCAAGTGCAATCAAACGCTTTCAACTTCTCTCAGCGCCGCCAGCATCTCGTCGTGAACCTTCCCGTTGGTGCAGAGCAGACTCGGCGTGTAGTTATCGAACGGCGAACCATCCAGCCTGGTCACGCGACCACCGGCTTCTTCAACGATGATCCATCCGGCGGCGGTGTCCCACGGATTCAACCCGTGTTCCCAGAAACCGTCCAACCGCCCCATCGCCACGTAAGCCATGTCAATCGCCGCTGAGCCGAATCGCCGCACTCCCTGAGCGCGCTTCAGAAATTCGCGCCACGCGGGCAGATACTCATCCACTCGTTCGCGGATGTCGTAAGGAAAGCCCGACACGACCAGCGCCTTCTCCAAACGATCAACGTCGGAGACTCGGATCTTCCGGCCATTGCAGGTCGCGCCTGCTCCGCGTTCCGCTGCGAACATCTCATCGCGCGATGGATCGTAGATCGCGCCCACGACCATCTCGCCTTTGTATTCGACGCCGATGGAGACGGCGTAACACGGGAAGCCGTGCGAGAAATTGGTCGTACCGTCGAGCGGATCAATGATCCACCAGTATTCGTCGGATGATTGGCTGTGCGCAGTCGCGCCGCTCTCTTCGGCCAGGATGTGATGCGCCGGGTAATGCGATGCGATCAATTGTTTGATGTGACGTTCGCTGGCCAGGTCGGCTTCGGTAACCAGATTGATACGGCCTTTGTGTTCGATCTGAAAACCGCGCGCGGCGTATTCCTGCAGGATCGCGCCCGCTTCACGCGCGGCTCTGACGGCTAATTCGAGCATATTGATTGATTGATCTCCTCAGCGGCAGAGTATGGCCAACTCCGTCAAAGGTCAAATCCGCCCGCCCAGGGCTTTTGCCAAGTCAGTTGAAACCTGCGCTGATGAACTAAAACCTACGACCCAAAACCCAAAACCTATAAACCATTCCTTCAAACCATCACCGGATCGAGCCAACAAAGGAAAAGTTTATAGGTTTTGGGTTTTGGGTCGTAGGTTTTAGTTCTCCTGAAGATTGTCTCTCACCCGCCGCTCTTCGCCGTCTGCGCCAGCGGCGAATTCATCACCTTCAACAGCGCGGTTTTGAACTTCGCCATCTCTTCGCGCGTGCCGATAGTGATGCGCGAATGCGTGGGCCAGGAGGGCCAGGCGCGGCCCACGTAAATTTTCTCCTTCTGCATCGCCTTCATAAACTGCCTGGCCGGACGCTTCACGTCGAGCATGAAGCAGTTGCTGACCGAGGGCACGAAGGAGATGTTGTGTTTTTCGAGAAAAGCGAAGACATCCTCGCGCACGTCTTTGATGATCTTGCGGCGTTCGGCGACCAGGTTCTTCGACTTCAAACTCGCCATCGCCGCAACCATTCCGGTCACGGGCAACGCGCCCGCGCCGAGATTTCTGAGCTTCGACAGCAGATCGGGACGGCCAATCGCCGCGCCGGCGCGCAATCCGGCCATCCCGTAAATCTTCGAGAACGTGCGCAGGATGATCACATCCTTGTCCATCGAAACCAGGTCGGATCGCATCGGCTCGTCGGTCAGGTGGATGTAAGCTTCGTCGAGCAGAATGATCGTCCCTTCGGGTTTGTTGGCGACGGCCCATTCGATCTCGGCGCGCGAAGTCACCGTGCCGGTCGGGTTGTTCGGATTGCAGATGTAGATCAAGCCGGCCTTGTTATCGTGCGCGGCTTTGACCATCGCTTTGATGTCGTGCGCGGCGGTCTTTTCAACCACCGGGACTTTGAAGACCTTCGCGCCGATGAATTGCGCCGCGCGGGCCGCCGCTTCGTAGCCCGGATCGGCCGTGACCAACGGCTTCTCTTTCGAGGTGAATGCCACAATCACCCGATGCAGCGGATCGCTCGATCCGGCGAAGGGCACAATGTATTCCTCATCCAGCTCTTCCAGCTCGGCCAGCGTTTTGACGAACTCGTCGGTCTTCTCATACGAATACCGCCCGCCGTCTTTCATCACCTTCATCATCGCCTCCAACGCTTCGGGGCATGGGCCAAGCGGGTTTTCGTTGGCGTTGATCTTGACCGCGTCCGGCGGGATCGGGCCGGAGCGGGAAAGCTGGGCGAAGGCGAGTTGCGATTCGCTGTAAAAAGGCAGCGCCGCCCCGGCGGTGAGCAATGCGGCCATGCGCGCAAAGCCGCGGCGGGAAATCGGCGACGGCGACTGGTTCTTCATCTCGTTCGTGGTTGTGTGTTTCATAGGCTCCTTTCTGATTTTGGGTAAGCGGGTTAAGGCTCCCTTCACCGCCGCAGGAGCCGCAGACCGCCGCAGCCGGCGCAGGAGAGGACAGCTTCTGCGGCGCTGCTGCGTTCTGCGGCGCCTGCGGCGGTGAAGGGATTTCACCGGATGATCAACTTATTTTCGTCCTGTGCGGACGACTTGCTATCTCGGGGAATCCCACCAGCGGAAGCTGGTGGATCGTGTCCTTGCGGCAACCGTACATTGACGCCCGGAAATTCACCCACTTCAGTTTTTAGCACCCACGCTCAGACGGCCCCCATTTCGGTAACCGTGCATGATTTGTGATGGCCGTTTCATT
>Ga0187892_10001024_pt1 | contig 68100 bp, 55 predicted proteins | sample MA1701073metaG_FD_139345 | JGI IMG/M metagenome (GOLD analysis project Ga0187892, IMG submission 139345) | Bio-ooze microbial communities from a basaltic lava cave in the Kipuka Kanohina Cave System on the Island of Hawaii, USA - MA170107-3 metaG ... | reverse complement strand
TGCCCGGCCACGGCTTCGTGGAGACGCCCGCTATCCTGAAAGAAGAGCTGGAAACCTTCCGGCGCGCGCTGATGCAGGTCATCGCCGAGGCGCGGCGCCTGCATGCGGCGGGCGTCGACGTCGAGGCCGCGGTCGCGCAGGCCCGGTTCGGCGACCTCGAGACGTGGACGATCCGCACGAGCCAGGGCCCGACCGCGATCCGCCGCGTGTATCTCGAGCTCGACGGCAAGCTGCCGCCCAAGTAGCGCCGCGAGCGCCTGATGACCGCCGCCGCCACCGACCCGCTCCGCCTGGCCTTTCTCGGGTGCGGGTTCATCACCGCCGTGCATAGCCGGCATCTGGCGGCGCTCCGACGGATCGTGGCCCCGAGCTATGCCAGCCGGGACGCGACAAAGGCGGCGGCGTTCGCGCGGCGGTACGGCGGCCGGAAGAGCTACGGGTCGTACGCCGAGGCGATCCGCGACCCCGCCGTGGAGGCGGTCGCCATCGCGGTGCCGCCCCGGTTTCATCTCGAACTCACGTTGCAGGCGCTCGACGCCGGCAAGCATGTCCTGGTGGAGAAGCCCGCCTTTGTCCGGATGGCCGACTACGAGGAGGCGCGCCGCGCGCGCGATCGCGCGGGCCGCGTCGTGCTCGTCGGCGAGAACGACCACTACAAGCCTCTGGCCGGCTGCCTGCGCCGACTTGTCGCCAAGGGCGCCATCGGCGACCTCGTCTTCGGCCACTTCAGCAGCATCGTCCGGCGGCTGAAGCCCGCCGGCGACTGGCGGAACGACGAGACCATGGCCGGCGGCGACGCGTTCTTCGAAGAAGGGATTCACTGGCTGCATCTGGCCGGCAGTCTCGGGCCGCGGATCCTGCCCGAGAGCATCCGCGGCTTCCGGCCGGCCCCGGCGCCGACGGGCGCCACGGGCGGAGACGCGCGCGTGAAAAGCATGATGGTCGCGTTCCGCTACGACACCGGCGGCGTCGGCGCGCTCTACTATTCCCGCGAGATTCCCTCGCTCTTGAAAGGCCTGCGGCTGTCCAAGCTGTTCGGGCGTGAGGGCGTGATCACGTTCGAATCCAACGGCCTTTTCGTGCTCGCCAGGGGACGAGGGTGGCCGACCCTCGTCGTGCCCGGCCTCCGGGACATCCGCGGGTATCGCGCGATGCACCGGGACTTCGTCGCGGCCGTGCGTGAGGGACAAGCGCCCGAGATGAGCCTCGAGCGGGCGATCGACGACCAGCGCCTGATGGATGCGATCTACGCGAGCGTGGTGTGAGCGACGCCTACGACATCATCATTATCGGGACCGGCGCCGGCGGCGGGACGATGGCGCGCGCGCTCGCCGATTCGGGCGCCCGGATCCTGATCCTCGAACGCGGCGACTACGTGCCGCAGGAGCCTGAGAACTGGGATCCCGCCGAGGTCTGGAAGCATCTGCGCTACCGGACCAGAGAGCAGTGGCTCGACGAATCCGGCGAGCCGTTCCTGCCATACACGCACTACTGCGTCGGCGGCAACACGAAGTTCTGGGGCAGCGTGCTCTATCGGCTGCGGCGCGAGGACTTTCAGGCCGTCGAGCACGCGGATGGCACGTCGCCGGTCTGGCCGATCGACTACGACACGCTCGAGCCGTACTACGAGCGCGCCGAGGCGCTCTATCACGTGCGGGGCGAGCACGGCGTGGATCCGACCGAGCCGCCGCGCGGGCCGTTTCCCTTTCCCGCCGTCCCGCACGCGCCGAGGATGGCCGCCATCGTCGACGCCCTCCGCGGGATGGGCTTGCACCCGTCGCCCTTGCCGCTCGGCCTGCTCGAGGCGTGCGTCCTCTGCAGCACCTGCAATTCCTTTCCCTGCCGGATTCACGCCAAGAGCGACGCCGACGTCTGCGCCGTCCGACCCGCGCTCGAACGGCCGACGGTGCGCCTCTGGACGCGGGCCCGGGCGCGCCGCCTCCTGACCGATCCGACCGGCCGGCGCGTCGAGGTCGTCGAGGTCGATCGCGATGGCGCGACCGAGCGCGTCCGCGCCGGGCTCGTCGTCGTCGCGTGCGGCGCCGTCAACTCGCCCGCGCTCCTTCTGCGATCGGCGAGCGAGGCCCACCCGCACGGTCTCGCCAATGCTTCCGGCCTCGTCGGGCGGCGGTACATGGCGCACCTGGCGACCATGATGGAGGGCTTCCACCCGTTTCGGCGGAACACGACGGTCTTCCAGAAGACCGTCGGCATCAACGACTTCTACCTCACGGGACCCGACGGCGGCCCGCCGCTCGGGCACGTGCAGTCACAGGGACGGACGCACGGCGTGATGGCGCAAACCGTCGTGCCGTGGATCCCGCTCTGGGCCTACAACGCCTGGGTGGCGCGCGGCGTGGACTGGCTCGTGATGTCCGAGGACCTGCCCCGGCGGGAGAATCGAGTGACGGTCGAGCCCGACGGGCGCATCCGGCTGTGGTATCGCGCGAACAACCTCGAGCCGCACCGCCGTCTCGTGCGGGAGATGAAGCGCATCCTCCGTCGGCTGGGCTTCTGGGTGGTCGTCACGCACTCGCACAAGAGCCGCAACACGACGCACCAGTGCGGCACGCTGGTGTTCGGCACGGATCCGGCGGCCTCGGTGCTGGACCCGTTCTGCCGTGCCCACGACGTGTCGAATCTCTTCGTCGTCGATGCATCGTTCTTCCCGTCATCCGCGGCGGTGAATCCCGCGCTCACGATCGCCGCGCAGGCGCTGCGAGTCGCCGACCACATCATGAGCGCCGGGGCGTAAGGAGAGTCAGTCGTGCGCGTGCGGACCTTCAGTCACGTCGGCATCACGGTGTCCAACTTCAACCGGGCCGTCCGGTTCTACTGGGAGGTGTTCGGCTGCCCGCTCGTCGGCGTGGCCGACACGGCGCCCGAGCGGGTGAGGGCGTTTTTCGGGGTGGAGGCCCAGTCGCCGCGCTGCAAGATCGGGTGGATTCGCGTCCCGGGCGGCGGCGTGCTCGAGATCTTCGAGTTCCAGCCCAGTCTGCCGCCCGTGTCCGTGCCCTGGAACCGGGTGGGCCTGACGCACATTTCCTTCAACGTCCGCAACCTCCACCGCTGGCATGCGTACTTGACCGGTCGAGGCGTCGAATGCGTGAGCCGGCCGGAGCGGTCGCCGCGCGGGCATTCGTTCTTCTTTGCGCGGGACTTCGACGGCAACCTCATTGAGCTGATGGACCTTGGGCGGATGTACTACGTCCTGAAGTGGCTCGGTCCGCTCGGCGGCTGGCTGTTTCGTCGCGGCAGGTACGCGCAGTACTACGCCGGGACGCCGCGGCCCGGCGGAGCGGCGACCCCAGCCTGATCGGCCGGTCTGGAGCCGGGGAGGGTAGAATGGCGCCATTCCCGAGGAGGATGCGTGCCATTCAGGCGGAGCCTTTGCCACGTCGTCTGCGCCGGCATCGTCGCCGTGATGCCCTGGAGCGTGGGGGCCCAGGCGCCCGGCTCGCCGGCGGCCCAGATTCAGGCGGGCGACGCGTTCATGACGGCCGCCCAGTACCGCGATGCGGTCGTGGCCTACCGGTCGGCGAAGCAGACCGACGACCCTGGCCTGCGGGTCCGCGCGACGGTCGGGGAGATTCGCGCGCTTCATCGCATCGCGGCGTACGTGGACGCCCGCGTGAGCGGCGCGGCCGTGGCCGCCGCGAGTCCCACGGATCCCGAGGCGCTGGCCGTCTACGGCGACGCCCTCTGGGGATCCGGCCTGTTCATTGACGCGGAAGAACTGTACGCACGCGCCCTGGCGATCAACGTGACGAACGCCCGCGCCCGGCACGGACGGGGCCGATCGCTCCTGGCCCGTCAGCGCTTTGACGAGGCGCTGGCGGACCTGACCTACGCGACGGAGGCCGATCCGGGCGAGGCGACCTACTGGTGCTCCCTGGCGCATGCCTACGAGCGGCTGCGCCGGTACGCAGACGCCATCGCGGCGCTCGAACGGTACATCACGCTTCTGCCCAGGAACCCGGATGACCCGATCGTGCTCGCGACGCGCGGGCAGGAGCAGTTCCTGCGCAGCTTCCGCAACCGAACGCCTGTGGACGGCATCGACGCTGCCACGACCTACGAAGTGCCCTTTCGCGTCGTGAACCGGCGCATCGTCGTCAAGGGCCGGCTGAACGGTCAGGCGCCGATTGACCTGGTCGTGGACACCGGCGCCGAGCGGGTGGCGCTCACGCCGGCCATGGCGCGGCGCGCCGGCGTCGCCGTCGTCGGCCGCCTGGAGACCGCGGGCGTCGGCGAGCTGGCGCGCGGATTCCGATCGATGGAGACCGGCCGGCTCGACCAGCTCCAGATCGGCGCGCTGCGCGTCCAACACGTGCCCTGCATCATCAAGAACCCCGCACTCCCCTTGCTGCCGTCGCCCGAAGGCGACGTCTTCTCGCCGCTGGCGCTCGGCCTCTCGGTGCGCGTGGACTACCGGCGGCAGGTCTTGACGATGGCCCGCCGGCTGTCGCCCGAGTCCCACGACGTCACGCTGCCAATGCGGATGACGCGGCTCGCGACGGTCCGTGGCGTGATCAATGGATCGTCGCCGGCAGCGTTCGTCGTCGACACCGGCGGCGTCGCGACGTCCGTCAACCTCAGCGTCGCCGCGCGGGTCACCCCTACGGTGGAGGCGCGACGCGTGCCGATCCGCGTGTACGGGATGGCCGGCCTCGACCGGAGCGCGTTTCTCATGCCGTTTGTAGACATCGAGTTCGGCCCCGGTGCGGGCGTGGCCAAGTCGTCCGTCGTGGTGCTGAACCTCGATGCGCCGAGCGCGCTCCTCGGCTTCCAGCTCGGCGGGATCATCGGCCACGAGTTCCTCAGCCGCTATCGCCTGTCGATCGACCTCGAGCGGAGCCATGTGGGACTCCGGGCGGAGGGGGAGAACCCTCAGGGGAGATGATTGTTAATGGGGCAATGGGGCAATGGGGCAATGGGGCAGTGCTGCAATGAGGCAATGCGGGAATGGGGCAATGCGGCAATGGGGCGATGGGGCAGTGCGGCCATGCAGCAATGGGGCAGTGCGGCCATGCGGCAATGGGGGAATGAGGCAATGAGGTGATGCGGCAATGAGGCGATTCAGCCATGCGTCGCTGATTGCGGCGCTCGTGGTGGCGGCGGCCGGTCCGGCGCTCGTCGCCGGGCAGGGGCGCGTGAGCTTCACGCCGACGTCCGGCGTTTCCACCTTTGCCGTCCGCGAGCCCGTCCTGCGCATCGCGCCCGGCACGATTGTCGAGACACGCACGTTCTCACGTCCGGGCGACTACTACGAGGTGGCGGGCGGTCCGTGGCCGGGGGAAGTCGGGCCCTTCCACATCGAAGGCGCGGCGCCCGGTGACACGCTCGTGGTCCGCCTTCTGCGGCTCCGCCCGAATCGCGACACGGCCGTGTCGCGCTACACCCCCAACAACATCAGCGGTGTGGCGGCCGACGGGAGAACGCGGATGCTCAACGATCCGCTTCCGGCGCGCAGCTTTGCGTGGCGGCTGGACCGGACCCGCATGGTCGGCATCCTCGACCTGCCCAACTCCGCGAGCAGGCGGATCGAGCTGCCGCTCAGGCCCATGCTCGGCCGCGTGGCGGTGGCGCCGGCGGGCCAGGAGGCGTTCGGAGGCTTGTGGCCCGGCGATTTCGGCGGCAATCTCGACGCGGCGGACGTGGCGGAAGGCGCGACGGTATTCCTGCCGGTCTTTCACGACGGGGCGCTCTTCTACTTCGGCGACGGCCACGCCCTGCAGGGCGACGGCGAGATCATCGGGTCGGGCCTCGAAACCACGATGGACGTGACCTTCCAGTTCGAGCTGCTGAAAGGCAAGCGGATCCGCTGGCCGCGGATCGAAAACGCCGAGTACATCATGGTGGCCGCGAGCGTCCGCCCGCTGATCGACGCCCTCCGCATCGCCTACGTCGAGCTCATCGAGTGGCTCGTCGCCGAGTACGGGTTCGAGAAGATGGAAGCGTTCCAAGTGGCCTCGCAGATCGGCGAGGTCCGCGTGGCCAACGTGGTGGATCCCAACTACACCGTGGTCGCCAAGTTCCCGAAGAAGTTCCTGCCGCCGCGCCGATCCTAGGCGCCGTCGCCACCGTTGTGGGCCGGCCGGCTCCGGGCCGATAAGGTACGTCGGTGAGGCTGCTCGTCCGCCAGCTGGCCGTGGCTAATAAAGAGCTGGTCCTGATCCTCTGGATCGTGACCATCCTGTGGCTGATGCACCTCCTCGACATTCAGTACCGCTCGTTCCTGAGCTTCTACAACCTCCCGGTGCTGGTCGCCGCGTACTACTTCGGCAAGCGGCTGGCCACCTTGACGGCGCTCTTGTCCGTCCTGGTCGTCTGGCTGTCGATGCTGTTCAATCCCGGTCTGCTCCAGGCCGGAGCGGCGACCGGCGTCGAGCGCTGGCTCGACGTTGCGACGTGGGCCGGCTTCATCGTGCTGACCGGGTATCTGATGGGCGTCCTCCAGGACGCCAAAGTCCGCAAGGTCGTCGAACTCAGGGAGGCGTACCATGGGGTCGTCCAGCTCGCCTCGTACATCGTGTCGCGGGACGAGTACACGCACCTGCACAGCCGACGCATGGCGTTCGTCGCGTCGCGCATCGGGCGACTCCTTGGCCTCGCTGAGGACCAGCTGGAGGACCTCAGGGCCGCGGCGATGCTCCATGACATCGGCAAGCTTGAGATCAGCCGCGACATCCTCTACAAGGCGACGCGTCTGACCGACCTGGAATACCGGGAAATGAAGACGCACGTGGACAAGGGCGTCGAACTGCTCCGACCCGTGAGCGGCGCCCTGGGGCGCGTCATTCCCATTATTCTGGCGCACCACGAACACGTGGACGGGTCGGGCTATCAGGGCAGGACGGGCAGCGACATCCCGATCGAAGCGCGAATCATCGCCGTGGCCGATGCCTACGACGTCCTCATCAGCGACCGCCCTTACAAGAAGGCGCTGCCGAGCTGGGAAGCCAAGGACGCCATCGTGCGCGGGGCGGCCACGCGCTTCGATCCGGACGTGGTCAAGGCGTTCGTGCGGGCCTACGACTCACACCAATTGGACATGTCCGAGGTGACATAGTCGACCGGCCTCACCGCATTTCAGGTTTCACGCCTTCTCCGGCTCTCGAGTTCTCCGGTTCACCAGTTCTCCAGTTCACGAGTTCTCCAGTTCACGAGTTCTCCAGTTCCTAAAACACCACCCTTCCCCCCACCCTCACCACCCGCGGCGCAACGATCGCCGTCACGCGGCCGAAGCTCAGCTGGCTCAGGTTGTTGGACTGGGCGCGAATCGTGTTGACGTTGAAGAGGTTGAACACGACGACCGACAGATCCACCCGGGCGCGCCCTCCCGCAATCCGGACCGGACGATCGATTTGCAGGTCGACCATCGTCAGCGCGGGATACCGTGTGGTGCCCGCCGGCAGGTCGAGGAGCGTCGTGAAGCCGAGGCCGTTTCGCGCGGGCGGACCGTCGAACACAATCGGGCGATCGAAGCCGTCCTGCACGTTGACGGCGGCTGACGCGTTGAACGCCCCCGGCAGCGCCGCGAAGCCGGTGGCCTTGAGAACGTACCGGGTGGAGAACGCCCCACCGGGCCTGCCGTCGATCTTGTCGATGTTCGTCGGGTCGATGTAGCTGCCGGGCGGGCGATGGTCGGTGGTGCCGTTCAGGGTGACGGCGACCGCGGCCATCCACCCGTCGCCGAGGCCCTTGCGGGCCGCGATCTCGAGGCCGTGATAGTCGAGCGACCGTGTCGGGTTGGTGGCGACTCGCGCGACGTTCGGCGGCCGGCTCGCGCCGGGCGCGATTTCGTAGTACGTGCCGGTCCGCCCGGAAGCCGGATCCGTCCAGGTCCGTGCGACGTAGATGGCCGAGGTCTCGCCGTCACGCGCCGCGAGTCGATAGCGGTCGTAGTGCCGGCGGATGTAGCTCGCGCCGATCGTCACGTGCAGCATCACCTCGTGATCGATGCCGATGACGGTCTCGCGCGTGCGCGCGTTCAGGAGCGCCGGGTCGATGATCGGCAGGACCACGCAGCCTTCCGGCAGCGCGCAGAACGGCAGCCCGGCCAGGTTCAGCTCGCTCCGCTGCACGGCGCGATCGCCGTTCGTGTCCACCCACGCCGTCCGAGACGTGGTCGCGGAGGTGGCCGCGCTCAAGCTCCCAGCCAGCCCGACACCCTGGTTGTGGTAGACGGCGTAGGAGGCTCGCGCCACGGTGCGGCCGCGCCCCAGCACGTCGTAGGCGGCCGACAGCCTCGGCGCCACATCGAGGAAATCGACCGGCGGGTTTGCGCCGTCGAACGTCACCGCCGGCAGGTAGTCGGGGACGATGGGGTTGGCCGTGACGGCGGCAGCCAGGGCCCGATCGTCCTGCCGATCGACGCGCACGCCCGCGCCGAGGTGCAGGCGGCCAATCGCCATCTCGTCCTGCACGTAGGCGCTCGTCGTGTCGAGGCGCGTGCGAATCAGGCCGTCGCGCGTGAGGTCCGCGCTACTCGCCGTGGTGCCCACAAACCGGGCCACGGCGTCGCCGCCCGTGCGAGACGCGCTTTCCGACACGTTCCGCCGCCAGCCGAAGCCGAAGCGCAGGGCGTGGTCGCCGCCCGCCAGCCGGGGCACCAGCCACGTCGCGTCCGTCCGGACCTCGGTCGCCGGGCGGTCGAAGTACTGCGCGGTGAGCGATCGATCGCGGACGCCCGTCGCCAGGTCGATGCTCGGCTGGACCGCCGCCAGCGCCGGCCGCTGAAAGTCGAGCGCGAACCCGCCGCCGGTGCGCTGGACGAAGCTCTCGACCGCCAGCCGGCCGCCGGCATTCCAGCCGTGGCGAATCTGGACGATGGGCACGGTGCCGTGCTGGCGGAACGTGGCGTCCGGGCGCGTCGTCTCGGACGCGCCACGGGCGTTCCGCGTCTTGCGATTGAAGGCCGTGAAGAGCTGGAAGCGGTGCGCCGCGCTCGCCGTGTAGTTCAGCTTGGCATGACCCGTGGTCAGCACGGCGCGGTCCGGGTACAAGCAGTCCTTGGCGCGATCGAGGTCTTCGTATCGGCCGGGCGGCGGCGTGCACGCGGCCGTGGGTCGATAGAAGCCGGCCGTGGACGTCGTCAAATCCTGAACGCCGATCGCGCCCCAGAACCACGCGCGGTTGCGAACGATCGGCCCCCCGATTTCGCCGCCGTAGTCGAAGGTCCGCTTGAGCGGCGTGCCGGGACCGACGCCGATGAGAAACAGGTCGCGCGTGACGTTGTTCGATTCGAACGCCCGGCCGCTGGCCAGCGCGCGGACCGATCCGGTCCTCTGATTCGACCCTCGTCGGGTGACCAGGGCAATCTGCACGCCGCCGGTCTGCTGCGAGGCGTCGGCGGCGCCGGTCGAGACGCGAAGTTCCTGCAGCGCGTCGAAGTCGAAGTACATCGGCGAGGCCCCCACGGCGGCCATGTCGGTAATCGTCGCGCCCTCGAGCGTCCAGGTCGCGTTGCCCGCCCCCTCCCCACGCGCGCCAAACGTCAGCTGCTGACCCGACGCCGACCCGCCGACGTTCACTCCGTCCATCACCACGCCCGGCGTCATGTTGATGACCACCCAGGGGTCGCGAGCCGACGGGATCTTTTCGAGCGTCGTGCGGTCGAAGCTGGACACGACAACGGTCTGCCGAAGGCCGGCCAGCTCGAGCGTCACGCGGACGTCCGCACGGGCGCCGGCGCCGACGCTGACGGCCTCGCGGACGACGGGCGTGAATCCGGGAAGGGAGAAGGTCATGCGGTACGTGCCCGCCGGCGTGCCGGAGAACAGGTACGCGCCGTCCGCGCCGGTCACGGCGACCGCGGGCCGGGCGAGCGCCGGGCTCTCGATGGTGACCGTCACGCCGGGCAGGGCGCTGCCGGTGGCGTCGATCACCTGACCGGCCAGGTCGGCGCGGAGGTGCTGCCCGGCCGCCACACCGGCCAGCCACACCACGGCACTCGCGGATCCCAGCGCGCGGCGCAGAATAATGCTCATGGCCCCTCCCGCCGACACGTGATCAGATGCCCAGAGCCTACCGCAGGTGTTATGCTTGAGGGCCCGCATTCGCTCAAGGAGTCCCGTTTGGAACACGCGTCTGTCCTCGGCCGACCGGCCTATTCCCTGACCGCCCTGAACATCATCACCGCCCTTTTCATGCTGGCGTTCCACGTCGGCGCGGTCGTGGCGTTCTGGTTTTTCAGCTGGACCAACCTGATCGTGGCGGTGGCACTCCACTGGCTGGCCGTCGGGTTCGGGATCAGCCTGGGCTACCACCGGCTCCATACCCACCGGGGGTTCAAGACCTCCAAGGCCTTCGAGTACTTCCTGGCGCTCTGCGGCTCGCTCACGCTCGAAGGCGGGCCGCTCTTCTGGGTGGCGACGCACCGCCGGCACCATCAGCTCTCCGATGCCGTGGGCGATCCCCACTCGCCGCGCGACGGCGGCTTCTGGGCGCACATGGGCTGGATCCTCTTCGGCGACACGCATCACAACGACACGAAGATGACGGCGAAGTACGCGCCCGACCTCGCCGCCGATCCATTCTACCGCTGGCTCAGCCGCTGCCATTACCTGCCGCTCTGGACGCTCGGCCTCGTCCTGCTGTACGTCGGCGGCTGGGGCCTGGTGTGCTGGGGCGTGTTCCTGCGCGTGACGGTCGGCCTGCATGCGACCTGGCTCGTCAATTCGGCCACGCACATGTGGGGGAGCCGCAGGTTCGACACGCGCGACGACTCGCGCAACAACTGGTGGGTCGCGCTCGTGACCTTCGGCGAAGGCTGGCACAACAACCACCACGCGCATCCGGTGTCCGCGCGTCACGGGCTCAAGTGGTGGGAGTTCGACCAGAGCTGGATCACGCTCAAGGCGCTGAAGGCCGTTGGCCTGGTCCGCGACCTGAAAGTCCCGCGCCCCGCACGTTACGAGGCGGAGGAAGCCGCCTAACGGTTACTCACCAGGGTTCGGCCATACTGTCCGGATGACCGCACCCCAGCCCGCGACCGACCCGGTTTGCGGCATGCAGGTCGATCCGGCCTCCCCGCGGGGCGGATCGCTCGTCCACACGCACACGACGTACTACTTCTGCTCGCCGGGATGTCGCGCGAAGTTTGCCGCCGACCCTGACGGCTGGCTCGCGCGCGGAAACCGCGGCACGGGCGCGCCGCAGCCGGCGACGCGGACGCGGCGATCCGCCGCGCGCGGCCCGGCGTCCCGGCCGGCCGCCGAGCCGGCATCGGGTGTGACCTGGACCTGCCCGATGCATCCCGAAATCGTCCGTGATGCGCCCGGCGACTGTCCGATCTGCGGCATGGCGCTCGAGCCGCGCACGCCGACGGCTGAGGCCGTGCCGAATCCCGAACTGGAGGACATGACGCAGCGGTTCTGGATCGCCGCCGCGCTGTCGCTGCCGCTCCTCGTCCTCGCGATGAAACCGATGGCCCCCGGCACGGCCGCGCGTGGCCCCTGCCGGTGGGTGGAGCTGGCGCTCGCCACGCCCGTGTGCCTCTGGGCGGGGTGGCCGTTCTTCGTCCGTGCCGCCCGGTCGCTCACGACGTTCAGGCTCAACATGTTCACCCTCATCGGGCTGGGTGTCGCGGTGGCGTATGGCGCCAGCGTCGTGGCCGTCGCCCTCCCACAGGTGTTCCCGCCGGCGTTCCTCGACTCGCGCGGCCTGCCACCTGTGTACTTCGAGGCGGCCGCCGTCATCGTGACGCTCGTGCTGCTCGGTCAGGTGCTCGAGCTGCGCGCCCGCGCCGAAACGGGAGCCGCGATCCGCAAGCTCCTCGGTCTCGCGCCGGCGATCGCCCACCGGCTGGATCCCGGCGGGGGAGGCGGCGAGGCGGACGTGCCGTTGGCCGAGGTCGTGCCGGGAGACCGGTTGCGCGTGCGGCCGGGCGAGAAGGTGCCGGTCGACGGCGTGGTCGTCGAGGGCGCCAGTGTCGTGGACGAATCGATGGTGTCCGGCGAGCCGATTCCCGTCCACAAGCAGCCCGGGGATCGAGTGATCGGCGCCACCGTCAACGGCACGGGCTCGTTCATCATGAAGGCCGAGCGCGTGGGGCACGAGACCCTGCTCGCCCGCATCGTCGGGATGGTCGCCGACGCACAGCGCAGCCGGGCGCCCATTCAGCAGCTGGCCGATCGCGTGTCGGCGTACTTCGTGCCGGCCGTCGTGCTCGTGGCCATCGTCACGCTCGTCGTCTGGAGCGTCGCCGGGCCGGAACCTCGTCTGGCCTACGGCCTGGTCAACGCCGTGGCCGTGCTGATCATCGCCTGTCCGTGCGCGCTCGGACTGGCCACGCCCATGTCCATCATGGTCGCCAGCGGGCGCGGCGCCACGCTGGGCGTGCTCTTTCGCAACGCCGAGGCGATCGAGCGGCTGGGGCGAATCGACACGCTCGTGGTGGACAAGACGGGCACCTTGACGCAGGGCAGGCCGCAACTGTCGACCGTGTCGTGGCTCGAAGGATGGAACGAGGGTGAAGTGCTCGCGCTGGCCGCCAGCCTCGAGCGGGCGAGCGAGCACCCCCTGGCGGCGGCCATTGTCGCCGGCGCCACCAAGCGTGGCCTCGCGCTCGTGTCCGTGGAGGCGTTCGAGTCCGTGACGGGTCACGGCGTGCGCGGGCGCGTCGGCGGTCGGGCGGTCGCCGTGGGCAGCCGCGCCTTCCTCGAGACGATGGGCGTGGATGTCGCGGAGCTGGGCCGGCGGGCGGATTCCCTCAGCCAGGACGGACAGACCGTGGTCTTCGTCGCGATCGAGGGGCAGGCGGCCGGACTCGTCGGGGTGAGCGATCCGATCAAGGTCAGCACGCCGGACGCTCTTCGAGCCTTGCACGCCGAGGGCCTCCGCATCGTCATGCTGACGGGCGACAGCGCCGCGACGGCCAAGGCGGTGGCGCGCCGGCTCGGCATCACCGACGTGCGCGCGGGCGTCCCGCCCGACGGCAAGGCCGCGGCCGTTCGGGCCCTGCAGGCCGAAGGCCGGACGGTCGCCATGGCCGGCGACGGCATCAACGACGCGCCGGCGCTGGCCGCGGCCAACGTTGGCATCGCCATGGGCACGGGGACCGACGTCGCCATGGAGAGCGCGGGCGTCACGCTGGTCAAAGGCGATCTGCGCGGCATCGTGCGGGCGCGCCGCCTGTCCCGGCGAACCGTGCGCAACATCCGGCAGAATCTGTTCCTGGCGTTTGTCTACAATGCGCTGGGCGTGCCCATCGCGGCGGGCGTCCTCTATCCGGTGTTCGGCTGGCTCCTGAGTCCGATGATTGCCGCGGCCGCCATGAGCGCCAGCTCCGTGTCGGTGATCGGCAACGCGCTCCGGCTGCGCTGGCGGCCCGTGTGATGACGCCCGATTGACGGCGGCGCGACTCGTCCGGCAGACATGGCACAGAAGGAGAGTGCGGGCCTGTTGATGTATCGGCGTCGTCCACACGCCGCGCTCGAGGTCCTGCTCGGCCATCCCGGGGGTCCGTTCTGGACCGGCCGGGACGCCGGCGCCTGGACCATCCCGAAAGGCGGGATCCACGCCGGCGAAGACCCGCTCGAGACGGCCATCCGCGAGTTCACCGAGGAGACGGGTTTCACCTCGGCGGGGCCGTACCTGCCGCTCGGGCACGTCACGCAGCGCGGCGGCAAGGTCGTGTACGCCTGGGCGTTCGAGGGCGACTGCAACCCGGCCGCCGTGTCCAGCGTGCTGACCACGGTCGAATGGCCGCCCCGGTCGGGCCGCCGGATCGAAGTGCCTGAAATCGATCGCGTCGCGTTCTTCGAGATCCCGGCCGCGAAACGGGCCATCAACGTCGCGCAGGTCGAGCTGCTGGATCGGCTGCTGGCGCAGACGTAGGGGTCGTACCTCGGCCGAGGTACGACCCCGGGTCAGCCCACGTGAATCCGGGGACGCCGCTCGGGATCGGGCTCGGCCTTGCGCAGGACCTCGCGGCAGACCGGCGCGGTGTCCCCCTCGCCAAAGGCCAGGAACTTGAGGAGGTAGGCGATTGGATTGCCCTCGGTCCAGCCGAAGTAGGCGTGCGGGATGGCGTCGGTCCGATCCCGGAGGTCGAGCAGCAGGCCGGCGATGGCGTTGGGAATGGCCGGGCTGGTGCACCGCAGCACCCGGTACCCGCCGACGTTGACGCCCTGAACCTTCAGGCTGCCGGCGAAGTCGGACGCGTCGCCCGGCTTCACCTCGAGAAAGAGGACGCTCTCGTCCGGCAGATGGTGCGACGCGCGCGCGTCGGCCAGCTTGCGCGCGTACTCGGCCGGCTGACCGGTGTTCGGCCGGCTGGCGATGATGCGCACGGCGCGGCGCTCGACCGCCTCGTTGACGAACCGTCCGGCCGTCTCGTCGTACGCGACATCCACGATGCGGATTTCGGTCGACCGCACCACCCGTGAAATCAGCGACGACACGACCATCGTGACGATGAACCACGCGGCAATCTTGATGCCCTCCGGTCGTTCGATGATGTTGGCAACGGTCGTGTAGATGAAGACGACGCTGACCGGCAGGAAATATCGGCGCTCCCGCGGGAGCGCGATCGCCACGGCCACCGCCGCCGACGTCATGAGCATCAGCACGCCTGTGGCGTACGCGCCGCCCTGAGCGTTGACGTCGGCGTCGAAGATGGCCGTCACCAGCAGGCACGTGCCGGTGATGATCAGCACCAGCGGCCGCCTGGCCCGCGCCCAGTCGGGCGCCATGCCGTAGCGCGGCAGGTACTGGGGGACCAGGTTGAGGAGTCCGGCGAGCGCCGACGCCCCCGCAAACCAGAGCGTGCCGATCGTCGAGAGGTCGTACACGGTGCCGAAGGCCTCGCCCAGGTCGCGATGCGCCAGGTACGCGAGCGCGCGGCCGTCAGCCGGGCCGCCCGCGCGCAGATCGGCGGCCGGAATCATCGTCGTCGTCACGATGGCGCTGCCGATGAGCAGCACACTCATGATCAGGGCGGCCGTGCGCAGGAGCTTGCGCGCGTTGGCGATCCGAGACTGCAGGATCACCGCGTCGTCCTGGCCGTCTCCGCGAACCAGCGGCATCACGGCGACGCCGGTCTCGAAGCCCGACAGACCGAGCGCCAGCTTGGGGAAGAGCACGAGGGCGAGGAGCGCCATCATCCACGGGTTGGGCTGCTGCGCGAACAGGTTCGTCCGCCACGCGCCGAGCGCCTCGGGATGGCGTGCCAGGAGCATGAGTTCCCACCCGATCGTCGCGATGTTGACGAACAGGTAGACCGCGACCAGCAGGACGGCAACCCAGATGGCCTCGCGGAAGCCGCGCAGGAAGACCGCGCCCAGGGCGAGGAGCAGTACGACCGTGACGCCGACGCGGTGGCCCAGGAGCTCGGGCGCCAGCGGGTTCTCGATGATGTGAGCGGTCGCGTCCGCGGCCGACAGCGTGATCGTGATGATGAAGCTCGTTGCGGCGAAACCGAGCAGGCACAGCACCACCGCCTTGCCCCGCCAGCGCGCGAGCCGTTCGTCGAGCACCGACAGGCTGCCCTGGCCGTGCGGGCTGAGCGCTGCGATCCGGTTGTAGACCGGAAGAGCACCGAAGACCGTCAGCAGGACCAGGACGAGCGTGGCGAGCGGGGACAGATAGCCCGCAGCGAGAAACGCGATGCTGGGCTGGTAGCCGAGCGTCGAGAAGTAGTCGACGCCCGTGAGACACATGACCTGCCACCACGGCGCCGTGTGTTTCGGCTTCTGCTCGGCCGGCGACCGGCTGAGATCGGAGAGGAACCACCCCCGAAGGCCTGGCGCCGGGATGCGGGGGGCGGACACGGACGTGGCTGTCCGGGCGGGCTATCGCTTCGGGATCGTCCAGAAGTACACGGTGTACGGACCGACCGTCAGGGTCCTTTCAGCCGGCCACGTGTCGCCCATGTCGAAGCTGTTCGACACGATCCGCGTGCCGGGCTTCAGCTCGCTCTTCAGCCGCGGCATCAGCTTCACATTGAGCGACGGCAGGAGATAGAGCGTCACGACGGTCGCCTCGCCGATTGTGATGGCCGGATCGAAGATGTCGCCGTGAACGATCCGGACGCGATCGCCCACGCCGGCGGCCGTCACCGCCGCATTGGCCTCGGCGACGCGCTGCGGGTCGATGTCCACGCCGACGCCGCGGGCGCCGAGCTTGGCCGCCGCAATGACGATCTTGCCGTCACCGCAGCCGAGGTCGTAGACCACGTCATTCTTGGTCACGTTGGCCATCTGCAGCATGGCCTCCACCACGGCGTCCTGGGTGGGCACCCAGATGACGTCCGGCGGCCGCAGCTGGCCGGTCTGCTGCGCCTGCCGGGCATCGAGCGCCAGGGCCCCTGGCGCCAGAACCGCAGCCGTCAGCGCGGCGAACAGGAATCTACGCATGATGCTCCTCAGCGGGCGGGAATCGTCCAGAGAAAGATGTTGATGCCGTTGATCTGGTTCGTCTGCTCCGGCGGCCAGTCGTCGCCCATCCGAAAGGCGTGCGACACCACGCGCGCGCCGGGCCGAAGCTCCTTCAACAGTCTGGGCTTGAGCTTTTCGTTGAGTGAGCTCAGGAGATAGAGCGTCACCACGGTGGCGTCGCTGAAGGTCACGTTGGGGTCGAAGATGTCGCCAAGGCGAATCTGCACGCGGCCTTCCAGGCCGGCCTTCTTGACGTTGGCCGTCGCTTCCTGCACGCGTTGCGGGTCGATGTCGATGCCGACACCGCGCGCGCCGAGCCGCGCCGCGGCAATCACGATCTTGCCGTCGCCGCACCCGAGGTCGTAGACGACGTCGTTCTTGGAGACCTTCGCCAGCTTGAGCATGCCGTCCACGACGGCGTCGGGCGTCGGCACCCAATGAATGTCGGGCGGACGCACCGGCTGCTGGGCGGTCTGCGTCGATTGGCCCGCGACCGGCCAGGCCAGGCTGACGAAGAGAGCCGGCACGAGGATGAGCGACAGGATGCGGGCGCGCATGAAACCTCCGGGGCCTTGGGGCGTCCAATCATAGCCTAGAGGGCCGCCGCTCGATCACAATCAGGGTGGCGTCGTCCTGCGGATGGGTTGTCCACTGGGCCACGGCACGGCTGATCGAGCGGGCCAGCGCCGCGGCGGAACCAGGCGGGCACGCGGCAACGGCCTCGATCAGGCGCCGTTCGCCGAATTCCTCGTCGGCCGGCGAGCGCGCCTCGGTGATGCCGTCTGTGAAGCAGACCAGCCGATCGCCCGGCCGGAATGGCACGGTGCCGGTCGAGTAGACCCAGTCCGGCGCCACGCCCAGCACGAGCCCCGTCGGCGCCAACCGATCGACGGCGCCGCCTGCGCGCATCACGATCGGCGGATTGTGCCCGGCGTTCGCGTACCTCAAGAGGCCCGCTCCGGCTTCGACGACGACGTAGCAGAACGTCACGAACTTGCCGGCGGCGATGTTGCGGCAGAGCAGGCGGTTGACGCTGGCGCAGACGTCGTGCGGATCCGCGGTCGGCGTCGCAAAGGCGCGCACCGCCGCCTGCAGGTTCGACATGAGCAGCGCGGCCGGGAGGCCCTTCCCGACAACGTCGGCAATCGAGACGGCCGCGCGATCGTCGGCAAACGGGGTGGCGTCATAGCAATCGCCACCGAGGCCCGACGCCGGCGTCCAGACGGCCGCCAGGTCGCAGCCGCGGACGGCGGGCATGGCCGATGGCAGGAGCGCGCGTTGGATGCGCCGGGCTTCGTCGTGCTCGCGGGCGACGAGCGCGCCGCGCCGCCGCACCGACAGGCCTTCGGTCACTTCGCGCCGGACGACGTCGACGAGCGTCGTGTTGTCCCACGGCTTCTGCACGAAGCTGCGCGCGCCACGTCGCATCGCGTCCACGGCGGTGTCGATGCTGCCCCAGCCGGTCATGACGACGATAGGCAGCGTGGCGTCGGCCGCGTGGACGCGATCGATGAGATCGAGCCCTTCCCGGCCCGAGGTCGTGTCGCGCGTGTAGTTCAGGTCCATGAGCAGCAGATCGAACGGGCTCTGGTTGAGCTGGTCCAGCACGGCGTCCGCCGAACTGACCAGCGTGGTGTCGAAGTCGGCCTCGGACAAGAGGAGCCGGAGGGCGACCAGGATGTCGGGTTGATCGTCGGCGACGAGAATGTGGGCGGCGGACACGGCACTCGGAGGCGCCCAGGCGGCGTCTCGCGCCACCGAGCTTCAAGGCCTGTGCCAAGGCCTGGGCTGGCATGTTTCTTCCTATCTCCGCGGTCACGGGCTCGGCGGCCGGGCGGATCCGGCCATAATTCCCGAATGTGGGACGACGGAGGTCCCACGAGAAGAACGGGACAACGGGAGAACTGGGGAACTGGAGAACTGGGGAACCGATGAACGGGAGTGCGGGTGAGCGGACGAACTGCTGAACGGACGTTTCCGGGTCGCGTGCTGGTGGCCGACGACCAGGCCGACATTGTCGATGCGCTGAGACTCCTGCTGGGCGCCGAAGGGTTTGACGTAGCCACGGCGGCGTCGCCGGCCGAGCTCGTCACGGCGCTGGAGCGGGCGGACGCCGACATCGCCCTGATCGACTTGAACTACACACGCGACACCACGTCCGGGCAGGAGGGCTTCGAGCTCCTGGAGCGTATCAAGGCGTTCGATCCGACGCTGCCGGTGCTGGTGATGACCGGGTGGGGCAGCGTGGCCGGAGCCGTCGAAGCGATGCGGCGCGGCGCGCGCGACTACATCGAGAAGCCGTGGGACGACGAGAAGCTCCTGGCCGCGGTCCGGACGCAGCTCGATCTCCGCCGTGCGTTGCGGCGGAGCCGGCGCCTGCAGGAGGAAAACGCCCGGCTGCAACGACGCGATCTTCCGACCTTCATTGCGGAGTCGTCCGCGATGAAGGCTGTCCGCGACACCGCCGAGCGCGTCGCCGCGTCGGACGCGTCCGTGCTCATCACCGGCGAGCACGGCACCGGCAAGGAAGTCGTTGCCAGCCTGCTGCATCGCCTGTCGTCGCGCGCCGCACGGCCTCTCGTCACCATGAACGCCGGCGGCCTGTCGGAAGGGGTCGCCGAATCGGAGCTCTTCGGCCATGTGAAGGGCGCCTTCACGGACGCCCGCACGGACCGAATCGGCTGCTTCGAGCTGGCCGACGAAGGCACCCTCTTTCTCGACGAAATCGCCAACATGCCGATTCGCCTGCAGCCCAAGCTGCTTCGCGTGCTGCAGACCGGCGAGGTGCAGAAGGTCGGGTCGTCACGCGTCCTGTACGTCAACGTGCGGGTGCTGTCGGCGACCAACGCGGACCTGGCCGCGGAGATCGGCGCCGGCCGTTTCCGGGAGGATCTGCAGTACCGCCTGAATACCGTGGTGATCCACCTGGCGCCGCTGCGGGAGCGCCCGGAAGACATCCTGCCTCTGGCCGAGCACTACCTGGCCCGGTACGCCGATCACTACCGGCGCCGGATGGAGGGCTTCGACCGTACGGCGCGCGAGGCGCTTCGCACCCACCTCTGGCCCGGCAACGTGCGGGAGCTGGCCCACGCGATCGAGCGAGCCGTGCTCATGTCGGGCGCGGCGTCCATCTCGGCGGCCGACCTCGGGCTGCAGGGACCGGCGGGCCCGGCCGCCGGTCCGGAGGACATGACGCTCGAGCAGGCCGAGAAACTGTTCATTCAGAAGGTGCTGGCGCGTCACGCCGGCGACGTCCGCAAGGCCGCGCTGCAGCTCGGCGTGAGCCGCAGCGCGCTCTACCGGCGCCTTCAACACTTCGGGTTGTGAGCGAACCGACGTTCCGCCGCGGCGCCCCGAAAGCGCGCAGCCTCGAGCGCGCCATGCCGCTCCTCGTCCTCGTGGGCGGCGCCCCAGCCGTGGCCACGGCGCTGGTCTACCTCTTCTCGACGGACCACGCGCCCGAAGTGCGGTGGACGATTGCCGCAGCCGTCGCCGGGGCGTGGGTGGCGGCCGCGGCCGGCGCGCGGCAGCTGGCCGCGCGTTCGCTCACGCTCATTGGCAACCTCCTGGGGGCGCTGCGCGAAGGCGACTACTCGATTCGCGGACCGAGCGCCGGCGCCGGGACGGCCATCGGGCTCGTCATGCGCGAGGTGAACGACCTGGGATCGACGCTTCAGCGACAACGGGCGGAGGCCGTCGAATCAGCGGCCCTGCTGACCCACGTCATGGAAGAAATCGGCGTGGCGGTGTTCGCGTTCGATCCGGCCCACCACCTGCTCTTCGTCAACAAGGCCGGCGCCGAGCTCGTCTCGCGTCCGGCCGCCTCCCTCGTCGGCCAGCCGGCCACGGCCCTGGGGTTCAACGAGTACCTGTCGGGCGATCCGCGCCGCCTCGTCGACCGGACGTTCAGCGGCCGTCGCGGCCGCTACGAGGTGCGGCGCGCGGTCTTCTACCGCGAGGGGCGGCCGCACCTCCTCGTCGTCGTGGCCGACCTCAGCCAGGCGCTGCGCGAGGAAGAACAGGCCGCCTGGCAGCGCATCGTGCGCGTGCTGTCGCACGAAATCAACAACTCGCTGACACCGATCAAGTCCATCGCCCATTCGCTCCGGCGCATCGTCGATCGCGCGGCGGACGTGCCACGCGCCGGCGAGGTGCAGCAGGGCCTGTCGCTCATCGAGGAGCGATCCGGCGCGCTCGGCCGATTCCTGCGCTCGTACGCCCAGCTGGCTCGCCTGCCCAAGCCCAATCCCAAGCCCGTCGCGGTCGGCGATCTCGTGCACCGGATCGTCGACCTCGAGAAGCGGCGACCCGTCGTCGTGCAACCGTCGCCGCCCGTGACGCTCCTGGCCGATTCGGACCAGCTCGAGCAGCTCCTGATCAACGTCCTGCGCAACGCCGTCGACGCGACGCAGGACACGGGGGGCCGTGTGTCGATCGGCTGGACACAAGCCGCCGAGTGGTTCGAGCTGCACGTCGACGACGAAGGCAAGGGGCTGTCGGATACGTCCAACCTGTTCGTGCCGTTCTTCACGACGAAGCCCAATGGATCGGGGATCGGCCTGGCGCTCAGCCGGCAGATTGCGGAAGCGCACGGCGGCACGATTGCGCTCGAGAACCGCACGCCCGAGCCGGGCTGCCGCGCCACATTGCGGCTGCCGATGGCCGCACCTGCCGGCGCGCCGGCTTGGCGTCACTGATTGCAGGATTGTGATTCTCAGGTGGGAAGGCGGCGAAGACTGAGATCGGCGCGACCCACCGGGCGTGGCGCTGTCAGGTCCTGTCGCAAAGAGTCCTATCGAAAGACTCCCGGCCCTCCGGGCGGTGCTGGTATGCCTCTTGCCATTACCGGTGCATGGCCGCCTCGCGTGTTGCCACGGCGCTGCCGACGTCGGCGGGACTTCGCCGCCGCGCGCCGCGCATCCAGCTGCCCAAGGGGCTGGTCCGCGCGGAAATCCCGGGGCTCAATCTCACCGCAGACGTCCGCGATGTCAGCACGGGCGGGTTTTCCATCGAGACCTTCCGCCCCTTCTCTCAAGGCGCCGTACACCACTTCCGCCTGAAGACCTCGTCGGGCTGGGCGGGGCTGGCGCGCGCGAAGGCCGCCCACTGCCGCTGGTTGAACGACCCGGACGGGTCCGTGCGCTTCGTGTCGGGCTGGCAGTTTCTGTTCGACACCGATCTGGCCTCGGCGCCGACCAACGAACAACTGGTCGACGAGGTCTCCGCGATCCTCAACGGCGATCTGAGGCTCGACACGGACGAAACTAGCGGCTGACCGTAATCGCGGTGCCGTCCTGGAGCAGTGCGAGGCCGGTCACGATGATCTCTTCGCCGGCTGCAACACCTGACAGGATCTGCGCCAGGCCTCCGGCTGTGAGGCCGACACGCACGTCCCGCCGCGCCGCGCGCCCCTCTTTCTTCGCAATCCACACATAGGTCGACGCGCCGTCACGGACGAGGCCGCGCTCGGGCGCCACGAGGACGTCGCGGCGCTCCTCGATCGTCAGATCGACTTGAACGGCCGTGTCGATTGGGAGCGCGCTCGGCACAATGAAACTCAGGCGGACCTCGGTCGTCGCGGCGGCCGCCGAGGACTGGGCCACGCGGCTCGACACCGCCGCGCCTTCGGGCGAGCCGGTGGGGGAGAGCACAGTGGCCGCGAGCCCCGGGGTCACCCGGTCGACCTGCGCCACCGGAACCTGGATGGCCACCTGCGTGCGGGCCGGGTCGATCACGCGCAGGATAGGATCGGCGCTGTCCGCCCGGACGAGGTCGCCCGGAGCGTGCCACACTTTGACGACGACGCCGGCGAAACGCGCGCGGACAACGGCCCGTTCACCCAGGAGCTTCGTGGCGTCCAACGTGGCCTTCGCCTGACCGAGCGCCGCCTCGGCCGACGAGACCGCGGCCCGGGCGGCGTCGACGCGGTTACGCGGCACGAGGCCCTTCTCGTAGTAGCTGGCCAGCCGGTTCGCTTCGGCGCGCGCCGCGTCCAACCGGCTTGCCGCGTCGGTGACCTCCATCTGGCGGGCCGACAGCGTGCCGCCGAGGGAGGGGAGGTCGAAGCGCACGAGCAGGTCGCCCTCGCGCACGGCGTCGCCTTCGGCCTTGGCCAGTTCCGCGATTTCGGCGGACTCGGGCGCGATCACGACGAAGTCCGCCAGCGCCGAGGGTACGACCGTTCCCGGGAGGGAGAGCGTCTCGCGGAGCGAGTCCACCCGGGCCGCCTGAACCGTGACTGCGATCGGCTGCGACTCGAGCGGCGGGTCCGCGACGTCCCGACCGCACGCCGCGCCGGCCGCGAGGGCGGCGGCGAAAGCGAGCACGCGCACGGATCCGATTCTAAGCCCCGCCCGGGGCGGCCGGCCGCCTATAATCCCCGGCCGGACGGAGGACACATGAAGACAAGTCGTTCGACGGCCGTGGCGGCTGCGGTAGGCCTGGCGGCTCTCCTGATCGCCGCGCCCGCCGCGCAACAGACGCCCTTCAACACCCATGACGACTACACCGAGTACAACCTGCTCGGTCCCGCGACGCACCAGTTTCACATCGTCTACTACCTGACACAAAGACAGGTCGGCGCCGAGACGGTGCTGAACCAGACGCGATCGGGATCGGCCGGTTCGGACATCTCGGTCACCGACCCGCGGACCGGGCGGCCGTTGATGTTCGAGTACAAGACGGGCGCGGAGCTCATGGCCGCCGGCGAGCGGTCAGGCCTCAACGCCCAGGAGCACTACATCCGGGCGTTTCTGCCGCGTCCGGTGCCGGAGGGCGGCGAGGGGCGCGTCCGCATTGAGAAGACGTACCTCGACGACAAGAGCTACTTCACACAGGGCGAGGACGTCGTCTTCGATCGGTCGCTCGGCATCGGGCGCAACGCGATCGTCCTGCCGCCGGGCTACACGCTCGTCGCCTCCAACGTGGCCGGTCAGGTCATGGCGCTCCCGGATGGTCGCATGAAGGTAGCGTTCGAGAACGTCAACGCCTACGCCGCGGCCGTGGTCGTACGGGGCAGGAAGACCGGCGCATCCGTTGTCTCCAGCCTCAAGGTCGTCGAGCGCGCCTTCGATTTCTCCAAGACGCTCTACGATCTTCAGGCGCCCGAGACGCACGGGGTCGCCGTGCGCCACGAATACACGGAGACGACGCCGGGCGCCCGCTCGCGACTGACGTTCCTCTCGCGTCACTCGCTCGTCGAACTGGCCGTGACCGACGTCGATCTCGGGCAGGCGCTCGAGGTCGTGGCGGAGGCTGGCGGCCGCGCCGCCGTCCTCAAGCAGCCGATCGTCAATCCAAGTGAGTCTGTCCGCATTCGCGTCAGCGGCATCGAGCAGAATTCGACCTATCGAGTTGAGGGCGGCGAGCTCTTGTGGGAGAAGACGCTGTACGAGCCGAGAACCTCGATTCTGCTGCCGGCCGGATGGGACGTGATGGCGGTGTCGGTGCCGGCGACGGTCAGCACGACACGCGAGGGCCGCGTGGCCGTGCAGGTGTACAACACCCGGCTCGAACCGGTGGCGACGAGCGTACGTGCCAGCCGGCGGCCGGCCCGGTAACGGCTCTTACTGAATGGGCGTCGCGGGCGGCCCGAACGGCTCGGCTGGCGGCGCGCCGCCAATCGTCTGCCAGATCTGGCCCTGGGCGTTGACCGCAAAGCGCCGCGTGCCGGTCGTGGTCGACCAGGGCACGCCGCTCGCGTAGAACGCCGTCATCGTGGCGGCCCCGGTGCAGTCGAGCGGTCCGGCGACCGACCCCGCGCCGGGCACCAGCGTGAACGTGTAGCCGCTCTTCTGCGGTGTCGCCGCAGAACCCAGGTCGGACGAGATGAACGCGATGCCTCCGCCCGGCGTCCCGAGGACGAGATACGACGTGGCGTAGGCGCCCTGCCCGCACGAAGCCTGATAGGTCTTCTGCGCCGTGAGCGTCACCTTCATGGTGGCGATGGCCGAGACTTCGTTCGCAGTCATCCGGCTGCGCAAGAGGCCCGCAGTGGCCAATGCGGCCACGATGCTGATGATCGCGACGACGATCAGAAGCTCAATGAGGGTGAACCCGGCCTGACCCACTTCACGGCTGTCAGACCTGACGAGTCGACCACGGGAACGGCGGCGCGTAGCCAGCATAAGCAGCACCCACGTGCCGTATCGGCACCAGAAGTAGCCGGCTTTAGGGGTTTTGACACATTTTTGTAAGAAGCACGTCCAACGCACGGTTTTCCGAGGGAAACCGCGTGGCGGGCCTCACCAAAAAACTTGAGCGCTGCCTGTGACGCCCTTACTTGGCCAGCTCCTCGAGGAGCCGTGTCAGCGTGTCGGCTTCGGCCGCGGGGACGGGCCCGAACTTCATCGAGAAGCCGATGCCGCGATCGATGTGCACGACCCGCCCGGAGAACGTGAACGTGTGGTCGCCAACGGTAACGGTGACTGACGTCGTCTCGCCCATGGCCGGCGAGGACAAACTCTGGACGAAGCAGCCGCCGACGCTGAGGTCCGCCACGCGGACGTGGGCGGCGCCGGAACTGGCATGCCACTGGCCGACGAACAAACGGGCGACGCGCGGGTGCTGACGGCGATCCTTCGACACAGACGGCTCCTGGGCAGGTCGACGCGCCGGGTATCGTACCATGCGGGCGTCAAGGCGGTGAATGGAGGAGGCGATGTTCAGGGAGTTCAGAGAATTCGCACTGAAGGGGAATCTGGTCGACATGGCTGTGGGTCTCACGATGGGCGTGGCGTTCGGCGCGCTGGCGGCCTCGTTCGTCGCCGACATCTTCAGCCCGCCGCTGGGTCTCTTGCTCGGCGGCGCCGACTTCGGCGACTTGTTCGTGGTGTTGCGAGACGCGGCCGCGACGCCCGGGCCCTACGCGTCGCTCGCAGCCGCGCGCGAGGCCGGCGCCGTCGCCGTCGGATACGGGCAGTTCGTCAATGCGGCGATCAACTTCCTGATCGTGGCCATCGCGATGTTCATGGTCGTGAAGGGGATGAACAACCTGAAAAAGAAGCAGGCCGCGGCACCCGCGACCCCGCCCCGCCTGACGCCCGAGGAGCGGCTGCTCACCGAGATCCGCGACCTGCTCAAGCGGGCGTGATTCTCAAGGCGCGACGTCGAAGGAAACCGGCCCGCCCGGCGAAGCCGGCTCACACCCACTTGTCTCGAGCCGTGCGAGCCGGCTGTTTGAACCGCGCGAGGCCAAAGGTGGGGTCCGGCGCGCCGGTGCCAAGGACCAGGGACGCGACGAGTTCCCCGATGGCGGGTCCCATCTTGAACCCGTGTCCGGATCCGCCGCCGACGATCCAGGCATTCGGCGCACCCGGATGCCGGTCGATGATGAAGTGCGAGTCCGGCGACGCCTCGTACTGACAGACTTCCGATCCGATCAGAGGAGCCTTCGCGAGCGCTGGAAACCGCCGGGCGAGAAAGGCGCGGATCGCCTTCAGCCCGGCGGCCGTCACGTCACGCGGTCCGGCCGTCGGATCGAATGCCGGGCCAGAGGTGTCGTCGGCGACCTTGAAGCCGCGGTTGGCGTTGCCCGGCAGGCCGTAGATCAGCCGGTCGCCGACGTCGACCCAGACGGGCAGCGAGGCCTCATTGAACCGTGTGTCGCCGGCGGCCGTGCCGAAGTAGAAGACCTCCTGCCGGGTCGGCGTCACGAGCGTGCCGACGACGTCCGGAAGGAGCGAGCCGAGCCACGGTCCGGCGGCCAGGACGAAGGCATCAGCGGGCAGCGAGTCCCCGCCGGCGAGCGCCAAGCTTGCGAGCGGAGCGCCGGCGGCGCGCACGGGCGCCTGTACGGCGGCCTGACGGTACTCCCCGCCCTCGGCCACGACGCGTTCGACCACGTGCTCGCACGCGCGCCGGGCGAGCAGGATGCCGGCGTTCGGCTCGAGGAGCACCGACGTCACGCCGTCAAAGGCCATCTGCGGGAACCGGCGGGCGGCCACGGCCACGCTCAGCTCCTCGAAGGACTGGCCGGCCTCCCGGAGCGCCGCGGCGGATGTCTGCCCGAAGCTGCCATCCCTGCCGAACATCCAGAGCGCACCGGTTCGGCAAAAGAAGCCGCGGCCAAACCGATCGTCGTGCGCGCGCCAGAGGTCGAGCGCCCGGAGGGCCATGCGCGTGTAGACCGCCCGCGTCCCGTAGGTCGCGCGGATCACGCGCGTTTCGCCGCCTGACGAGGCGCGGGCGTGGCCGGGTCCCCAGGCGTCCACGAGCGTGACGCGCACGCCGCGCCGCACCAGCTCGAGCGCCGTCCACCCGCCGAACGCACCGGCGCCCACGACGACCACGCGCGGACCCTGCGGCCGCGCGCGGGCGCCGCCGACCGCCGCGGCGGCCGGCCAGGCGAGGGCAGTCTTGAGCATGTCGCGTCGGGAAGGCATGGACCGCGCCTCCGGCGGCCCATTGTAGTCGCGATTTTTCCCCGGGGTCCTGCCGTGCCGGGCGCCAGCGCGGATATCGTAGAGGCGTGCACGCTCCATTCGGCGCGATTGGCCTCCGGCAGTCGCTCGATCCTCGCGTCGTGCCGCTTCAGCAGATCGTCGGGGCCATCGTGACGGCCGTCCTGTCCTTCGCCGCGCTCGTCTCGGTCGTCATCGCCGTCTTTGCCGCCGCGCTGCCCGGGTGGGCCGCGCTCGCGGGCCTCGCGCTCTGGGCCGTCGGAACGGCGCTCCTGGCCTGGTGGTCGTTCCGGTGGCCGGCAATTGACTACCGACACGCGTCCTACATCGTCTTCGACGATGGCCTGGAGATCCGGCGAGGCGTGTGGTGGAAGACCGTCGTCAACGTGCCGCGATCGCGCGTGCAGCACATCGACGTGTCCCAGGGACCGCTCGAACGGCAGTACGGGCTCGGGACGCTGGCGGTGTACACCGCGGGGACCGATCATTCACAGGTCAACCTGCCGGGTCTGGCCCACGAGACCGCGCTTGCCGTCCGCGACCACCTGCTGCCGCGCGAGGGTGACGATGCCGTCTGAGCACCGGCTGCACCCGCTGTCCATCCTCTTCAACCTCGGGACCCAGGTGCGCGCGTTCGCGCTGCCGGGCCTCCTGTTTCTTTTCGGCGCGTCGTCGGCCGGCATGGGCTGGGACGCGTGGCTCCTCTGGCTGCTCATCCCGTACGCGCTGGTGGCGGTGCTCCGGTATGTCACGTTTCGGTACGCGTACGACGACGCGGAGCTGGTCATCCGGTCCGGCCTCCTGTTTCGCAACGAGCGGCATGTGCCGTACGGCCGGATTCAGAACATCGACGCCGTGCAGAACCTCGTGCACCGCGCGTTCGGTGTGGTCACGGTGCGGCTGCAGACAGCCGGCGGCACCGAGCCAGAAGCAACGATGAGCGTGCTGCCGCTGGCCGATCTGGCGCGCATGCGCGCGCGCGTGTTCGCCGGCCGCGCGGCGCCGGAGGGCCAGGCGCCGGAGGGCCAGGCGCCGGAGGGCCAGGCGGTGGAGAGCGACGGTGACGCGCGGGCCGCGCGCGGGCGCACGCTGCTGCACCTCTCGCCGCGCGATCTCCTGCTGTACGGGTTTATCGAGAACCGCGGGCTCATCGTGGTGTCGGCCGCGTTCGGGCTGTTGTACGAGGCGGGCGCGCTCGACGGCGTGATGGATCGCGTGTTCGGCGATGAGGCCTGGGGCCGCGGCGTCGCGCGCGACGCCGCGCGGGCCGTGTTCGGCGACCACGTGTTTCCCGCGCGGCGGGTCCTCCTGATGCTGGCGGCCTTCGTCGGCTTCCTGCTCGTCGTTCGCGTGCTGTCGATGGCGTGGGCGGCCATCCGGCTGTACGGCTTCACGCTCACGCGGAAGGACGACGATCTACAGACGCGCTACGGCCTGCTCACGCGCATCACCACCACGGTGCCGCTCCGCCGGGTCCAGGCCGTGACGATTCGCGAGGGGCCGCTCCACCGGTGGGCGGGGCGCGTCTCCGTCCGCGTGGTTACGGCGGGCGGCAAGACGGAGGGACCCGGCGCGGTGCAGCGCGAGTGGATCGCGCCGCTCGTCGGGCGCGAGGGGCTGTCCGGGTTGCTGGGCGAGCTCGTCCCCGGCTTCGAATTCGATGCGGTCGGGTGGCGCCGCCCGCACCCGCGTGCGTTCCGGCGCGAGGTCAGGCGCTGGCTGGCCGTCGCGACGCTCGTGCCGCTGCCGTTCGTCATGATGCTCGGATGGTGGGATCTGGCGCTCTTCGCCGTCCTCGTGGCCTGGGCCTGGCTGGTGGCGCGTCAGCGTGTGGCCTGCCTGGGTTGGGCGCTGACCGACGTCGCCGTGTTGTGCCAGCGGGGGTGGATCTGGCGCTACATCGCCGCGACGCCGCTCGCGAAGATCCAGGCCGTGACCGAGCGGGAGTCGCCCTTCGACCGCCGGACCGCCATGGGGCGGGTCGTCGTCGACACGGCTGGCGCCGGCGACGACTATCGGGTGAGCGTGCCGTACCTGCCGAAGCTGACGGCCGACGACCTCGCCGCCCGGCTCACCGCGGAGGCCGCCCGCACGGCGTTCCGGTGGTAGCGCGCCGTACGACGCGGTGCGAGCCCGCGGGATAGTCCCGGCAGAACTCGTTCAGCGTTTCTTCACCACGCGCTCAGGACTTCGCCTCGCGTCCGCCCGTAGTGTGGGTGTCGAGGTGACCCATGAAGAACACGCAAATCGTCGCTCCGTTCGCCGCCCTCGCGCTGGCACTCGCCGCGGCCGTGCCGGCGTTCGCACAAACACCCTCGACGTCCCTGCCACCCCGCGTGACGAGGGAAGTGAACCTCTCAGGTCCCAGGTTCGGCGTCACGGTCCTGAGCCAGGGCAACATCGACGCGCTCCAGGAGGAGCGCAACATCACCGTCCGGCCGATCGTGTCGCAGTTTGGCTGGCAGTTCGAGCGGCGGCTGTACGCGAACGGCGACGGCCTGACGGCGTTGATGGAGTTCGTGCCGCTGCTCTCGGGCCTCGAGCAGGGGCTCGCGCTGCCGTCGTTGAACTGGCTCGTCGGCGTCCGCACGCCCGTTGGCACCGAGTTCGGCGTCGGCCCCAACATCACGCCCGTGGGCGTGGGCCTGGTCGTGGCCGGCGGGGTCACGGTCCGATCGGGTCCGCTCAACATCCCGCTGAACTTCGCGGTGGCGAGCTCCAAGTCGGGAGCGCGCGTGAGCATCATGACGGGGTTCAACCTGCGCCGGTAGCCGGGGCGGCGGTCGAGGGCGGCGCCGGGCCGACGGATCGTCCGCAACCCGGCGCCGCCCGCATTCGTCAAAGGGGCATCGGCGATGTCTCACCTCGGCGACGACCTTCGGATTGCCGCACGCCGCCTCCGCCGCGACCGCGGGTTCACAGCCGTGGCGGTCGTCACGCTGGCCCTCGGCCTCGGCGCCAACGTCGCGATCTTCACGCTGGTGCACGGCCTGCTGCTCCGCGCGCTTCCGGTGGAGCGCCCGCACGAGCTCGTCCGGCTCGGGGATACGGACAACTGCTGCGTGAACAGCGGCCTGCAGGGCCGCTACTCGCTCTTCTCGGCCAGGCTCTACGAGCACCTCCGGGAGAGTACCGTCGCCCAGGTCCGCGACCTCGCCGCGTTTCAGGCCAACACGCTGCCGCTTGGCGTGCGGCGGATCGACGGGGCCGGCGGCATCGAATCGATTCCCGGGCAGTTCGTCACCGCCAACTACTTCGTCATGTTCGGCGTGCAGCCGGCGGCCGGCCGGCTGCTCCAGCCTGACGACGACCGGCCGGATGCGGCGCCAGTGGCCGTCATGAGCCACCAAGCCTGGACAGCGGCGCGAGCGTGAAGCTGATGGGATCCGCCGTGCTCCCATACAGGAGCGACGCCAGACCACGCGTCGCCGCGAACGCGCCCGCGAGACCAATGGCGACGCCCGTCAGGACGAGCGCGAGGCTCTGACTCAGGACGAGCCGAAGGACGCCGCCACGGCCGGCGCCGAGCGCCATGCGCAGACCCAGCTCGCGCGTGCGCTGACCGACCGAGTACGACACGACGCCGTAGAGCCCGACGGACGCCAGGGCGAGCGCCAGCACACCGAAGACGCCCAGCAGAGCGGCTCCGAGGTTCACGGCCCACAGCGACTGGCGGACGACGTCCCTGACCACCTGCGGGTTCTGAATCGGCACGGTGGCATCGATCGCGCGAATCTCACGCCTGGCCGCGTCCAACACCGGCGCGGGATCGTCCGCCGCCCGCACGTGCAGCACCATCGTGTCGCTGTAGGCCTGCGCGAGCGGCGTGTACGCGGCGGGCCGAGGATCCTCGCCGAGCGTGGTGTACTTGATGGTCTTCACGACGCCGACGATCGTCCGGTAGTCGGGTTCGGTGTAGAAGCGGAACCGGCGGCCGAGCGCGTTCTCGTTGGGCCAGTACTGACGCGCCATCGTCTCGTTGACGATGGCGACGGGGAGCGTGCCGTCCCGATCCGCCGTCGTGAAGTCCCGCCCCTGGACGCGTGGAATGCTGGTCGTCGCGAAGTAGTCGACGTCCACGATGTTGGTCAGCGTGAGCACCGGCGGTGCCGACGGATCCTGCTCGCGCCCTTCGATGAACACACTCCGCAGCAGGAACCCGAAAAGGGGCAGGTTGCCCGCCCACGAGGCGGACCGAACACCCGGCTGGAATGAGACGCGCTCGATCACGTCGCGATAGAACTGCTCGGCGCGGCCGCGCTCGTAGCCGGCCTGTCCGGCAGGGGATAGGCCGACTCGAGCGATTGAGCGATCGCGGCCATCTGGGTGCCGGCCTGCGCGAGGCTCGTGCCGGGCTTGAGGCGGCCGGCGACGTTGAACGCGAGCGCCCGCCGTTCGTCGATCCACGTCACGAACTGCGAGGGCAGCACCTGGCGGTACATCATCGTCGGCGCCCACCCGTCCGGTCCGAAGAGGGAGTTGACGCCTCGAAAGCCATCGGGCGCGATCCCGACGACGGTGAACGGCGTGCCGTTCACGCTCACCTGGCGGCCGAGAATGTCCGGCGCGCCGCCCAAGCGCCGCTGCCACGCGCCGTGGGCCAGCACGATCACGGGCGAGACGCCGGGCGCGCGGTCGTCGTCGGGCTCGATCGTCCGCCCGGCGGCCGCGCGCACGCCGAGCGTCGAGAAGTAGTTGCCCGTCACGAGCTCGACGAACGCCTGCTCGGGCTCGCCGCCGGCCGCGAGGCCAACGGGTGTCGGAAACGAGTAGGCGGCGAGCGACGAGAAAACGGTGTTCTGGTCGCGAAAATCGCGGTAGTTCGGATAGGACACCTGCAGCACGTTCCCGAACGGCGTGGTCTGCGCCGCATCGACCGTGTAGACGGCCGCCAGCTCCGACACGCCGGCCACGGGCAGCGGGTTGAGGAACAGCGTGTTCAGGACCGTGAAGATGGCCGTGTTCACGCCAATGCCGAGCCCGAGCGACAGGACCGCCGCCGCCGTGAACAACGGCGCCTTGACGAGCGTGCGCAGGCCGAACCGGACGTCGCGCCAGAGCCGTTCCATGGGAGGACCTCGACGCCTGATTCTACGTGGAGCGGCGCGCTGCGGTTCAGGATCCTAGACTAGCGCCAGCGAAACAATCGGAGGGCGAGCGCGAACGAAACGCCGAGCCACACGCCGAGCAGGCCGAGCTCGCCCGTCAGGTCCGACAGGCCGGCGCCCTGCAGCATGTGCGCGCGCAGGGCGTCGATCGCCGCCGTGAGCGGGAGCGCCTTGATGAGCGGCTGGATCAGGTCGGGAAACCGCTCGGCGGAGAAAAAGACACCGGAGAGGATCCACATCGGCACCTGCGTGAGGTTCATCAGCCCGGAGACGCCTTCGATCGTGCGCGCGCGACTCGCCATCAGGAGTCCGAGCGCGCTGAACGTCAGGGACGCCACCAGGCACAGGACGGCCAGGTCGAGGAGCGATCCTCGAACAGGCACGCCGAAGGCCAGCGCGCCGAACCCGACGGGCACGACGACCTCGACGCCGAGGATCATCAGCCGCCAGATGAGATGCGAGAGGAGGTACTCCGCCCGCGACATGGGCGTGGCGACGAGCCGTTTGATCAGGCGGCGGCGGCGCGAGTCGACGATCGAGAAGCCCAGACCCCAGATGGCGTTGCTCATGATGCCGAGGCCGACCAGGCCCGGCACCACGAAGTCGATGTACCGCGAGCCGGGCTCGCGCATGAGGTCGTCCCGCACGGGCACGGGGTCCGCCCGGCCCGCCGCGCGCTGCACGGCGCGATCGGCCAGGATGCGGGCCGTGCGGCCCTGCGGGTTGGTGTCGTCGTATCGGAAAACGACGCCGCCTTCGGGCCTGGACTCGGCCACGAGCACGACCTTGCCGATGCGGAGCCAATCCCGCGCGACGTCGGCCGCCAGCTCGTCCACCACGAGGCCGGGCTCGCGTCTGAGCGACTCGGCCAGCGCCGGCGATGAGGTCGCGACCGGCAGGATGTCGACCGGACGGTCCCGGAAGGCGATGCCGAGCCCGACGGCCAGCAGGATGGGAAAAAAGATCGCCCAGAAGACCGCCTCGGGCTCGCGCACGAACTCGCGAATCCGGTACCGCACGAGCTGCGTCAACGAGCGGCTACTCATCGCGTAGATGCCGGCCCGTGAGCGCCACGAAGACGTCCTCGAGCGTCGCCCCGGGTGTTGCAATCGACAGGACGAGGTCGCCGGGCGTGCCGAGCGCGATCACGCGGCCGTGGTCGAGGATGGCGACGCGATCCGCCAGACGCTCGGCCTCCTCCATGTAGTGCGTGGTCAGCACGATCGTGCGGCCGGCCGCTTTCAGCTCCGCGATGAGGTCCCACACCTGCCGCCGCGCCTGCGGGTCGAGGCCCGTCGTCGGTTCGTCGAGGAACAAGAGATCCGGATCGCCCGCGAGCGCACAAGCCAGCGCCAGCCGCTGCTTCTGTCCGCCCGAGAGCGTGCCGACGCGCGCTGTCCGCTTCTCGTCCAGGCGCACCTGGGTGACGATCGCGTCGACGTCCGGGCCGCGACTGAAGAAACTCCGGAAGAGCGTCAGCGTCTCGACGACCGTCAGCTTGTCGGACAGCTGCGTGTCCTGGAGCTGGATGCCCAGCCGGTCGCGCAGGGCGCGCGGGTCCTCGGTCCACCGGCGGCCGAGCACCTCCACGCCGCCGGCGTCGGGCTCCGTCAGGCCCTCGCAGATCTCAATCGTCGTGGTCTTGCCGGCGCCGTTCGGGCCGAGAAGTCCGAAGCATTCGCCCGTCCTGACGTCGAGATCGACGCCGTCGACCGCGACCACGTCCTTGTAGCGTTTGCGGAGACCGCGGACGCAAAGGGCGGCAGTCACGATCCGGGTCGCGGCCGGTGTCTGGCCGCCAGCCCAGGCACCGGAGGCAGTGGTGTCGAGCCACAGACCGCCCCGGAGAGGAGCAACTTGTCCGGATGATTGTCCGGATCAGGACGGCGTCGGCTGACGAGCGGTCTCAGCACGGGAGGTGGGGCGCGCAAGGCGTATGATGCCGTAGGAACGTCCAAGCCAGTACGGATAACCGGGGGGACCTCCCATGCCGACTCGACGGGTCATCCGCCTGACCGCTGGAGCCGCGCCGCTCCTGTTCGCCGTGGCCCTGGCGGCACAGCCGGCCCAAACGGCTCGGCCGGCGCCGGATGCCGGCCGGATCGATCCCAAGGCCATCGCCATTCTGGAGGCCATGGACGACGCGTTCCGGCAGGCCGAGGGACTCGTCGCCACCTATGTCAGCGAGACGCCGAGTCCGCCGGGCCGTCCGCCTCGCACCGAAACGACTGCGCTTCGGCTCGGGCGCCCCAATGTGTACGAGCTGCGGACGAGCATGGCGGGCGGCCGGGAGCGCATCCTGGCGTCGGACGGAAAGACCCGGTTCGACATCATGACCGGCACGCCGGCGCGCTGCACGACGTCGGACGTGGCGCCGCAGAACGAGTCGCGTGAAATCACGACGTTCAACCCCGTCTACTGGGGCTTCTACGATCTCGGCGAGTGGCAGATTCGATCCGCGCTCCTGGGGCAGTGGTCGACGAAGTGGCGGCTCGGCGATCCAGGCTTTCGCAGCGTGCGGTACGTGGGCCGCGGAACCGCCGCCGGCGTTCCGGTGGACATCGTCGAGTGGCAATACACGATCGGCTACAACCGGCCGGAGGACGACCCCGTCTTCACGAGCACGCTGTCGATTGGTCTCGATCGTTTCGTCCGGCACATCGAGACGACGTCGGTTGGAGGACGAGGCACGCTGTGGCAGCCGCTCGTGGAAACGGTCACCGACATCAGGACCATCCCGCGGCCGGCGCTCGCGGAGTTCGCCGTCACGGTGCCCGCTGGCGCCACCTGCGCGCGCGTCAACCCCGAGGATGTCTACACGACCGGGCAGTACGCCGACCTGCCGGTCGGTTCGACCGCGCCGGACTTCACGCTCGGGACGGCGCGTGGCGAGACCCTTCGTTTCTCCACGTTCTTCAAGCAGCACAAAGTCGTGTTGATGAACTACTGGGGCTACGGTTGAGCCGGCTGTCGTGTGGAGTTGCCACACATCGAGAAGCTGTACAGGGAGCTGAAGGCGGCGGGATTCGGCCTGATTACGATCACCAAGGACCCGGCGCCGGACGTGCTGAAGATGGTGCGGCACCACGGCATCACGCACCCGATCGTGAGCGATACGAAGGATCCGGCAACCGGCCAGGCGTTCGAGAAGTACCGCGCCTACGACGGCAAGCACTACCTCGTTGGGAGCGACGGCCGGATTCTGGCGGCGTTTTCCAAGCTCGGCATCTCGATGCCGATTCTGAGGCGGGAGCTGGCCCGACACGGCGTCGGCTCGCCCGACCCGGGGCGCGCGCCGGAACCGCGGTCGGCCGGCCGATCCCAGGAGGGCAGGGAGCCGGTCGCCTGGAAGGCCTCGATCGACTCGACGACCGCACGACCGGGGAGCACCTTCTCCGTCACACTTTCGGCCGCGATCGACGCGGGATGGCACATCTATGCGCTCACGCAGGGATCTGGTGGTCCCACGCCGCTCACCCTCGCCCTTGCCAAGGGCCAGCCGTTTGCGCTCGCCGGTCGCATTCGGTCGCCGGAGCCGGACGTGAAGTTCGATCAGAACTTCGGCATGACCGTGGAGCAGTACGAAGGCGACGCCGTGTTCGTGCTGCCCGTGTCGGTCACCGGCAGCGCCAGCGCGGGCCGGCAGACGCTGACGATTGAGGCCGGCTATCAGGCCTGCACGGCGACCATCTGCCTGCCGCCCCAGACGGCCGTGGTCAAGATCCCCGTGACGGTGGCGGGCAAGCAGTAGCCGCCCCCTTCGGGGGCGCGACTACGACCCCAGCCGCGCCTTGCGGCTCGCCGCCTCCGCCTGCCATCGCGCCCGATTGATGCTGCCGAGCGGCGCGCTGGCCGCCGTCGAGTTGGTCGTGACGTCGATGTACCGCGCCTCGCAGGCCTCCTCGCCCAGCACGGAACCGGCCTCGAGCGTCAGGCGCGCGACGACGTGGAACGGCGCCTGCGACTCCTTCCACTCGACGCTCGCGTTCTCGATCCAGTAGCTCGCATCCCGCCGGCGGCCCCAGTGGCGCATCCTTGCCGGATCAAGGAGCTGAATCGCGAAGTCCCAGCAGCTCATGTGCGCGTCGTCAGTCACGTGCCGCACGATCTCGTCCTGGAGGCCGTTCGGGCTCTCGTCGAGCGGCTGCGCCGGATTGCCGGCGCACGGCATGGCGGAGTACTTGATGACGTCGACAGGACCGTGGCAGAACGGCACCGTGCTCCAGTAGCGGGTGCGCTGGTACGCCTGCTTGGGGGGCCGGGTCTCCATCGCGCCGAGCGCCGCGATCCGGACGAAGGCCATCTTGTCTCCGAGTCTGAGCGATCGGAACCCCTTCAGGATGCTCGGCGCGATCGCCACTTTGATCGCCACGGCGAACGCGTGCGCGTCGTTGATCGGGAAGATCGTAGCGTTGTTCATCGCGAAGTCCTGCCGCGCGGCGGCCGGCCCCCCTATGCCCGGCGGCAGCTCGACCGAGAACGAGCAGGCACGCACGTCCCCCAGGTGGTCCGGCCTCACCTGCGAATTGCCGTTGGCGAACCGGATCGTGGCGGGGTAGCGTCCGGGCTTGGCGAACACCCCCTGAGCCAGGCGTGCGGCCAGCGCGCGATCGGGCACGGTCCGCATGAGATCGAAGATCTCGAACGTCCCGCGAACCGCCCGGCCCTTGGCGTGCGTCCCGCGTCGGAGCGGCCGGTCCTGATCGGCGGCGAGCCGCGCCTGGAGCGTCAGGATGCCCTGGGCGATCGCGGCGATGTCGGCCGCCTCGGTCGAGCTGTGCCGCGCGGCATCCGCGCCGAGCGACCGGACGAGGAGCGCCAGGCCAAGGCCCGCGCCCAGGAGGACAGCGAGCAGCCCGAGCGCCGGCCGGCCTCCGCCAGACCCCGGCCGCGGCGCGCCCGGCCCGGCCGTGCGCGTGGTCCTTGCAGCTCCACCCGCGCCTGGCGTCGCCGCCGGCGGCAGGGGGAACGGCGCGGTGTGCGTCTTGAGGTACTCGATGATGGCGAAGCGCATCTCGTCGGTCAGCGTCGGGTAGAACCACGGCCACTCGTGGCCGGTGTTCCAGTTGCCGGCGATCCGCGTGTCCAGCGTGACCGGCGCGAGCCCCGGCGCCAGCGTGAACTTCGCGGGATCGGTCTCGAGGCCGAGCTTCACCGGGTCGTACTCGCGCTGCCCGGTGGGAAAGGTGACGGGCCGCTCGGCGGCCGGCCTCAAGAGGTCGTAGATCGTCGGCACGGATCCGTTGTGGAGAAACGGCGGCGTGGCCCAGATGCCCACCAGCGTCTTGGACCGGTACACCTTGCGGCCCTTCGAGTCCGGCCACTTCTCGGAGTCGAGGAGCGTCGCGCGGAACGTCGGATCCCACTGCGGTCCCTTGCGGATCTGCCGCTGCTCGAGCGCGGCAATCGCCGGCTCGTCCAGGCCGCGCTCGCGATACGCCTCCTCCTTGATCTTCGTGATGAGGCCGAGCGCCGCGTACGCGAACGGCAGGATTTCGCCGGTGGCCGTCTTGACGTTCCGCTCGAACCCGATCGCCGTGAGGGGGTCGGTGCCGACCGCCGCGAGCGCATGGAGCTGGTAGCTGCGCATCAGGCCGTCGGTGTCCCACGTTTCGTGGCAGGGCGCGCAGAACTTGGTGAACAGCCCGCGGCCTCGCTCCGCGCGCGCGCGGTCCACGGCCGGGAACGCGTCGGGCCAGGCCGGCGGCTGCAGCTTGTAGGCAAAGTCTTCCATCCGGTGGAGGTTCTCGATGTCGACGGTGCTCCGATACGCGCTGTCGGCGATCGCGCCTACACCGAGCGCCTGTCCGATGTTCCGCTCCATCACCGAGTTGGTGTTCGCACCCCACTGCAGCCAGCCCGTGTAGGCCAGGCCCCAGATGTGCGGCAGGCTGACGGGCGCGTCGGCCGGCAGGCTGTTGCCCGCAATCCCGCCGAACAGCTCGTCGCGGCCGATGCCGAACGCGTCGAGCCGGCCGTACCCCTCCGGCACGCTGAGCGCGATCGATCGCTGGAGCGTGGGGACGTTGCGCAGCGCCCGAGCCTGCGCCTCGAGCAACCCGCGATTCTGCGTGAAGCCGTGGATGAGCCGCCGCCAGAGCGCCTCGTCCGGGGCGTCCGGATCGGGATCGCCCGCGTGGGCCGCCGCCCGGCGCGCGCGGCGCACCTCCCGCACGCGCTCCCAGAACCGCACGAGCCGCCGGGGCGACGTGAACGTACGCTCGGTCTCGATCGCCAGGTCTTCCAGGAACTTGTTGACGAGCACCATGTTCGGCCCGCCGTCGATCCGGACCGCCCGGCTCCGGTACTGGTACTGCCCGACGTGGCAGAGCGTGCAGTTGATGCCGATCATCTCGATGCCGAGCGCCTTCTGCCGCCCGAGCGAGACGCCGACGGGCAGCCCGTACCGATTGCCGGCGCTCTTCGGATCGGAGAGGAACCCGTATCGCTCGATGTTGTCCATGAACGGCCGCACCTCGAGCGCGCCGTCGGCCGCCACCGACTCGACGTCGAGCGCGAGGAACCAGTCGAGCGGATAGAGCTCGCCGCCTTCGGACAGGTGATAGAACGTCTCACGCTCCTGCGGCGTCAGGCCGTTCTGGCCCTCGGGGACGGGCGGCGCCGGCAGGGGCGGGGCCTCGCGGACGCGCGGTCCGACGACGCCGCTCGACCGCAGCAGCACGCCGGCGGCCAGCCCGGCGACGAAAACACCGAGAACGACCAGTGTTCGACGTCCCCTCATGATCACGCTCCTCTTCGGCCGGCGATGGCGTCGCAGAACGCGCGCGGACTGGCGAAGACGTCCTTGCCCGTGAGCGACGCGATCGTGTGCAGGCCCAGCACGCGGTAGCTCTCAAACTGCGCGTCGTCGAACCACTGATTGGTCGTCGGCTGGTGCGGGAACGGCGGATGCGCGCCCGCGTAGTTGGCGACGTCGACGGGCTCGTCGCCGAGGATCGTCGGCTTGACGTAGACGAGCACGCCATCGTCTATCCCGGGCTCGACGGCGCGGTACCCGATCCGGCCGAGGGCCCAGCGCCGCCGGTCAGGCGCCGCCGCCTGCGGGCCCATCGGCAGGCCGAACGGGAAATCGATCTCCACCCCGAAGTCAACGCGGACGAGCCGGACGGCCGTGGCGAGGTCGGCGAACGCGTACGAGGGATCGGCGCCGGCGTCAATGACCACGATGTAGCGACAGCGGCGGCGGATCATCTCATACAGCCCGAGGTTGTCGAAGTGCCCGCCATCCGACAGATTGACGTACGGGTTGCGATCGGTCGTCCGGCCCAGCAGTTCGTTGACGAGCGGCGCGGCGCCGATGGCCGGCGCCGGCCGCGCCCACGTCGCGCGCCCCGGCGCCCCGGGGTTGCCAAGCCAGACGCCCAGCCGCGCGTTGAACACCGTCAAGAGGAACGTCAAGAGCGGCGACGACGCCGCGCCCATGTTCGGGTTGACGGCGGCACCCGACGTCGTCAGCGCCTCGCCCAGCGAGATACCGCCCGCGTACCGATCGGCCGGTCGGTATCCAACGTCGGCGGCGCCCGCGTGGAGCGGGGTCACGGTGAACGGACACGCCTTGCGCTCCGCCATGGCCAGCCCGTGGTCGCCCACCAGGTTGAGCGTCGCGTTCACGACGTGGAGCGGCCGTCCGACCTGCGAGAGCCGGCCGAAGGGCAGATCGTCGTCTGCGTCGAAGCCGGTAAACGCGCTGGGCGCGCGCTCGTGGAGTGACCGCGACACGCCCAGGAACGTGCGGACGAGACGGGCGCGATACATGCCGTGCAGGGAGAACCGGTTGATCGCGATGACCCGCCCGAGGATCACGCCCGTCCCCGCGAGGGCGCCGAATACCAGCAGGTCCTCCGGCAGCGAGGCGCCCACCGGGTGGGGCAGGTCGCTGAGCCAGCCGCGATCGTGCAGGAGCGACAGGAGCATCGCCGTGACGTCCGAGGCCAGCACGACGACGAGCGCCGCGATGACTGGTGCGGCCAGGAAGAACGCCAGGCGCTTGACCTGGCTTGCGGCCGACGGGACGAGCGTCCAGCTCGCCGCGGCGTGGTGGGCGCCCGCGCCGGAGACGAGCGCCACGAGCGCGAGGCCGGCCCGGCCCGCGTGGTGGGGGATGCCGTAATAGGTGGACGCTGCCTCCAAGGCCGGCGGGCCCAGGACGATGACGGCTGACAGCGTCGCCCACGCCGCGGCCCACACGAGCACCCAGGCGGCCGCGCGCGCCCACCACTCCCGATCGTCATCGGTCATGTCGCGGCTGGCTAGGCCGATGAAGAGCGTGATCTGGACGAAGAGCAGGGCCAGCGAGATCGGAATGTCCACGACGACGAAGAGCTGCGGATCGTCGTGCGCGAGCGACGTCAGGAATCGATGGCTCCACCAGACCGCCAGCCGGCCGGCGGCCCCGGCCGTGGCAGCGGCCGCCCAGATCCACGGCCGGAACAGGCGCCCGCCGAGCGCTCCGCCGACGAGCCACGGCAGGACCATGCCGCCGGCCGAGAGCAGGACTTGCGGCACGATGCCTGTGTCCTCGCCGAACTGCCACGCCCAATACCGATGGATGGAGCAGACGCCTTCCACGAGCAGGACGGGCGTCAAGAACCAGATCTGAAACGCGATCCGGCCCCGGCTCCGGCGACCGAGACTGGGCAGCTCAAGGGCCGCGTAGGTTGCGGCCACGCCGATGAGCAGCACGATCGGGATCCAGTCCAATCGGTACCACGCGTCGAGTGCCCCACGCGGCACCAGCTCGGGCTGCGATGGCAGGCCGAGGACGCCGAGGTAGAGGCGCGGCACCATAGCGCCGGCCGCGATGATCGGCAGCAGCACCGTCCAGGTGACGAGCAGGTTGCGGAGGATGGTGCCGCCCATCGTCCAGACGTCGACCGACAGCGCGCCCGTGCGTGGATCGAGGAACTTCACCAGCCGGCGCAGCCGCGTCATCGGCGCGGGCTCGACCTCGCCGGGCCGGCCTTCGCCGAGATCGGCGGCCGGATCGGGCTCGCCCCGCTCGGCGGCGCGCACGCGCCATGCGGACAGCCATCCGCCGATGTACCCGCCCCCGGACACGGTCGACAGGTAGTCGAAACCGCGGAGCAGGCCGGACCGCGCAAGGCCCTGCAGCACGCCGAGGCCGAAGCTGGCGCTCCGCACGCCGCCCCCTGAAAGGCAGAGCGCCGAGGCCTCGGCGCCGGGCGCGCGGTTCAACGCGCGCGCCTCGTCGGCGAGCACGCGGTCGAACGGCACGGCGGACGCCGGCTGCGTTGAAGGGGACGCGGTCACGGCTGTCTCAGCCAATCTTCGCGAGCAGGAGGCGAGCCGCTTCGAGATCGGCGGTCGCGTGTCCTCCGGTAAACCAGTTGTAGACCGGCGCGAGCGCGGCCCGCGCCTCGGCACGCCGGTCGCGTGTGAGCAGGAGCGCCGAGAGGCCCGTCGCGGCGCGGAGTTCGAACGACTTGGCCGTCTGCGTCCTGGCGTGATCGATCGCGCGATGGAAGCTCTCCTCCGCGCCGGCGGCATCTCCGCCGGAGAGGAGCAGCTCGCCCCGCATGCGGTGCAGCTCGGCCAGGTATCCGCCTTCGTTCATGGCCTCCGCATGCGCGAAGCCCTCGTCGATGGCGCGCAGACCCTCGTCGATCCGGCCGGCGCGGCACAGCGGATCCGCCAGTAACGCGAGGAATGCCGTGCGTACGAGGCCCGATCCGATGGCCTGCTGGACGGCAATGCTGTCCTTCAACTGTTCGATGCCCTCGTCCAGCCGGCCGAGCCGCGTATAGGCGGATCCCTGGAAGGCGCGTCCCCATTCCTTTTCCTGCGCCAGGCCGTAGTCCTTCGCCAGCGCGATCACTTCATCGCCGAGGCCGACGACCTCGGCGGGCTCCCCCCGGTAGAGGTGGACGCCCTCGAGAACGAGCAGGGCGAACGCGAGCGTCATCGGCTGGCGCTGCGATCGCGCCAGCGCCAGCGTCTCTGTGGCCCGGGCGAGCGCCTGGTCGGGGTAGCCGAGCACCCAGAGCGGCCGGCTGACCATCGCGCGGCAGATCATGCCGGGGTCGAGCCCGTACATCGCGGTGTACTTCAGGTGATCGGCCGGCACGTGCAGCGCGATGCCCTGCTCGAGCAGCCGCCGCGATTCCTCCATGTCGCCGATGAACTCGCCCGAGACGCCGACGAGGTGGTAGCCGCCCATGAGGAAAGCCGGGTTACCGGATCGTTCCGCCATGCGCAGCACGTCCTCGGCCCGCTCGCGGTACTCGCGCAGGTTGCCGCGGATGGCGTAGAAGAGCGTCAGCGCCCAGAGCACGGGCACGAGTTCCGGCGGGTCGGCGAGCGAATGGCAGATCTGGCGCGCGCGGATGAACACCGGCTCGAGCTCCGGCGCCGCCCAGCCCTTCATCATCCGCAGGGCCAGGCCGCGGATCATCTGCAGGCCGAGCTCGAGCTGGATGCGCTCGGGCCCTTCCGGCAGCCCGCGGAGCGCGTCGAGCCCGCGCTCGGCGAGCGACTGCGCCTCGCGAAACGCGTAGAGGCCCGTCGCATGCTGAGCGGCCACAAAGTAGTACCGGGCGCTGGACGCGAAGTCCCTGGCGGCCTCGAACAGCACGGCGACACGGCCGGCCACGGCGGCCACGCGGTCGCCGTGGTGCGCCACCAGAGATTTGGCGACGCGGCCCGAGAGCGCCGCCCGGCGCGCCGGCTTGAGCGAGGCATAGAGCGCGTTCTGATACAGGACGTGCACGAACCGGTAGTCCAGCGTGAGCGAGAGGTCCGGGAACTCGCGCTCGGCGCCCCGTTCGACGAGCACGTGCACGCGCTCGAGCCGGTCCAGCCGATCCTCGACGTCGGCCGCGTCCAGCTCGGCCGCCTCGGCGACGGTGGCCGAATCGAACTCGTGCCCCTGCACCGCGGCCGCCAGCAGGACTTTCCGGTCGAGTTCGTCGACGCGCTCGATCTTGCGCTGGATCATGCCTTTGACCGACTCGGGCAGCATGGCGGGCACGTCGGGCAGCGCGGAGGCCAGCGTCCAGCGGTCGTCTGCCTCGACGATCGCTCCCGAGTCACGCAGGTAGCGCACGAGGTCCGCCATGAAGAGCGGGTTGCCCTCGGTCTTGCCGTGAATCACCGTCGCAAAGTCGTCCGGGAACGCGTGCTCCGGGAATTCGATGGACAGATACCGGGCAACGTCGGCCGGCGCGAGAAAGCGCAGGGCCAGCTCCTCGAAGGCGCCCCGCGCGAGCAGATCGCCCTTGACGGCGAGAAACGGGTGTCCGGCGAGCGCCATGTCGGCGGGCCGGTAGGTCACGAGCACGAGGACGCGCATGTCCGCGAACCGGCTGGCCAGGTAGTTGACGAGGTCGACGGTCGACGCGTCGGCCCAATGCAGGTCGTCCAGGAACAGAATGACCGGCTGGGCGCGCGAGATGTCCTCGAACAGGGCGCCCAGCTCGCGCTTCATCCGTTCCTGCGACGCGGCCTCGGCCTCGGCGCGCAGGCGCGCGACCGATGCCTGATCGCTCGCACCGGCCGCGACCTGCAGGTACCACGTGGGCGCGGCCGTCTTCATCACCTGGTGCAGCGATTCGCGCGTCGTGCGATGGAGCAGGTGGTCGAGCGCGTCGAGGATGGGCAGGTAGGCTTCGGCGCCGGCCAGCCGCTCCGAGCACCGGCCGCGCGCGACGATGGGACGCTCGGGCTGCTGGATCAGGATGGCGAGCGAGTCCTCGATCAGGGTCGTCTTGCCGAGCCCGGCCTCGCCCGACACGCCCAGGATCAGACTGCGCCCGTCGCGCACGCGCGCGTAGGCCGAGAGGAGCGCGGCGCGCTCCGCGTCCCGGCCCACTGTCGATCGGCGAGCGGCGACGGCCGGCCCGGCGAGTCCGGCCACGTCCGCCGCTTCGAGCGGCGCAAGCGCCTCTTCGACCTCGCGCGACGTCGGCCGCGCCGCCGGCTCCTTGGCCAGCATGCGCTCGACGAGCGCGTCGAGCGCGGGGGGCGTCCCTGGATTCGCGCGCCCGAGTGGCACCGGCTGGTCCGCGAGAATCGCCGCCAGGACGCCGACCGACGTCGGCGCCGAGAAAGGCCTGGCGCCGGCGACCAGCTCGTACAGCACGACGCCGAGCGCGAACACGTCGGCCGCCGGTCCCGCCTCGCCGGCGCGCGCCTGCTCGGGCGACATGTAGGACGTCGTGCCCAGGATCGTGCCCGGCTTCGTGCCCAGGTTCGTGCGCGTCGTCTCGGTCGTGCCGCCGAGATCGACCTGACGGGCCAGCCCGAAGTCGAGCACCTTCACGTACCCGTCGCCGCGCACCATGATGTTTTCGGGCTTCACGTCTCGGTGCACGATGCCGGCCGCGTGCGCGGCGGCGAGGGCGCGCGCCACCTGCCGCGCGATGCCGGCGATGGTCTGGATGGGCGGCCGATCGGCCAGCACGGCCCGCAGCGTGCGGCCCTCGACCAGCTCCTGCACGATGAAATAGCCGCCGTCGGCTGTGTCACCGACTTCGTGGATGGTGACGATGTTCGGGTGATTCAGCGCGGAGGCGGCGCGAGCCTCGCGCAGGAACCGATCGACGGCGAGCCGGTCGGCGCCTTCCCCGTGCAACATGACCTTGACGGCGACCCGGCGATTCAGCCGCGTGTCAAAGGCGCGGAACACCTCGCCCATGCCGCCCTGACCGAGCCGTTCGTCAAGACGGTAGTGACCCAGCGTGGTCGCGGCCATGGAGCAAGGGGGGACTATATATAATCGCGGCGGCCTATGCCCACTCGGCCTGCCGCGAGTCTTCGGGGGCTCCAGCCCGGCGCCAACGGCATCGAGGTCACGCCGGCGCCCCTGGCGGCGTAGCCGCCGTGCTCTTCCGCCGGGGCGAGGCCGCCACCGCCTGGCTGATGTTCGCCTGCGCGTTCCTGGCGATGTCGGCCTACAACATCGTCAAGCCGATCACGCGGTCGCAGTTCATCAACGATCTGGGCGCGGACAACCTGCCGTACGTGCAGCTCGCCGCGGGCCTGCTGATTGGCGTCTTCATCTATCTCTACGGGTTGGGGGCGTCGCGCGTGCCGCGCCGGTGGGTCGTCCCCGTCACGCAGGCGGGGCTCGCGGCGGTGCTCGTCGGCTTCTGGCCGCTCTTCCGGACCGGCGCCGTGTGGGTGTCTGCAGCGTTCTACGCGTTCGGCCTCGCGCTCGGCCTCCTGCTCATCAGCCAGTTCTGGACGCTGGCCAATGATGTGTACGACTCGAGGCAGGCCAGGCGGCTGTTCGGCTTCATCGGCGGCGGCGCCAGTCTGGGCGGCGCCATGGGCGCCGCCGTGACGCGCGTCCTCGTGGACATCGTCGGCACACCCAACCTCCTGCCCGTCAGCGCCGGCGTCCTTCTCGGCTGCAGCGCCATCGTGGCCGTCATCGTGCGGCGCGAGCCTGGCGCGGCGGCGAGCCTGCCCGTCGAAGCCGAGCGGGGTGTCGGTCTGGCGGCCGGCGTGCGGCTCCTCGCCGCGTCCAGGCACCTGCGCGTCATCACGCTGCTCATCGCCTGCGCCGGGGTGAGCGCCGTCATCATCGAACAGCAGCTCAACATGGCCGCCGCCGAAACCGGCGCGTCGATCGACGAGATCACGCGCATTCTGTCGGAGGTCGCGATCTACCTCTCGCTCGGCGGGTTCGTCGTCCAGATGACGGTGACCAACCGGCTCCATGGGTCCACCGGCCTCGTCGTGGCGCTGCTGATGCTGCCGCTGACGCTGGGTATCATGGCCGGCGTCATTCTGTTCAATGCGGTGCTCTGGGCGCCGGCCGCGGCCCGGGTGCTGGACACGTCCCTTCGCTACACGATCGACAAGACCACGCGCGAAGTGCTCTTCCTGCCGCTGCCGCCCGATCTCAAGCACCGGGCGAAGCCCTTCGTGGACGTCACGGTCGATCGGTTCGCCCGGGCGGCCGGCGCCATCGCCCTGCTCGTCTGCATCAAGCCGTGGGGACTCGGGTTGCGCTGGCCGGAGCTGAGCCTGGTCACGCTCGGGATCGTGGGCGCGTGGGCGGGACTCAGCCTGGTGGCCCGCCGCGAGTACCTGCACGCGTTCCGCCAGAGTCTGGGTCGCCACGAGCTGGAGCCCGCGGCCATCCGGTTCGACGCCGTCGACGACGAGACCGTGGCCGACGTGGTGCGGGAGCTGACCGAGCCGGACGAAGCGTCGGCCCTGTACGCGCTCGACATGCTCGACACGCTCGGCAAGCGCCATCTCGTCACGCCCGCGGTGCTGCACCATCCGTCGCCACGCGTGCGGGCGCGGGCGCTCGGAGCGCTCGAGGCCGCGCCGGCCGGCCAGGCCGACGCCTGGCTGCCCGTCGCGCGCCGCCTGCTGAACGATCCCGACCCGGGCGTTCGCGCGGCCGCCGTGCGGGCGGTCGTGGCCCAGACGGCGCTCGGCGGGTCCGACCTCGTCCGCCGGTACCTGGACGATACCGAGTCGCGCGTGTCGGCCACGGCGGCCGTGGAACTGGCTGACGCGCCGGACGCGGCGGACGTCCGAGCCGCCGAGGTCGCCCTCACACAGCTCATCGCCGACGCGCGCCAGTCGGCGGCCGGCGGCCGGCGGGACGCCGCCGCCGCGCTCGGGCGCATTCGCAATCCGGCCTTTCGATCGCTTCTCGTGCCGCTCCTGCACGACGCCGACCCAGCCGTGGCGCGCGAGGCGATCGACAGCGCGCGCCGGCTGGGCGCCTCGGACGCGATCTTCGTGCCGGCGCTCGTCTCGCGCCTGGGCGATCGCATTCTGAAGAGCGCCGCGCGCGACACGCTCGTCGGCTACGGGGCCGCCATTGTCGACGTCCTTGCGTACGTCATGCGGGATCCACACGAGCAGCCGTGGGTCCGCCGCCACGTGCCGGCCACGCTCGCGCGGATGCCGACGCAGGCGTCGATGGACGCGCTCGTCGCGACGCTCGACGACCCGGACGGCTTTCTGCGGTACAAGGTCATCCTGGCGATTGAAGCGCTGCGCCAGGGCCATCCGGAGCTACGGTTCGCCCAGGCGGCGGTCGAGTCGCGCGTGATCAAGGAGACGTCTCGGTACTACTCGTACTTGACGTTGCGCTTCAACCTGCTCGAGCGGGAGGCGGGCGCCGACGAGACGCTCCTTGTTCGGGCGCTCGATGACAAGCTGGCGCGCGTGCTCGATCGGGTGTTCCGGCTGCTCGGACTGCGGCATGCCTGGACCGACGTCGCCGCAGCACGCTACTCGCTCGAACACGGCGACCGGCGCGCGCGCGCGAGCGCGCTCGAGTATCTCGACAACCTGCTCTCGGGCGAGGTGCGCCGGCGGGTGATTCCGATTGTCGAGCCGGCGCCGATGGCGGAGAAGGTCCGCCAGGCCAACAACCTGCTGAAGAGTCGTCCGCGCGACGTGGCCGACACGCTCGCGCAGCTCGTTCACGACGAGGACCCGGTCGTGTCGGGCGCCGCCCTCCAGTTCGCAGCCGAACGCGGCCTCGAGCGGACGCTGCGGGATGACCTCGAGTACATCCGGTCCCGCTCGGCGCATGGCTTCCTGCACGACGCGGCCGACTGGCTGCTGGCCGGCGCGCCGCACCGACGCGAAGGGCCGGGCGGGCTGCCGATTGTCGAGCTGGCCAGCCGGCTGCGTGCCGTGCCGGTGTTTGCGTTCGTGTCGGTGGACGAGCTGTTTCGCGTCGCGCTCGCCGGGCGCGCAGTGCGACACGAGCCTGGAGCGGCGCTCTGCGATCGCGGGGCGGCGGCCGGTGAGGTTGTGTTCCTCCTCGACGGCATCGTGCACCGCGCGGGCCACGGGGGATCGGACCGTGTGGCGGCCCCGGCCGCGCTGAACCTCGCCGAGGTCCTCACCGGCCAGCCGCTCGCGTGCGCCGTGGTCGCCGAGGAACCGGTGGCCGGCGTCGCGGTCGACGCGCCGGCGTTTCTCACGATGATGGCCGACAACGTGGCCATGGCCAGGGGCCTCATCCGGATGCTGCTGCCGCCGACACGCCCGCCGGATTGGGCCGCCGTGTCGTCGCCGACGGGGGAGACCGGCGCGCTGAGGGCGCGGCCGGACCAACCCGAGCCGATCGACATCGCCCGGCAGTTCCGTCGCACGCCGCTCTTCGCCCACGCCACGGCCGACCAGTTGAAGGACCTGGTGCTCGCCACGCGCGAGGTGCGGCTGTCGCACGGGGACGTGCTCTGGGACGATCGGCGCGCGCCGGCGATCTATCATGTGCTCGCCGGCGAGGTGCGACTCGAGGCCGACGGGCAGCCGGCCGTCCACGTGTCGGCCGGCAGCACGGTCGGCGTCGCCGAAACGCTCTCGGGCGAGGCCGTCGGGCGCCGCGCCGTGGTCGAACAGGACGGGCGGGCTTTGCGCCTCGACCAGGACGAGCTGTTCGACGTCCTCACGGACCACGGCGAGCTCCTGCAGGGCGTATTCCGGGGCGTGATTGCCGGAGGGGGTGCTCCATGAAGCGTGTGCGACTCGTCCTGGCTGCCGGCGGCGTCGCGCTGGCGAGCTGGTCGCTCGCGGCCTGGCAGGAGACCGCCGCGATCTACCAGGGCCCGGCCGCCGAGCAGTTCCTGGCCAAGGCGCGCATCGTCAAGGTCGAGGACCTGGGGTCCGGCATCACGCGCCCGCAGAAGGTTACGCTCGAGCTCGACGGGGTCCAGCGCTTCGGCGTCTTCAAGTCGATTGACGAATCCAAGCAGGGCGTGACGCAGTTTGCCGGCGGCGGGGCTGAAATCGACTTCCAGGACAGCTGGCAGACGGAGGTCGCCGCGTATCACGTGGACAAGATCATCGGCCTCGGGCTGGTGCCGGCGACGGTCGAGCGGCGCGTCGGGCGCGACGTGGGCTCGCTGCAGTGGTTCGTCGAGTCGATGATGACCGAGGCCGAGCGCGTGCAGACCCGCGTCGCGCCGCCCGAAGCCGAGGCCTGGAACCGGCTCATGTTCAAGGTGCGGCTGTTCGACCAGCTCATCGCCAACGTGGACCGGCATCTGAAGAACATGCTGGTCACGAAGGCCTTCGACGTGCGGCTGATCGACCACTCCCGGTCGTTCCGGGTCAATCGGGAGCTGAAGAAGCCCGAGGACCTCACGCGGTTCTCGCGATCGCTCCTCGACGGCATGCAGCGGCTGGAGTCGAGAGACCTTCGCGCCAAGGTGGGCCGGTGGCTGACGAACGCGCAGATCGAGCGGCTCCTGCAGCGCCGCGACGCCATCCTGGCGCTCGCCAAGCGCCGCGTGGCCGAACTCGGCGAGGCTGCGGTCATCTATCCGTAGGGCGCGTCAAGGTCGGGCGGCCGGCCGCTGTGTGTGACCGGCGGTCCGGCCAGCCGGTCGGCCACCCCCTCGATGTGCGGTTTGACGGCCCACCGTATCCGCTGATATGGTTACCCATATCGTGAAGACGACGATCGAGATTGCCGACGATCTGCTGGCGCGGGCCAGGCGCCTGGCCAGGCGGGAGAAGAAGACGCTGCGGGACGTCGTGGAGGAGGCCCTCCGTCAGCGCCTCGTCAGACCAGCCGCCGGCCGATCGTTCAGGCTGAGGAAGCATCCGTTCAAGGGCAGGGGCCGCCAGCCCGGCGTGACCGAGGGCCGGTGGGAGACCGTCCGCGACCTGATCTACCGCCTGGGCTGACGGGCATGGTGGCCCTCGACACCAACCTGCTCGTCTACGCCCATCGAGCGGACTCCACCTGGCACGCGAAAGCCGACGAGGTCGTCCAGACGCTGGCCGAAGGCGGCGCGGCCTGGGCGATTCCCTGGCCCTGCCTCTACGAGTTCCTCGCCATCGTCACGCACCCGAGGATCTACCAGCCCCCGACACCCCCGAAGGACGCGGTCGTACAGGTGAGCCACTGGCTGGAGGCGCCGACGCTGGTCCTGCTGCACGAGAGCGAAGGGTTCTGGGAGACCCTGCACGCCCTCCTCGCCCGCTCGGCCGCCCAGGGCGGCGCCGTGCACGATGCCCGCATTGCCGCGCTGTGCCTCCACCACGGCGTCCGCACGCTCTATTCGGCCGATCGCGACTTCAGCCGGTTTCCCGATCTCAAGACCGAGAATCCGCTCGCACGCGGGGACTAGCCGCGGCGCAGGGGGCTCGGCGGACACGTCGGCCAATCGGACGATCGATCTCCCGCCAAAGCTCTTCGACCCTGCCTCGACAGGGTCCACGGAGCTCCGAGGCTGCCATGAGGCACTTGTGGGCGCCGAAGGCGTATGCTTAGCCGGCCGGCCGGTGCGACATTCGGAGCGTATACTCCGCGCCAGCGGCATCAGCCGAGGGAGGCTCCTCCAATGGCCCAAAAACGACAGCCGGGGAAGCGCGGGAAACCCGTCCGAGACGAGGGCGCTCAAATCAAGGACGTCTCGCGTCGTGAAGCGATGAAGACGGCCCTCAAGGCCGGGGCGTACGCCACGCCCGTGATCCTGTCGGTCGGCGCGCCCAAGACGGTGGCCGCCCAGGGGTCCGGTCCGTCCGGGACGCTGTCCGGCATCATCTCGAGTGCGACGACGGGCTTGCCTATTAGCGGTGCGACCGTGCAGGTCGGGACGCGTTCGACGACGACGAGCGGGACCGGCGCGTACACGTTGACGCTGGTCCCGGCGGGCCTGCAATCGGTGCAGACGAGTGCACCGGGATACACCTCGAGGACCGACTCCGTCACGGTCGTGGCCAGCACGACGACCACGTTCTCGACGGCGCTGGTGCCAGCCTCATCGAGTGGCAATATCGCGATCGTCTTGACCTGGGGCGCGACACCACTCGACCTTGACTCGCATCTGGTTGGCCCGGTTCTGCCGAGCGGCCGCTTCCACTGCTACTACGCGGCTCCCAACCCGGTGCCGTACGCCCAGCTCGACATCGACGACACCGACGGGTTCGGACCGGAGACGATTCAGGTCTCCACGGTCAGCGGGAACTTCATCCCCGGCAGCTACAGCTACTTCGTCCACAACTACAGTGGCTCGCCTGCGTTCAACGTCTCCAACGGCGTCGTCACCGTCTTCCAGGGCGGAACGCAGATCGCTCAGTACCTGGTGGGCGGCGCGACGGGCACGCCGACTCTGGCGTACTGGTCCGTCTTCGGCTTTACGCTGACCGCGACGCCAACGGGTCAGATCGCGATCACGCCCGTGCAGACGTTCACGAGCGTTGCGCCGACGATGCCGGAGCTGGCGCTGCCGCCCAAGCGGGGGTAAGGCGCACGTCACATCGGCTCGGACCTGATGGGAGAGGGTGGCTGCGAGGCGCTCGCAGCCGCCCTCTTTCCCTCTTGGAGTCTCATGTCGTCGCCATCGAACATTCCGGACGAATGCCCCCTCAAGCACCCCAGCGTCATCGATGAACTCCTCTCTGACGGCAGCATGGTCCTGTTTCACAAGCAGTCTCGGCACCTGATGAGCTTGAATCCGACGGCCGCCCTGGTCTGGGAATACTGCGATGGCACGCACACGCCGGCCGGCATCGCGGATGAACTCCGCGGCGTGTTTCCCGACAGGCCGACCGTCGGCGACGATGTCTCGGCGATCCTGGCGGACCTGCGCAAGCGAGGCATGTTGGGGGAGGGTCGGTAGGCGTGGAGTATCGCCTCCTGGACTACTCCGTGAACATCACGGCGTCCGATCCGGAAGCGAGCGCGGCCGTCCATGCGATGCTGCAGGGCTTTCCCGCCGACAGCTGCGCGGATTCCGAAAGCCGGTATGCACTCGTTCGCGATCCCGACGCGGGTTGGTGCGTCGACGTGCGCGGCACCCGCACCGTTCGGGGCGCCGAGCTCGCCGATGCGGTGATCGCGCTGGAATGGCAGATCGTCAGCGACCTCCTGGCTCGTCCGAGCGACTGGTTTCAGCTCCATGGCGCGGCGCTCGCGACGCCATCGGGCCGTGGAAGCGTGCTCATCCTCGGGGCATCAGGGGCGGGGAAGACGACGCTGACGCTGGCGCTCATGGCGCGGGGATTGCTGCCGCTGACCGACGACCTCATCTTTCTCGACTCGCAAACGCTGGAGCCCGCGGTGTTCCAGCGCGCGTTCCACGTGGATGGGACGACCCACCGCCTGGTCGCCGCCTTGTCGCCGCCGCCGGCGTGGCGTGTCAATGGCCTGCCGCCCGGCTACGGGATGCCGGCACACTGGGCCGAGGCGCGGCCTCCGGTCTGCGCGGTGTTCTTCCCCACGGTGCACGTCGATGAGGCGCCGAGCGCGACGAAGCTCTCGGTCGCCGACGCGGCCGTGACGCTGCTGCCGTTCAGTGCGACACTCGATCGATCGCCGGAGCTCGCGCTGGCGGCGGCCGCCCGCTTGACCGGACGCGCGAGCTGTTACGCGCTGCGCTCGGGAGGCTTGACCGCGACGGCGGCACTGGTGGTCGCGCTTGCGATGCCGAGCGATTGCGCGCCGTAGTTCACGTAGCGCTCGAGCGAGGCGCCGGCGTACCCGAAGACGCCGGTCGACGCCATCCCGCGGTCCGCCAGGTACGCGCGGCAGGGCAGCGCGACCCACCGCAGCAGCTTCAGGCGCGGCCCCCACCCGCTCAAGCGGCCGAGCGCCGAACACACCTGCGACATGCCCGGGCCTTCGGCGCGCAGATCCCGGTCGCCGAGCGACAGGACATGATCCATGAGGCGCCCATGGTCCCAGCGATCGATCGAGAACCACGAGCGCGTGCGCACCGCGTCGCGAAGACGAGCGACAGCCTCCGGCGGGACCGCGGCGCCAACCCAGCGCGCGGCCGCCTCGAGTGCGGCCCCGACCGGCGCCATCAGTCGCAAGCGGACCGACGTCCGCACGACGTAGGTCCAGTCGAGCTCGGGCTCTCCGGCCACGAGGCGGGCGATGTCGTGCAGCCAGATCAGTCGAAAGTCGACGTGCTTGGCGGCCAGGTGCGTGGTCACGTGCAGGAGGAGATCTTCCGGCGTCATGCCGGTGGGCCGGGCGCGCGCCCACACATCCGCCGCATACGCCCGCAGCGCCTCCGTGACGCCGGGGTCAAGGTCGGTGAACTGCAGGATCGTCAGTTCGAGCGCCGCGGCCCGGTATTCGATCTGGGCCTCGAAGCCATCCCCGTCGGCGACGAAGGTATGCTCGGCCGAGCCGGCGTCGAGCGCCGACGCGTCGATGTACGGGTGGGGCCTATCGTCCCGGCGATATCCGATCGACGACAGCAGCTTGCCGACACTTTGGAGGTGCTCCGGCCGCACCAGAAAGTCCAGATCGCCCAGCGGCCGAAGTGCCGGCGCCGGATAGTAGTCGGGCGCGAGTCTGGCGCCCTTGAGTGGCATGAGCTCGAGGCCGAGTCGCCGGGCGGCCTCGCGCACGCGAGCCAGCTCGGCCAGCATGAGGCGGGTGCGAAAGTGATTCGCCCAGTAAGCGTCGTGGAGCATCGCGCGATCGACAGGATCGACGACCACGTCGGGATGTCGCGTGAGCCAGTCGTACAGCAGCGGCGTGACGCCCTGGCGATGGGCGGCGTCTTGGAGATACCGCCAGTCGTACTCGGCGCACGGTTCGAAGGATGCTCCCGGCCGGACGTCACACGCCGCGCGCAGGAGAGCGTTTTCTTTCATCCCGGTGTGACCTGTCTGCGAACACCACGCCGGCCAGTGTCGCCAGCTGCGACAGGGCCAGACCGACCGTGAGCGCCGGCACACGCCATCGAGGCCGCGAAGCCGTCGCCCGACGCCACGCGTCCCGCAGGAAGAGGCGATACCGCCGGAGCGGCTCCTGTCCGGCCTCGTGCAGAAACCGCGCGGCACCCTGGCCGTATTGAAAATGCTTCCGAAGAAAGTCCCGCAGGTCCAGCGGGTCGTCGTGGACGTACCTCAACTCTGGAAGGCGCGCCAATCGGCCGCCGCCGCGCGTCCAGCGGATACAGAACTCACGATCCTCTCCCGCAGCGGCGCGAAAGTCCTCGTTGAAACCGCCGGTCTGTGCCCACGCGGTCCGGTGCACCACCAGGTTCTGCGACGGCAGGAACCCCGGCGTGCCGCACGCGCGCCGCTGGCTTTCCACGAACGCCTCCACGACGATGTGCGTCGCCAAGGTCCAGATGCCGGCCGAGTCGGGCGTGCGAGGCTGCCCACCCACCGCCAGTGAGCGATCCGATGTCAGCGCGCGTTCGAGGACGCGCAGGTAGTCACGGCTCAGCCGGCAATCATCATCGAGAAAGACCAGCCACTCCCCTTGGGCGCGCGCCGCCGCCACGTTGCGCGCTCGCGCAGGGCCGTGCCGGTCCTGCGCGATGAGCGTCAGGGGCATGCCGCCGGCGCTCTCGGCCAGACTCCAGGCACCCGGCTCCGGGATGCCGCCGTCGACGCCCACCAGGGCCTCGAACGAGCCGTTCGGAGCCTCGAGTGCGGACAGCGCCTGCAGGGTCTCGCGCACCTGGCCCAGTCGCCCACGCGTGGGGATCAAGAACGAATACCGAACGGCGCCGGTCTCCATCAGCGACATCTCGCGGGGCCGCGTCCAGGGCGCGCGGGGAATCCCCGCACGGCGAAGCTCGGACGGACGTGAGTCCGCGCCGGGCCCAGCACCTCACGGCGGCCGATGTACACGGCCGTCAGCACACCATCCTTGATCTCCAGCGCCGACGCGACGCCGTTCGGATAGAACTCGCCCCCCAGCATCCCGGTGTCGATCGCCACGACGCGACCGCCGGCCAGCCGCTGGATCTTGTTGTCTGGCGTCACCGTGTGCGCGACGACGACCTGGCGGACGCCGAGGCTGTCCAGAACGGCATCGACGTCCGCGTCAGTGGCCGTGCCATCGACGAGGCCGCGATACCACAGGGGTCCTTCGGGCCGCCCGAGAAGGTCCGGACCGGTGGGGTCGCCGAGTTCGGCCGCCTGCAGTTCGGCCCGCGCCCGCGCGTCAATCGCCGCGCAGCCGGCCGCCGCCACGACCGGCGTGAACCCGCCGTGCACGAAGATCGTCCCGTCGATCCTGGCCAGGATGCTCTTCGATCGCAGCCAGCGGCCGTACTCGCCCGTCGGCAGGAAGGCCCGATGCATTTCCACGAGGCCGAGCGGCGTGTCCGCGTAGAACGCCTTGCGGAACGCGCCCTCGTCGAACTTCTCGCCGGCGGCCCGGGCCTGATCGCGCGCGCTGGTGGACGCCGAGGCGTACAGCCCGTCGCGCAGGTCGCGGGCGTCCGGCGACACGAACGCCGAGTACTCCTTCGCGCTGATGTACCGGAGGTCCCCGACCAGGCGCATCACTTCGTGGTTGCCGACAAGGGCGTGCACGGCGCCGCCGGCGCGGGCCGCCTCGGTCTCGAGGCTCTTCAGGAGGTCGAGCACCTTCTTCGAGTCGGGGCCCCGATCGAGGACGTCGCCGAGCTGCACGAGCGCGGCGCGGCCGCCCGCCCACCGGCGGTTCCGATCGACGATCCCGGCCTCACGGAGGAGGGCGACGAACGGCTCGTACGCCCCGTGCACGTCGCCCACCGCGACGATCCGATCCGGCGAGGGCCGCGCGCAGGCGTCCGAGGGCGTGGCGGCGGGCGTCTGGCCCGCCGGCGCGACGGCGCTCCAGAGGAAAACCAGGGTGGCCACGACGCGGGCCGCGCGCGCGGTGTAGAGTGATGCATCAGTGCGGGGCACGAGCCCATTGTATCGGCTGCAATGGATCGGCGCCGTCGGCGTCGCCGTCCTCGTCCTCTGCCGTCCCGGTGTCGCCGTGGCCACCGGAGACGAGGGCTGGGTCATCGAGCGGCTGCACATCGCCCTGACGATCCAGCCCGACGGGGTGCTCTCGGCCCTGGAGGCCCTGGACGTCGATTTCCGCGGCCTCCAGCGTCGCGGGATCTTCCGCGACATGGCTTACCTCTTCACGTACAACGACCAGTTCCGGCGCGAGTACGAGATCGACCTCGTCTCGGTGACGTCGGCCGACGGCCGCACGCACCAGGTGCGCGAGTCGACCGAAGGCGCGCTGCGCCGCTTCCGGATCGGCGATCCGAACCGGACGATTTCGGGCAAGGAGACGTACCGCCTCGCCTACCAGGTCCGGTACGCGCTGAACGCCTTTCCCGATCACGACGAGTTGTACTGGAGTGCGACGGGCACGTGGCCGGTGCCCGTGGCCGAGGCGTCGGTCAGCCTGGCCGCGCCGGCGGGTGCGATCACCCGCGTCGACTGTTTTCAGGGCCCGCGCGGCTCGACCGAACGCTGCGTGCCGGCGCTCACTCCGAGTGGCGCGACGTTCACCGCGACGCGACCGCTCAAAGACGGCGAGCAGCTCACGGTGGCGGCGGCGCTGAGGAAGCGCACGGTGCCCGAGCCGAGACCGAAGCTCGTGCCGATGCCCACCCGCGCGCGGGACGCCGACATCGTTGACGCCGCGACGGTCGCCTTCGAGTCGTCGCCGCTCTACGTGACGGTGATGGTGGGCGGCTTCGTGGCCGTGCTGGGCGGCGCCGGCGCGCTCTGGTGGCGCGTCGGCCGCGACCGCCAGTACGTCGCCCTTCACCGCACGGGCGCCGGAGGCGAGCCGGAGGAGCGCGTCCCGCTTTTCGGCGCGCGCCCCATCGCGGTGGAGTTCCAGCCGCCCGACCGGATCCGGCCCGGCCAGATGGGCCTGCTCATCGACGAGCGGGCGGACACGCTCGACGTGACGGCGACGATCGTCGACCTGGCCGGCCGGGGCTACCTCCGCATCACCGAGCTGCCGAAGGACGGCTGGTTCAGCAGCAAGGACTGGCAGATCGACCGCCTGAAGCCGGTCGATGCGAACCTGCTCGAGTACGAGCGCATCCTCCTCGACGGTCTGTTCGAATCGAGCACGTCAGCGAAGCTGTCCAAGCTCAAGAACAAGTTCTACGAGCACCTCGCCGACGCCAAGCGGGCGCTCTACCGGGACGCGGTCGACCGGGAGTGGTTTCCGAGAAACCCCGGGTCGGTCCGCACGCTCTTCCGCGTCGGAGGGATCCTCGTGGCGTTTGGCGGCGCAGGCCTGGCGATCTGGCTCGGGGCGCGGTGGGGCGCCGGCTTCGTGGGGCTGCCCGTCGTCCTGGGCGGCATCCTGCTGGCCGTCCTGAGCGGCGCGATGCCGCGGCGCACGGCCGCCGGACGCGAGCTGTTCCACCGGACGCTCGGCTTCGCGCGCTACATCAGGACGGCCGAGCGGCACCAGCAGGCGTTTGCCGAGCGCGCAGGCCTCTTCACCGAGTACCTGCCGTACGCCGTGGCCTTCCGGGCCGTCGATCAATGGGCGCGGGCGTTCGCGGCGCTCGAGATGCAGGCGGCGACCGCCGCGTGGTACGTCAGCTCATCGCCGTTCACGGCCGACGGCTTCACGTCGACCCTCGACAGCTTCTCGTCGTCGGTGTCGAGTGCGATCGCGTCGACGCCAGGCGGATCGGGCGGCAGCGGGTTCAGCGGGGGATCGTCGGGCGGCGGAGGCGGCGGGGGCGGAGGCGGCAGCTGGTGAGAAAGGATGGCGCGGCGTGACGCCGGCGGTGTACGTCGGCCTCGGCGTGCTGGCGATCGCCGGCGTGTTCCTCTACAACCGCCTGGTCACGGCGCGTCTGCGCGTCAACGAGGCGTGGAGCGCCATTGACGTCCAGCTGCAGCGCCGCACTTCGCTCATTCCCAATCTGGTCGAGGCGGTGCGGGGTTACGCGGCGTACGAGCGAGGGACGATGGAAAAGATCGTGCAGGCGAGGGGCGCGCTCGATGCCGCCAAGGGGCCCGGGGCGGCCGCACGGGCCCACGCCGCGCTGACCGGCGCGCTGACGACGTTCTTCGCGCTGGCGGAGGCGTATCCGGATCTCAAGGCCGATCGGCGCTTCGCCCAGCTCCAGACCGATCTCACCGATACGGAGAACAAGATCGCGTACGCTCGGAACTACTACAACGGCGCCGTGGAGATCTTCAACATCCGGGTTCAGAGCTTTCCGGGCCTCCTGGTCGCTCGTCTCTTCCGCTTCGCGCCGGCCGAGTTCTTCTCGACCGACGCGGTTGCAGCGCCTGCGTTATGACGACCCGCACGGAAACCGACAGCTTCGGCGACATTGCCGTTCCGGCCGACCGGTACTGGGGCGCGCAGACGGCGCGATCGCTCCATCACTTCAGCATCGGCGAGGAGCGGATGCCGCGGTCCCTCATCCGTGCGTTTGGCGTCTTGAAGGCGGCGGCCGCGGAGACCAACGCCGAGCTGGGCGTGCTGTCGCGCCGGACGGCGGACCTCATTGCCGCGGCCGCAGCGGAGGTGGCCGACGGCCGCCTCGACGATCATTTCCCGCTGTTCGTCTGGCAGACCGGCAGTGGCACGCAGACGAACATGAACGCGAACGAGGTCATCGCGAATCGCGCGATCGAGCTGGCCGGAGGCGTCATCGGGACGAAGACGCCCGTGCACCCGAACGACCACGTGAACGCGGGACAGTCGTCGAACGACACGTTTCCGACCGCCATGCACATCGCGGCGGTGGAAGAGACCGTCCGGCGTCTCTTGCCGGCCGTCGCCCGCCTGCGCGACACCCTGGCCGGCAAAGCCGACGCGTTTCAGGCCATCGTCAAGATCGGCCGCACGCACCTCCAGGACGCGACGCCGCTCACCCTCGGACAGGAGATCTCCGGGTGGGTGGCGCAGATCGACCTCGCGCGGGCGGCCATCGAGACGGCGGTCGAGCCCGTCTACGATCTGGCCATCGGCGGCACGGCCGTCGGCACGGGGCTCAACACGCATGCGGAGTTCGGCGAGCGCTGCGCCCGCCGGATTGCGGCCCGGACGGGTCTGCCGTTCCGGGCCGCGCCCAACAAGTTTGCCGCGCTCGCGGGCCACGAGCCGCTCGCCGCCCTGCACGGCGCCGTGAAGACGCTGGCGGCGGCCCTGACCAAGGTGGCCAACGACGTCCGGTGGCTCGCCTCCGGCCCGCGCTCAGGGCTCGGCGAGATTCTCATTCCCGAAAACGAGCCCGGCAGCAGCATCATGCCGGGCAAGGTCAACCCGACGCAGGCCGAGGCCCTGACGATGGCGGCGGCGCAGGTGATGGGCAACGACGTGGCGGTGACGATCGGGGCGGCGTCGGGCCACTTCGAGCTGAACGTCTACAGGCCGCTCATCATCTATAACGTGCTTCAGAGCCTGCGCGTGCTGGGCGACGCGGCGGCCAATTTCGATCGATTCTGCGCGGCCGGCATCGAGCCGAACCGCGCGCGGCTGAAGGAAAACCTCGAGCAGAGTCTGATGCTCGTCACGGCGCTGAACCCGCACATCGGATACGACAACGCCGCCCAGATCGCCAAGAAGGCGCACCGCGAGGGCATCTCGCTCAAGCAGGCCGCCGTCGCGCTCGGCCTCGTCACCCCCGAGGATTTCGACCGCTGGGTCGATCCGGCTAAGATGACGGGTCCCGGCGACTGACCCCGCGGCCGGCGTGCCGGCGAGGGACCTATGCTCGATGATCCCGGCGACTGGGAAGTCCTCAGCTTCTTCCTGCTCGTGGCCGTGTTCGAGGTCTGGGAGCGCGCCCGCCCGGCCCGCCCGGTCAACCGGCTGGCCGATCTGAAGCTCGACGTGCTGTCGTTCGCGCTGGCGGTCCTCATGCACCGCCTCTCGCGCGAGGCCGTGGACGGCCTGATCGGGGGCGCGAGCCCGGGCGTGGTCCTCGGCGGGCTCGAGGCCGTGCGCGCCTGGCCTGCGGGCGTCAAGATTGCGATCGCGCTGGTGCTGGTCGACGGGATGATCTACTGGATTCACCGCGCGCAGCACCGGTTCGATCTCCTGTGGCTCACGCACCGCTGGCACCACTCGATCGAGGAGATGTACTGGTTTGCGGGCTTCCGGACGAGCTTTCTGCACTCGTTCATCTACAGCATTCCGCAGACGATCATCCCGATGCAGCTCTTTCACCTCACGCCCCTCGAGGCCGGGTTGGGCTATTCGATCGGGCTCTTCATCCAGTTCTGGGAGCACACGAACGTGCGCGCCGACATCGGCTGGCTGAAGCACGTGTTCATCACGCCGCAGTACCACCGCGTGCATCATTCGGCCACGTTCCGGCAGCGGATGAACCTCGGGACGACGTTCTCGTTCTGGGATCGGATGTGTGGCACGTACATCGACCCGGACACGCTGCCCGATACCGACCGGCTCGGCCTCGGCGGCGTGGTGCCGGCGAAGGAGGTGCCGCGCATGCTGATTGGCGTGTGAGCCAACCCGGAACCGGACCCCCACGTCGAACGTATGGCCTTTCATGACGCCTACCCCGGAGTGTCCATGTCGTTCCTGTCGCGGTTGATCGGCAAGGGCGCGCCGCCGAAGCCGCGCGTGCGCGTGTGCGTCGAGTGCGGCATGCCTGTCGCCGAACACAAGGACTGGTGCTCGATCCTGCGCGGCCAGGTTGAGATGGAGCAGGCGCGCGAGGCGCGGGCGGCCGGGCGCCAGGACTGACCACCGAACCGGCGAGTCGGCGCCGGAGCGCGCTCCGGCGGACCGCCGCTACTCATCGATCTGGTCGGGGCGCCGAGATTTGAACTCGGGACCCCCTGCGCCCAAGGCAGTTTCCACCCCGTTTCAGGACAGGTCAACGCAGCGCAGGGCGTGTCAAATCCGGCTGATTCTCTAGGAAAAACAGCAAATCTCCGTTGCAGGGCCGTTCCGACGATGCTACGGTGTTGCTGTCGAGTTGTGACCTATACGTGACCTACAGCTCGACCCCCTGCTTCGGTTTCTTCGATGTCAGAGCGTCTGAACGATCGGCGAGTCGCGGCGCTGCCCGTGCCGACGATAGAAGAACGTCAACGCGACTACTGGGACGACGCGTTGCGCGGCTTCGGCGTGCGGGTGTCGTACGGCGGCAAGCGCGCGTTCGTCGTTCGGTATCGTGTCGCCGGCCGGCTGCGGCGCCTGACCCTTGGTCCGTACCCCGACCTCTCGCTCGCTGATGCGCGTCTGAAAGCGCGGCAGGTGCTGGGAGACGTCGCCCACGGCGATGACCCAGCAGAGGACAAGCAGCGCCGCCGGGACGCCCTCCGGTTCAGCGACCTGGCCGAGGACTACCTCGAGATGGCCAGGAAGCGGCACCGGCGGTGGGACGAGGAGGAGCGCATCATCAACAAGGACCTCCTGCCGGCCTTCAGTTGGCGGCTGCTGACCGACATCCGTCGCCGCGATGTGCGCGAGCTCGTCGAGGACATTGCCCGCAAGCGTGACGCGCCGATCATGGCCAACCGGACGCTGGGCGTGCTCTCGCGCATGTTCAACTTCGCCCTTGACCGTGAATGGATCGAGGCCAGCCCAGCGTCCCGGATTCGGGAGCCGGGCGTGGAGAAATCGCGCGACCGAGTGCTTAGCGACGACGAGCTTCACGAGCTCTGGATGAAGCTCGAGGAGATCGCGCGAGGTGGCCAGGATGGTCATCATGATGATGATGAGTACCGGGCCGAATCCGAGTCCGCCGACGAAGCGACGAAGCGCCGGCGCGGGATCACGGCGGCAACCGCCGAAGCGTTCCAGGTGCAGCTCCTGACCGCGCAGCGGCCCGGCGAGGTCCGCGTCATGCGCTGGGCGGACGTAGACCTCGAGGCTGGCTGGTGGTCGATTCCGGGGTCGCTTACCAAGAACGGCAAGCCGCACCGCGTTCCGCTCGTCGGCCGGGCCGTCGAGATCTTGGAGGCGCGTCGAGAACACGCCGAGGACGAGGCCAAGTTCGTGTTCGAGAACCGGCCCGGGGCCGGCTCGATCGCGCACCGCGGCAAGAAGGCCGCCGCGATCCTCTCCCGGTCACTGAGCTTCACCTTCCGCGCGCACGACCTGAGGCGCACCGCTGCCACGCGTATGGCCGAGGCCGGTGTCACGCGCGATCACATCGCCCGCGTCCTGAACCATGTCGAGGCCGGTCCCGCCGCGACGCGCGTTTATGACCGGTACGAGTACGACGCCGAGAAACGTGCTGCGCTCGATCGGTGGGCGCACCGACTCTCCGCGATTGTCGAGGGCAGGACCGCGAAGGTTGTTGCGATCCACGGAAGGTGACACTGCGAGGGGCCAACGCTCCGGGGGCGCGCTGGCCCCCTTGTTGGCCCGGGCGTAGGCCCATGCGCTGGCCCCGCTCCTGAGGATTGGGCCCCGAAGAACCGAGCTGAGTCCCGCGCGCCTGGTCGCGGCGCTGGTCGCAGTCAAGGTCGCGGGCAAAGGGGGAGCGACCCCCTCCCTCTGGCGCTTCTCGCGCCCAGGGCGCGCCCAAGGGGGTCGCTCCCCCTTTGCCCGCGCTGTTGGAGCTTGGGCCAACGGCCATCGCGGTCTGATTGACGCACGGTGCTCGGCGGCGTCCAGGGTCCCCTCGCTGCGCTCGGCGGCTCCGCCGCCCTGGACGCCCCCTCCGCGCCGTGCGACCAGCCGTTGCGATGGCCGCCCCCGGGCCGGATGGGACCAGCGTTCGACGCTGCGACTCTCAGCTACCATCATGAGCATGCCGCTCGGTGCAAGCTGCCATCGTGACGACGGGACACCCGACGAGCCCGGCAGGGACTCGCCCTGGGACGAATGGGTTGCGCCATCGCGGACCTTCAACTACTGCTCTGAAGATCCTCTGGTCGACTGGCTTGAGCTCCACGGTCGGTCGCATGGCTTTGTTCCGGACAATGAGCGCGGCGGCTATGACGAACGAACAGACTTCCGACGATTCCTCGTCGCCAGGGCTGAAGAGTTCGAATCTGCTGTCTGTTCCTACCTCGGCTCACGCTACGAGCTTCTTCGGATTTGCAGTGAGCCCGCGGCCCGACGCACCCGTGCGGCAGCGGACGACACGTGGCAGGCGATGCGGAACGGCGCCGCAATCATTGCCCAGGGTGTCCTGTGGAATCCGGCCAACCGGACCTACGGCTCGCCAGACCTGCTTGTGCGGTCTGACGTGTTGGAGACGCTGTTTCCTGATGACCTTCCTCACGATCCAGCAGTCGTACCTGCGGGGGACCTGCCGCTCGGAGAGCGTCACTATCGCGTCGTCGATATCAAGTTCACGACGTTGGATCTCCTCAAGGACGGCCACGCGGCCAAGGACCATCTGAAGTACATGGTGCAGGTCTGGCTCTACAACGAGGCACTGGGCCGGATGCAGGGGTTCACCCCGCCGGCTGCGTTTCTTCTCGGTCGGAAGTGGAAGACGTCAAAAGAACGAGGTCGCTCCGCGCTTGATCGCCTCGCCCGGGTTGACAGCCACCATGAACCCAAGGGCCTCGGCGTAGGTCTTGGCGCCTATGCTTTGGCCGCGTGCGACTGGGTGCGACGCGTGCGGTCCGTCGGCGCCGACTGGGTTGTGTTCCCCTCGCCCACCGTGAGTGAGCTTTGGCCGAACCTTCGCAGGAACGATGACCAACCCTGGCATGCGGCGAAGCGAGATATCGCCATCAGACTGGAAGACCTGACGATCCTGCCGAGGGTTACCCCAGAAAAGCGAGAGCAGGCGATCGCGGCCGGAATCTCACGTTGGACGGACCCTGCCTGTAGCGCGCAAGCACTGGGGATCACCGGCGAGAAGCTCATCAAGGTCGTTGATTCTGTGATTCACGCCAACCGGTCGAGCGAAACGGGTCCGTTCGTCTTCCCTGAGCGCATCAAGGCAAGCGAAGCGCTCTGGCGCGAGCCCGCCGAGCTCGAGTTCTATGTCGACTTTGAGACGGTGAACGACCTCGACGATGATTTCAGTCGATTTCCTGAGCCGAGCGGGAAGTTCTGCATCTTCATGATCGGTTGCGGCCACTTTTCCCGAACCGGGGAGACTCGAGCGTGGAACTTCCGCACATTCACAGTCGAGTCTCTCGATTCGGCCGAAGAGCGACGGATCATCGAGGAGTGGATCGCCTACCTACAGCAGATCGCAAGTGAACTCGGGACTACTTTGGAGGCCGCCAGACTCTTCCACTGGTCTCCAGCAGAGACAAGTACGCTCACCGACGCCTACAACGCGGCTCATGTCCGGCAGGGTCTACCCCCCTGGCCGGACCTTCCCTGGTGTGATCTCCTGAATCGCGTGATCAGAGAGGAACCGGTCACCGTGCGAGGAGCCTTCGGATTCGGATTGAAAGCTATCGGAAACGCAATGCAAGGCCATGGCCTGATTCCGACTCGGTGGGAAGATGGCCCGGCGGATGGTCTTGGCGCGATGGTGGGCGCCTGGTCATGTCACCGGGAGGCTCAACGGAATGGCGGGCCGATGTCTGACCTAGATTTGATGCGGGAGATCACCTCATACAACGAGGTGGACTGCCGAGTAATGGCCGAGGTACTCAGCTACCTCAGACGAGAGAGGTAGGGAGCGCCCGCTGGCGCGATTCCCGACGTAACCGTCGATTCAACGACATCGGATAGCCATCAGCTGTCTATTCCTGTATCCGCGATCTCAGTCAGCGCCTGACCACAGGTTTGCTAAAGTCGTACCCGCCCTCTACGACCATGTCAACGACCATCTGCAGCACACAACGCTCGGTGAGGCGTAGGCTGGCCGTCACTTCTGGAGATGTCGGAGCATTGGGGGCGGCGCGGAGACCAGGCTGAGCGATCGCGCCTCGAAGCCGCGACACGCGGTCGACGGGCCACAGCCGAAGAGTCGCAACAACGCTTTCGAGCACACGCCTCGTTTTCCTTCGCTTGGTGACCGCAGGCCTATACACGTGCTGGTAAACATCCCACCATTCTGCGAGGCGGGGAACTGGGTGCCAACTGCGAAGGCCCGACCGGATATCCGCTTCCGCCGCAGCCGCCTCCCGCATCGCAGCTCCCTCCTCCTTCGATGCTAGGAGCAGGCAGAACCTTCGCCCAAGAAGCCTCTTGACGAAATACCAATCACTCCCGCGCTTGTGTAGGCTCACCGCGGTGCCAGCCGATTTCGTTCTGCGTGCGGGGCGCGTGGTCTGTCTCACCCGAGTTCTCCAGTTCGGTGTGGGAACCCAGACTAGGGACGTCCGGGCGCCGTGTACAAGTCTTGCGGCGCAGGTACATATCTGGCGTTAGTTGCGGTCAGAAACCGGTGGTTCTAGCACACCACCGACGAGCGCCGTCGGTCGGCCTGACGGCCTAACGTTCAGCGACTTCGCGCCGGGCGACGCGAAGAAGTTGCCATCGGCAACAAGTGGAGGGAATCCAAAGATACCGTCGTCCGGTTTCCTAAGTCAATCCTCGACAGGTTCCGCCGACCGGAGTTTTCAAGCCCGAGGAGTTTACCGTATCACCTGAGTCTGCTCGAACCGATGTTGAACGTTCTGGTTGAAGTATTGTCCCTTGGAGGGAGCCAGCAGGAAGTCATCAAACACCTGCTGTGGGACTGCTCGGTATTGGTAGGTTCCACCTCGCGCGAACTCGACCTCAAGTAGCAGACGGCTTGCGTCGTAACCAATCGATCGAATCGTCGACGAGATTACCCGGCGGCGGTCCATCATTCCCTTCCATCCAGGGCACGGCGAACCCGACCGATGACGTGCCGAGAGGCGCCGCGCAGTTCATGCTCCCAGATCCGAATAACGCGCCAGCCCGAACGTCTCAACAATCGATTCACACTGTGGTCGCGACGGCGGTTTCCGAGTCGCCTGGCTCTCCAATACGAACGATTAGTCTTGGGAGCCCTGTAGCAACGAGGGCAGCCGTGCCACTGACAGCCGTCTACAAAAACGGCAACTCGTTCCCTATCGAAAGCGAAGTCGCACGTCCCAGGCACATCAGCAGGCTGTACGCGCCAACCACGGATCCCCGCCCGTACCAAGATCAACCTGAATCTCACCTCTGTGGACCGATTCCCAGTCGACCTTACCGAGGCCATGACGCGAGAACGACGTGCCGAATCGAGACGATCCATCGTGGCGCTCTACGGCCCTACCACAATCCTGATTTGGGATATATCCCGGAACTGAATATCGTTTCCCGCTGGTCATGAAACTCCAGCCTCGCCACGGATCCGCTTATGCAGCGCTGGCGGCAAGGCTCCGCCAGGCTCGGCGGGAGGCGGGTCTTACACAACAGCAAGCGGCGCGGCTCCTTGGCAAGCCACAGTCTTTCGTTTCAAAGCTCGAGAACGGTGAGCGTCGATTGGATGCCATTGAACTACTGACTATCGCCCAACTGTACAAGAAGAACGTCTCGTTCTTCGACGTGGGTCGATGAGCTTCCCGGATTCCAGCACGGACGTGAAGTTGACGCCTTCACAGTTCGCGTCGCTCGTGAAGCTGCTGACGGTTCACTACGCCTACCCGCTTCCCTACCCGTTAGCCGGCGGATATTTCGAAGAGCTCTTCGCCGCCGCCGTCCGTGGGACCCGGGAGCCGAAGAAGCTGCTGTTTGACGTTCTGGATGGTGGTACCGGCTGGTCCCTGAAGACGCTACTGTGGACCAGACTCCAAGCGCAGGCCACCTTTGAAGTCGTAGTGCAGCGGTGCGATATCCTGAAGGACCGCAAGCTATCACTGGCGTCCGGCGAGGCCGTGTTGGGTAGGAAAATCCTCCAGCGATTCAGGAACTTCTGTGAAGGATCGGCAGCGAAGCAGGGCGTTAGCGATCCGCGCGCTGGCTTCCTAATCCGCAATAGAGCCGAACGAGAGTTTGTTTTCTTCCAACAGCGCTACCGTTTGTTCGATGCCGACGAAGTTGAGTGGCGGTGGGCCAACGACGACCGCAGAAGCCTCATGGGGTATGTCGGCGAAACTCTGGTTCTCCGGTGGTACCGCAGCGGGACCCAGCTCTTTGGTGTCTACCGAATCCCAGCAGAGCCACATTCTTTCGTAATTGATTGCCGGCGGGCCAGCCTTGATGAGACGATTGATTTCTTTCTGACTACCGGCATCGCACGGACGGGCCCATCTCGCGAGCCGCCGAGAAGCGGCTGAGAATCTGAAGACCGATCTGTTCCGCCACAGCTGGAGCGACGGAGTTTCCAACTTGCCGGCACTGAGAGTGGTATCGGCCGACGAACTGAAAGCTGTCTTGGAAGGACTGCAGCCGAGCGGCCTCACGGATTGTCACGACTCGGTTCTCATGCGGGTGCGTGAACATTCCGGAACCAGGATGGAATAGCCAGGTGGTCAGGGTAAGCGCTTGAGCGTCACGCTGCATGCGTCGGTACGCACTTCCATAGCCGTTATTCGGCCTCAGGGCGCTCGGAAGGTGGAGTAGACCCTGTCCCTCTTTTAGGAGCCTGAGCCGCTTGAGCTGGCGTTCGGTCAAGGGCCAAGGGAAGTGGTTTCTGACTGCGCGTGCTCCGTTGCGACAACGTCGTTGATACTCGGTGACCGATTCTGTTGCGTATTCGGCGTCACCGTTCAAGTCGTCTGCGTAAGAGCCGTATAGATCCGAGATCGCATCCCAGACCGTCGGCCCGGTAGGTAGTCCCTCGAACAGAAGGGGGAGGCGCCCGACAGAGGCTTCGCCTGTTGCGAACTCCGGGGAGTTAGGTGTCCTCCTACCCGGGCGCCTTCCTGGAAGAGTCGATGGAAGGGGCAGTGAGGCAGTCCAGCCATCACGGCCGGCGAGGAAGATGGCCCGACGCCGCCACTGCGGCACTCCGTACTCGGCGGCATTGAGCACACCCGAGTCGACCTTGTACCCGCTCCGCTCGAATCTGGACAGGACCGCGTCGCGAAAATAACCGTCGGCCTTAATCAGTATCTCGGGCACGTTCTCCATCACGACGAACTTCGGTTTCAAGTAGTCTACAAAGTCAAAGAAATGCCAGTACAGGTGGTTGCGGGGATCGTCGATGAATGTCCCGCCCTGATGACGAAAGGCGCGATTGCGCGAGAACCCCTGACAAGGTGGACCACCGGCAATGCAGTCAACCTCACCAGGCTTGATCTGAAGGGCGTCGGCAAGCTCGCCGGGTTCCACTCTCGACAGGTCGGCAAGGAGGCCCCGTGCGTCGGGGTGGTTGGCCTGGAAGGTTCGGATCGCATCTGAGTCCGAGTCAACTCCAGCAACGACCTTAAAGCCGGCTCTCTGGAAGCCGTGACTAATCCCTCCCGCCCCAGAGAAGAGATCAACAAGCGTCGGACTCATTCGGCAACACTATCCGAATATGGGATATTCAGCAAGCTCCGCATGAACACCTGGTCGCTCGAGACTGGGTCTGAAACCGAGATGCGGGCCGTGTCAACGCCCGTGAGACAACCCGAGGTTTGCATTTACTGTAGCGCCTCCGCGCGCGCGTGCAGGCGATCGTGTAAGTCGTCGAACGCAAGCCCGCCGTCGAAAAGACCCCCATG
>Ga0187892_10001023_pt1 | contig 68111 bp, 85 predicted proteins | sample MA1701073metaG_FD_139345 | JGI IMG/M metagenome (GOLD analysis project Ga0187892, IMG submission 139345) | Bio-ooze microbial communities from a basaltic lava cave in the Kipuka Kanohina Cave System on the Island of Hawaii, USA - MA170107-3 metaG ... | reverse complement strand
TCCAGCTGTAGCGCACCATCACAAATTCCCCGTCCTGGCGGATCTCAACCGTCTCACCAGGCTGCATCGTGATGATCAACAAATGAAATCCGCACCGGCTTGCCTAGCTTTCTCATCGCTTCCGCCCCCGCCCCACCGGCCGCTCGACCATCCCAAACATGTCCCCCTCGTCCTGAGAAAATTCCTGCTCTAGCGTCGGCTCGCCACCTGCCGCGCCTCTAGTAGCCGCTTGATCCCATCCTCCTCCCGCTCGCCCAGGTCCTCGCGCTCCACGCCACCCAGCCCCACCTCCAGCCGTAATTGGTATTGTGTCTGCGCCAGGCACTCCAGCCGCCTCACAAACTGGCTTAGCGTCTCGTGCATCTGCTTCTCCTGCGCTTCCCGCTCCTCGATCATCCCCGCCATCCGCTTCTCCAACTCCTCCACCCGCTCGATCAACGTCGCTGTCGCTCTCGGTTTGACGTCCTCCATCCTTCCCCTCCTTGTTCAGCCACTGCTCAATCGCCTCCGTCGCACATGCCGACGCCGTCCCACCACGCTCCAACGCCGCCATCCGTAAACGCTTGTGCGTCACTTCGTCAATTCGTACCATGCGCGACATGTCAGCAAGTATACAATGTGGCGGTGTGTATTGTCAAATCGTCGACAAAAATATAAAAATGGAGGGGTGAAGGGGCAGCGTATGTGTCCTCGGGCCCCTTCGACCCCTGGACAATTCGCCTTTCCGGGCCATTGCCGGGCCTGGCGAGCCGCCATTTCCTGAACCATTTTCCCCTCGTTTGAGGCCTTTCGGCCTCCATTTCCCAGTGTGACGATGTGACGTTTCGAGTGTGACGACCTGCATATTTCCGATTGTGACGAATGGACTGGGACGGCGTCGAACGCCAACCAGACAACGACAGCCAAAGTTCTGAAAACAATGGACAAAGAAGGGATTGGCGGGCGGGGATGCTGCCCCTCTCCCCCCCTTCCGTTTTTCCGCCTTCGCGCGCTCGTGACCTGTAACGCGCGGCTATCGGGTCGCGTCGTATTGATCCGGCTCCGCTCGGATGTGGCGCTGGGGGAAGGATTGGAGGGTATCGGCTAATATGCGCAATGATCCAGAGTTCAAAGACGCTCAGGGGGTGTTTGAGAAGGCGATTGAGGATGGTAGGCTTTCTAGCGACAGCGCGAGCCCCTACTATGCCGGATGGTACATGTACATGGGAACTTGGGACGGGATTGACACTTTCAAGAACTGGGAAACGCGCGAATACCTGCCCGTGGCGTCACGTCGGGGGGAATGAATGGCTGACACGATCACGCCGGCCGAGTTCCTGCGCGAGTTACAGGCCGCCACGGCTGACGACCGCGCCCGGCTTGAGGCCCAGAAGCTAACACTGGAGTTCTCACAACCGATCGTGAGAGGATACAGGCGGAAACGCCGGCGCCAAGCCCGCGGCCCGCTTCCGTTGATCGATATTGACCCACAGGAGGAGATGTTCCGATGATGACACCGGTATCTGGTCCGTTTCTGGTGGAGTGCCCGTTGTGCCATCAGCAGCGGCAAATGTTCACATGCGAGTCTAATCCGCGTTCGCCAGTGGCTTGTAAGCCTTGCCATATCGCCGAGACTGGCCGCGGCCGCGAGGCGCGCCGGCTTGAGGTCGCCCAGTTATTCGCCGATGCGGCAGCCGACCATGCGGTCGAGATGCGCCGCAATGCCCGCAAACTTGCGGATTCCGCAGACCAGAAGTAGGCTAAACACACACAGACCGCTTTACAGGAGGATAGGACGCTATGAACCACACACACCTAGCACGGCCCGAGACACAGGGCCGACTCTACGAGGTTTGCCGCTGTGGCGCCGTCCGCGCCCAGACCGCCACGGGCTACGACGCTTGGCACGCTTGCGAGCTTTGCTCCGACCCGCGCGCCGACGAATGGCGCGACGACGGCCGGGAAAGTGAGGCCGCCGAATGATCGACCAATTCATCAGAGCCCGAGCCCGCGGCGTGCCACTGATCGGTATCACCACAGCCGACCAGCCCGGCACCACCGCCCAGCTCGGCCGCGGTCTCAAGCCCGCCCAAGCCCTGATCCGCTGGAGTTGCGCCACCGGCTTGCAAGGCCTTAACGCCCCAGCCCTACAGGCTGGGTTCGCCCCGCCAGGCGCCGCCGACTTGCAGACCGTCAACCCGGCCGAGGCCCTGCCTGTGGCCCTCGAGAAGGCGCCGGCCGAGGCCTGTGTCGTCTTTTGCAATGCCGACAGGTTCCTGGATAGCTTGCCCTCGAACGCCATTGCGGTGTGCAACGCCGCCGAACTCCGGGACCCCTTCAAGGCGACGGGCCGGACCCTGGTATGCCTTGCGCCCCAATGGCAGCCGCCCGCCGAGCTCTCTAGCGATATCCTGATGCTGGACGAGCCCCTACCGGCTCGTGAAGCCCTGCGCGCCATCGTGGCAAACGAGGCAACCAACGTCGAGATTGCCCTGGACGAGGCGACACTGGACCGCGCCGCCGACGCCCTCGCGGGCTTGTCAGCGTTCGCGGCCGAGCAAGCAACAGCGCTGGGCATCGTGCGGACCGACGAAGGGGTTAGCCTTGACGTTGGCGCCCTATGGACTCGCAAGCGACGCATGATCTCAGATACCCCAGGGCTTCAGGTCTATGGCGGCCGGGAGCGCTTTTCGGATATCGGCGGCAACGCCAATATCAAGTGGTTTCTAGCGGGGATCCTCGCCGGCAACCGTCGGCCGCGCGCTATTGTGTTCGTCGACGAGATCGAGAAGGCGCTCGCGGGCTCGGCCGGCGATACCTCAGGCGTCACCCAGGACCAGCTCGGCGTGATCCTCGCCTACATGCAGGACACGGAAGCAACCGGGATTCTCATGCTCGGCCCGCCCGGCGCCGGCAAGAGCGCCATCGCCAAGGCCGCCGGCAACGAGGCCGGTATCCCCACGATTCAGCTTGACCTGGGGGGCGTCAAGGGCGGGCTGGTAGGCCAGTCGGAACAGCAGCTACGCTCAGCGCTTAAGGTCGTTACCGCCGTCTCTGACGGCCGCCCGCTGTTTCTGGCGACCTGTAACAGCGTGGCGACCCTGCCGCCCGAGTTGCGGCGCCGGTTCTCGCTCGGGACGTTCTTTTTTGACCTGCCAGACCCCGACGAGCGCGCCGCGATTTGGAAGATTTACCTGCGCAAGTTCGGTATGGAGCCAGTGCTCGGCGCGACGCGCGAAATATTCGGCCCAGTCCCGCCTGATAAGCTCTGGACAGGCGCCGAGATCCGTAATTGCTGCGACATCGCCGACCGCCGCGGAATCAGCTTGGCCGAGGCCGCGGCGTTTGTTGTGCCCGTCGCCGTAGCCAACCGCGAGGCTATCGAGGCCCTACGCCGTCAGGCATCGGACCGCTACATCAGCGCTTCGCGGCCAGGTCTTTATCGCCACGATAACCCCGCGGCAACCACCGGGCCGCGGGTCTATGACCTTCAATCCGGCATCAAGGAGGCCAACTAAAACATGCCAAAAACGGGAGCACATCTTAAAGTTAGGCCCTTCGGCTCTAACGTATTAGGGGTGCGGCTTGAAGGCGACAGGCGCCAGCCAGAACCCGCCGAGTTCCGGGTATCTTTCCAGGGTGGCGATATCTCGGTTGTACGCTGCACAGATGGGAGTTACTGGGCCCACGTAAGCGTTGACCACGAGCAAGCTGGCTGGTTTGACTCGGGCTCGATGAAAGCCGCTCGGCTCACAGACGCGCGGCTTGATATCGTCGGCAAGCACGCCGCCGAGACTAACCCCGGCGATTTTCTAAACGACGGGCTGTATCACCTAGCCGTGAGAATCGCCATAAAGGAGCCCAAGTAAACATGCCCTGCGACACCGTACAGACCACCATCATTGAGCTTGAGCGGATGGAGCACTCGGCCGCGGTCGAGGCTTTCCGCCGGCTGGGCTGGCGAGTAGCCGAGCAATCGGCGACCCACGCCACGGCCTACTGCCCCGAGCTTGGTAGCCGAGCGTCAATCATCGGCGACCAAACGACCGTTTACGGCTCTGCCGACCGCTCCCAGATCGCGAAGGAATACTCCGGCGTCCAGATCGAACGCCAGGCCCAGCGCTACGGCTGGGCGTGCACCAAGACGGCCGAGGGGCAGTACAAAGTCAGAAAGCGATAGACTGCGCCGGACATAGGCGCGGCAATCAGAAAGGCGGTGGAGGAATGACACCAGAGGTTGCACAGATTTTAGCGGACGGTTTCAAGACCGGGATGGAGGCCTTAAGGACAGGCCTTGTGGCAATTGGCGTGGGCATGATCTTGCATGGTATTTTTGGTGGCAGGTGAACGCCCATTGAACAATCGCGGCTTGCGGATTCCGCAGACCAAATCAGGACTAACCACACAGGAGCACACCTATGGACGAGATCATTATCGATATCCTGCCAGACGGCAGCATCCGTGCCAGCGCTGACAAGATCAGCGGGCCTAACCACGCATCAGCCGAGGGGCTCTTCCGCGCCGTGGCGACCCTTGGCAAATCCGAGCGCAAACGCAAACAGGGCCACGCCCACCACCACGAACACGCCCACGAAGGCGAGAAAGCGAAGGCTGGGCAATGAAGAAGGCACACCGACTACTGATGCTCACCAAGCGCGTGGATCTACTTCGGATTGCCCTTGAGCGAATCAGGGATATCGGGTACAGCAGCCAAGCACACAGGGCTACCGAGACCGTGTTGGCCCATATTCGCATCGCTGAGGAGGCCCTCTGCGAAGACGGAGGACTCAACATCGAGCCACACGCCTAAAGGACTCTCCGCCAGCGGGCCTTGACCCCAGGGCCCGCCCCGGAGCGCCCTACGCGCCCCAGAAACAGGAGATAAACCGCCAAATGACTCAGAATCAGCCGCTATGGGCGGCGACCGCGCCAAACGGTGCGACCACCGCCGAGCCCCGCCTTGATAAGGCAACTGTCTTGCTCTCGCTCACCATCACCAGCCCCGGTAAGCGCCGCAAGGGCCGGCTTGACCAGATCGAGACCGACGCCGACCGCGATATGCTCAGCTTGTCGAAAGAGCTTTTCGACTCCGAAGAGCTCAAGGCTATCGAGACCCTGAACGGCCAGCTACGCCAGTGGATCTACAAGAAGGCGCTGCAGGTTCCCTCGCTGTTTAGGGCTGGCGTCTACGTGCTACCCGTGGCCATGGTCGAAGACGTCGACCAGCGCTTGCAGTCCCACCAAGTACAGCTTTCCGACCTCGCTGCGCTGTTTGCGAGCGCCTATCCGGGACTAGTGGCAGCGGCCCGCGCGCGGCTTAGGAGCCAGTTCAACCCCGCCGACTACCCGCAAGCCCAGATCTCCCCTGACGGCGCCGTCTACGTCGATCAAAGCGCCGTACAGCGGCTGTTTCGCATCGAGTGGCGCTACGTGACCCTGGGAGCCCCCGACGCCCTACAGGGCATCAGCCGCGACGTTTGGGAGCGCGAAAAGGCGAAGACGGCCGCCGCATGGCGCCAGGCCTCCGACGAGATCCGGGACTTGCTCCGCGCCGGCTTCGCCGAACTCGTCGAGCATATGGCCGAGCGGCTCACTCCGGGCGACGACGGCAAGCCCAAGGTCTTTCGCGATTCACTCGTTGCCAACATGGCCGAGTACCTCGAGACCTTCCCCCTGCGCAACGTGACCAATGATTCAGAACTGGCCGGACTCGTTGACCAGGCCCGCGAGATGCTCCAGGGCGTCAGCCCTAAGGACCTGCGCTCGAACGAGGCCCTGCGAGACGCCACCGCCCGCAATATGGCCGAGATCAAGGCAGCCCTGGACGCCGCCGCGACGACCCGGACCCGCCGCTACGACCTGACCCAGTAACAGCCCCTCCCGAATCCGACCCCGGGCGCCCACGGCCCGGGGTTTTTCTTGCGCCCGAGGTACGATCCAGCACCAATCAGGAATAATGCCCGCGACGGCGCTAGACGCGCCAGCCCCACAGCACCAAACGAGCCACACAATCAGACACGCCAGCGTGACAAATCCAGACACGAATCGGCCCAATTTGCGGATTCCGCAAACCGCCTACGTCACGCCGGAGCGCGTCACAGCGGGTCCAGGGGGCCACTGAAACATTAGGCACGCCGCCAAGTGTGACGTACCGCTCTCTACATTTATGATGTAACTGGACTTGACTGCCGCACGTATTTTCGGTAGGCTCTCATTTATGCGAGACCCACAATCCCGCCGCGTGCGCGTTCTGTCGCGCCTTGGCACGCCATCGAACGATGAAATCCTTGCTGCGGCCTACAGCCGTGGCCGCGTCAGGCTCAAAATCGAGTTCGCCGTTCAGGTAACCAGAGCCTCGACCCATGTCGATCATCCTAAAGCGGTTGAGTCAACTTTCCTCAAGCTCAAGGACCCCTGCCGCATCCTGATCGACGTGGCGACGCCCGAGGGTGTAGTTGCCTTACTGCGCGTGATTCGAGAATCAATCGATAAGCTCAAGGATGTGGTCGGCAGGATGCCAGGAGAGGACCCCAATGGATCAACCCTACCGCCATGCTGACCTCTACAACGCCTTCCGCTGCGCCCAGCTGTTCGAGTTCGCACGAACCTGGCCAGACCAAGGCGAGTACGACCTTGGACCCGAGACGCGCCGAATCATCGAGCGCCTGCTGCCCCAAGCCGCCGGCGGCCAATTCGAGCTCGCGCTGGGCGAGGCCTACGCAGCCATCTCGAATCTGCCGCGCCAGAAGCGGCTGAGGCTTGACCAACCCGACCCTTCGGCGATGCTGGTACGCGAGAAGCTGTGCGCGGCCGGCGTGCTCTATGCTGGCTCGAAATGGGCCGAGCTGGCAGGCCTTGGGGGCGCAAACTGGGCCAGCGGCAAGATCGATGGTCCACCCTTTCCCTACATCCGCCAAACGCGGCTGGTGATGGGCAATATGCATTACTTTTTCCGCTGCTATGGCGAGTTTGACGACGACGCCGCAGCCACGCTTGAGCGCGATCCGACGTGGTCGATGGAGGTCGACCAGGACCAGATCGCCACGGTCGTGCCGGTCATTGTGGGGCGCCGCTCGCCAGATACCTACGAGAACCCCTGGACGCGCCGCTACCGGCTCTCGAACGGCCAGCAGGTCTACACGCTCACCTACCGCGACCCGCGCGACCCCTCGGGCCAGACCCGCAAGCGGCGCTCTGGCGACAAGGAAATCTTTGAGTCAACCGAGCAGATCGTTGCTTGGGTCGATGCGCTCTGGGAAGCCTACCGCGAGCGGCCATCGGGCAGCGAGAGCCCATTCACCGAGTCGTTTCGGTCGCCGCGGCGCGTGGCCGAGAACTGGGAGTACTGCCGATTGGCGGTTGGCACGGCGCTACAAGCAACGCGCTTTCGGTTCAACGGCAACCTCGGCCGCAACCCGTTCGCCTGCCATTACCCGGGCAGATGTGCGTTTGAGAAAGTGTGTTGGCGATAGCGGAAGGAGATTTGCATTAGATGACTACCTCCGTAAAATCCGCAAAACCGAAGCGCCTAGCAGACCGTAGCTCGCGGCTCATGGCGCGCAGGGAGCGCGATTCCCAATGGGAATTCATGGAGCGCGTGGCACGCGAGGGCGTTGTCTGGATGTGCCCGTGGGACAAATATCATCGCCATGGACCTCGCTGCAAGTGCGAGTCCCGGACGTTTGAGCCCGACGGCCACCAATGGCGATGCGTTCGCTGTAAGAGCGTGTTAGATCAGGTCCCCGACGACGGCGTTTACGTGTTCGGCCTGCTGGGCAGCAACGAGTTTTACTATTGGCTTGATTCCCACAAGGATTGGTGGCGGCGAGGGCGCTGGTCGCAGAAGCGTTGTGCCCGGTCAATTCGGATTACTGAAGCTGGCCGCGAGGCCCTGCGTAACCGTGAAGCGTACGACATGGAGCCGATAGAAGGCGGGATGGTCGAGCCTGGCTATATCGTGACGCCATGGCCTCGAAAGAAAGTTGGATGACAGGAGAAAACCCATGGAAAGACACCCAGTTAAATCCTCACAGATTGCCGCCATCGGCTACGACGAGGCGAGCCGCACCCTGGAGGTTGAATTCCTCAACGGCTCGGTCTATCAATACGACGGCCTGCCGCCCGAAACCTTCCAGGCGCTGATTCAGGCCGGCTCGGTCGGGGCGGCGCTGCGGCGACTGGTAAAGGGGGAATACGCCTTCAGGAAGATGTGAGGGGGGCCGAGCCTTTTGGTTTGCTTCGCTACCCAGGATAGCCCGCATCGGCTCTTGGAAGGAGTGTGAACGGGCTCGGCCCCAACTGCTGCTGCTTTGACAAGGAGAATACCACATGCGAGACGAGACCACAACCTACGAGATCCGCTCCAGCCAGCACGAGCGCCGACTGTGGCGAGAGAATACGGACCTCACTAGCGGCGAGCTTGAGCCGCCGATCCGCAAGCAGGAACTCGCCATCAAGTTTGTCGACCTCGGCGACCAAGGTATCACCACGGGCACCGGCTACAACCACGAAGGCTGGTGCATCTGCCGGCAGATCCTTGAAGACTATTTGGGGGACCCGGCCAAGGCCGAGCGCCTCGCACTGCCGCTGTTGGCCGAGTGGCTGCAGCACTGCGGCCCGACCGCCCGCATCAACGGCTATCGGCTGCTTGATGTGCTGGAGCGGATCGAGACCAAATTTGCGGAATCCGCAAACGAGGAGGGGTGAGAATGCCGTTAGACGACCAAGGCTTTGTGGTCTGCGCGTTCTGTGGTCAGCCGTCGAACCTTCTCTGTGATGGGCGCCTGCCAGACGGCAAGACCTGTGACAGGCAAGTCTGCCGCCAGTGCGCCAAGAAAGTGTCGACATACCACCTCAGTTACGCCGACAAAAAGGGCCGCCGACAATGCCGCTGGGATACGGTTGATCTCTGCCCCGATTGCGTCAAGGAGGGGCGCACCCCTTGAACTTCTGCTGCCTCGGTACTGGCTCGGCGGGCAACGCCATTGCGGCGTGGGGAGAGGACTGGGGTGTGCTCATCGACGCCGGCCTGTCTTGCAAGCAGATCCGCCTGCGATGCGCCGAGCGGGGCGTGCCGCTGGCGCAGATCCACACGCTGCTTGTGACGCATTCGCACGGCGACCATATCCAGTCGATCAAAACACTGGTTGAGCGCGAAGGTTTTGACCGCGTCTACGCCACCGCCGCCACCATCGAGAGCGTCGACTATCTTGCCGCGCACCCCTTGCTGTGCGAGGTGGTCGAGCCCGGCAAGGTGTTCTTTATGCCCAAGTTGCCGCACGTCAAATTCATTGCCGTCGAGACGCATCACAACGCGGCTGGCGCGGTGACCTACTTCGTCAAGGAGCGCGCCTCAAAGCTCGCGATGTTTGTCGAGACGGGCCGGGTAACCCCGCAGATGCTCAAGCTCGGCGCGGGCGCCCAAGGCTACGTGATCGAAGCCAACCACGACCCCTACATGTGCGCCGACAACGAGAAACGCCCGCGGCATATCAACGAGCGCACCTACCACACGCACCTGTCGAACGACCAAGCCGCCGAGGTGGTTTGCGGGATGGGCCCCGAGGCGCGCGTGGCAGTGTTTGTGCATGTGTCCAGGGAGAACAACGATCCTGAACTGCTGCGTCGGGTCCTGCGCAAAGCCTATGACAAGCGCGGGCTGCCCCTGGCGATGCGAGTAAGCGAGCAGGATAAACCAACAGAGGTTTTCCTCATCTAGCTTTTTAATGAGAATGTATGTTCAAAAGAGGCAATCCGATGAAGTGGATCCTGAAGTCATTCGGCAGCCTGCCGACGACCACGGCCGGCATGGACCAAATTCTCAAATACGCCCCGTCCATCCAGCGCGAGCTCTACATGCACAAGGTTCAGTCGTGGCGGCTGTGGCGACCGCGCGCCGGCTCCCCCGAGGTGCATCTACTCATCCACGGTAGCGCAAACTCGGTGCGCACACTGCTGCGGTTCAGCAGCCGCCAGCAATTGACAGAATTCCGAGACAAACTGACAGGCATTATCAGGAGTATTGACAATGGGAAACTATCCTCAGACACCTAGCGCGGGCCTGCCGACCACGGCCGGCATGGACCAAATTCTCAAATACGCCGAGATGCTGCCGGCCGATGACCCCGACCGCGCCAACCTCATCAAGGCGGCGCTGATCTGCAACGCGCCGCAGATTCCCGTCCACGCCCGCGGCAAGCCGATGTCGGTCATGTTCATGATGCTGCGCGCGCGCGAGCTTGGGATGCCGTTCGGTATGGCGCTACAGGTCATCTATCCCACTCCTGGCGGCAACCTGGGCCTGGAGGCAAAGGCTATGCGGGCGCTGCTGATCCAGGCTGGCTGCACGGTGGAATACCCGGTCAACGAGGCCGAGAAGGTTGTTTGCAATGTCACCCGGCCGGGCGTCAACGGCTCCAAGCCTCAAAGCTACGCCGCGACGTGGACCAAGGCGCGCGCCGAGGCTTATCCGGTCTGGCTGCCCAACAAGCAAGACCGCGACGGTCCTAAGGAGCGCTCCAACCTTGCCGAGAAGTGGCGGCGCTCGGGCCAGGAGCTTCAGAACATGCTGCGGCAGCGGGCCTGCTCGGAGGCGGCGCGCGAGATCGCTCCTGACATTATCGGCGGCATGTACACCTCCGAGGAGGCCATCGACATCGACCATCAGCCTGAAGCCTTGCCGCCCGCAACCACCGAGGAAAAGCTCGAAGCCATGCAGCAGCAGGCTGCCGTCAGCGACGACATCGACGAGGCGCTGATTTCCATTGCCGACCAGCAGAAGGTCAAAGAGTTGGCGCACAAGGCTGGCGTGCCAATCGCCACAGCGATCAACGTGATGCTCGATATCTGCATGGCGTCTAGCGAACAGGACGATCCCAAAGCCTACGTCAACGCCAGCGTGCTCAAGCTGATCGAGGCCTACAGCGGCAAACTCGAAGCCAAAAAGCCCCGCTCAAAGCCCGCTGCGGCAAAGACAACGGCTGAGGCCGCCAAGGCGCTCGCTAAACAAGTAAAGCCCGAGGTTGACGACTTTGTCGAGTCGATTGGCGATCCCGATGAGCCGGAAGGGGAGAAGCAAGCCGAGCCGTCGGGTGACGATCCCTTCAGTGCGGAGCTGCCACCGGCTAAGGGCGAGGCTTCGCTCGACGATCTGGACAAGATGTTTGACTAACCACAAAAAAGGAGAACCCATGCCAATCGAGATCAAATCCCTATCCGGCGCCGTGCTGCGCATCGTCGATGCCTCGTCGCTCACCGGGGCCAACCTGCGCCTGGCCAGCTTGCGCGAGGCCGACCTGATCGGGGCCAACCTTCGCGGGGCCGACCTGAGCGAGGCCAACCTGAGCCGGGCCGAGTTGATCGGGGCCGACCTTCGCGGGGCTGGCCTGCGCGGGGCCAACCTGCGCGGGGCTGGCCTGCGCGAGGCCGAGTTGATCGGGGCCGACCTGCGCGGGGCCGACCTGAGCGGGGCCGACCTGCGCGGGGCCAAGCTGAGCGGGGCCGACCTGAGCGGGGCCAAAGGAATCCTGCGCATTTCTGGACTTGGCCATGACATCATCGCGGTGGCGGGATGCGATGAGGTCCGCGTCGGATGCCACTCTCTGCCAATTGGTGAGTGGCTGTCAAGATATAAAGCAATTGGCAAAGAAAACGGCTACCGGCCGGGAGTAATCCATGAATACGGCCTGCGCTTACAGTTTGTTGCGAAGCGCGTCAGGGCCATGAAAGGGAAGAAATGAAAATCAGCCAAATCCACCTGAAAAACTTTCGAGGGTTTCCTAACGCGCCCATCGAGTTCGGCGACTACACGATCCTTCGTGGAGACAACGGCGCTGGAAAATCCTCGATCCTGATGGCGCTGGCTTGGGCCGCCACCGGAATTTGCCGCGAGACGCACCTGAGCGGCGCCAAATGGGAGCGGCTGGTGTCGTGGGGCGCCGACTCGGTCGGCGTCAAGGTCGTCTCCGACATCGCCACGTGGGCGCGGCAGCGTGGCAGCGGGCGCGGCATGGGCGGCCACCGCTTGCAGGTTGCTGGAGTTGACAGCGCGAACGTAGATACCTGCCAGGCGCTGCTTTACGAGCGCATGGGCGGCAACGAGCAACTGCTGACGGCGCTGCTCGACCCGCTGCCGATTATGGACCGCGACCCACAGCAGCAGAAGGTGCTGATCTCGCGGGTGCTGAAGCCTGAGCCGGTCAAGATTACCGAGTTGATGCGCAAATACTCGATCGAGAGCTTGGCGAGTCTTGAGCAGATCGACCGCACCGTTCGGGACCTCAAAGACGTCACCCTGCGCTCGCTCAACAAAGACCTCAAGCGGCTGCAGGATTCCGCCGTCGAGCGGCCTAAATGGCCTCGCGAGGGTAAGACAGCCGAGCAGTTGCGCTCAGGCCACCAGCAGGCCCAGCAGCAGCGCGACAAGATCAACCGCGAGTTGGGGGCGATCGAGCGCCGTAAGTCCGATCTAGAAGCCGCAATCGCCGCCGGCAAAACAGGTGGGGAGGCGCTATCGGAGGCCGCTGCCGCCAATCTTGCCGAGGCGATCGAGAAACTCACCGCAACAATCGCGCGCAATGAGCCGTTGTGGGCCGACGCCGAGCAGAAGTCGAAGGGGGCCACAGCCGAGCGGCAGAAAGCTAGCGAGGCGATGCAGAAAAACCTCGCTGAGCAGCTTCGCGTGAAGGGCTTGATCACCCCCGAGCCGGTCGAGTGTCCAGCCAAGGCCTGTCCCGTGCTCGCCGCGTTTGCCGACTCGCCGGCCGCCAAGGAGAACGCCGAGCAGCAGGCCAAGCTCAAGCGGCTGGAGGGAGCCTACACCAAGCTCGACAAGGAGCAGAAGAAGGCGATCCAGGCCGAGCAGGACGCCCAAGCCGCGGCGGCGGCGCTTGCTGAGGGGCTGCGCGCTGCTAGGGAAACCCTGCGAGAGTCCACGCTGAGGCTTGAATCCCACCGCGCGGCAGCCACCGCCTCGCAGCACGAGGCCGGCCTCGCCGCGGTTACTGCGGAGCTCGACGCCGCCAAACAGAAACTCTCGACCGTGCAGATGATCCTCACCAAGGCCGAAACAGCCCTGGAGGAGATTGCCGACTACGAACGCACCGACCAGAAGGCGACGGCCTACATGGCGGACCTGGAGGCAACCACGGCCGGCGTGCGCGAGGTGAAAGAACTCGTCAAGCAACTGGAATCGGAGCGCACCCGTATTGTCGAGTCTAGGATCGGCGCGGTGGTCAAGGCTATGAACGAGTTCCTGAGGCCGTTCGGGTTGGGCCCGGTGCGCTACGAGCTTGACTCGGGCTTTGGCACCGAGACCTGGGAGGCCGAGCGCTGGTCGGACGGCGAGCGCCGGCAGATCCTCGAAGCTGCGTTCCGGGTTGCCGCAGCGAAGACAACCGGCATCGGCGTGGCGGTGATCGAGCATGCCGCGCCGCTGTCGAAGACCCGCGAGAGGTTGCTGGCTAAAGCCCTGATGGGGTCGGGCTGCCAGATCATCCAAGTCTACACCTCCGACGAGAAGACGGCGCCGCCGGCTGGGGCCGCATGGCGAACTTGGTGGGTCGAGCGCAATGGGACTGGCGAGGCGACAGCAACGGAGTTGACAGTGTAGGGCTTTGGTGTTACTCTCGTTCTCGCCTGGTTTGGCCGACTCGGCTGTTTGCACTTCTACTTTGGCGGCGGGGGCGTCGACCCCGCCCGCCATCCCCTTCGACGCAGTGGTGCCATCCAGCCGCGTTTTGCGGAATCCGCAAATTTAAAAAGGGAAAGCCCCCGGGGCCGGATTGAGTGACCCCGAGGGCTGAATGGAATCGCTTATGGGAAAGTATCGCTACCCTGCAAGCCATTTTACCATGCTTCCCCACCAGTTGGTGGATGAAGTTTTACCAACCCTCTCAGGGTGTGAATTAAAGCTCTTGATTGTGCTCTGCCGATGGACTATTGGTGAAGGCAAGGCAACTGTTCAGTTCGGCCGTGACGAGTTGCGCAGCCTCTGTGAAAACAGCCGAGACTCGCTCACTAGGGCGACAGCTAGGTTGGTCGACATCGGAATTCTGAGAGTTCAAGACGACCCCAGTGGTCGCCTCTACGAGATCGTTAGGGAGCCTGGTAACACGCCCCCTGCGGCCAGCCAATCCGGGCCGCCCCCGCCCGAGTATCAGGCGGACCCCACTATATATCTTAAACAAGAAGACTTGGAAGACAAGAAGGAAGAACTACCAGCCCTAAGTCTTCCCTGTTCTGGGTCGATCAAGAATGGGATTCGTGACGCCTGCAAGGAGATCGGAGCCAGGCTCCCCGGCCAGGCTGTACTCGTAAAGATTCGCCAGCGTGACCAGGTAGCACGCCTGGAGGGGTTTGAGCAGATGTGCTCGTACCGGGAGGCGCTGGCCGGTGCCATGACAGAGTACCGTGCCGAGCCGGCAGGCCTGCCACTTGGAGAGCGCCTACTGAAAGTCCGGTTTGTGTCGTCGGAACAGCGCAACGGCGGCGGCGGCCCTAAGCAGTTGCCACGCAAGATCGGCCGGAGCGGCCGAGAGCGCGGCGCAAACGTATTCCCAGCCTGTTCCAATATGGTCAAATGGTTGGAAGAAAGGGACATCGAAACAAAACTTGGCGCTGACGTACCAGATTGGAAATGGCAGGAGGTGGACGGGTTCAGGATGGCATTCCCAAACTACTTTGAGGATGAAGTTTATGGCGGCCCGGTCTACGACCGCACCAACGGCTATGATGGCCTCGATGGATCTCAGGTGATGGGGATCTTATTTGAAGCCATCAAGGGCTGCAATAAACGCGAAGCCGCCACGTTCGAGAACGAGTACAAACATGCCAAGTAAACGTCGAACCAAGCGCGCGTCAGACGAGTTCCGCAACAAGGTGACGCGACTGTCCTGCCTCGATGGCCCGTTCATGGAGCCTGCGGCGTGGGATGCGCTGGTCGAGGCGTTTGAGAAGTGGGTGGGCGAGGAGCACATCGACGAGGCGATCGACGCCTTCCTGCTCGACCCCTCCCATAAGCGTCCCACGCCGGGCCACGTCGAGGCGATGTCGAAGGCGAACCTGTGGACGCTGTCACTGGCTGATAAGCTGCGCACGCTGGCCGACAAGCAGAACTGCCCCGAGTGCAGCAACACCGGCTGGAGGCAGGAGCCGGTCCCCAATCGGCCGGGGTTGACCCAGGCGCGCCTATGCACGTGCCACATCGGCCGGCTGATCTCGCACCGCAAACAGCGGGAGGTGGCTTGATGCCTGACCAATTTGACATCGACATCGCCAAGGGGTTCAACCGCGACAGGGAGGTCGACTCCCTTCGCAGGCGCCTTCGCGGGCGCGTAGTGGCCGGCGGGAGTTTGTCCGCGGCTGAGTTGCAGCGGTTTGTTGGCGACTCGCGTAGCGTTGCCATCCTGCCTAGTGAGGAGTCGCTTTACATCCAGATCGCCGCGCTACAGCGGACTATGGATCGCCTTTACCAGACAGACCCGGACAGCACCGCCGTTCTGCGCTACGCCGAGTTCATCGCCAAGCTCCAAGCCGACCTCGCGGCGGTGCGCGAACGGAACGAACGTAATGAGGCGGCAGAGCAGGCCCGAAAGGCTGAGCAAGATAAAATTCTAAGGTGGCTCGGAGGGCAGGGTCGCCTTGCTTTCACGGCGCCTGACGGCTGGGGTGATGTCGTCGTCGATGATCCACCGCCGCCACCACCAGAGCAACCCCCGCCGCCCAGGGCCCCAGCCTACAACCCGGCAGAGCCCAAGCCACGTAAGTACGACCTTTCAGGAGAATGACCGTGCAGACCACCATCAAGCTCGTTCCTGACGCCGCAGCGCTGGTACTGCCAGACTGGCAGGCAAAGCTCCACCGCGCCGCCCCCGACGCCGTCAAGGGTATCCTGCGCGAAGCAGGACGCTTTCTACAGGCGGTCGAGAACGCCGGCACGCCAGCCCGCAAGGCGCTGGGGCATGTGCTGGCCGAAACCAAGCAGCGCAAACTGCACTTGGAGTGGGGTTACGACGGTTGGGGCGCGTTCATGGACGACATGCCGGCGCTGGCGTTTGTGGCGACGCGCACCGCCTACGAGGCGATCGAGATGGCTGAGTCGGAGGCGATCGCATCGCTTGACCCCGAAAGGCTTGCCGCGCTGCCGCTGACCAACGCCCGAACGATCGTTAAGGTCGAGAAGGCGCAGAAAGCCTCCGGCAAAAAGCTCGACCCTGGAATCGTCGAGCAGGCGGTGACGCTGCGCCCGCGCGACTTCCGCCGCGAAGTCTCCGCCGAGGAAGGGGCCACGGTGCGTGTGTGGGTCCCTGACAAAGCCGCCGCGGGCCAGATCGAGCGCATCCTGAAGGTACTCGCCGGAGCGAGCGCCGAGGCGGCCAAGGCGTTTGCCGACTTCATTGAGTCAGCCGACCTAGTGGCTTATGCTGGGGAGGGGCCCGACAACCGCATCGATGCGATCCTGGGCTACGTAGCAACGCACGTGGCGGCCGGAATTCGCCAGGAAGGCGATGAGGCGACCAGGCAATGGGTCAACGGTGTCTCTGATGCAGCCTTTGGGGCGCAGCGCTGAAAGTTGCGGAATCCGCAAAATGCCTGTTAACTACCTGATTGACGGAGTTTTTCCGAGTGGCGCTTGGGTAGTCGCCGGCCAAGAAGCAGTCAAGATTCCACCGGCGCCGTATCGCGGCTACCACCAAATCACCATGGAAACCAAAGCCACGCTACGCTTCGAGCCAGATCCGTGCGCCGAAGAATTCACACTGTTCTCGGTCACCGTCAAGGGCGAATCCGAGCGCCGCACGCCAGCCGATACAATGCGCCTACTTAACGATGCCCAGCGTGCAATTCTGCTTGAGTACTCCGCATATGGCGCGATCGATATCGCCGACCTTGCCTCGATGCCAATCGAACAACTCCGTCAATGTCTTGATGCCGATATCCAATGGCGCAAGGACCGGCCAGACCAGTACGCTGCCGAGATAGCCAGGCTTCGCAAGATAGCCAGCAAGGGTTCGCCTGGTCGTTGGGCTGGTTTGCAAGGCCTACCCCCGTCTCCCAAGGCCCCGGCCTACAACCAGGCAGAGCCAAAGCCACGCAAGTACGACCTTGACATGTAAAGGGATAGCTAACCCATGAAATTCCTACTCGCCATTGTCCTATTCCAAGCCATTGCCTGGCCGCAGACCTGCTCCCAGCAGCCCACGCCTGCGCTGTCCGATATCAGCGAGTGGTCCTGTAAGCGCATGGACTACGATCAGGCCTGGGACCTGCTGACCGCCAACGGTATCGCCCCGGTGCGTAACGCCAAGGTGACCCAACTTGGCTCGACGGCAAACTACCGCTCGCGCAAGCAGCGGGTGATCCGCGGGCTGCAGATCCTGGGCTTTGCGACCTCGCTCGCAGGCGGGCTACTCGCCAACAACGACAAGCTGCTCGACTGGCAGATCGGCGCGCTGATTGCCGGGCCCAAGTTGACTGAGGAAGGCGTCAAGTTTTTCGGCGGCGCACCCAACGAGTTCCAGGAGACGCCGGCCGAGGCTGGCTTTGTGACCATCTACAGCCGCTACACGCCCAAGTTGATTGCCGGAGCGGTGGATCCGGTGGGTGCGCTGTTCGAGCCTGCCGACCAGGTCGCGACTGGGCAGCAGGCCATCGCCAAGATCAACCAGTGGCTGGCCGAAGTGCTGGGGAAGCCGGAGGCGATCCCCGAGGAACTCCAAGGCGTGGTCAGCAATATGCGCAACCCGCGCTCGGAAGCCGAGATGCGATGGATTGTCGCCTACTACCGCGATCGCCAGAATGAGGCCGAGGCCGAGGCGGCGCTGGCCAGGGGCTACCAGCAGGAGTTGCGGATTTCGCAAATTCAGGAGGCTCAGGAGGCGAGATGAAGATTCTTAAAGTTGTGGTATTTTCTGCGTGTGTTTGCGCTTGCTGCCTTTCGATTGCGCTGCTTGGGAACGCCTTTTGGCAGCATCGCAGGCATCAACCGGTTGATATCTTAAGGGCAACGATTGACACCCAAAGCGCCGTGATAGCCTACCAGGACAAGGTCATTAAGCGCCAATTCGAGGCGGTCGATAAGGCCCATGCTATGCTGCGCGAACTCAGCCCGGTATGCGTACCGAGTGATAATTTCCAGATCTCATTCCCATCTATAACGCCGCCAGGAGAAGGCGCATACATCACGCTGCAAGACGCAGACACTGTCGGGATTCGTATCTCAGATAACATCTTCGAACCAGGGAATCAGTTCCCGGAGGCTTGGTACCACCATTGACTCTCGAAAACGCCCGCACGATCACCGAGCTTGAGATCGTCATCACGCCCTGCCACGAGGGCTGGGTGGCTTCCGGCCGCCACCCTGAGCAGCAGATCGAGGCGGCATTCGGCAGCGGGCCGACCGAGGGCGAGGCGCTGCTGGACTTGGTCGAGATGAACTGGCGGCGCGTGTGCGCGTTTGTGTTCAAGCGCCAGAGTTGGAAGTGCGCTGACTGCGGCAAGATCAAACCACTACAGGGACACCATACCCGAAGGAGAAGCCATGGCAGAAAAGACCTCCCCGAAACAACCACAGGGCTCTGCGCCGCGTGCCACGACGCGCGAGAAGGCCGCTGACGACGCCCACTGGCGGCAGTTTTTGATCGACCTGCTCGTCGATGTCCTACACTGTCCCGACCGCGAGCACGCCGGCGCGGCAGTCGTCGCGCGCCACGCGCAGCATCAATTCCCCGAAGACGAAGAAGTCACCCGGTTGACAACGGCGGTGCTTGGTGCGGGAATCATCCACTAAGCGCCGGCCACGCTTCGGCCACAAGGCCCCCTCGAAAGAGGGCAACCTGCTGCGCCACGTCAAGGAATACCTCGGCTGGGAATCCATTTGGGCGATGCGCGTGCATTGCGGCAAGGCGCGCCACGGCGGGCGGTTCGCCCCCGGATTCACGCTGCCAGCCAATGTGTTCCCTGACGAGAACCCGGCAGCCGCGCTCGCTGGCGCCCACAAGGGCATCGTGCGCACCGCTGAGCAGTGGATCGACCTGGCACCGACCGGAACTCCCGACATGTTGCTGATGATCCCGGCAGGCAGGCCGGTGCATGACATCTGGAGCGGCGAGACGGCCGCAACCACTTACGCGAGGATCGCATGGATCGAAACAAAATCATCCAGTGGCCGGTTAAGCCGCGAACAGCGCGAGTTTCAGGACCTCTGCCGCAAGCAGAACGCGCTGTGGTGGCTGGTGTCGAGTCCGGAGGACCTCAGGCTCTATATCCCGCCGAAAGCACATCTCTTGTGAGCCTGGCATACGGACTTGGGTTCGCCGCCGGCGTGCTGGTTGGGTTCTCGGTGGCGGCGTTTCTCTACTCGGCGATTCGCCGCTGGAGCTAGCTATCCTCGCAGATCCCTGGGAATGGCGAGGGGCAAGGCGGCTCCGGGCACCCGGCGCAGGCAATCAACTGCTCCATCCCGTTCTGGCGGAACGACTGCGGGTCGATCCCCGCCACCTTCAGCAGCGCGCCGCCGATGGCCAGCGCTCCGACAATGAACAGCCCGATAGGGCTCCAATCGATCAGGTGTTTCATCGTGTTCTCCTTCTTCCAGTCTGGACATCAAGCAACTGCCGCAGTAACTCGTTAGTCTCGCTGCGACCTTCCGCCATCTTCTTTTCCAGCTTTACAAACGGCTCGGTGAACGGGCTGTGCCCGTTGCGCATTCTGCGTTCCCGGAGCCTGTCCAGGAAAAAACCAGCCAAAATAACCGCCGTTGTCAGCAGTCCGCCGACCCAAGTCACACGGTCGGCGAATTGATCCTGGGATTCCTTTATTGTGTCGGCGGCGATCGAGATTTTTTGCAATGTGTCGGTGTTGACGTTGATTCGCTCGTCCTGTTTGGCGTTTGTGGCAATCAACTGCTGCAGCATGTCTTTCTGCTGCGCGACGATGGCCTTCAGGTCGGCATCGGTTGCGGTGAACCCAGTCGCCTGATCCTCAAGCCGCTCGACGCGGCGCGTGGTCGCGTCCTGCTGGGCTTGCGCCGGAGTATTCTGGCTGCCGCCGCCAGCCACCAGCACCATCATGAACATGACCATGTGGCCGCCGCGGCGTATCCACAGCCGCCAATCCGGCCGCCAGTACCCGAAGGCGATCTGGAGAATAGCGAACTGGATTCCAACCGTACAGGCAATTATAGCCAGTAGTAGGCCGACAAGAACGTTTGGCTGGATCAATCAGAGTCTCCCCTGCGCGATCTCAACTACGATTTTGAGGGTTTCCGTATCCTTGTCGCGCTGGGCGGCAACGGCCCGCTCGACCGTCTGGGCGCAGCCAACCTCGGTCTCGCCGCGGCGCATCTCAGTGTAGGCCGCAGCGGCTCCGAGCGCGCCGGTGAGAATCCAGGCGACCAACTCGCGCCACGTTCCGGTATGCGGAAGTTGCAAAATCAGACCTCCTGCCCGCTATGCTCCTGCCGCCAAAGCTCGGAGAGGGTTTCAAGCGCCTCGATCTCCATAGCCTGAGCCCGCTCATCCAGCCGTTCGGCGCGTTGGCGATCCACCTCGGCGAGCTCGCGCAAAAACTTGACGCGCTCGATCTGACGCTCGGCTTCCTGCTTGGACATGGTCAGGGCTCCTGCTCGGGCGCCGGCAGCGGTGGCAGCACGGGCCGCGCCCCAACGCGGATATTCTTGCGAGACTCGATCATCTGGCGGTCCTGGAGCGCTTCGAGTTGGCGCTTCAACTGCTCGCGCTGGGCCTCTGTCAGGTCGCCTTTGATGAGCATCTCGCGCGTGCGCCGCGCCTGGAACCCGACCGACTTCTGCCGCTTGACGATGTCCATGGCCACACGGCTACCGCCGAACGGGTATTCGTTGACGATCCGGTCGAAGTCCTCTTTGTAGAAGCTCTCGACGTCGCCCATGGTCTCGCGGGCGATCAGCGCGGTTTCGAGCCGGTACATCATCTCGTTATAGCCAGCCTCAGCCTCAGCCTGCGACTCGTAGTTGCGGCGGACGGCGTTTTGGTAGGGGTCCACCTTGTAGATCCCCAGCGCGCGCTGCCAGTCGATCGGTCGCTGCAGCGTGCGCCTCAGCGGGCCACCTTCTCCGACAACGTTCTCAGCCCTCAGAAACGCTCCCACTGGTGAGAACAGCTGCCCGACACCCCACATGCCTTTTATCATTGCGCATTCGCCGGTGCCCTCGATCGACGGCGGGCAGATGGGCCGGCCGGAAAACTGGTCCTTTCCCGACGCCCAGCCTTCTAAGATTTTCGCAACCGGGTGCAGCATGTCGTGGGCTACAGCCAACGGCCCAGCTTTGCCAATCATCACGTCGCGTGCGAACTTTGCCCCGGCATCGAGAGGCGTAATCTCCCCACGCTCGACTTGCTCGAAATAGTCCCGCGCCTTGTCGAACCCAAACACCCGCGCGAACATGTCCCAGGGATTCTCGAAGGCGATCCAGATCTCTTTGCCTTCGTCGTCGCGCCAGCCGGTGTTGAAGTGCGTCATCGACCGCAGATAGTCTGGAGCGTTGGCTTCGCTTTCGGCGCGGTCGCCCATCGTATTCCACAGGTAGAGCAGCGTCAGCGGGATACCGATCTTTGCCGCCAATTCAAACGGAAAATTCCAGGCGTAGCGGCCGACATTGTAGGTCATCGACGCTGCCCAATGAACAAACGGTAGCACCAGCCCGCGCACCTCACGCTCGTAGACTGGGGCTGATTCCCCGTAATCGACCAGCAGCCGCCGGCTGGCCTTGCCGACTACGTCGATAGGCTTCAGGCCGCTGACCTTGAACATCTTCGCCATGCGCCTTTCGAGTTGAGCGTACTGGCCAGCCTGGATTTTCTTCATGCCACGAAGAAAGATTGCCGTGCGCAGCAAGCTCTCCCTGTAGGTGCCGGCCGTCTCGTACAGGTGCAGCGGATTCCACTTCGCCCATGCGCCTTTCCAGCCGCCGAACACCTTTTCGATGTAGGGGTTTTCAAAAGGCACCAGTGGCCCGATCTTGCGCGACAACTCCGGTCGGGGAACCTGCCCAAGGACTTCGCCGCCCTGCAGCGTCGACGTCTCGACGACGCGCTGCGCGTACATCATGTCCTTGATGCCGGCCAGATGCGGCGGGGGGTTGGCCGATAGCACCTGGATTGCCTCGAAGAACTCGATGCCCATCGCACCGCCGAGGATCGAGCCGCCGTATCCGCCAATGATCGCACCCGCAGGTCCACCGAGCAGGCCACCGATCACCGTGCCGGCGGCATTGCCGACAACGAGGCCCACGTAACTCGGCATGAACAGATAGGCCGCCGCGGCGTCACCGACAAAATTGTGCACCTGGAACGGCAACCCTGCCCAAGCGAGCGTCCAGCGCTTCCACTCAGGCGTGCCGTAGGGCAAGTCCATCAGGATCGAGTTCTGCTTGGGCTCGCGGAACTTGTTGAGCCGCTCGGCGATCGCAGGCTCAAGCAGGTAGGTCTTGGTTGGTCCCGCCATCGCCAGCCGCTCGCCGAACATGCCGGCCTGCTCCATCTGGTCGGCGGTCATCTGCTGGGCCTTCGCCTTGTCGAGCCGCGCGTCGGTGATCGTGTTGACGTTCTCGAAGCGGTTGCCGGGGTTGGGCGACCAGCCAACGAGTGTCACCGTCTCAAGAGATCGCTGCACGACAGGCCCACGCGGGCCGGCAACGGTGCGCGTGACAAGCCTCTGGATCTCAACGAGTTCATCAGGTCGCGGTTGCCGCGTCTTGCCGAACAGGTTCAGCCGCTCCTGCGGCGTGAGCGAGCCCAACTGGTCGTAGTCGTTCGCCACGCCCTGGATGAAGTCATCGACGGCGTTGTCGAGGTGCACCCGCATCAGGTGCTTGTACATGACATCGATGTAGTCGGGGTTGATGAGCCGCTTCGAGCCGGAACGCTTGCGGGCGTAGCGCCGGCCCGGCGTGCGCAGCCGCGACGGCATCCAGGCCATCTCGCCCAGCCGCTCCGAATAGTCCATCACCATGTGCGGGAAGTAAGGCGAGGCGGCCGCCCCGGGCGTGATCTTGCCGCGGGCCACCAGGTCGGCACCCACCTCGCGCTGCACCAGATCCATGTGGCGGGCCAGCGCCGCAAAGACAGGCTTCGGCGCAGCCTTTTCGAGCGCCGCAATAGCCTGATCGACCGCCACCGGGTCAATGTCGTTCGGCAATCCCAGCCCGCGCTGTGCCGTGGCGCGGAAGTCGTAAAGGATTGCCAGCGGCGAGAAGAACTGCTTATACTCGTCGCGCCGCAAGCCTTCGAGCACCGTTTCCAGTTGGGTGACCGCGCGCCGGGCAGAATCGATGCCAGCGCCGCGGAACAGCCGGAGGCGGTTCGAGAATTCCGGCAGGTGGCGGACCTTCCACTCGTGAATGAAGCGCTCGCCCAGGAAGTCTTTAGCGCGCGTCAGGGCATTGGCTTTTTTGGCAGTTGCGGCAAGCTGTTGCTCGATTTTGGGGTCGAGCCGGGGGCGGCGGAGGGCGAAGTTGGGTCCGCCCGGTCCTCCGGTGTCTCCGGGAACAGGCGGTCGAATTCCTCCAGTACCGCCTGGCGGCCCCCCGCCTGCGCCGCCTTCAGCAGGCGCTGCATGTTCAAGGCCGCCCGCTGGGCGTCCTCCACCGACAAGAGCTTCGATTTGTTGGGCAACGGTGGCAGGGTCATAATCAATCCCAAAGGCTTCAGAAGCCTGTTCGCGGACTATGCGAACCGTCTCAAACAGTTCGGGGCTCGCCATTTCTGAGACGGCAAAAGCAGCGGAGCCGTTTCGCTCGGCCAGGTGCATGATCCATGAGGCGACGACTTGCCGCGCGTCGACGCGCGGCATACCGATCTGCTTCCAGTTCCCACGGCCAGCCATCGCATAGTTGGCAATTTCTTCGACAATCTGGCGGGCGTTGGCATTGCCGTAGCCGAGTTTGGTTAACTCGTGCCCGTAATCGTAGAACAGTGGGTCGGACAGGAGCGCGACGGGATCTACCTTCAGGCCTAGCGCTTCCATGAAGTAGTGGGCGCGCTCGTGCCTGATGGTCTCTTTAACTTCGCCCATCGGGCGATCGGCACGTGCCACGAGAATCTGTCCGTTATCGTCCAGCGCGCGCTGCATCTCAAGACGCATCAGTTGCAATTTATCACGCACCCAGGGCAATAGCTGTGTCGTTTCCCTGCCGATAACCTCGTCCATCCTCTTGAGCATCGAGCGGGAGGCTTTCTCAGGAATCTGCGCTCCGAGCAACTGGCCCGAGCCCATGTGGCCTGACATGATTTCGACAAGCGCTGAGCCGCCTTCATTGACGAACAACATGCCCGGCCGATTCTTGCGCGGCTTGCGGTACACCATGTCCGCGCCCTGCATCAGGTCTACGGGGTTTTTGAATGAGCCTTGGAACGGCTGGAGTTGGCGGTCGCCGAGGCGCGCTTTAAGGCCTGCATCCTTCTGACCAACCTGCGCACGACGACCGGGTTTGGCTTCGGCTTCCCTGAGCCCTTTGCGTTGTCTGGCTTTTTCTGCATACTCGGCCTCCGTCACCTGCCGCGCGGCTTCGAGCAGGTCAACCCTGGATGGCGGCCGACCGCCAAAGATGGCGCTCTGCCGCGGGTTGCCGGCCGCCACCAGCGCCTCGTTGTAGTTGTCGAGATAGGCCTGCAGCTTGCGCGGCGAACGGGCATTTGCCTCGAAGTAGCGCGCGATGGCTTCCTGCTCGGCCGTCAACTCGCGGCCTGTCGCAAATAGCGATTGCTGGCGGACGAAATCCTCGACCGTGAAGCCGCGGCCGGCAAGCTCCGTCATCAGGTTTGCCGCGCGCGCCGCGTCCTGGTGAATCGGCAGGTCATGAAACACGCCGTCGGCGATGCCCTTCTGGGAATAGACCATTCTCGGGGCCGCGCCAACCAGCGCGCCCAGGATGTTTTTCTGCTCGTCGTTTGCGGATTCCGCAACTCGCGCCAGAATCTGCGGGTCGCCGTAGGCTTTGGCGATGATCGCGTTGCGCACGCGCGTCAGCCCTTGCGAGGATAGCTCCCCGCCAGCGGCCATGAACCCAGGCTGCTCGGACGGCTCGACCAGCGTCTCGGCGAAGCCGCGCACAAAGTCACGGTTTGATTCGGCCAGCAGCCCGGCCTCGGATTCGGTGTCGAACAACTCAAGCAGCCGCGGCGGCATCCGTGCGGCGTCCTGCGAGGCAAGCTCGGCGGGGGAGAGTTGGGCGACCTGCGACACGTTCGCCAACCTGGCAAACTCCATCCGGTCGATCGGGTTCGCATCCGAGCGGATTCGCACAAGCTGAGGATCGGGGACGCTCTCGATGGCCTTGGGGTCGACGCCGAAGCGCTCGGCGTTTTTCAGCAGCCAGTCCCTGTAGCGCGCCGCGCGCGGCGTCTCGGAGTCGTACTCGCGCCGCAGGGCGATTGTGCGGCCGTTGCCCGCCTCGACCACCATGTCGCCGCCAATAACAGGCGCGCCATCCGACGCCAGATAGCTTTCGCCCAACTGCTCCGGGTCGAGCCGCGACTGAATCTGGCGGATCGAGGCCTCTGAAGCCCGCGACGAACGATCGCGGTTCTGGAGAAACTGCGGATAGTCGGGGTTCTCCACCAGCGCCGACGAGTTCGACGTCACCAGGTCCCGGTTGCGCACGACAGCCCACTCACCCATTACCGACGACTCGCCCGCCTTCATCCAAACCGGCCGGCCGCGCGACAGCGGCTGCGAGCCGCCCGGCTTTGCCATGTCCGAAGGCGTGAAGTCGAGCGCGCGCGGCGGCGCCCCGCCAGTCGCTTCGAGGTCCTGCGGCACGCCCGCTGCGGGCCCCATCTGAAACGCGCCACGGGGCAGGAAGCCCTTGGGCCGCTGGCGCATCGGCGGCATCCCTGGCGCACCCGTGGGCAGCGGCGGGAATGGACTCTTGCCGGGCATGGGCGGCAGATCGCGGCGCAACACCGGCTGGTCGGGCCGGAAGCGTGGCGCGGCCGGTGGGCGCTGGCCAGGCATGGCGCGCGGCGCACCGGCAGGCGGCCTGCGTCCGGTCGCCGTGCGTGGCCCAGGAGGCTCGATTAGGGGTCTGGGAGCCTCAATGCCCGGCGGGCGTGGAGGCGGCAGCCCTGCGCGCGCGCCAGCTACGCCAGCGGCGGCTTTAGGAGCAGCCCCGGCGCGCGCGACGCTTCGCAGCGGCCCAAGACCCGAGCGGATCAGGCCGAGGCCTGTCGCGCTCTCCAGCAACGCCTGCGTCATTTCTTCCTGCTGGATCTTGACGAGTTCAGGATCGCTGCCAGGCTTGACGATCTCATTGAGTCGCTCGAAGAACCCAGGAACGCGCTTGCCAGCCTCGTAGGCCAGCGATGCGCCCAAGCCCAGCCGCGCCGCCATCTGCGACAGCAGCCGTGAGCCGGCGGTTGCGCCAATGGCTGGCAGGCCCAGAGCGCCAAGCGCAAGGCCAGCAGGCGATGCCATCCCGGTTGCGAATTCCGCAACTCCGCGCGCCGCGCCCCGCTCTGGCGTCAGGGCAGTAACATCGACCGCCGGCTCAAGCAGCATGCCGGGAACTTCGCTCAGTGGCTCGATCGCGCGGCTGGAGCGCAGCGCCCCACCCAGTAGTGTCGGGCGCTCTTCGGTCCCCAGGGCGAACTGGCCCAGCGCACCGCCGGGCGTCTTGCCGGTGATAGTGGGTTTGATCGGCAGGCCCTCGGCGACCGAGCGGCCGATCTCGCCGAATGTCATCGGCGCGCCGGGGGCGGGCTGAACGGGCTCGGGCTTTGCCTCGATACCGAAGGTGGACATCAGCCGCGCGGCGCGGCCAGCGGGCGAGGAGCCCGTAATCTCAAGTGCTGTGTTGCGGGCGCGCTCGTTGATCTCGCCGCGGAGGGCGTCGGGGATGTAGTTCCGGTAGCGGGTGAGAGCCTGCTGGAGTTTGGACTGATCCGAGCGGGCGTCCCAAATCTCGCGAGCTTCAGATGGTAGAAGCCGCGTCTTTTTCAGGGATTCGTAGAATTCGCGCTCGGCACCAGTGGGCATCGTGGGTCATTTACTGCATGTCGTCGGCAAAGTCTCCAGGGCCGCGCTCGCGCAAGGCATCGGTATTGCCGGTATCGCGAAGATTCAGCATGGCCGCGTCGATTTCTTCGGGCGTCAGCGGGGCGATGGCTCGCCGGTAGGTCTCATCGCGTACCTGCTGCAGATAGCGGCGCTGCGCGTCAGGATCGAGTGCCCGATAGCGTGGGTCGAACATGGCGTTCTGCTCAGCGGTCAGCGCCTGCGCCATCGCCTGCTGGCGAAGGATGCGCATATTCGACATCTTGGCCGCCGGCGACAAATCGTCATCGCCCGTGTCGATGCGATTGGCGAGTAGAGCCTGCTTGAGCTTGAGGTCGAGCGCCGCTTGGTCGGCAGTGGCCTTGTCCTCTTTCTCGATATCGCCAAGGGCACGGCCATGAGCCTCGTCGGGCGGCAGCCCGAGGATCTCGTTGTAGTAGGAGAACTTATCGTTATAGACCCCAACCTTTTTACCGGCTGCCTGCCGCGGCTGAGACGGCAGGGTATGGCCGAACAGATTCAGCGCGGCCATCTGTTGAGCGGTTGCGGCGTCGATCTTGCCTTCCTTCTGCCATTGTTCGATCATCTTGCCGCGCCGCTCGACCTCGCCACGCTCGATCGTGAGCTTAGCCTCCGCCTCGCCGCGCGCGCCAGCAATGCCGGCCTCATTGCGGATGTTCAACTCGCTGCGCAGCATCTGCTCGGGGTCGGAGAACATGCCCCGCTTGACGCCGGGAACCTCCATCATCGTGCCGCCGGACTCGCCGAACGGCATCTGGCCTTGCGAGGGTCCTTGCGCCTCGAAATCCATTGCTTGGCTGATAAGGTTTGTAATGTCGAACTGGCCTTTACCTTTGCCGCCGCGGCGCACGCCGCCAAACCCGCGCGATGGTTTCTGGCCCATCGTCTGGCCGATATTCTGAAGCACGAACTGGCGGCCTTCGGGGGTGAGGTCGCCGCGGGAGAGGATGTTCGACCAGAAGTCGATCGCAACGCCTTGCTGGCGCGAGTCCTCGTCGCGTCGAATAGCCTCCTGCCGCGCCGTCTCGTTTGAGAAACCGCGCAGCAGCCCGCCAGCCAAACCACCCCAAGTTCCCATGGATTTTATCCGCCGGTAATTCTCGGATCAGAATAGCCGCCGCCGCTCGACCCGCCCCTGCCCAGCAGCATCGGCAGCAACTGCCCGATCAGCCCGCCCAAGCCCTCGCCGATCGCCGATCCTTTCTGGAGGTTCTGATTGCGCCGCGCCGAAAGAAAATCAAGGCCGCTCGATGCGCCGCCCAGCGCAAGGCTCCCAGCGCCCAAACCCAACGAGCCGAACTGGCCGCCAACCGTGCTCAGCCCTTCCGCTGCCATCGGCCGCGCCGACGAAAACAGCCGCGAGATTTGCGACAGTGCATCGGTGCGGCTCTCGGTCAGCGCGCGGTCGCGTTCGCCGCCGCGTGGCGCAAACCGGCTCACGGTGTCGATCTTCTGTTGCTTGTTCTTTTGAATCCTAGAGATTTCCGGGCTGAATACCTGCGCAAGCGTGGCCGGGTCCATCTGCATCAGCGACTTCCAGAAGTCTTGGGAGAGGCCAAGGCTTTCGCCGGCCTTTCCAAGGAAGTCTTTCGAGAATGGCATCGCCGTCTCGGCAATGCCGCGAGTCGTATCGAGGAAGCTGCGTTCTGTGTCGTTGTAGGAAGGCGAGGATCCCTTTTTGCCACCACCGCTCAGAGCTTTGTTGGCAAGCGAACCACCAACGCTTCCGGCAAGCGAGGCAATGATCGGAATCAAAAGCGGAAACGGCATCGGCTCACTCTTTAGCGGGAGACTCGACGGCTGGCGCTTGCGCGACGACCTTCTCCCAGGTGCCATCGGGTTTCATCGTGTAGCCTTTGGCCTGATACTTCTCGGTCAGTTTGTCGCGCAGCAAGTTCAACTGGTTTTGCAGCCCCTCGAATTGCTTGAGCAGCGCGTCCTGCTTTGAGTCGAGCGGATGCCTGCGCCGCATCGCCTGCAGGTACTTGTTGATCTCGGCTTCATTTTGCGCGAAATCGCGCTCAACCTCGGCGGCCTCGCTGCGCAATTGCAGCCATTCGACAAGGTCGGCGGGAGCGACCGGTCCGGGATCGGCGGCCATAGCGAGACCAGCCCCCAGCAAGAGCACTGCGATCAGTTTGCCCATAGGCCCACTATATCACCGTTTATCGGACATCGCCATAGGAACGGCGCTTGCCAATCATCCAAATCGGCTGCCAACTTACACCATGCACTGCCGCCAACGTGGCCACCCTAACCCCTCTATCGATGGCTGCTCGGATCTCCCGCACCTGGTCCGGTGTGAACCTACGCGGCTTCAGGCCCTTTCTGATGGCGTCCTGCATATTGTCGGACCGCGTGCCGACGAATAAATGCATTGGGTTGCAACATTTTTTATTGTCACAATGATGGCAGACATGAAACCCCGGAGAAATTTCCCCGTGCTCCAGTACCCATGCAGCGCGATGGGCACTGGATGGGACCCCGCCACACCTGAACATTCCATATCCTCCAGGGTTTACAAACCCTGTCCACGGCCAGCATTCCGAAGGCTCGCCGACAGCAACCTTACTCCAGAACCTTTGCCTTATCGCCATTAGGCCCTACCACTTCCTCGGCCAACCCGCCAGGCCCCTGGCCGCCATTCTGCGTGGCCTGGCCGAAGTGCGCGCCGATCCAGGCCAGCCCCGCCGACATCGCCACCCCAACCAGGAACGTGACCGCGTTTGCAAAAAACACCGCCAACCCCTGGAGGGCCATGAGCACCTCGGGCGGCAGGTCGGAATGCCGCACATAGACGGCGTATTCGACGATCGTTTTGACGTGATGCGGCACGTCGGTCATGCCGACCAAGCCGCTTCCGGCTAGCGCCCCCACCGTTCCGCCCAGGCCGCCGCCGGTGCCTTTGAAGACTTCCACAGGCATTTTGATCCTCCCTAATTGCAGACGAATTTGCGGAATTTGCAAATAGCCCCCTTCTGGACTATTATGAGTCCGGCTGGTTTGACGCCAGCCCAAACCACACAGGAGAACTTCGATGAGAAAACTGCTGCTTCTGCTCTGCCTCTGCTTGCCGCTTGCCGCCCAGGTCCCCGACCCGCCCTTCGATCAGCCCGGCGCGAAAGAAAACGCCGAAATGCGTTTTGCCATCAACTGGCTGTTTTTGGGAGGCGGGTACATGCCGCCGCCGGTTGGCTGGGATTGCGTGCCGCTTTTCGGCGAAATCGGCGATCCATCCATCACCTACCTCTACGCTTTCTGCGAGCCTAACCCAGCGCTCGTCCAGCAGCAGCAGGCCGAAGCCGACGAATGGCTGCGACGGCTCGCTAGGGAGAGATCAGCCCGTGTGCGATCAGCCGCGCGCGAATAGCGTCCACCGCTGTCTTTAGACTTGTTACGTCGGCTGACGGGCTGGCGACGGCCAACTGGCGAACAGTCACGACCATATTCCCGTTGATCGCCAGCCCGGCTGGCGATGTCGTGTGGAGTTGCACCGTGTTCAGTCCTGTCAGCCTGATTTGATACTCGCCGCCAGAGGCGATGACGCCAGATCGGAAGCGCTCCGAGCCGGATGAATTGTTGATCAGGATGTTCTGGCCGGAACTTGACGAAGATTGTGCATGGAACAGCATTTCACTGATCCCCGAAGCATTGACCAGCGTTAACCGGCCCTGGGATGATACCTCTTGCAAGACGGCCCTGTTGCTGCCACCGGAGCTTTGGACCGAAAGCGTGTTGCGAACACTAAGCGTCCCGGTCAGAATCTTGTTTCCGGCCGCCGTCTGGGCATCGGTCAGGTTGAAGCAGTTCGACGCCGTGTTGCAAGTGAACGATCCGCCACCAATAGACCACGAAAGGTTCCCAGCCCCGTCGTTGGTCAACGCCCCAGCCGCGTTCGCATTCGGCAGCGTCAGGGTGTGGGTCGAGCCGCCCGAGGCTCGCCGGATCGAGGTGTAAGCCCCGCCATCGGAGAGATCCTCGATCGACAGCGTCGCAGCGATGAAGCCACCGCCAGAGCTGTTGATCTGGACCGTGTTTTTGGTGTAAACCCCGGTTGGCTGTTCGGCGTCGACGCCGTTGGTGCCGATGGTGATGCTGTCGCCGCTGATCGGATGGAAGACGCCATTATTCGATCCTGTCCAGTCGACAGACATGCCAATTTGCCCGCTAGCTACCGTGCCAGCCGCCCATAGGATCGTGTCGCCACCAGACGGGACTACCTGATTCGATGGGCCAAGGTTCAGGTTGTTCGAGCCATCCATCCAAACCTGACGGATCGCCGTACCTCCCGTATCGTTGATCCAAAATCCGACGTTGTTCCGCGTCAGCCGAAAGTCTCCGTCACTTTCAATCGCCACCAGGTCGCCAATCGCGGAATGGAAGAAGCGGAATTCGCTCGAGCTTCCTGGCCGGTAGAGCGACCACGCCGTCGAATCGCCTTTCTCAACGCGAATAACTTGCGCCTGTGCGGCGTCTCCATAAAGCGTGGCTTGGGTCGTCTCGCCGCTGGCGCTTACGAGCAGTTTCGTCGGCGCAAGCGGCGTGACGGTCGGGCCGACGCGCAACCAGGAGTTGTCGACGCCGATCGCCATGCGCTCGGTGACGGTTGTTGATCCCTGACTAGCCGTGCCAAACGTCAGCTTCCCGCCGTGGTTTGACCCGCTGAAGGTTCCCAGCGCCCGTCCGCGGATCTCGACCGCGTTACCGTGCGTCGAGCCGTCGTAGCCAGCACCCGATAGCCGGAAGAACATGTCCTGATCCTGGACGGCCGTCGGGGAAGCCTTCGAGCCGCGGGCCGATAGGCCAGCCATGTCGAATCCTGTCGGCGCCGATGCCCCCGAATACATGAACCCGGAAAGCACGGCTGCGGCGCCAGTGAAGTCGGTTTCAAGCAGCAGGCGCGCGTTCTCGGTAGTTGTCGAAATGGTCTGCGGGCTGCCCGTGAAGATGTTCTCGGCGTCGAGGCAGGCGAAATTGCCGCCGCACACGCCGCCGCCAGGCTCCCACGCGAGTTGATACTGCCGCGCTCCGAGGTCTGTAATAACCGTTAGCGTGTCGCCGACGGCTGGCAAGTCATCAGGAAGTACCATGGCGATCGTGCCGCCTGAAATCGTCGCTGGGCCGCCGAACGTCAGCGTTGCAGAATTCGAGTCATCCCAAAACCCAAGCACTGAGCGACCAGTCCCTGGGTCGCGGATCTGGACATCCTTAGTCCAGAGCCGCTGCCAGATTCCAAGGCCAGACACCGTCGTCGTTCCAAGCTCGACAGTTTCCGTGCTTTCGGGGGCGAAGACCCCAGCATTGGCCCCCAGCCAGTGAAGCTTGAGGTGGACCGGGGAACTCGATCCGCCAGCCGCGTAGAGGTTCAACCCGCCGCCTGTCGGCACGTTGTTAAAGCCAAGGCCAACGTGAAACTCGTTGTTTGAGCCGAGAATCACTCCGGTGACCGGCGTTGCCGTCGAATCTTGCCAGCGTAGTGCCTTGTTGTTGGTGAAATCTAGAACGTTGTTGATCGTTTTCAACCCGGTGATCGTCTGCGCCCCGTCGAGGGTGACGCAGTTAGACGCTGTCGAGCAGGAGCCGCTGGGCTCCCAATTCAGTTGAAACTGCCCGGCGCCGTAATCGGCAGTGATCGTCATCGTGTCGCCGACGGCTGGCAGATCCTCCGGCAGCACGAGCAGAACATCCCCTGCGGCCATCGTCGCCGGCGCCCCAAACGCCAGGAAATCTGTCTCGGTATCGTCCCAGAAGGTGATGACGCCACGGCCGGCGCCTGGATCGTGCAGGATCAGCTCGTGTCCGCGGAAGTGGTCGAAAATCCCAAGACCAGACACAGTCGTCGTGCCAACATCAACCACGTGGCCGCTCTCGGGGGCGAACACGCCCGCCCCGGCACCGAGCCAGTGCAGCTTCAGATGGACATCGCCGCCGGATCCGCCACCGGCGTAGATATTGGTGCCGCCTCCGGTTGCTACGTTGTTGAACCCCAGTCCGATATGGAACTCGTTGTCGGTCCCCAGGGTCGCGAGGATGACCGGCGTCCCGGTAGCGTCCTGCCATCGAAGATCCTGATCGTTGGTGAAGTCGAGCGAGTTGTTGATCGTCTTCAGTCCCGTAACGGTCTGTGTGCCGGTGATGTTGACGCAGTCATTCGCCGTCGAGCAGGAGAACGACCCCGCCGACCAGACCAGTTGCTGCGCGTCGGTCCCATCGACCGCGAGCACATTGCCAACCGCCGGAGGATCGACCGGCCAGTGGATCGAGTAGGTCGCAGACGCCGTGCCCTTTGGGCCGCGCACGTAGACCGACTCGCCCGAGTCGGCGATGTCGCGGAAGCGCACCCCACCCCACACGGTCATCGAGTTTGCGAAGTCGTCGGTCCCCGGGTTCTGAGCGTTTGCGGAATTCGCAAATGCGAGCGCGACCAGCGCGAGCCTGAGTAGTTTTCTCATCAATTCATCCCCAGCGGAAAAATCAGCGCAACGCAGTTCTCTTTGCAGTAAACCAGCGCCCAGCCGGGAGCATGGTAGCACCCTGCCCGGCAAAACGACAGGGTGCGCACCTGCCATATGATGCCGGGGATATGCCTGTGCCCGGCCACGCCCAGCGCCGGAATTTTGAATCTCATGGCCCTTCGTAGCTCCCATGGTCGCGCAGCGGCTCAAACGTGCCGCCCGCGATCGACCGCCACATGATCGTTGTTTTCCAGCCTTCGAGCGATTGCACGCGCGGCGCGGTCGTAAACGATGCCGTCCAATTCACCACCCAGCCGCCGCCGTTTGCCTGCGTGAACGTGTAGATGACGACCGAGTCGTCGGGGACGGTTGGGTCCGAGATATTGTGGTCAGCCGTCAGCGAAATATCGATGAAGACGATCCCGGCCGCCCCGGTGACAGTGACCCCGCTATCGCCAGCCGCAACACGGCTCTCAAGAAACCGGATCGCCTTGTGGAGCAGGTAGAGAATGTCCTGGGTCTTGCGCGGATTGAGTTTGCCCTCGCCGTCCAAAACCTCCGGCAATAGCATCCGGTTGACCGGTCCGGCCATTAGATGCGCGCCCCCGAGGTGAACGAGTCATCGCCAAACGGCCGCAGCTCGCGGTAGGGACCGCCATCGCCCCAGCCCTTGGCGCGAACGACCGAGTCCTGCAGGAACAGCCGAAACGGGTTCGCTGAGGAAAACACATACTCGAATTGCTTGGCCTTGTTAGGCGCCGGCACCAAGTAGACCTTGTGGTAGCCGGACGAGGACGGCGTGAACGACAGCGGCGAGCCAACCGCCGCGCCATCGCCATTGAGCGTCAGCCCGATCGCCGCCGTTGCTCCAAAGACGGCTACCTGTAGGTCGCGCACGTGATGATAGCCTGGAAACCCATGTGAGGTTACCGGCGGTCGCCATACCGCAGCAGCCTCAGGGGCCGGGTTGAAGATCCAGTCCTCTTCGTAGCGGAAGCCTGCGTTTGAGTCGGTCGGGCGCACGCGCATCTGTGAGGCGATGATGGGCGTGGTGAACCAGAACGGCACCGTCTGCTTGCGCGTGGTCTGGATAGTGAACGGCCCAAGAGCCGCGCCGCCATCGTGCTCGACCAGGAATGTCTTTGAGGCCCCGCGCGTGTCGGCAGTGACCTTGACGCCCTGCACGAGCTTTGCGCCGATGCGGCCGCCATTCGACCACACGGGCGCGAAGTGGGTCAGAAATTCCGGCTCTTCCTCAACGATCCAGCGAACGTTATAGAGGTAGAGGTCGTCGGTGTCCTGGGGCATGAACCGCGCCGAGCCCGCCCGCGGAAACTCCGAATCGCCGCCAGCCACCGGAATCGCATAGGCTTTGCGCTGGCGGCCGTTGTGCTGAATGTTGATCGTGGTGTAAACCGACCCATCGAGTTCGATATTGGCGTCTTTGGCGAGATTTGCGGAATCCGCAAAAACCTCAACGCCTTTGACCATGACGATCTTTCCAAAGTCCTGATAAAGCGCATCGCCGTGCGCGAGCGCCGGAGGCTCGGGGTGCGCGATCCAGCAGATATCGTAGACACGGGCCTCGACGCCATCGGTTGAGTAAGCTCGCACCTGCGAAGCGCGGAACGGCTCGAAGGTAAACGTCTTGGTGCGCGGCCCGTTGTGCTGCGCGGTTTGCGACTCACGCGCGGTAAGAGTCGAGACCGTGCCTTCGTGCTCGGACTTAAAGATCAGCGCTTTGGAAATGTTCAGCGTGTCGAGCCGAACCTTGACGCCGGTCACGTAGGCCACGCCGCACCCATCGAGCGGCTTTCGCCAGTTGGAGTCGAAGTCGGGCGTCAGCGGCGGCTCTTCATCGGCCAGCCACAGCAGCCTGGTCAGCCGCCACGGGCCGTCGAAGGTATCGATCACCAGTTTGCCGAGCGAGCCACGAAAGACGCTGCCAACCCAGGTGAACCGCAGCTTCTGCTCGCCATCGGCATTGGCCGTGAAGTTGACGCCCGTGTCGGCCTGGTCGGCAAAGACCGAGAAGTCGATGTCTTCGCCTTCTGTATCGACCCAAAGCTCACAGCCCCAGACGTAGGCGTCCTTCAGCCCTTCGCGAAACTCATGCCACTCGACGGCGCGTTGCTGCACCTCGTCGGGCTTGAGCATCCGCCGCGGGTGCCACTTGTAGAGGATTGGGCCGACCTTGTTGCCGTCGCTTGAGTCCACATCCCAGGACACACGCGGGGAGGCATTGCGGGCCAGCCGGCCTGATCCTGAGTTCAAATCGACGATGTAGCGCTGACGCCCAGACCCCGACGCGATCGCCTCGGAGTCGGCACCAGGGACGTTGCTGTCGTTGTCAAATGCCGGCTGGATGGTCACCGTGCGGCCGTCGCGGTCGAGCTCCATAATGAAATCGCCATAAAGCTTCTGCGTCGTTGGATCGCCGCCATCGTCCTTTGGCGGCCACACCGCGCAGGAAAACGTCAAGCCGTTGTCGCGGAATCCGCGGACGTAGTTGAACGCGCCACCCTGCTCGGTCCCGATCAAGATGCGCTTGGCGGCAACCGGCGGAAAGCCAATGGTTTGGATCTGCCCCTCAGGAGCGATGTGCAGCGTCACGTGGTCCGAAACGATCGCATAGGCGTCAGTGAACCAGCCGCCGGTTGAGAGGTCATAGACCCAGGTGTAGTAATTGTTGTCTGTGCCCTTGTAGTCAAAAAACAGGTACCCATCGTGGTAGGTCAGCCGCGGCAGGTCGGCCACGACCACCACGTTCAGGTTGGGCGGCACAACGCCGTTCTTCGCTGTTGGGCCAGCGGTAATCCCCTCGTGCGGGAACATGTCGTACAGGTCTTCGGTGAGGGAACGCTCGGGGCCGCCCGATGTCGCAAAGATGCCGTCGCGGGCGATGAAATACATCTCCGGGCCAACCGTGACAGCCCACGGATGCACCGGCCCGCGGCTGCAGCCGGTCGGCAGCGCTTCGAAACTCGCCAGCCCGGCCACGGTCGGATAGATGACATAGAAGGTTTCGTTCGAGTAGGCGAAGGCGCGATTGTCGTAGATGCAGCCGTTGATGAGCGGCTCGTTGGCCCCAGAGACTTGCAAGGTGTTCGCCCGATCCTGGGTGTCTGGCTCATTGCCGTTGGTCCAGCAAATCCAATGCGCCTGCGCGCCGGAGAGGATCGCAAAGATCACCCCGTAGACCGGCCCCCAGGTGCGCCCCAGGGGATTGCCACCCGTTGCCACTCCCGAGGAATCGGTCAGCACCCAGGGCTTGTCGCGCTCAAACGTCTCCTGGGTCTCGTTGCCGGCAAGATCAGAGTCTGTGGCCGTGATCGAATAGGTCGCCACGGCCTTATCGACCGTGTCGACGTAGGTCCATTGCTGGATCGTGCCGCCGAGCAGGAAGATATCAATTTTGTCGTAGCTGGTGTCGGTTCGATCGGCAAGATCGGAAACGTCGATCGCTTCGTTATCGACGGTCACCTCGTCGGATTCTGCCGAGTAATTCGACGTCACCCCCGAGGCTTCATGCCGGTAGCGGTACTTGACTTGGTAGACGCCCGTCGGACCGCCGGCCGATCCCACCGCCACGGTCGGTGCGCCCGCTGGCGTCAGCGTGTAGGCAGCCGAGGCAGACTTGCCTGGCGGGGCGATGCCGATGTTACGCAGGTTGAACGAGCTATCGACTTTCTCCTGCTTCGACTGATCGTAGATGTAGGCGTAGGCGAGGCCTTGCGTTTCGGGACGGTCAAACAGCACCGAGACCGGGAAGCCCGAAAAACTGGTGTCGATGGTGGACCAAGCCACCGCTCCGGTGCCGCGCTTGACCGTGGTGCCAACCCCCAGCACCCACACCTCGACGCCGTTTGAATCCAGAAACTGCCGCCCCGAATGCACCGCGCCGCCGCCGGGGTTGTTGCCGAAGGGAGCGACCAGCCCGCCGCGTGGCGCGATCTCTCCCTTGCGGTAGGCGCGAACGTTCAACAACTTGGCGAACTTGCCGGGACTTTTCGAGTCGTCGGGGGTAGCCGTCTGGACGCCGGAGGCCAGGAAGGGGATCGCAACGCGCTGGTATCGCTCAGGCATTGTCTACTACGGCCGGTAACTCCTGATCGGCGGAAGATTCGCGGTAGCGGCGGCGCTTACGTTCGCGCTGCGAGCGGTCGTGGAGTGGCTCTGGCGAGGTGGTGAATCCGCGAATGCGCTCGTTCTGGGCGGTTGCGATCGCAAACAAGTTCTCCGAAGCCTGCATGGTTGCCGAAAGCTCATCCGCCCCCATCTTAAAACAGGCAAGGTGGAAAGCCATATCGGAAATCGCCGATAGCTCTTCCTGGCCGATCTGCACGTCGGCACCATCGGTCGCCGGAATGGGGGCCTCGGCGGTGACATCGAGTTCGACGCCGTAGTCGGCGTCAGGCGTTGGCCAGAAGGCCGCGAGGTTGTGACCGGCCAAGGCGAGCACTTGCGGCTGGCCGGGAGTTGTCGACTCCCACTCAGGCTCCATCGCGTCAAGCTCCTGCAGCGAGACGACCGGGACGTGCGCGCCATTGACGTAGGCGACCGCAACCGAGGGGTTCAGTAGGGCGAGCTTCACGCCCATCTGGTAGCGGTTGGTGGCGTAGTCGGCGCGCTGGTGGTCGCGTGCCTGACCGTCTTTGGAGAGCAGGTCGGCGACAACTCCCCACTTGACTGCCCAAGCGAGGTTGTCGGGGATGCCCAGCGGCGTCGACGAGGCAAGGTCCATGTCGGCGCCGGGCTCGATGAGGACCATTTCCATCGTGCCAGCCGCCGATGGCGGCTTGATGAGTTGCACGGTGATGGGCGGGGTGACCGCAACCGAATAGGCTGAAGGAGCGTCTTGCGAAGAGTGCCAGCCAGCGGCGAGCGAGTTGGCCTGGAACTCATCTTCCCGCCACAGGTGCACTCGGTTGCCAACCCCGGGTAGCCACGTGATGCGCTGGACGGCGATCGCCGGCGTTGTCAGCTCGTAGCGCCCGCTGGCGTTGGGAGAAGACACGGCCTGATCGCGGCGCACCAGGCGGATGCCGGTCTCCAGCAGAAACTGGTCGCGCATCTCGCGGATCGCATTTGCAACTTGCGCAATGGTAAACTGCTCGGTCCCGATCCAACTCCAGGTGGAGGTATCAGGAGGCTCGAGCAAGTGATAGAGGGCCTGGGCGGCGACTTCGCGGTTGGTGACGTTCTGGAAGCCGATATGCGGTGCGAGGTCGTAGAACCTGTCGCCACTGGTCAGGTTGAATGTGACGCGCTTTTTCCAGCGCAGCGACAGCGCGGCATAGAGCCGCATCGCCTCGCGCAGGTAGCCGCCAACCTCTGAGAACGTCGCCGTGTCTGTCCAGAAGGCCCCGCCGCCAAGCCGATCGACAAGACCGTCCTTGAGATCACCCCAGCTTGTGTGCGAATAAGGCATCGGCTATTACAATCAAACGATGCGACTACTGCTGCTTGATGTTCTGGCCGCACCACTTGCGGCCCGCTTTAGGGCGTCCCCTCGGTCGTCATATCCCCGATCGCTCCCTTCGAGCAATACAGCCGCCAGAGATACCGCGTCCCGGCAGCAAGACCTGGCAAATTGATCGACTGCGTCTGCGAGGCGCTGGCGTCCTGAATCCAATTCGACATGTTCGCCAGGTTCGCTTCGCTCCACGTCGTCGCCCAGTCGGTATCGAACACGGCGCGTTGGCCGTAGCAGCCGGTGGTTGAGGGAGCGTGGAAGCTCAGTGTGAACTCATCATTGTCGGCGGTCACTGTCACCGGGCCGGGCTGACCCATGGCATCGGCAATGCCTTGGATGTCAGCACCCTTTCCTGAATATGCAGGCTTCGGCATCCAGGTCCCGGGCTCGAACACGCTGTTCAGGCGATCGGCAACCGTCTCGACCAAAGAGCTCGGGCAGGGATTCGGGTCACCGACCCATGTCATTGGAATATTGAGTACTTTGGCAAGTGACGAAACAGAGTCAACGCAATGGGCATCGGCGATATTGGGGCTCGCCGCCTTGACCGCAAACGTTCCAGACGATGAAGTCTTGAGCATCGGGATGCCGATGTTACCCGAAACGTCTGTCAGCGGGTCGGTCGAGGTCCCGCGAATATGGAAGGCCTGCAGCGCAGCATAGCCGCTGTTTTCTGACATGACCGGCAGGCCGCCAGTGATCGGCACGCCGGCATCGATGCCGATGAACGTATTGAACCAACCTTCGGTGAACCCGAGAATGTTGTTAAGGACCCTAAGGCCTGAATTGCGGTGCGTTCCGAAAGCGAATACGTTGCCCTGGTTTACACGCTCAGGAATCCAAGTATCTCTCTCGACTACAAAATCCCGATATCCATGGGACGCAATCAGAAACCCTCCAGTAGAGGCTCCGGCCTGCCCGCTTTTGTACTTGGGAACGTCAATACGCACGCCGAGATTGTGGGCGATGCGGAATTTCTCGTGGATATTGAATAACTTTTGGGCACCATACGTACCGTCGTTGGCCTGCGTGAAAGCGAACAGCGTGCCGCCGCGATCGAATACGTTGTACTCGATGTTCCAGTGCGCTGCGCCGTTGGGCACAGCGCTTTGTGAGCCGTTGGCTGACAGGGCGACAGCGGCAGCAGTCTGCTGGAAATCAGAGAGCCAGCCCTTGAAATAGTTGCCGCGCATCAGCATTCTCGGACCGGCCGACTTTTGCTCGACAAAGAAGCCTTGCCGAAAGAAATGCCTTCGGAATAGCGCGGTCGATTTGATTTTCCAATCCTGCTTCCAGATAGCGTTTTGCGAGAAGGTGAAGTCTTCGACCTGTGTTCGGTTGCCGCCTGTAGAATCGTCATTAAATAGAAATGTGTCGCTCAGGTAGTTGTTCTTTATCACGAGACCATCGGTGTCTCGCGGGTCAATGTACCAGCCGCCGTCTCCCGGCCACACTTTTTCCTGGATGCCATCGCTGCTGGCCGACACCGGATTCTCGCGGATGTAGGAGCAGATGTCCTGGTGTGAGTTGACGATTGCCACGTCCACGCTGTTGAAAATGCTGTAGATACTGGAACGGTATGGCATGCACCAGTTCACGACGATTTGGTCGAAGGTGACATCCCGCAGAGGCGCTGAGTCAGGCGCGGCATTCGCGTTGATCAGCCGCCCTGACATCTCCAGGTCCCAAAACAGATAGCCGCCAGTGACTCCAGGCTGCGCGGGAACCTCAAGTAATTGAAGTGTGTTCGCATCGAGCGCTGCGTAGTTGTGCGACTGTGGCTCGTGGTCGCCGATGGTGTCGCTGTTCGTCTTAAAAATTGAGATAGCCCTGATCCCGCGCACGGTCCCGCTGGACACGGTGTTGCAGTTCGCCGTGCTGCCTGTGCGAGTCAGTGTGATGACAGAACCAGAGACCGTCGCCTGCCAAAGGCCGTTGCAGGAGCCCACGCCGGTTCCTTCGACGATGACCGCCCTCGCGTTGCGGGTAACAAATGCGCTGTTCCCGATTTGGTATTCGCCAGGCGTTCCAGAAACGGTAATCGTGGTCCCAGAACCGGCCGTAATCGCCATCGAAAGATAGGTGGGGAGCTTGTGCCCGGTGACCGTGACGGTGTGGAACCCTCCCGATTCACCGTGGCCCGTGATTGGCAGAGCGACCACGCGCTGGACCGTTCCCCCCGAGCCATACGTCCCGACCAAGTCAGCAACCGTGCCGCACGAGCTGCTGTTGGTCGTCGTGCTCATGCCAACCGAGAGCTTGAACGTGGCCCCGGAAATCGCGCAGATGTTGAAAATGCCTTGCCCGCCGCGAATGCCGGTCGATCCCAAGTCAGAAATCACCGTCATGCCGTTGGAGATCGTCGAGGGAATCGTCGCGCTCGCCGTGATGACATCGGTCGATTGGTTGACGCCGGTTACGGTGAGCACGATCGGCGTATGGGTTTGCCACTTTGGTGGCCGGACCTCGATGTGCCGGATGTAGTAGCCGCGAGCGTTGGCCTGCGCCTCGAAAAACGGGCTGTAGCCGTCCGCATCCTGTAGCCCTCCGGCGGTCCATGTAAAGGCGGCTAGGAACGGCAGATAGGTCTTATCAATTTGCGCTCCAGGAGGCGGCACCAGTTTCGGGTCCACGTTCGCGTGCATGTACACCTTGCCGTTATTGGCGATCGGCTCAAGCTGAAACGTCGTGGCCTTGTTGAGGGCACACTCTACGTCGCCGTTAGGACCTTGCGGTGGAACGAGCAACTCGCTCACCCTGTTCGGCGCGGAAGCCGCATCGGCCTCAGCATCGTTTTTGCGATCCTCGAAGTCGCTGCAATCGGAAGCTACGGTGAATGTCTGCCCGGTGACTACTGGCGGGATGACTGCCGCGTTCGTGGTCGGCGGATCTGGGGTGGGGTCGGAGTCTTCGGCGTCCGTGTGAACCTTTGGGTACTCTCCGACGCCGCCACAGTCACACCCGCTACCGCCGAAAAGGAAGAATAAATCATCGCTGCTGTCACAATTCGTGCAGGCTCCGGAACAGATTGGGAACGGTGACCACAACGTTTTGCTGGAATCAGACACCTGCGGCCCGAGGTAAACGTCATCGTCTGGGGTTAGGTCATACATGACGCATGAGCGCCTGCCGCTGTTGGCGGAAAACGCGCTCATCTGACGGGTGCGGCGGTCAAGCGAGACGGTGTCGTAGTCGTAGGCGCACCGCACGGCGTCGTTGCTGAGCGCCGGCGTCACGATCCAGCGCATCATCACGGCACGGTCGCGCTTAAGGCACTGCAAAGACGAGATCGTTCCCTGGGCCGCCAAGGGAGCAGCGCACAGCAAAGCCAGCAGGATAATTCTTCGCATCTTGACTAATTCCGCAAAGGCACCGCCGCCTGAATCTGGCAGCCGTTATTCGCCCCCGAAGCGCCATTTGGGTCACCGCGAAATTCCGCTTCCGTAGTGCGCTCGTACGTGTCGGCTTGTCCTGCCGCGGCGTTGTAGCTCGCCAGCAGGTCGATGCAACTGGGCGTGTTGGTCACGGCCGGGGAAGGATCCGGCGGCGGCAGGGGCTGTTCTCCGACGAACAGATTCTCGACGTACAGATTGATCGTGACGTGGATCGGCGGCGCCTGGAAAGCAAGCATCAACTCGCTAGGCCCGATCGGTGCAGCGAGGCTTGGAGGTAGTATGGCGCACGTGGCGATCACCGAAATCGTGTACCCTTTAATCATGAACCCGAAACACGAACGGCTCTTGGATCGCATCAAGTTTTTCCTCTGTGTCCTGGCCCTGGCTGTGGTCATGGCGGCGCTACTGGTCGGTCCTGACATTTGGCTCATCAATCATCCCGAAGACTACAGTATTGAGCATCCCTAGGTCCCGCAGGGATCTGCCGCTGCGACTAGCGCCACATCTCCGGCGCTGAGCGCCTGCGTGGCCCACACCTTCAACTTTCGCAGCCGCGCATCGAGGGTGCGGTCGGTAGCCCCGACGCGATTCCCAACGCGCACCGTATACCCGGTCGAATCACGCCGCGAGCCTGTTGTTGAGTTGTCATTCGCCGTGGTGACCGCCGAGCCGTTCTTATACCAAGTGCAGGTGCCAGCCATATTGGTATAGGCTGTGCATGTCACCGCCCAATGGGCCCAAGTCGTTCCGTCGACGGCGAGTGAGGTCGCTGGCGAGTGCCAGCGGTCGAAGGCTTCTGACGTGTTGAAAACTAGGTTCTGTAGCCGCTCGTTTCCAGACGATCCGCCTGTCTCGATTCGCCAGTCGTTGACTGTGGTCGAGCTGCCTTTGGTGATCACCACGCCGGCGTTATTTTCGCCTCTGGTATCTGCTTGCAGGCAGAAACTGATCGACCACGCCGTCAGGTTGTCCAGGATCGTCGAGGCAGATGTGCATTCCGAAGTGGTGCCGTTGAAATCCGCGGCTATCGGCGACGAGGCCCACGTCCCCAGATTGGTGCAGGTGAGATTCACCCCGCCAATCTGGGCGGTGATCGTTGACCCAGAGCCGTCGCTAAAGTCCCACTGGTTCGACGGCGTCGGGTAAGGCGTGATCCCCGAGCCGCCATCCGTGCGACCCTTGGTGAACATGATCGTGGTCTGCCCTGCGAGCGAGGCGACCAGTAGAAACACGAGAATCGGTGCAAAAACTTTCATTCGATGTAGACCATGGCGGCCACGCGCACCGCTGTGGGGTTGGTGGCCCATGTCGGGCAGACCCACTTCAACTCGAAGTAATTTCCCGCTGTCACCGCAATACTCAGCCCGGTATTGGAGAACGTTGTGGTGACGGCATTGGCAACCACCGAGGAACTGATAGCCGTGTCGGTCGTGTTGTTCAGCCGGAAATTGATGGTGGATGTTTCCGATGATCCAAGCGTCGTGGCAACCCAAATTACCCCGTAAATCACCTTCACCGTTCCGGTCTTTGGAATGTAGCAGCGCGTGCGGTCAGCGGTGGTCGTCGGGGCCTGCGCGTTGAAGCAGCCCGTGTAGTAGGTGGTGGCGTCGGCGGGGCTGAGGTTGACCCCGGAGCCAGCCTGGATCACGTAATTGCTGGTTCCGTCTGCGCCTGATGGACCAGTCGGGCCCGTGGGTCCTGTCGCCCCAACAGCGCCATTTGATCCAGCTGGTCCAGTGGGTCCTGTCGGTCCGAATTCCCCCTGTGCGCCCTGTGTGCCAGTTGCGCCAGTAGCTCCTTGCGCACCCTGTGGACCGGTTGGCCCCTGAGGTCCGCTTGGGCCAACCGCACCAGTCATTAGGAACGCGCCGCCGCCCGAGTTACACGACGGGCAGTAGCGTAGAAACGTCGGCACATTGGCCTGTAGCAGGCCGTCGGTCAAGTCCACGCCGTCAGCGCCGAGATAGATTGGCAGGCAAGAAAGACCATTCAGCGCCAGACAGGCAGCGCCGGTGTTGGGCGCATCAGGATAGAACAGGACCAGCCGAATGTTACAATTCGAGTAGTACGCGAAGGTGACTGGAAGGCTTGCCGCATAGGAATCGGTGCCAGAGGTGCCCACGGCCGAGATGTTGGCCAGATCCCTGCGCAAGCCTGTGCGCTGCGCCAGCAGAACCACGGCGACCACCGCTAAAAGGATGAGAATACGTTTCAGCATCTTTACGGCCCGAACAACATCCACACGTGCAGCCCCTCGCCGTTGCTCGCCGTATCCACGTCGACGCAGACCCTGTCGCCCGGCTGAACGTCATCGTTTGAGGTGTTCACCGTGCAGCCAGTTGCGTCGTCGGCGGAGTAGAATTCGTTGGCGTCGGTGGTGCAGGCCGCGCTGAGCATGTCCACAGAGCCTTCGGCGGTTGGACTCGACATGCGCTTGCGCGAGACCATGACCGATAACCCGGTTGTATCGGCCACGTTCTGCTGGCGGATTTCTAGATCTGTCAGCAGCATCGGCGTTGGCGAAGTTGCCCAGATGACGGTGTTAGGAACCGTGAAGCAAGACTGCTGGTCTCCGGTCGTGATGACTTCTCCAGGCGGGAAGACCTCTAACTCGATCACCGTCGAGCGGATATTATAGGTCGCTGTCCCGACGCCGATCTCCTGCACATCGATTCGGCCCGCCGCATTGAAGACGGCATAAATGTAGGGCGTGTCGGTCGCTGGGCAGATCCCAAAGGCGCGATCGGCAGCCTCATCGAAGGCGAAGTTGGAATCGCCCCAGATCGGGATACTGGCCGCCGCGATCGTCACCACTCGCGCGACGTTCTCGGCCCGCAGCACAAACGAGTTCCCTGCCGTGCAGGCAATGGTATCCAAGGTGTCCGATGCGGCATTTGAGAACGTATCGAGCGAGAACACCCCACCGCCGGCCGGGATCGTGATATCGCCGTTTGTGTCGAGTGTGAGTTCCGCCGAGGTGCATCCGGGGCAGGCGTACTGCGGATGGTCGTTGTCGGTCAGCCCGGCGATCGCCCCGTGGTCAACGCCGTCGAGGCCGGTCAGGTCGAGTTCCTCGGCACCGCCGTTTTCGTAGTAGCTCGCTGGCGCGAATCCTGAATCCTCCGGCGTAGTTCCGATAAACGCTCCATTTGCCGAATCGCACGCCGCGCAAAATCGCCACAGGTAGGTTTCGTCCACGCGCAGGTTGTTATCGTCAAGATCCTGCGCGTCGTGGTTCTTGTAGATCGCGTATGGCCCGGCGTCTGGGTCGGGGTCGGTCAGTGTGACCGTGGCCGGCCCGGTGTTTGCCGCCGCGGTGGCCTTGAAGGTGATGACCATCCCATCGGTTGGCGGGGCGGTGAGCGCCGGGGTGCAATCGGCCTGATAGGCGTCGTTGGGGGTTGACGAGACGCAGGATGTCAGGCCAGCGCCGCCTTCGGCCATCGTGCAGGTGATTCTCGACCCGCTCCTGGTGCAGGTCACGCTGTCGCCGGCAAAGCGCAGCCGCGAGGCAACACCGAGGTTTGTCGCCTCGTCCTCGATCTGCAGCGGTGGGGCTGCCTGCGGCCAGGCAACCCCGCCCATGGCCACGGCCAACGCCGCCAGCCTAGCCAGCTTCATAAGAGACATAGCATTGGTCCCCGTCTTGGTCGGCGTCCAGCCAGAAATCATGCACGTTGTAAATGTTGGGGCCACCCTGCTCGCCCAGCGGCCAGCCCTGCCCCGGCGCGAGCTCGAACAGCACGCCCTCGCCGGTTGCGATGTCCATGCCAGCCTTGCCGACGTAGACGTTGCCCGTGTTGGTGAGCTTGGGCATAAAGTTCAACTTGCAGGCCAACTCGACACCCGGCAGGATGCCGTCGGCAGCCATATTTGCGAAATTCGCAGTAATCGGAACCGGCGTCCCCGACGTCGTGACCGTCACGAGGCCGAGCGGGGCCGGTGTTCCGCCGGGGATCGCCATGGCTTAGTACCCCTCTTTCTTGTTGCCGCCGGCAGGCGGCCGAGCCGTGCCGGTGCCGTGGCCCATGCCGGGCGGCAGGTTGTGGGGGATGCGGTTGTCCCTGGTGATGTAGGGAATCGGCCCATCGCCGTGCTTGGCGATCTGGGATAGCGGAGACGGCTCGTGGCTTTGGACCACCTTGCCGCCGTTTGCGATCTTGGGAAGGTTCATACGTGACTCCTTTTACTGAGGCGTATAGGGTGCGTGCGTCATCAGGTAGTTCGCCCCCACACCTCGCTTTGGTTTGAGATAGTTCGACCCGAACGTCGTCAGCAGCAGGTTTGCGTCGTTGTTGCGCGCCTTGCGCTTGGCATCCTCGATCACGCGCGCCTTGCCGGCAATCAGAAACCGCCAGTCGGCGCCGGCCAGGCCCTTGTGGCGCTCGCGGTTGGCTTCGGCCCACTCGTAGGCTTCGACCATCGCCAGATCCTCGATCAGCGTCTGTGGAATCGACACCGGCAGATCGCGCCCGCCGACCCAGTCGTAATCATCCGTCCGATAGAGCGCCGGATAGGAGCGCCGCGAGACCGCGTGCGGGTAGAGTTCATAAAGAGGCCCCGTGTAGCCCGCCGTCGCCTCAAACGTGAATGGCGCGAGCAGGGTCGGCGTATCGACCGCGGAGCGCAGCGGGTCGGCGCGGTCGATCTCCTGAGTGGTGGTTTCCAAATCCAGCGCGAAGTCCTCGTAGGTGTCAACCACCGAGACCCAGGACTTGAAGTTAGCCGGCGGGCGCAGATAAGCCTGCTGCACGGCGTAGGTCGCGCCCGAGGCGGAATCCTCAAAGTAAACCCGGTCGAGCGTGATGACGCCCGTGCCAGTGTCGTAAGAGGAAATCCGGTAGACCGGCCCGCTGCCGATGCGGAAGATCCAGCCCAGCCAGATCGACCCGTTCAGCGCATCCTGGGCATCGAGAGCGGCCTTGGCGGTCGAATCCGCGGTGACTTCGTTGTCGTTGATGGTTACAGTGACGCTGCCGGCGGTGACGGCGGCATGAACGTTGAGGGCAGTCTTTCTGACAAGAAACGACCAAACATCGCGCTCATCGCGGAGTTTTTCCCAGGCGCGCTGAACAAGCCGCTGAGCCATCAGCGCGTTCAGCTCGGGGAGCTGCGCCTGGAGGAACGCCCACGTGGTCGCGTATGACATTCATTTGCTTGCTAGGGGATGCAGGTGAATTCCATGCGAACGGTCACGCTGGAAAGGTTTGCGGTCGCGGCGATCTCTTTGCCCACGCCGGGAACGATCGTGAAATCGGCCGAGTCGCCACCCGAGCCGGCTTCCGCAATAGCCGGAGCCGCCAGCGTCGTCGGCGAAGCCTCAGCGCCGCCGGTCGGCAGGATGACCATCAGCTTGCCCGTGGTCTGATTCCAGACGTAGAGCGCGCCGACGCCGGCGGTTACCACGCCCAACTGCCGTGCGCCGAGGATTTTCGCCATCCCCAGATCGCCCGCGGTAATCGACATGCCGCCAGCGGCATAGCTCGTCGGCAAGACCACGTCGGCAATGATCTTGCAAACGTTGCCTTCCATCCACTGTTCGAGAAACGGTCTGGTGATAGCCATGCTTGCCTCGCTCAAGTTGGCTGGGGCCTGAGGCCAGGCCCCGCCGTTTGCGGATTCCGCAAAATGCTAGTCGGGGATCGGGATCAGATCGACCGAGCCCAACTGCGACGCGACCGACCCGGCCAAATGGCCGATCAGCCGGTTAAGCTGTGCCGCGTCGGTTCCGAACACAACCGCGGTAGCATCGGCCAGCACGTCGGCCAGACCGGAAGTGCCGCTGTGAACAACCGCATCGCCGGCCGCCGGAGTCGTCTTAGTCGTAGACGACAGGAACTTGACGACAGCCCGGCCTTCCTTCTGAATCCAGACATAGCGGCCGTCGGTGGTCGTGCCGAGAATGATTCCGGCCAGCGCGACGCCCACGGTGGGGTTGTCGCAGGTGACCCCGAAATTCGGCTTGTCCGACCAGTAGGCGAGCGTGCCGCGGACAGGTACAACCGTGATCGCCGCGTCGAGCTTCACGTACTGCACCCGGCCCCAGAAGTCCACATCGAGATAGCCGGGGGCCACCTCGATCGACTTGCCCAACTGGCCCGGCGCAAGGCCCGGCGCTTCGTTTCCGCCGCCAGGATAGAGGTCGTCAGCGTCGAGGATCGAACCGTTGGCGACCTGGATAACGTTGGTGCGCATGTTGGTCTATCTCCTTTGTTTCCTTGTCTCCAATGGATCGATCAACTCCCTATTCCAAAAAGCATCTTGTTGAGTTTAGGCGAGATACACTGCAGGTTGATCGCCGCCTTGATCTCGCCGAACACGCGGGTGTTGTCGAAGCCCGGCTTGAAGCCAGACCAGCCAAACCCGAATTCCTCGTCGGTCGCCATGCGGAACATCAGCGTGCGCGTGTTCAGCCAGAAAAAGGTCTCGCCGATGGTGAGCGTCACCGCGCCCGAGGGGATGCGCGACTTGGTGGTCGGTGTCGTCGGCCCGGCGAAGCTGCCGGTCAGGTTCGACCCCAGCACCGCGTGCGACTCGCCGTAGATCGCCGAGGGTGCGTACTCGTCGACCATGATGCGTGCGCGAAACATCTTGAAGCTGGTCGCGCCCCAGTAGGGATCCTGCTCCTGGGCGAAGCGTTGCTGCGGCTGGATGCGCTGCAGGATGAAGGCGAACACGGCCTTGTTGCAGAGGCCGATATTGGGCTCATCCTCGCCTTGGGCGGAATCCCAATACGACTCGGTGAGGTGCTTGTACTGGATCGTGCCAGCCGAGCCGTCCGAGTTGCCCACCCACAGCGGTGTCGCGCTCAGCTTGTCGCCGACAACGCCGCCGCGCAGGTGCCCGCCGTAGCTGGTCGCAATCGTGCCTTCCCAGCTCGGATCGGTGCCGTTGCCGATCACCTCGGAGAGGCCGTTGAGGTGCTTAATGCGGCCCGCCGACTGCCCTTCGCGGTAGAGCGCGATGGCAATGATCGCGTTGATGGTCTGCATCGCGTTGCGCAGATCAACATCGACAATCGAGTAGACGGCGTTTTCGCCGATGTTTTCGACTTGCAGGATTTCCTTGAACTCGGGCACGCCAGCGAAGTAGTACTTCGGGCGAAACTGCATTGCCGAGATCGAAGGGACGCGCGTGGTGGGGAAATTGTCACCAGGCGAGTAGGGGCCGCCAATGCCTGGCCGGAACACGAAGGCATTCCGCATGGAGCTGCCGCCGTGGAACGGGTGCAGCCCTTCCTGCTTCATGTAGGCCAGAAACGGCGAGCCCTTGAAGAAGACATCCTCGAGGACCGAGGGGTACATCTCCATCTTGGTCGTTGCATTGAGTTCGTCAAATTGTGGGTCCATGCTTCGTCCTAATGGCCGCCCCTCGGATTTCGGTCGTTAAGCGCCGTTTTGGTGGCCCTTCCAGTGAGGGCTTGAGGGCGGCGCGTGTTTGTGCTGTCGGGCGGCGATCACGGCGCGTTCAATGCCGCTAAGGCCGTCCTGCTCGGAACTCCCGGGTTTCGCCGCGAACTTCTTCATGGCCGGGGAGCCGTAACTTTCCGGTTCGATCATCGGTGGCCGCGCAAGCTCTTCGGTCACCTTGCGGCGCTCGTCGGCGCGCGCCTGCGAGATCTGATCGTCAATCGCCTTCTGAGCCATTTCCGCCCGCCGGTCGGCGACGTGGAACTGGTCTGCCCAAATCTCATCCATCGGCTTGCCCTTCTCAACCGACTGCTTGTAAAGGGCTCCAACATCCAATGGTTGCTCTGGGAAAAGCCGCTGGTGCTCGGCCTGTAGCTGCATAAGCTGAATCGGGTAAGGCCCCATGACCTTGACCAACTCGGCGGCGCCGTTCTCGAATTCCTTCTTCAACTCGGCGCGCAGTTTAGCCTCGCGAGCCTCCCACTCCTTGGCCGGATCGAATGCCGGTTGACGGCGCGGGGGCGGGTCGAGATCGTCGTCATCGTCGAGGCCAAGATCGGCCGGATCAAGCCCGGCTTCTTTGACCGCTTTCGCGTATTTGCGCTGGGCGGCGGCCGCTGCCGCCTCGGCTTGCTTGCGAGCTTTTTCCTCTTCGGCCAGTTTTTGCTTGGCGGTGCCTTCCCAGGTGGAAAGCTCCGCAAGCCGATCCTGGTACTGCTGGTTGATTTTCTTGCGGTCGGCGTCAAAGCTCTCGCGCTCCTGGCGAAGCTCATCCTGCCGACGCGAATAGTCGCTGTGGCGCATCACCGATGCTGAGATGTTTTTAGCCACGGCGTCTTGGGCGAGTACTTTCTCGACTGCCTTGCGTTCCTCGTCTGAGACCTGAGCGCCTTTGAGTTGCTCGGCCAGCCATTCGGAAACGCTGAATTCTGGTGCTTTTGCCATCGCTTATCTCTCGACCTTCGATTGACTGCGGGGCCAGGCTAAGCCCTCCCGCGCATCGAGCCAGTCAGATTTGCGGATTCCGCAAACGGGCCTCGGGCCATCGGCAGCTACCCGCCGATCGGTACGGATTCGTCGCCAACTCCGAGGTCCGCGGAGGCTGTGATGCGTTGCATCAGATTCCGGATAGCCTCAAGCGCCACCTGGGCGGCTTCGGTGACATCCGGCCGTGTGGCAAACCGCCGCGCAACCTCTTCCACGTTCATGTGCGACTCGGCCATCATTCGCATGTACCCCTGCAGCGCATCCTCGGGACGAGGCGGCGCTGCGCCAGGGTTGAGCCCGGCCTGAGCCGACATGAGTTCTGGAATCGCCCGGCCTTCGGGCGTTGGGGAGGGAAGAGGCGGTAGCGCGCTGGTTGCCATGTTGAATCGCGGCTACTTCGAGCCGCCGCGGATTTGGCTATCCTTGTTCTGCATCAAACCCTTCGACTCGCCGATGGTTCCGGCTGAGGAATGGACCTGACCAACCGTCTGGCCACCCGAGCGCTTCGGGTAGCTCGCCGGGTTCATCGACATCCCCTTGTGGGTGCCGATGGTGCCGCTGGGGGAGTGAACCTGGTTCACCGTATCCCCGGTGCGGGCCTTGTAGGGACCTGAGTCCTTCAACGGATCACCTCCCTCTGGAACGTTCCCGTCTGCGGTAGCGGCCTCTTCGCTTGCCCCGACCCGACCGCCCGACAGCCGCACTCGCCGAAGCGATTGCCCTGCCCTCGGATAGCCCGCGCTGCTTCTGGGAGTTGTAGACGTGTTTCCATTGCCGCGCTTGCTTTGGCGTTCTGGCTTTCTTTGTGAAGCTCCTGACCTTTGACAACTCGCCGGCCATTGTGCGCCCCAAAAGAAAAAGCCTCAACAGGAATAAATCCCATTGAGGCAAGTCGGTAAGCCTTGGAAGGGCCGTCCGCCTGAACCAATTAAGACACGACGCTACAGGTTTGTCAAGGGCGAGGCGGCGGTTGTACTCCCGGAATACTCACGGGAGGGCTTGTCGCCCTCGCCGCCCCGCCCCCGGTCGTGAGGCGACTCCGCAATTATACCGTTGGCGGTATCGATCTGGCGAGGCGTACTCAGGTTTGCGCCGCCGCAGATTACGCCGTTTCTGAGATTGATCCTGATCGAACAGGTCAGATCGTTCGCCTTCGCGAAGGCGAGAGCCTCCTCGGTGTCATTGAAGAAGTATTCTATTGACGTTACGCGCATTTGCGGATTCCGCAACACTCAACTTTCGGCTACAGTCGTTCGCGCGCCGCCGTCTTTCGATTTAATCTGCGGCATTTTCTGCCCGCTCGGTGGCCGGCCCCGCTCCTCGCCGTTCTGGAACGCCTTGGGCTGCTCGCCCGGCGCGCCACCCTGCTCCATGCCGCCAGCGCCTCCCGCCATCGCACCGAGCCCGGCGCGCATCTGCACCATGGTCGCCAGCACGCCCAGGATCGCCTGGAACTCGGTCATGTCCTTGAGATAGTGCTTGTAACGGTCGTAGACGCTGGTCACCTCCGGCCACGGATCGCCAAAGTTGCGGATACCGAGCGTTTGGGCCAGCGTCACCGGGTCGAGCGGGAAGCGGCCGTCCCGCCACAGTTGCAGCATGAGCAGCTTTTGCTGTGTTTGGGTTGCTTCGTGCAAGCTGTTGGGCAGGACGACCATTCGGAAAGCGTGCTGAAACTCCTGCATGACGCGCCACTTCTGCGTTTCTGGAATGCGGCTCAGCACCGGCTGCATTTCATTAGGCACGAGGTTTTTCGGGTCGAAGTCGAAGAAACTCACCCCAATTTTGTCGTTGGCAATAATCGAGAATTTGCGCTTCTGGGAGTAGAACTGGAACAGCATCGGCAGGATCATCTCTCCCAACTCCGCCATCGCCTTCTCCATCGTGCGCGTCTCGTCCTGCACCAGGGGCCCTGAAATCTCCAGGATTTTGTCGATGGTGGCGTCGGAGGGGATTTGCTTCGCCTTCGCGAGATTGCGGAAGTCGGTCACCGCCGACTGATGATCCATGAACTCGGCAATAACCCGGATATACTCGACCCAGGAGGAATCAATCCGCAACAACTCGGGCGGCAGCAGCGTCGAGATCGGGTTCAGCGCGCCGGCCAGATTCAGCCGAATACGGGCGCCGGGCTTGCGCGGATCAACTTTCTCCATCTCGCGCGCCGAGATCGAGTTCTCATCAAACAACAGCCCTGGCCGCAGCGACACGTTCACCCGGTCGCCCAGCCCGCGCAGCACGTTGTTCAACTCGCGTTGAAGCGGCGCGCCGTCGAGAATCATCCCGTAGCCCAGCGCTTCCCAGGGCCAATCGTCGGAGCGGAACCGCACCAGCGGCACCCGCCCATGCCAGTAGATCGAGGTGTCGTCGTAGAGCAGCGCCGTGTTGGTGAAGATCACCAGCCGCCGCAGCGGATAGAGCCGGATATCTTCGAGTTTGGCCGGCCGCATCGTCTGCCGGCCGGTAGCCGGGTCGGGCAGCCCGTCGGGGATGTCCTGGCCGAAATAGGGCACCTGATAGTGCCACGTGGAACCTGGCTGGCCCATCGAGACGACCGTCTGCGAGTCGTTGATGGCCTCATCGTTGACGTACATATAGTGCACGTCCACGGTCGGAAAGCGCGTCTCCAGATCCTTTTTGGTCTTTTTGACGCCAAACATGCGGTAGGCGAGCGAGCCGAACCCGCGCGTCATCCGCTCCATCCAGCGCTTTGCCTGCGAGTCGCCAAACGTCGGCGTGTCGCGGTCGGGGATGATGCGCGCAGCCTTGGCCGGGTACATTGCCCGCGCCATGTTGATCGGCATCTCGACCGTAGTGATTACGGCGTAGGAGCGTTGAATGTCGTAGTCGCGCGGCGGCTGGATCAGTCGCACGTCAGCCGGCCCAAACGAGTCGAGCACAATCTCGCCGTCGCCGAATGAGCCTCGCGGCTTAGACCAGCGCGGCGACGAGTACCCGGTCCCCAGAGGCACCTTATACTGGACGGTCTTGCGAATGGCAAGGTCGGCAAACGACGACGACCACCAGCTTTTTAGCAACTGGTTAACCTGCTCTGAGACCGGCTCAAACTGCGGATTCGAGGTCTCGTAGTACCACGATGGATTGATTTGCGACTGGACGGCGACAGCTTCGCGGATCTGGCGTTTCAGGCGGTTGTGGAAGGCTTTCGATAACTCGGCGGGAATGTCCTCGATCTCTTTGCCGGCGAGCAGGTCCATCGCCGCGCGCATCTGCGACATCGCCTTTTGGGAGCGCAGCCACGAGTCGCCTTCCTGGTAGGCTTCGCGCAGCCACCCCAGCCGATCTTCCTCTTTCGAGTATCGGTCCGGGATCATGTAGCTGGGTGTCTGGTCAGGCACGGCCGAAAATCTCGTCAACCACCGACTTATTTATCTCGCGCACGGTGAATCGATTGATATCGTTCAATGTGGGCTCTACCCGATAGAAAGAGTCTTCGAAGTGCCGCATGGCCTCGGCGTTCATCCAGCCCAGATCCGGCTCACCGGCACCGATCGCGGCTTCGGCGTATGCCGCCTCGATCGTCCCATCCCAACTCGGATTTATTCCGTCGTTGAGAACCTCGGCCAGGCTAAGGTCAGTAGGCCCAATGGCGCGCGTCTTCATGACCATTTGCGGAATCCGCAAACCGGCCGCGCTAGCCGCTGGCGCTCCGACCAGCGCCGCCAAAAACTCCCGCCTACGTAGCGACATACGCCATCCCCCATCGATCGAGAGCCCTGCTGACGATCTCAAACGGAAACGGTACCGCGATCTTGGCTATTTCTCCGTGAAACCGCAAGAATTGAGGATTCTCTGCGAATAGCGCCTTGGCGAGACGGATCTGCGCGCTGAGCTTCGCTGCCTCGCAGGACCCGGCGGTAACCTCGTCATACTGCCGCGTTTTCATGGCAAACAGCCGACCATCAGAACGCGACAGCATCACCAATACGAAGGTCTCAGGCGGCCTGTATTTATTGCCTTCCGTGACGATCAGGTCAGAGAGCCATTCACCGGCATAGAGCGGTTTGCCAAGTCCGAAGTGATCGAGGCTTGGTGCTGATTTTTTCGCAACCGCCTTCCTCGCTTCTGGGAGGTTAGTGGCCGGAGCCAGCCCCAGCGCCGCCAAAAACTTCCTTCTGCTGAACTGCATGGTCGTTTCTCCCGTTCTTGGCCATCGCCGCATCGTGGTTGGAGTCGTTGTATTCGAGCGCCACCATATGGTTGCCGGGCTCAAAGCGCGGCCGGGCGCGGTTGTTGGTGCGCTCGATCGCCAGGCGCGCAAAGTCGCGGCCCCTGGGCGACATCGACTGCATCTGGCGGCGAAGCTCGGAGCGCAGCGCGGTCCGCTGCTCGTTCATCGCTATTTCTTGCCGCATCTGGGACATCTCGTGCTGGATGCGCGACTCGGTATCCATGCGCTTGAGCAGCCCGCGAACCTCCGAGGGCTGCGTCGTCTCGCAGCGCTCGTAGCCGCGCGGGGTTGCCTCGTCGTTGCGCCCCGGCAGGCAGACCTCGCCCTTGGAGTTCTTGAAATAGACCACGGTGTCGATACGGGCGGCATTGCCGATCAGCATCGAGCCGTGCCCGCCCTTGTGGTCAGCCGGGTTGCCGCGGCAGAGCGGGAAATCCCCGATCTCGACCGGGCCGCCGCAATTTTCGCAGGTGGTCATTCCGCCTTTTCGACTTGGTGCGTGTTAATCGCCGCGATCTCAGTGTCGGTGTTGTCCGGGGGCATCTTCTCTTCAAGGACTACGGCGCAATTACAATAATCTTCGCTGGTGTAGACTTCCTTGACGGTCCCGCGCAGGATCACCTTATCGCCAGCTTGCAGCAGTTTACCGTTCTTGTCGTGGGGCATGCCAATTTGCTCCTTTTGTTTACCAAAACTGCGCTTCCGTTTAACGGGCGGGCCTGGACTCTCTCCAGGGCGTGCCCCCAAGTCCCGTCGATCCGGTTCGAACCCGTCGTAAACGACCACCGCCCTGCACAGACTCTATCACGATGCGGGCGGCTTTGTCTTTATGTAGCTGACGCGGCTAGCCTGCTGGGGCGCGCGCGGTGGCGCGCCGCCCATAAAGCGGTCCATATAGGCCCGCATCTCATCGCCCAGCGGCAGCGACGAGGCGAAGGCGTCTCCTGGGAAGCGGGCGTAGCGTTGCTCGATAGGCACCTCGGCCTCGATCTTGCGCAGCCCAAAGGCGGAGTTGGCCGGCTCTGGATCATCAACGTGAAGCGAAAGATGGACATAAGCCGCTGCCATGAATCGGTCGTCGTGCGCCTGGGCGCTTGCTTCGTAGCGATCTTTTCCAGGGTCGTACCCTAACGTCCCCATCTCCTCGAGGAACCACGGTGAATCGACCTCGATCAGGTAGTCTCGCAACGATTTGACGATTTTCTCGGTCGCCTTCTCGCGAAACCAATGCACCCCGAGCACTCCCAGGCGCGGGTTATTGGTAATCTGGCGGCCGTACCGATCGTAGGTTACCCAAATGTGCTGATTGGTCATCCCCAACCGAATCAACGCCTTCATCAGTGTGTCGCCGCTGGTGTCAACGGCGACAACGAATTTGGGCTGCCGCAGGTAGTCCTCCACCGTCGTCGTGTAGAGCACACCTAGCGCATAGGCGAATGGCAACATATCGGAAGCGCCGATGCGGTCATTTGCGTATTCGGCAACCAGTCCTGGGCAACGAGCTATGGTCGATTTACGCATGACTTCGATTACCGAGCGGTCTTCGCCGACGCCGTGCCCTGGGTCGCAGCCAATGCCGTAGAGATTCCCTGGTTTCGCCTCTTCCCAGATAAAGATTTTGCCCATCGGGTCGGCTTTGGCCTGCTCGTAGTTAATTGGCACCATATCGAACTTCTGGCCGTTGGGACAAGTCAGCGTCCTTGGCTCGTTGCCTGGCCGCACGCTTCCCTTTTCAACCTCGTAATCCTGGGGCTGGTTACGCGGTGGAATTACGTCCGGGGAGGCGCGCAGGCCCCAAATCTGAAGCGGCTCCCTCTGATGCTCCAGGAATAGCGCGATTTGCTCAGTGTCGAAAACCGAGGTCAGCGCCAGTTGAAAAGCCTCAATGTCGTCAGAGCACAACTCTTGATAGAAAACGTTTAGAGTTTTATTTCGGCGGTGTGTCTCTCGCGTGCATTCCCAGAACCACATCTGCTCGACCGGCATTTTCCAGCCCAGGCCAAGTCGCTTCCACAGATACGGCGTATTCTTTACATGCACCGCGGCGCGCTCGGCGTGCCGGATGGTCAGCTCGTGCGGCTTCCAATCGCTCGGGATAGGCTGTGCTCTCAGCCATGCCGGCGTCGGATACTTGTCATCTCCGACAAACCATGGCAGAAAGACCGGCCGCAGCCTGGAGCGCCTTGCCGCATACTCTTTTTTGGTAGTTTTCCAGGTATCGTGGTACCAGTTTCCTTGGCCGTTGGCGGTCGATTCATACATCGCGTAGAGCTTGGCCGACGGGTGCATGGCGCGCATTAGCGATGCGTCGATCTTGTCCTCCGGGTCTTCGCACATTGAGACCTCACTGACGTGGGCCACGTGCGGCGTCTGGCCGCGCGCCAAGCCCGACTTCTGGTTGAGCCACTCAATCGCGATTGTTACATCCTGGTTGCCAAACTGGATTTCCTCCCCGCTACGAATCGAGGTTAGATCAGGCATAAGGAAAAACGGCATCGCCTTCCAGTTTCGGATCATCATTTCCGACATCGTTTTCGACTTGTCGGGGTCGGCGGAGGCTACCAGGCAATACAGGTACTTGCCGAACTGCGCCCGGTGCGAGACCACCATCTCAGAATCGGTCGAAACCCCAAGCTGGCGCGCCTTGAGGTTAAAGAACTCCATTGCGATGCCAGCGCGCTCGTGCTCGGCACGAAACTCGTTGAGCATCCACTGCGCCTTGTATGGCCGGTAGGGGACTAGACCGGATTCCTTGTCGATGACGTGGCAGTAGCGGGTGTAATATGGGAAGTCATGCCGGCACAGCGTTCGCTCGTTGAGGATGAACTCGTGCTCGGATTTATTGGGCGGATTCTTCCAGCGTCTTGCACGCGGGTCGTACTTGCGGATGATGGCGGCGGCCCGGTCGATCGAGTCCCCGGGTTCGTAGCGTGTCAGCTTGAACCCCAGACCCTGCTCGGCCTTAAACAGCCGCCGCTCGTTGATCTCGGCGTCGTACACCTGGAAGCTATTCTACAGTGAGCGTGGACATAAACTGAAATAGTTCGGCCGGGCCTGGACTGATGTACCCATTGCGCCACTGCTGCAAAACGAGAAGCCTCTGCCCTGTCGTCACGCCAAGTGAACGAGGCTTCCATACGATGATTCGCGGATTCCGCAACTCTGCGCTAGTCAGCGGCGCTCCGACCAGCGCCGCCAAAAACTCCCGCCTTTTCAGGGACATGCTTTCCACCTTAGCCCTTCGGGGCCAGGGCCGCATTGCGCTGCTGCAACTCACCCGGCGCGTGCGGGTGCAGTAGCGGCACGTAGATGCCGCCGTCGATCAGCGCCTTCTGGTAGTCGATAACGCACTGGTTCGCCCAGACAGCGCTATTTGAAAGGGCCTCGGGCGTCACGTCTTCCTTACGCCACTTCAGCCGGCCGCTTCGCTTCGACGCGGGCGGCGGCAGCGGCGCGTCCTCGAAAAACAGGTTGACGATCTCGGGCCGCCCGGCCTGGTCAGCGCCGCGATTCACAAAGCCGTTGCAGCCGGCCAAACCCAGCCCGTAGGCGTCCCACATCTGCTGGTGCGCGGCGATGCCCGCCGCCAGATCAGCGGGGATCGGGTCAATGATCCCCAGGAAATACTCGTAGTCCTGGCCGTAGCGGCTCAAAAACGGCTTGTAGTCGGCGTTTGAGCCGCCCGCGTCGTTCCACTGCTTGCGGGTCAGCATCACGCCCTGCACGCGCTCAAACTGCTCTTGCTTGGCGTCGTGCTCCACCGGATCGAGCGGGAAGGCCGTCCACGGCGCGGGCATGAACGGCGACACCTGCCAATAGGGCGCATATTGCGAGCGCCACCGCTCGGGAGCCAGGACAAATCCTGGCACCGGGCCATCCGCGACGGTGTAGGGATTTCCGGTGACAGGATTTTGGATCTGATAAACGTTTCCCATGGAATACCTTTCTGTTTTTGCGGATTCCGCAAATTTATTGATTCATATCCTGCTCCGCTAAGTCGCAGAAAATGGAGCAGTTGGGTAGCGGCTCATCGTGGCGGCCAGCCCCAACCGGAAGATCCTTCAGCGCGAAGCGCTCGCCGGTCTTCCGGTTGCGAAACATGTAAGAACCAGGTCCGATTGCCTCTTGGATCTGAACCACCTCAGCAAATCTCTCCGGGAAAACCTCTCGAATCTTGTTCCAGTAGCCCTCGCCGCCCTTGCAGCAGCCAATACAGTTCGCGTTGTTGAAGCCAAGTCGGTACATTTCTGGCAGTCTAATCCCAGCCCGCTCAACCATCGCCAGACAATCGTTATGGGTGAGGTTTGCTTCAATCAGGGGGAATAGGGCTTGTGGCCCCCTGCGCCGCTCGGAGCGCCTAACGTCTTTTGGGTCTGCTGTGTAACCGAAGGCATAAATGTCATCCGGCAAGCAGGCAGCTTCTAGCACGTCTCTTTTGAGATGCGCGGAGCACGGAGCCCCATATATCCCGTTAACGATGTACCGCTTTTGACGCCAAATCTCATGAACTGAGGCGCTCCACTTCTCGTCGCGCAAAATCGTGATCGGGTGGTTGAACCACTTTTCACAGTCGGTTAGGAAGCGACGATTGTCGGGATGCTCTTCCAGGATGAATGCATTCAGAATTACTACCCTTGACCGGTCGTATTTCGACAGAATCAGTTTTGTGGCTACCGCTGATGCGGCCCCGCATGAGAAGAAACACACGATCCTGGGTGACGTAGCCATCTATATAATCTACTCCCCAAACTGGTCTTCGGCCATATTCTGCTCTTCGATTGACAGTACGTTGGTGATCGGCGCTGGCCCGTGCGCGGGCGGCTGGCCGGGCCCCGGCAGTTGGTTGTTGACCATCAGGCCGAACTGATTGACCGGCGCGGGCACAAATCCAGAGCCTTGCAGGAACAGCTTGCGGTCCTTGTGCCCATCGGCCTTGAGCGCCTGCTGGACGGTCTTGCGAATCACCTCGGGCTGCGAGATCGCCACAATCATCTTCGACACGTCGCCGCCCAGGTCAAACATCAGCCCGGCAGCCTTTTCGACCAGCCAGCGGCATTCGACGTTCGCTCGCTGGCAGAGGTCCTCGATGAGCAACTTGCTGCGCCTGGATGGCGGCGTCGAGTCCCACAGGGTTACCACCTTGCGGATTTCATCGTCGCCGCAATTGCGCAGCAGGTCGATGAAGCGCCCGCGCGCGGCGGGGCCGGTCTGCTTGGTGCCAAAGATTTCCTTGGCAAGATAGTCAAACGAGATCGGGAATTCGTAGGTGCGCATCCGGCCCGGCTTGTCGGGCTTCGCCGGCAGGGTCTCGCCGGGAGCTACCGTGGGGGTGACGTCGATGATCTGGCGCTGGCCCTTTTTCATCCTCAGTCCGCCTGTGCCACCTTGTCGAGCAGGCTCATTGATTGTCTCCGTACCCCAGATAGCTCAGCACTTCCCGCTGCACCTCCGCGGGCTGGTTGCGCAACTCGGCCATGGCCTTGGCGATGTGCTGCTCGATCAGCAACTCGTTGCCGCAGTAGTCGACCGAGCCGGTGGGCTCGCCCTTCGCGGTCGGCGCCCCCTTCGGCGCCCTAATTCCAGCAGCCTCCCGCACTGCTCTGGCAAGGTCGGCTACCGCGGCGGTGAGCGAGGCAAGGTCGGCATTGATGGTAAACAGCGGCATCTTAGTCAAACGGCGTCTCGCCAGCCTTGAGGTCGGCGAAGTTTCCAGGCGAGACTTCCTGCATCTCCTCGACCGGCAGCCCTACTTCCTGCCGCACGGCGTTGGGCATCACGACCTCGCGGCTGATCTCGGGCACGTCGCCTTTGACCAGGGCCGGTGAGCCATCGTCGTTTTTGGTCAGTGCCTCAGCCACCGCGGGCGGCGCTGGGCCCGTGGCCGCAGCGCCCGCCAGTTCGATGTCATGGACGCGGCCTGCGTCGTAGGGGTACGACTCCATATGGATCTTCACAGTGTAGCGCGCTTCGTGGTGGCCGATGTAGGCCTGAAACGCCGGATGGGCTTCGAGCGCCTTGCCGATGTCGTGAAGGATCGTCTTGGCAAGCTGGTTGCCCTGGAAAGCAGTGTATGTCGCCATTATTCCTCGCCTTTCTTGTCCTTGCGCGGGCGTCCGCGCGGTTTCTTTTCTTTGGGCTCGAAGTCGAATTCCTTCTGCTTGCCCTGAATGACCACCTGCCAGCAAGGCTCCTTGCGCGCCTCGACCAGATAGGTTGTCATCTCGGGGGTGTCGATCGGAACCGTCACACGAAACTTCAGGATGTTGCCGCGATCCTCGCGCACTACCTCGATCGCGTCAACCGGGCAGGACAGGCCCAAATCCCACTCGCTTGCGCCCTCGGCGCGCTTAAACGACAGGTCGGCATCCTTGTAGGTAATGCCGGTTTTGTGCTCGGTGAACCCGCGCAGGCCACCGTTTTCGTTCTGCTCGTAGAGCCACTCGATACCGAGCACTTTCGCCGCCGCCTTGGTGAACGGGCAACCGAACACCACGTTGAGTTTCACCTGCTCAGTGCCGATTAAAATTCCGCCGCCGCGGGCGGAAACCATCGAGAGTTTCAGAGTATCCATGATCTATCCTTCTCCTGTGTGGTTTGCGGATGTTGCAAATTTAACGCTTGATGCAGAAATCCCTTGCCTTGATCTTCGCCATGCGGCCGTCGGGGTGATGAAAAACGATCCCTTCGATGCCAGCCGATCCGAGGTATCTTTTCAAACCTTCAAAGCTTCGCAGGTCCAAGCCAGGCTCTTCTGAAATCAGCTCGAAGCCGTGGGGGACTAAATTGTGAGACTCGCAACCTTCCGGGTTGCCTTGGATTTTCGGCCCACAAAGCTCATAGGTGCCATCTTCTGGAATTTCCTCGAAGTTATCCCATGCCTCGAAATGATAGCGATCGGCTGGATTGTGGCGGTCACAGGGAACCCACCCCGGCCAATGGCCGGTCTTCTCGTCAGGATCTTGCGCTGGCACAAAACCGACAGGTGGCTGCTTGCCGTTTTTTGCGTCGTACCGCTTGAACAGCCTACCGCCACTCACCATACAAGCGGTACCGTCGAACTTTCTGGTCGCTGCGCCCTCGCCTGCCAGAACCCACTCGCAGCCGGGCACGACTTCGTCAAAGACAAGACGTGTTCCCACATAATCGCGCTTGAAAACAGACGGAATTTTCTTCATAAATTCAGCCTCGCAATCACGGCGCGGTGCCGCGGGTCCTGGAGCCGCTGGCGGCGCGCCTGCTCGACTTCCCAAATCTCGTAGAAGCGCCGCCGCACGCCGCGGGTGGGAGCCCATTTCAGGTTCTCCAGCCGCGACAGCGTCTCGCGAGCGATGCCGATCTGGCGCGCAAACTCGTTCTGGGTCAGCCCGAGCTGACGCCGCAGCGCGCGAATAGCCACCCCGTCGCACTCGATCAGCGGACGGGAGCTCTCGACATCCGCTCGGTCCACAGGCGGCGCTGCTCTTGTTGGTCCTCTACGCATGATTCCACAACGTGCGGCGGGGTTAGTCCAGTCCCAGCCAACCGCTCCTGGGGTATGCCGGCAGTCGGGTCCGGCGCCACAAACTCGTTGCCATAGTCGCCCACGCCCACAAACTGCCCTCGGGTTGCGATCCGTATTTCGTTGCGATCGACCGGACGGCCATCGGGGCCGAGCAGGCCTTGAACAACTTCCTCAGGGGCTGGTACGATCACCCGCTCGCCCGTCTCGGGATCGATATACAACTCGCGCAGGTCGCGCGCCGGCGTCTCTTGTTTGGCTGGCTTTGTCTCACCGGCCGCGCTCATCGTCCCGGCGGCGACCGCCTCCCAGCCCGTGGAGTTCTCCGGTGTCTGGTCGGCGAGCGCCGCCTCGACCCAGGCATCGAGATCCTCGATCGAGAAGCGGACCAGCGGCCCCTTGCGGTAGTGCTTGGGGCCCTCTCCATTTGCGGTCAACTCCGCAAGCTCGGATGGTTCGATATCAAGATATCGAGCCGCTTCGTCGGGTTTGAGCCAGGTTGGCATTTTCAAACTTCAGCGACCACGTCATCTGCTGGCCAGCAGATACCACGAGACTTCTTCCCGCGTTTCAGCCATTCTTCTTCGTTGACAATTTCGGGCCGCACATCGTAGACCTTGCCATGTTTTTTTAATTGGTGAACCCGCACGACTCGGCGCTCGATAATTTTTCCACCATGGGCGTGGAGCTTGACGATTGCCCCAGATTCCAAAGCAACGATTTTATCAAAATCCATTTTAAATTTGCGGATTCCGCAAGTCAAAACCATGGCCAGCCGATACTGCGGCACAGAACAGAGGCCGCGACCAGCAGGCAGGTAAACCCCATCGGGGCGACAAATTCAGGCCCTAGCTGCTTCTCTACTATTCCCAGCAAGGAACCCGTGATTAACGCGACCGTGAGCAGCGCGGCCTTCGCCAGCGTTTCTCTATCCATGCCGCACCTCGCCCGCCGTCACCCGCACAAACACCCCTTCCCCGTCGGGAATCAGCTCGACCTCGACCGGCTCGCGCTGGGTGAAGTAGCTCCAGGGCACTGTAACGGTCGATCCTGGCGACTGTGCGACCAGCCCGTAGACCACCTGCCGCAGCATTTCGAGTTCCCTGTCGGCTTGTCGCCGGAAGTCCTGCCAAGCCGCCTCCATTGCCGCCTGCTGCTGCCAGATCGAGGGCACCGCGGTTCCGTAGGTGCCGTGGCGGTCGGTCTGGATCGAGCGCACGACCAGCAGCTCAAGCATCCCAAACTCTTCTGTCTCGATGCGCATCGTGTCGCCCGGCCGAATCGCCTCATCGCCCGTGCGCCAGAACGCAAACGCCCCCTGAAGCCCTGTCGCCTTCTGAATCGCCAGGCGCAGCGAATTGCGGTGGATGTAGCCGAACTCGTGCGCCTGGCCGTAGCTTTGGAGCCAGCGCGCATTGGCGGTCGAGATGGCAAATAGCAGGCGGCGGATCATTGCGCTAATCTCCGTAGAGCTTCCTCAAATCCACCGCCGCAGCCTCCGGCTCGACGGCCGATGGGCCCGGTTCCGGCCTGGCCGGCAGCACGGCGCGCACCTTGGCGGCGAGCGCCCGCTCCTCGGCGCTCGGCGGGCTGATGCCGCGCGTAGCAAGATCGGCTTCTAGTTCGGCGCGCGCGCCGGTGGTCTCAGGCGGCGGCCACAGGCCAGCCTCGATCGCCACCTCGGGGCTGACCACCGGGCCAAGCTCAGGCTTTCCCATGGCCGCATAGAGCATGGCCATGGCGACTTTGGCGCGGGCGGTCGAGAGTGGATCGGGGGCCAGCGGCAGTGGACTAGTTTGCCGCAACTCGACAGGAATTAGGCCGGCGTGGAAGTAGACCTCCCACCTGGGCGCTGCGGTTGCCCGGCAGATGGCGTCGATCTGGTCGAAATCGAGCCGGTGGTCGATCCCTTTTTCGGCGTCGAGCTCAAGCCGCGACAGCTTCGACTGGGTGATCGGCCAGCCGTGGTTGCGCAGGCGCTTGGAGAGCTCGGCCTGGCTGAAGTTTTCCCGCGAGCGCCACGCTTTGACGTAGAGGCCGATCATGATTCGTATTCCAAGTCGCGCTGCGCCGCTGGAAGCAGATTCCTGAGCTCAAAAACCTCGATGGGGCGTGCCCGGATGTTGGCGACCATGCCGCGAGCGATTTGCTCGTCTACTGGCGTGATCGCGTAGATCGACTGAGGGCCGATGATTTTCGTGAATGCCGGCAACTCGTCGGTTTTGGGGACGTCGACGCGGATGAAGCCTTGTCCGGCGATGACCTGCTCGCTCATCTCGCCGACATAGCGCTGGTGGCCCATCACCTCGACGATGGCCCACATCCGCAGGCCGTTGGGGTCTTGACTTGAGACTTCCATTTTTGCGACTTCCGCAGTCATCCTACCGCCCAAAATGTCACATGTCAAGCCGAATTTGATAATTTTGTGCTATGATGGGTCCCATGAGCGAGAATCTGGTTTCCACGCGAGCCCAGTTGGCCCTTTGTACTTCTAGACTTATGGCCCGTACGCCACGCTTGAATTTATTGTTTCTGGATCTGGACGGCACGGTGCGTTATTCGACCGATCCGTCGGGGTTTTGCAACCGCCCCGAGGATGTTGCGGTCTACCCGGAGGCGTTGGCGATGATGGACCGGTTCAAGGCGGCTTACTGGCGCATTGTGGGGGTATCGAACCAGGAAGGGGTGGCCCGGGGCGATTTGACCTGGGAGATGGCGGTCGGTGTCGCCCGGCGCACTGGACGGATGGCGAAGCCGGCGCTTGATTTGAACGGCCGGCGGGCCGATTTTATGTTTGACGACATCCTGATCTGCCCCGGCGACGAGGAATCGAATGCCTTCCGCAAGCCCAATCCTGGTATGCTTTTCGCCGGAATGCAGAACGTGATCACCCGCTTGAAGGCCGGGGTGGTGCATCTGGAAGACTGCCTGATGGTAGGCGACAGCGACGAAGACCGCGAATGCGCGCGCCGGGCCGGGATTGCCTTCATGGAGGCGGCGGACTGGCGGGCGGGCCGAGGAGTGGGGCCGTGGCTCAAAAAGGCCGAACAGAACCTGCGCTTGATGCGCGAACTCAAAAAGGAGCTTGGACTGACATGAAAAGATCCGAACGTTTTGTGATCGTCTGCGCCTTGGCGCTTTTGGGTTTTGCGGAATTCGCAAATTCGACCGGCTCAAAGGGGCCAACCTGCCCGGCCACCTGCCCGGCAGGGCCGGCGGGCGCGACCGGGCCACGGGGGCCGGCGGGGCAGTCGATCGTCGGGCCCCAGGGCGCTCCAGGACCAGCCGGGCCTGTTGGCCCTGTCGGGCCAATGGGCGAGGTGCGCTCGCGCGAGGACCACTACGAGGCGAGGCTGACCTTTAAATCTGGTGAGCTTTGCGCCCTGGGGATCAAGCACGGAATTATCGGGTCAGGCGAATGTAGCACTTCCGACACGGTTGTGGCATCCTGGTCGATCGGTCCACGTTTCCGCACCTTCAAGGGCATCTTTGTCACCGTGAAGACCGGCAACCCGGGCGACGCGCCGCGCGATGTCATCTTTACCGTCGAGCAGGCGGTGACCGGGCCGGGCGAGGTCGAGACCTTCTCGCCGCCGTCTCAGGTGCGGCATCAACTGCTGGCCAAAACTGCCGATAACTCCAAGCGGGTCATCGAGCTGAAGCGGCCACAGATCGGTGGGATCTACTTCTACCAGGATTCGGTGGTTTTGAATCTGGCCGCGGTTGAGGGCTCTCTGCCGTTCACGATCGAGCACGTCAGCTTCGAGTTCTGGGACTGAGGCCACAGCGGGGGCTGGCCCCCCAAGACCAGCCCCCGCCCAAACCACCCTTACAGGAGAGGGGCGTTCACAGCCCCTCTCCTTATATACCAGCCCGGCTACTCCGAGCGCAAGCGCCGGATCCCCAGAATGCGGTCTTTTGGAAAGCTCTGGACGCTGACGGCATTGCCTTGGTTGCCGCCCAGCACGTTGACACGTCCGCCATCCCAGCCGCCAAAAAAGCCGACATGGCCCGGGGCATCCACGATATCAGGCCCCGGCTGGTCGCCGCTGCCACGCATGAGCACGACGACATCAAAGCCGATCCGGCTGATTTGCGGCCCGGAAGGAAAGCCTTCGACTGCCTCGACCGCCTGCCCCACTCCCAGCCACGACCGCGCCATGGCAGATTTCGACCGCGGCAGCCGCAGCTCCCAGGCGATGCCGTTCACAAACGCCGAGCAGTTGCCCACCGGCAGAACGGTCCCATTGGGATCCCTAATCAAGATAACCCCCGTTGGAACCTCAACGCAAAACAGGTCCTCGCCGCCGCTTTCGATGCTAAAGTCTCCGCGCCTGATGGTCCGCGTCCTCTTCGCTGTACTAAAGCTGATCGTATAGCAGGGTCGGCCGCTAATCGGGCTTTGGCTGCCTTGTCTCTGGCTCGAATGAAACCCTGCGAGGGTCACTGCCGCCTGGAGCCAATCCCGCAAATCAGGACTTGAAGTATAGATCATTCGGCGATCTCCACGCGCCGAGCCGTCAAACGTAGCGTAAGACAGGACAAAGTGCTGAAGTTGGCGCCGGCTCCAGGTGGTCAGGATAGACCATTTCGGTTTTTTGTAATCAACGAAAGCGCTACTCAGCCATGCCGGAATCTGGTACTCGAAAGTTGTCAGCGGAACTGTACTCTGGCCATAGGCTATTTTCGCCCTATACCAATTGCTCGGAACCAGCGAGTGAAGGGCGTCGATCTTTCGTTGCTTGCTTACCTGGATTGCGATTCTTCCCGTTCCACCAGTCCTCAGAAATCCGTCCGAGAGGAAGGCGGCCATCAGGCCAATTTCTCTATCGCTAAATTCCAGGTCGTCAACCTCGTTTCGTGAAGCGACACGCGGGACGTGGAGAACGCTCGACAATTCGCGGATCGGTCGTTTTTCCACCTGGCCTGTCATGGCGCCAGCCTTATTCCAGATACCCCAAAAGCGGTGTTCTGGATCGGTCCTCATCGAAAGGCTACGGCTGCTAAAAAACACAATGGGCCCGCAGTATTTTTTACGAATGACGCGCAGCGGCCTGGTAAAGCTGATTCCAAATAGTGGGTCGACCTGCGCCACGTGGCAAAAATCAGAGAGTTGGTCAAAGCGGGTAAAACCAGATGACGTTAAAATTTCAACGTCGCCAGACATACACCATGGCGTCTCGTCGGGGGATTCGATATCAAATCCCGAGCACAGCGACAGCCACCACTGGATCAGCGGATGGTCGCGGCCGGCCGAGGACAGCTCGGCAATCCCGATATAGCGCTGAGCCAACTCGTAGGCCGTTATATTCATTGTGCCGCCTTCCCCCGCCTCCACCACCACGACCGCGCCTCTAACTCGGTGCGAAACGGCAGCTTCAGCCGCAGCCCGCCCACCTCGCAGTAGAGCCACACCAGCCCGCCTTCGCGATCAATCCTCATCGCGGATACTCCCTGACCCGCAGGTCCTCGGTCCACTCGATCGATGTGCCCTGGCTCATCCACTCAACTCCAGCTCACCGAAAAACTCGGCGCCCCACGCTCAATCCAGCTGTAGCGCACCATCACAAATTCCCCGTCCTGGCGGATCTCAACCGTCTCACCAGGCTGCATCGTGATGATCAACAAATGAAATCCGCACCGGCTTGCCTAGCTTTCTCATCGCTTCC
>Ga0187892_10001022_pt1 | contig 68126 bp, 47 predicted proteins | sample MA1701073metaG_FD_139345 | JGI IMG/M metagenome (GOLD analysis project Ga0187892, IMG submission 139345) | Bio-ooze microbial communities from a basaltic lava cave in the Kipuka Kanohina Cave System on the Island of Hawaii, USA - MA170107-3 metaG ... | reverse complement strand
TCCCTATGTCCAGAATTGGAATTTCGGAATCCAGTACGAATTGCCTTGGCAAACACGGATAGAGGCCAACTACGTGGGCAATAAGGGTACACGCTTGAATGACTCATCGTACCTTAACTTCCTAAACCAGGTTGATCCGAAGTACCTATCCTTGGGTGACGCCTTGGTTGAAAACATCAGCCTCCATCCCGAGATCGCAAAACCATTCCCAACTTTTACGGGGACTGTCGCTCAGGCCTTGCGGCCATTTCCCCAGTATCAGGCTGTCACGACCCATCGGACTAACAACGGTTACTCAGCCTATCACTCGATGCAGTTGACACTCACCAAGCGCAGCAGCCAGGGACTGAGTTTCCTGACGTCGTACACTTGGTCCAAGTCCCTGGCCACAACCGACACGGCAGGTCCTGCAGCCCCGGCCACCGCACAGAACATCTACGACAGAGCGTCTAATTACGGAGTAACGGCCTTCCACAGTCCACACGACCTGAAGGTCACCTGGATCTACGACCTGCCGTTCGGCAAGCAGGCTCGTTGGATGCGCTCGGGCATCGGGAACTACATCCTGGGAGGCTGGTCGGCCAGCATGATCCATCGTTATCAGACCGGGGCGCCGATCTCGGTCAATACCAGCAATTACGACTCTCTGTCTCTCTTCAACCAAAATCTCCGGCCTGACGTGATACTGCCTCCTGAGCAACAAACGGTAGGCGGTTCGTTCGGTAATATCGATGTCGCAAGAGGCACGCAGTACCTCAATCCCGCTGCATTCCAGACGCCTCCTCTCACAAGCAAGCGCGTCCCAATTCACCTGGGAACGGCACCGCGCTTCCTGCCCAACGTCCGAGGGTTCTCGCGCTACGGTGAGGACTTCTCGTTCATCAAGAAGACCGACCTGCGGTTCCGCGAAGGGGCATTCTTCGAGATCCGGATCGATGCGGTCAATATCTTCAATCGAATCGGGATTGGGGGCCCCATCACTGATGTAGGCAATGCAAACTTTGGAAAAGTCTTCAACAAAGCCGGAGGCCCGCGCACAATGCAGCTCGGAGGGCGCCTGACCTTCTAGCGTTTGCGCAGGTTGCTTCGCCCCTTTTTGACGCACCGTCGGATCAGACTTCAGCCCTGGAAGAGGCTCTCTTCCAGGGCTTTTTTGCTTTACAGGGTCGGACTTTTTTCGTCGTGGGTCCCTTGGACATGGCCTTGTCCCGCAAACCCGCACCCGCCCTCACTGGCAAGGCCATTGCCCTGTCGTTTCGCGGCTCCATCCATGGAGTCATGCAGAGTGCGTCGCGCCTTTCGACGCATTCCTTGCGACTAATCGTGAGTTGGTGTGTTCAGACCGTTAACGCACGCTACTCCTTGACGGTGAGAATCTGATCGCTCTTCACTCCTCGCAACTCGGTCGCCTTCCCTGACGGCCACTGAACCGTCAGTTCATCGATGATTGTCGCCTTGCCTAACCCAAAGTGAGCCCGCGGATCGTTGCTCGAAGCGAAGCTGCCGCCGGCCTTAGTCTCTCGTGTCTGCGTCAGCTCGCCACACTTCACGCTAACCCGTGCTCCCACGCCTCGACGGTTGCTCTTGGCAGCAACAAGGTCCACTTCAATCCAGTGGTGGCCTGTCACTCCCTGGTTCATTAGCAACGAAGGCGTGTCATCCAGCTCTGCCACCGCGATGTCCACGTTCCCGTCGTTGTTGAAGTCGGCAAAGACAGCGCCACGACTGGACTTCATGATCTGCAGCCCCGGGCCAGCCTGCCTGCTGATATTCAGCAGCGGAAACCTTCCAGCATTCAGGTAGAGTTTGTTCAGTTGCTTGTAAGAGATCTTCAGGCCGTAGCGATCCATTTCTGGATAGATATGTCCGTTGGCAACATAAATGTCTTTCAGCCCGTCGTTGTTGAAGTCACAGAAGCCTGTTCCCCAGGCGAGGTCCCGCAGCGGCTCTCCGCCGATGCCTGAAACGACGGTGACATCCTCGAAAAGGCTGCGGCCTCGGTTTAGACGAAGCGTATTGGAATCGTCAGAGAAATTCGTGACGAAGAGATCCAGCCGCCCGTCGTTGTTCAGGTCCTCAAATTCCACGCCCATGCCGGCCTGCTCCCGGCCGTCCTCGCTGACCGCCGCCCCAGCCTGCAGCGCTACGTCGGTAAAGGTTCCGTCGTTGTTGTTTCGGTAGAGCAGGCTCGGAGTCGTGTCATTGGCTACGTAAAGGTCTGGGTCGCCGTCATTGTCAAAGTCGCCCCAGGCGCACGCGAGCCCATAGAGACCGAGAGGGTCATCCAAGCCCGCCGCTTTGGAGACGTCCTCGAATGTACCGTCGCCGTTGTTGCGGTAGAAGCTATCTCCTGCCCCCTTCAATCCCCGGGGACCGCATGCCACCGGGATGCCCCGGTAACTGCAGAACTTTCCGGAGACGGGAAGCCGGTTCAAGTCGACATCGAGATAGTTCGCTACAAAGAGATCCATATCTCCATCTTTGTCATAGTCCGCCGCCGCGGCGGCCGCCGACCAGCGCGGGTCTCCCACGCCTGCCTGTTTTGTTACGTCCGAGAATGTCCCATCACCGTTGTTCCGAAGCAGGATATTCGGCCCGAGGTTGCAGAGATACAGGTCCGTGAGACCGTCGTTGTTGAAGTCGAAGGCAAGCGCGCCCTTGCCCCAATAGGCATTCGACACCCGCGCTGCCTGGGTGACATCGGTAAAAGTCCCGTCGCGGTTATTGCGATAAAGCGCTCCGGGAAATCGCGAGCTAGGGCCCGCCCGCGCCGTCTCGATAGTCCCGCCGTTCACGATATAGAGGTCCATCCACCCGTCGTTGTTGTAGTCCAGGACGGCTAAGCCACCGCCGACAGACTCCACGAGGAAGCGCTTCTCCTGCGGATCACCGCTTCGCATGACGTAGTTCAGGCCGGCTCGCTTTCCGGAATCGAGAAAGATTGGGACTGCAGGAGGACTATCGGGCGTGGCTAGAGGCAGCCTGGAAGCCAGCGCGACACCCAGACTCAAGAAGAGCGCAATCTTGCCGGCCACTCTATTCCCACTGTTGGACGTTTTCCTCGCTGGCCTGTCTCTTCTACGGATCGGTGTCGGCAAGGTGCTGTATGGACTATCTTTGGGATGGCGATGCAAACTGAATCTCTCCGGCTTTCACGGTGCGGCCCTCTATGCTCTTGCGCCTCGCCTCTTGAAACAGCGACTCGGATTCTTCCCGCTTTCCGCCGAGCAAGAGGAGCCGAGCCAATGTATTCATGGGCTCTGGATTGTCCGGTTCGAGTGAGACAGCCTTTCGGTAGTCTTCTTCCGCCTCTGAGAGCCGCTGCAACTGCTGCAGGCACCTTCCCCGGGCAAACACAGCTTTACCGTTCTCCGGCATTTTCTTGACGGCGAGATCCAGATCGGCCAGAGCCTCGGTGAAGCGCGCCTGTGTGAAATACGCCCGGCCTCGCACCAGGTAGCTGGGGGGATAGCCAGGATTGAGGCGGATTTCCTCGCTGACGTCAGCGACCGCACCTTCAAGCTCACCTAGTGCCTGTCTTACCATGCCGCGATGAAACCAGACCAATGGCGTCTTCGGGGCAATCGCAATCACCCGATCGAACTGAGCGATCGCCTCGACGCTGCGGTTCAGGTTGTGGAGTGCCCGGCCGAGATTAAGGCGAGCGTCAATATCACGCTCCGCCAATCGCACCGCCTCTTGCAAGTGAGGCTCCGCCTCCACATTCTGTGCCTTGTCCAGGAAGCGGAGGCCAAGGTAGAGATGTGCGTCCGCAAGACTTTCCTGAAGACCCTTTTGCAACGGCCAGCGGCGGTGCGCCTCGGCAAACACTTGGACGGCTCGTTCGTACTGGCCGGCTCGTCCGGCATGATTCCCCACTGTCATGTAAAACCGCTGCTCTCCTGGAAAGCGCTTGAGCCCTTCGGAAGCGATGCCGGCTAGATCGCCCTCTCTGCCTTGAGTCTGATATAGACCACACAGTTCCAGGTAGGGCCGTAGCTCCGCCGGGCGAGCGGCCAAACATCGTTTTAGTGCGGTCTCCGCAAGAACAAAGTTCTTCTGCTGTAACGCCTGGCTTCCCTGCTGGCAGGGATCAGCAGCCAAGCCCTGGGAGAAAGCCAGCATTGGAACTGGCAGAAGGCACAAAATCCGGCATAGGCGGGTCACCCAATTCCAGGTGATGGGGTTCGGTCCAAGTTGTGTTCTGGCGCCCATTCGGCCCGTCTCTGTTCAGTCGTCAGATTGAATCGCTGCAGGCTTTATCATAAGGCAAGTTAGTGCGTGTAGAAATGCGAACCTTCTTTCCTCTTGCCAAACTGTCGTCACACTTTCTTCATCTCAATGGTTCCCTCCAACAGCCGTGCAAGAAGAGATTTTCTTGCAGTCATGCTAGAGTAGCGGCGCTTCAAGGTGCAGCACCTTCTGGCTTTTCTTTTCTCCCTGAGCACGATGCAGAATCAGATGAGGCCCTTGCGAAGGGTCGCTTGCGCAGCCGCACTGCTGATGAGTTGGCCGGGCTGTCTGTTAGCCTATATCGGACCTGGCGCCGGTTTCGTCTTTGTCTCTTCCTTTCTGGCCCTGTTTTTTGCACTTTTCCTGGCCGCCCTTTATTTGCTTTCTTGGCCATTCCGCCTTTTGTTCAAGGGGCTCGCAGGGTTATACCGTGGCACTCGCAAGAAGCCGCTGGCAAGACGAGTTGTAATCATTGGCCTCGATGGCTTCGATCCCAAGCTAGCTGCCCAGTTCATGGAAAAGGGCAAACTTCCCCACTTCACAAAGTTGAAGCAGGAGGGGACCTTTGCACCGCTGACAACCAGCTATCCTTCGATATCACCAGTGGCTTGGTCTTCTTTTGCCACTGGTGTTGACGCTTCTTACCACAATATTTTTGACTTTCTCACCCGAGATCCCTGCACTTACGCGCCAATGTTGTCTTCGGTGGATATTCAGAAGGCGTCCCGGGTGTTGCCATTGGGCAAGTATCAACTTCCTCTCGCGAAACCCCGGCTGAAGCAGAAGCGCAAGAGCCAGACGTTTTGGAGTGTTCTGGGTGCAAACGGCGTCTTCAGCTCAATCCTGAGAGTGCCCATCACCTTTCCCCCAGAGAAGTTCCGCGGTGTCTTGCTTTCAGGAATGTGTACTCCCGACTTGAAGGGTTCGCAGGGAACCTTTTCCTATTTCACAACCGACGAAAAGCAGTTGAAGAGCGCGACGGGTGGAGAACGCTATCTGGTTGGACTCCAAGGCAACCGTCTTGATGCCGTTCTTGAAGGACCTGAGAGTCCTTGGCACAAAGAGAAAAGGACTCTCAAGATACCGTTCACCGTATTGCTGTATGAAGGCAGGGCCTCGCTCCGGATACAGGGTCAGAGTTTCGACCTGACGCCCGGCGAATACTCGCCATGGGTACGCGTCACCTTCTCCGCCAAACTCACGCCAAAGATTTACGGCATTTGTCGTTTTCACCTCATCAGAAGCTCTCCGCACTTTGAGCTCTACGTCTCTCCCATTCACATTGATCCCGAACACCCGGCGCTTCCCATCTCTCACCCATTCATCTATTCTGTCTACCTGGCAAAGCTGAATGGTCTTTTTGGGACTCTTGGACTCGCCGAGGATACCTGGGCGCTGAACGAAGGTGTGCTCAACGAAGAAGCCTTTCTGAAGCAGGCCTACCTGTTTTATGAAGAGCGGGAACGGATGTGTCTGAAGGCAATCAAGCGGACGCCACGCGGCGTGGCAACTTGCGTCTTCGATACGCCCGACCGCATTCAGCACATGTTCTTCCGTTGTCTGGACGAGACTCATCCCGCCAACCAAGGCAAGGAAGTGACTCGCTATCGGTCAGTGATTGAGGATCTCTACGTGCGAATGGATCAGCTCGTGGGTAAGGTGATGGAAAGGATCGATGATCAGACCGTTCTCATTGTCATGTCCGACCATGGGTTTACCCAATTTCGTCGCGGCGTGAATCTTAATTCCTGGCTTCTTCAGGAAGGGTATCTGAAGCTGCTGCCAGGACTGTCGACCGGTGGCGACTGGTTCGAGGGCGTTGATTGGACAAATACCAAGGCCTTTGCACTCGGGTTGACAGGGGTCTTCATTAACCGCACAGGCCGTGAAGCGCATGGGACGGTTGGCCTTGGAAAGGAACTCCAACATCTCAAGCAGGACTTGATCTCGAAGCTGACTGGCTTGCGGGATACAGCAACCGGGGAGACGGCCATTCTGGAAGTCATCGACACGGAGCTCAGCTTCAACGGACCGTACCTGGATGATGCGCCTGATTTGTTGATTGGATATAACCATGGCTATCGTCATTCTTGGTCCTGCGCCACGGGTCGTGCTACCGAAGCGGTTTTTGAAAACAACGCGCGGCACTGGAGCGGAGATCATTGTGTGGCTCCCCGTTTGGTTCCAGGAGTCCTTTTTGTCAATCGCAAGATCGATGCTCTCTCTCCCGCAATTACCGACATTGCCCCAACCGTACTGGAAGTGTTCGGCGTCGAGATTCCACGGCATATGAAGGGAAAGCCCTTGATCCGAGGATCCCGATGAACACAGGTGCTAGGTGCCAGCCGTCAGGTGCCAGATGTCAGGTCCGAACTCAGAAGACGTTTCCAAACAACCCGGCAACAGCCTTTGACTCCTGCCCGCTCTGCGCTGATGGAGGAGGCCAGCAACGCACTGCTCAAACCCAGAACCGTGTTCATGCGGCCAGGGCCCGCATAGTGCTGAGCGCCGTGCTGCTTCTGCTCCTCGCTGGTTGCAGCTGGAAGCCCTTTTCGGGTGGGGCATCCAGGAAGAAGGTCATCGTCATGGGCATTGACGGTATGGATCCAGAGATCCTCAGTCGTATGATGGACGAGGGGAAGTTGCCTCACTTTACCGAGTTACAGAAACAGGGCGATTTCAAGCGCCTCGCGACCACAACGCCTCCGCAGAGCCCTGTCGCCTGGTCAACGTTCATTACTGGAATGAATCCTGGCGGGCACCAGATATTCGATTTCATTCACCGGAATCCCGCCACCATGCAGCTGTATTTCTCGACCTCGAAAGCCGAGCCAGCGGCCAGGGTCCTTCGCCTAGGCAACTGGATCTTTCCATTGACTGGGGGGCATGTTTCTCTGTTACGAAAGGGCGTATCCTTCTGGGAGGTACTTCAGAACAACGGTATTCCTTCCCGGATTATCCGCGCACCAGCCAACTTCCCTCCAGTAGACAGCTCCGCAGTCCAACTGTCGGGCATGGGAACACCCGATCTCCAGGGCACCTATGGAACGTTCTCGTTTTACACTGATGTGCCTGAACGGTACGAAGGGATCTCGGGTGGCACGACCTTTGCCGTGAAGGTTGAAGACCAAACAATTCGTGCAAAGCTTTTGGGACCGAAGAATGACTTCAAAAAGGATGCTCCTGACGCGAGCATAGAGTTTACTGTATTTGTTGACTCCGGGAATCGGGTGGCCCGGATTGAGCTAGGTGATCAGCAGCTGCAACTCAGCGAGAAGCAGTGGAGCGACTGGGTGAGTGTCTCTTTCGAACTGGTGCCTTATCTGGCTGAGGTCCGCGGCATCTGCCGGTTCTATCTCAAGGAAGTCCAACCCCATTTCAAGCTGTATGTGACGCCGATCAATCTCGATCCTACTTCACCCGCCCTGCCCATCTCGACTCCAGCCGACTATTCCGCTGAACTTCACGACCACATTGGCATGTTCTATACCCAAGGTATTCCGCAGGATACCAAGGCGCTGGCGTCTGCCGTGCTCGACGACGATGAGTTCCTGCAGCAGTCCCGGTTTGTTCTTGAGGAGGAGTTGAAGATGTTGCAGTATGAACTCGAGCGCTTCAAGGAGGGGCTGCTGTTCTTCTACTTCGGGACAGTCGACCAGTTGAGCCATACTTTTTGGCGCTGTTTTGACACGCAGCACCCCGCTTATGAAGCTTCCGGCCGTCATGCAAGTGTTGTCGAAGATGCTTATCGAGACATGGACGGTGCACTCGGAAGAATCATGAGCAGGGTTGACGGGCAAACGACTTTGCTGGTGCTCTCAGACCACGGGTTTGCTCCGTTCTACCGGGCCTTCCACTTGAACTCCTGGCTCAGGGTGAATGGCTATGTCTCTCTGGTGGATTTCTCAGAAGGCCAAATGCTTCAAAACGTCGACTGGAAAAACACTCGTGCCTACGCAACTGGATTCAATCTTCTCTACCTGAATTTGAAGGGACGCGAGAAGGAAGGCATCGTGGAACCGGGCAGCGAGCAAGCACGCCTGATCGATGAACTCACCGAGCGTCTCCTGGCGCTGCGCGATCCCAAGACGGGTGACCGCGTTGTCGCCCGAGTTGACCGTGGTTCCGTAGTCTTCGCCGGCGGCTCTCGGGACGTTCCGGATCTCATCGTAGGTTACAACTCTGGCTATCGCGCGTCCTGGGAAACCGCACTGGGCAAGTTTCCGAGAGAAATTCTTCGCGACAACAAAGAGAAATGGAGTGGCGATCACCTGATCAGTGCGGACTTCGTGCCGGGCGTGATTCTGTCGAACCGGAAGATCGTTGCAACAGGCCCTTCGCTGCTCGACGTGGCACCGACGCTCCTGGCAGAATTTGGAATTCAGCCACCGGAGACCATGAAAGGCCACGGCCTTTTCTCAACGTCACGTTGAGAACGGCGTCCTTCACTTCCCACAAGGGGCGCAACTCTTGGATTGGAGGCCGGAATATGTTTGGCCCTTCCGTAAAACTTGATGGTGATCTGCTAAAACGCTGCAAGCAACACGCTCAGGACGCGGGCTACAGCTCTGTCGAGGAATTCATCACGCACGTGTTGGAACGAGAGCTCAAGTCTAAGCAGCAAGGTTCGCAACAGGATCAGGAGGAGATCACCAAACGCCTGCAGGGCCTTGGATACATCGAGTGAATGAAGTCTCCCAATCGGCAGACTCGCTCTCAGCTCCGTGATGATTGCTTCCAAGGCGGCATCGACACGGCCAGTTGAGTGTTCGCTCGCTGTCTAGCGTATCGCTATCACTGTCCTCGGCAAAGCTATGGTCACGCTGCAATCCGCCATCGCAGGTTTCCTGGACTACATTTTTACTCCACTCAAGAATTCTTCTCCCTTCTGGGCATTGTTGGCTGTCTCTGCCGCCACGACCTTCCTCTTTCTGCTGGTCTTTCGCCGCACGACACACCTCTCTCGAATCCAGGCAGCCAAGAATGGTATGCAGGCTTGCCTCTTGGAAGTGCGCCTCTTCAAAGACGCTCCCTCTCTGATTCTGGCAGCCCTCGCGGGCCTGGCGGTCAATAACCTAAGATACCTCAAGAGCAGCTTCAAACCCTTGGTCCTCATGCTGCCGTTGATGGCCCTGCTGTTGATCCACTTGGACGCCTGGTTTGGGCATCTGCCGCTGCATTCAAACCAGTCTGCGGTGGTCACGGTCAAAGTGGCTCCGTCTTCGGCTGCCGCTCTTGACAGAGTCTCACTGGAGGTCCCATCAGGAGTTGTTTTGGAAACTCCACCCCTGCGCATTACTGCTGCAAACATGGTGAGTTGGTCTGTCCGCGCTCGAAAGACCGGTCGGTACCCGTTGCGCATTCAAGCGCCAGGATTGTCCGTGACGAAGACACTCGTCATTTCCGACAATGGATGGGAGCGCACGACACCGGACTCCGTGACTAACGCCTTTTGGAATCACTGTCTCTATCCGGGTGAAGCCTGGCTGCCTCAGGAGGGCCCGATCGAGCGGATTCAAGTCGGCTATTCAGCTCTCTCCATCAGCCTGCTGGGATGGGAGACGCATTGGCTTGTGCATTTCTTCCTGCTCACCTGCGGTCTGGGCTTGGTTCTGGGCCGTCTCATGGGAGTGCCAATGTGATTGGGGTAACTTCTGCCCTCACGAGCCATCCATGAAAATTCTCGTCATAGGCCTTGATTGCGCAGCTCCTGAATTGCTCTTTGGCGACGAGCAGCTCACGAATTTTCGGCGTTTGATGTTCTCCGGCTGCTATGGCCGACTCGAGAGTGTTATCCCCCCTATAACGGTTCCTGCCTGGATGTGTCTGTCCACGGGCCAGGACCCCGGTTCGCTGGGGGTATATGGATTTCGCAACCGTCAGGATTATTCCTATGCGAATCTCAGCTTCGTGACTTCCAGGTCGATCCAGACTACGGCGCTTTGGGACGTCGTGGCAGCCGCAGGCAGAACTGCCCATATCATCGGTGTCCCTCCATCGTATCCTCCCCGCCGAACCAGCGGAATTTGTGTGGGCTGTTTTCTGACGCCCGACCCTCAGCGTAACGAGTACACGTATCCTGAGCGTGTCAAAGAAGAGATCGCATCAATCGTTAAAGAATATCCAGTCGATGTGAAGGATTTCAGGACCGACAAAAAATCGTGGCTTCTGGAGCAGATTTACGCGATGAGCCGGAAACACTTCAAGGTGATCCGTTACTTCCTGAAGCAATCGCGCTGGGATTACTTCCAGTTTGTTGAAATTGGTTTGGATCGTATTCATCATGGCTTCTGGCAGTTTCACGATCCGCTGCACCGCCACTTTGTCGCTGGAAACCCCTACCAGCAGGCGATTCGCGACTACTATCGCTACCTGGACAGGGAGGTCGGCAGTCTCCTCAAACTTCTGGACGAGGAAACGACCGTCCTGGTGGTGTCAGACCACGGCGCGCAGAGATTGGATGGCGGCTTCTGTGTGAATGAATGGCTCATCCGTGAAGGGCTTCTGGTATTGCTGGAGTATCCCCGTGAAGTAACGCCCTTCCAAAAACTGGCAGTGGACTGGGAGAGGACAATCGCCTGGAGCGAGGGCGGATACTACGCACGCATTTTCCTGAATGTGAAAGGTCGTGAGCCCAGTGGAAGAATCGATCCATCCGATTATCACAAGGTGCGCGACGACCTGAAGACACGGCTTGAAGCCACGGTGGATGACAACGGAGGGCCTCTCGGCACGCTTGTCTTCAAGCCAGAAGAAGTATACAAGAGCGTACGGAATGTCGCGCCTGACCTCATCACCCACTTCGGCGGCCTTTTCTGGAGGTCAATCGGCAGCGTTGGCTACGCCGGAGTCCACGTCCAGGAAAACGACACGGGGCCAGATGCCTGCAACCATGCCCAGTTTGGCGCCTTCATCCTCTCGTCCCCGGCCAGCAGGCTACGCGGAGAGATTCAAGACGCCCATCTTCTGAACATCGCACCAGCCTTGTGCAAGCTTGGAGGCTATGACACGCCGGATTCGATGGCAGCGACGCCTCTGCCCGGGATGAGCTGAAGGGCCTCGACGAACAAGCCTGCAAGAGTTCGGCGACCTGCGGCCTGGCTGGCCAAGAGCATCAGTTGCTGTCTTCGTTCTTGAGTCTTTCAGTTTGGAAGTGTGTCACAAGGGCCTCGATCACATTGCTAATGTTGCCTTCCATGATGCGATCGAGTTGGTGGAGAGTGAGTCCGATGCGATGATCGGTCATCCGGTTCTGGGGAAAGTTATAGGTGCGGATTTTCTCGCTGCGGTCCCCCGAGCCGACCTGCGACTTGCGGTCCTGAGCGATGGCATTCCGCTGTTCTTCTAGTGCCATGTCGTACAAACGAGAGCGAAGTACACGGAGGGCTTTAGCCTTGTTTTTGATTTGAGATTTCTCATCCTGGCAGGAGACTACCTGTCCTGTCGGCAAATGAGTGATTCGAACAGCTGAGTAAGTTGTGTTTACGGATTGCCCCCCTGGACCTGACGAGCAAAAAGTATCGACGCGCAGGTCCTTTTCATTGATCTGGATTTCAACGTCATCAGCTTCCGGCAGAACAGCAACCGTCACAGCGGAGGTGTGGACACGGCCGCTGGCCTCGGTTGCAGGCACTCGCTGGACCCGATGCACACCGCTCTCGTACTTCAACTTACTGTAGACCCTATTGCCTTCCACAATAGCAATGACTTCCTTCAGGCCGCCCACACCGGAAGCACTTGAAGACATCACGTCAATCCGCCAGCCCTGAGATTCGGCAAAACGCGAATACATTCGGAACATTTCCTGGGAAAAGAGTGTCGCCTCGTCACCGCCAGCCCCAGCGCGAATCTCCAGCAGAACGTTCTTCTCATCATTCGGATCCTTGGGAATCAGCAGGAGCTTCAGTTCTGGCTCGACGGCCTCCAGGCGCGCCTCAAGCTGCGTCAGCTCTTCCTGCGCCAACTTTCGAAGCTCCTCTTCCGACGCCGGGTCCTGGGCCATCTGGCGGGCGTCTGCGATGCCGGATCTGATCTGTTTGTATTCGCGGAACTTTTCTACGACGGGAGTAAGGTCGCTGTGCGTCTTGGCGAGTTTCTGATACTTCGCTGCGTCCGCCAGCACCTCCGGGTCACTCAGCTGGCGGGTAATGTCCTCATACTTCCCTTCGAGTTGCTGAAGCCTTTCAAACATCAGGCAGCCGCCGCTTTTTCCAAAGCCAGCGCCTCATCCAACGCTCTGACCGCAGTCTCCAGCTGTGCGTCATCGGGTTCCTTCGTCGTCACTCGCTGCAACCACAGCCCTGGAAGCGTGATCCACTCAAGCACGACGTTCCGCCGGAGCGCGGCAAAGCGAATGACTTCATAAGAAAGGCCAGCAATCAGCGGAATCAAGACCACGCGGGACAGCAACTTCAGCGCAAGAGAATCGAATGGAATCGTTGCGTACACCAAAGTGCTCATGAGCATCACAACCATCAGAAAGCTGGTGCCGCAGCGCGGGTGAAAGGTGGAGTGCTTGCGAGCATTGCTGACTGTCAGGCTTTCAGCCGCTTCGTAGGTGAAAACCACCTTGTGCTCTGCGCCGTGATACTCAAAAATTCGGCGGATGTCAGGAATCCGGGACACCAGCAGGATGTAGAGCAGAAAAATCCCAAGCCGGATGATCCCATCTACCAAGCTGAAACCCAGCCGCCCGCCTACAACAGGAAAATAGCTCTGCAACCAGGTGGTGGCCAGCAGCGGCAACAATTTAAACAAGACAATAAAGAACCCTAGCGCCACCACAACATTCAACCCCATCATGGCAGGTGAGATTTCCCTTCTCTGCTCACGCTGGCAAACTGAGGCTTCGGACGCCGAGTGGGCCAACCCGTCCAACATTTGGTCGGTAGAAAACTTCAACGCTCGAATTCCAAGAGTGAAAGCCTGTCCAAGAGTTGCTACTCCGCGAAGCAGAGGAAACCTCCACAGACGCCTTCGTTCGGCTGGCCGTGGCAAGTAGTCTTTCTTCACGACGATGCTGCCGTCTCTCTTGCGCACTGCAATCGAATAAGACCGCGGCGACCGCATCATGACACCTTCGAATACTGCCTGTCCGCCAACGAGAACCTCTTCGCCGGCCTTCAAGAGAAAAACAGTGAAATTTGCAGTCCACAACTTCGTATTCCAGATCAAGCGCTCGATCATAGATGAACAACCTCGCGATTGAGATTTAAGGCGACCAACACGCGTTTGAAGCGCCCCAGTATGCTTATCGGCTAAGAGCTAGTTGGCAACCGGTTCTTTCGCCTTGGAGCCATACTTGCGATTAAAGCGCTCCACGCGGCCCGCAGTATCCACAAGCTTTTGCTTTCCGGTGAAGAAGGGGTGGCACTTAGAGCAGATCTCCAGGCGAATCTCCCCGCCTTTGGTCGAACGAGTCTTGAAGTTCTCTCCACAGGCACAACTGACAGTTACTTCGACATATTTGGGATGAATCTTTGCTTTCATTGTCCAATCCTTTGCCAGACTCGATTAATGCATCAGCCAGCCAAAAAGCTTTGAATTATAGGGCCGACTTGACACCGGTGGCAAGGTTTTAGTGAGGATCAAAACCACGCCAGCTGCCAGGGTCGAGGCACGCTTCATGCCGCTCCAGGCCCTGGACTCATGGTCCTACTCTCTCCCCAATCCCAGCCGAATCCTTCGATCGCGCGATGCCTTCCTAGCGATGCCGTGAGCCCTCGAGAGAAAAAAGTATTTGCAAAACCTGATTGATGATATGTACATTTCAGCTTGTTAAGGTAGTTGCATCAGGCGGAAAGCTCAATCGCGAACCGGCCAAGGCGCTCTCTGATGGGCCCGCGCTCAATTCGGAGATGCCATATCAAAGCAGCTTGTTGATCACGTCTGGGGTTGGGGTGATGCGATCCTGAGCTGTGAACAGACCGGCATCAGCGGAGAGCCTAAAGCTGGCTTAAATCTCGAGTGTGTGGTTTGGTCGATATGCTGTTTGGCACGAATGCTGCTGCCCCAGCTGTTGCGGACCAACCGCATCTAGTTCTCCTGTCTTTTCAAAATTGGAGCCCTCGGCGCCTCGGTAAAGCTCTTTTTCTATTGGGACCCCTGTTCCTCGCGTTCGAACCAGTGCCGGCAATATCCCTAAAACCCGTACGATCTCGATTCAACAAGGAGTAACAATGACCAAAGCAGACCTGATCGATGAAGTTTCAAAAGTGACTGAACTTAGCCGCAAAGACTCGGAGGTCATCGTCGAAACGCTGTTCGATAGCATCATCAAAGCGCTCAAGACCGGTGACAAGCTCGAGGTACGAGGTTTCGGCAGTTTCCGAATCCGTGAGCGCAAGGCCCGGCAGGGGCGAAACCCCAAGACTGGCGAGAAGGTAAGCGTCCCAGAAAAAAAGGTCCCTTATTTCAAACCAAGCAAGGAATTGAAGGATTTGATTAATACTCCCATGACGCCCGCCACTTAAACATGGACTACCTATGGAGCCCCTGGAGATATCAATACATCAGCAACATCAGAAAAGCGAATCGATGTGTATTCTGCGTTGATTCTTCGGGGGAGCGTGATCCAGAGGATTTCATCGTATTTCGCGGTCGTTGGAACTTCGTTATCCTGAACATTTTTCCCTACACAAGCGGCCACTTGCTGATTGCCCCCTATGAACACACTGCCAACTTTCAGGCATTTCCGATCGAGCAGTTGACCGAGATGCTGGAACTGGCCAAGCTCGGTCAGTCGGCCATCGAACAAACCTACCATCCAGACGGCTTTAATATTGGGATGAACCTGGGCCAGAGCGCTGGAGCTGGAGTGGCTCAGCACCTGCACCTTCACGTTGTGCCTCGATGGGCAGGCGACGCAAACTTCATGACAATCGTCAGCGAGACGCGTGTGCTGCCTGAGGAATTGAAGTCGACTTATGAGAAGCTGAAGCGACACTTCAGCTAGGGACACAGTTCTAGCTGCAATATAGTCTGGTTCGTACCAGAAGTTCCTCCCGGCAAGCGCCTGGGATTCTGGGCTCCGGTAACGCTGCTTTTTCCCAGCAGCACTCTTTATAATCCTTTGATTTTTCAGCAAGTTCCCGCAATCCCTCGTCCTTGATCCCGCTCGAAATCGCCTTCGAAATCAACCCATTCTGGTTTCAGATTTGCACTAAACATTCAATGTCATTGTGGCGATAAGATATGAAGTTCCATTTTGTAATGGGACGAAAGGCATTATAAAAGAATAGGGTACAGGCAGATTGGTTTGAAACAGCTTGATGTTATGCTGACATAAGCGGAATCATCGGATTCGTTAAAGTTGTAATTCGGAATCGAAAGTAGAACAATTCTGTAACTCAGTCTGGCTCGCCCTATGTTTCACACTGTCGCTGAAGAAGACTTCGGACTCAAAATCCTCAATAGCCTTCGCTGTGGAATTCTCTCTGTCGATCTTCAGAGGCGGATCACGGCAATTAACGAGATCGCAATCCGCATATTCGAGTTGGAAAGCCGGAACTACGTGGGGATGAACGTGGAGGAAGTGCTGGGCGAGCAACAGCAATTGCTGCAGACTCTGACGGACGCCTATCAGATGAACAACCTTCCTAGTCGAGCTGAAGTTGATCTTCGGCTGAAGGACGGCAAGTACCGCACCGTTGGCTACACCATTTCGTTCATCAAGAACGAAGATGGCGCTATCGAGGGTGTTTCTCTCTTTTTCAAGGACCTCACCTTGGTCGAGCAATTGAACGAGCAAGAGAAGCTCAAAGACCGCCTGGCTGCCCTTGGCCAGATGGCCGCAGGGCTCGCCCACGAAATCAGAAACCCGCTGGCAGCAATTGAGTTGACGGCTAGCCTAATCAAGCGAAAACTCAACGATCAGCCTGTTCATACGGCTCAGCTGGAATCGATTCAATCCGAGGTTCGAAAGCTCAACAAGATCGTGACCGATTGTCTGGAGTTCGTTCGTCCTGTGAAAGTAAGCCCGGAGAGAGTCGACCTGCATTCCCTGCTGGATGAGTCACTGTCAAATGCATTTTCGACGGTCGACCGGGACGGGATTGAGATAGCCAAAAGTTACCAGCCAACACCGGCCGTTTCCATCGACTATGCTCAGATGAAGCAGGTCCTTGTTAACATTATGGTCAATGCCCTTCAGGCCCTGGGAAGCCAGGGCACGATTTGCGTTTCTTGCGGTCCGTCCTCTTTTTTTGAACGCAATGGTTCTTATGCCAATGGCAAGTTCTCGGAAAAGAACCTCAGCCGACAGGTCGACCTGGCTCCGTACGCATGGATCAAAATTGAGGACGACGGACAAGGAATGCCGGAGGAAGTCTTGAGCAAGATCTTTTATCCGTTCTTTACGACCAAGGAAAAAGGATCGGGAATAGGCCTCGCCATTGCCCAGAAGATAGTTGACAGTCATCACGGGAGCATTGACGTGGAAAGTGAAGTGGGCCGTGGAACCATTTTTACTATCAAACTGCCGTTGCGCGAGCACAGCAGTTGATGGGAGACGAAGCGTTCTCCCGGAATCATTCAAACTCTCAGGAGTGAAGGAAGCGTTGCAATCATGGGGAAGATCCTCGTTGTTGAAGACAATAATGTGCTGCGAAACAGTGTTGTTCAGGCCCTAGTGGAAAACGGACACATTGTCTTCGAAGTAGGCGACGGAGAAGAAGCGACCGAGCGGCTTCAGCAAGAGAGCTACGACATTGTGCTGACCGACATGCGAATGCCGAAGAGAAGCGGCATCGAGGTGCTCCGCTTCGCAAAACAGGTCAACGAGCTTACGGTTGTCATTGTGATGACGGCTTTCGGGACCATCGAAAGCGCGGTCGAAGCTATGAAAAGCGGCGCCTACGACTACATCCAGAAGCCTTTCGAGCTGGAGGAGCTGGAAGTCAAGATCAGCCGGGCCCTCGATCACCGCCGAGACACAGGCGTGCTTCAATTGCTGCGCAGTCAGAGCAGCGTCCTGCTGGAACACAACAATATCGTTGGCAACAGCCCGCAAATCCGCAAGATTTTCGACATCATTAAGAAAGTTTCCAAGAGTAATGCGTCCATTCTGATCACTGGCGAGACTGGAACCGGCAAGGAATTGATCGCTTCGCTGGCTCACTATAACAGCCTCCGCGCGAAGCAGAGTTTGGTGAAGGTGAACTGCGCGGCGCTCCAGGAAAACCTGCTCGAAAGCGAGCTGTTCGGCCACGAAAAGGGCGCTTTCACCAGTGCAGACCGGCAGCGCATCGGCCGCTTTGAACAGGCCAGCGGTGGAACACTGTTCCTCGATGAGATCGGTGACATGAGCCCAAGCACTCAGGCCAAGGTCCTGCGGGTTCTTCAAGAGCAGGAGTTCGAGCGCCTCGGGGGCATGAAGACAATCAAGGTAGATGTGCGCATCATCGCCGCCACCAACAAGAACCTGAAAGAAGCCATCGCGAAAAACACGTTCCGCGAAGACCTCTACTATCGGCTGAACACGGTGGGCATCGACACTCCCGCACTGCGCGAACGCAAGGAAGACGTCTTGCCGCTGGCAAACTTTTTTGCCAAGAAATACAGCGAAGAACTCAAGAAAAGCATTACTGGTTTTACGCCTCAGGCTGTGAAGTACCTCACACGCCACAACTGGCCAGGCAACATCCGTGAGCTACAGAACACCATAGAGCGCGCTGTGCTGATGGCAGAGTGTAGTCTGATCGGCGTTGACGACTTGTCTCTGACTGGCACGAACACCGATGCGTCATCCATCGACGCCCTCGGCATCAAAATCCCACCTTCAGGCATCAAGCTCGACGACCTCGAGCGCAACACAATCATCGAAGCGCTGAAGATGACCAACTGGGTGCAGAAAGATGCTGCTGAACTGCTTGGCGTCAGCCGTCGTGTTCTGAACTACAAGGTTAAAATTCATAACATTAACCACGACCGGTGGCGAAGAAAACCCGAGAACAACTGACGCGGCCAGTATTGGAAGGCTCCTGCCTGCAGAAATGTGATTCGAGACCGCTGGAATTGAACCTGGAGGCGGTCCCAAATTCTCTACCAACCTCGCCGGTGGCGCTCTGGTTAGTGCCCCAATAAACCGCGCCTCTTGTAGCCTGTTTCAGCACCGAGACAAGGTCAGCGTCCTCCAGTCTGTGCGAGCCGCTTGCGCGATTCCTTCAGGCGGTCTATAACTCATCAGCCAAACCCACTCATGAGAGGAACACAGAATGAATCGACGCCAACTTCTCTCCCTTGGAACTGGAGTCTTTCTCATTGCCCCGCGGACTGGCGCACAGGAGGCCAAGGCACCGGATCCTGTCGAATTCACCGCGCATGGTGACCTGGTAATTGAGCGCGCTGCCGCTGGCAAACCTCACACCGGCAAGGTACTCGCTGCCATTCAACCACATTCGGACGATATTCCCATCTTCGCGGCAGGCACGGTGGCGAAGCTTCTGAACGAAGGCTACACGGGTTATCTTATTCGGGTCACGAACGATGACATGGCCGGGCCGGGTTCTATTGGCAATACTGTTCAGGCTAACGAAGTGGACAACCAAGCCGTTGCGCGCGCCCTGGGTCTCCAAAAGGCATTTGATCTCAACTACGGCAATCACGCTATGGATGGTATCTCACGCCCTGAGTTGCGCTCACGTCTGATCTTCCTGATCCGCCTGCTTCGGGTAGACACAATCGTCTCTTACGATCCCTGGGCGCACTACGACGAGAATCCAGACCACTATGTGACGGCTCATTGTGTCGAGGCAGCTTGCTGGATGGCTAACGGTGACAAGGACTATCCGGAGCACTTTGCAGCCGGTCTCAAGCCCCACGCTGTTAGCGAAAAGTACTACTTTGCTCGCTTCCAGCAACGTGTGAACCGCGTCGTGGACATCAGCCCAACGATCGAGCGCAAGGTGGATGTGCTGCTGACAAACAGGGCTCAAGGGCCAGCGGGCGAAGCCGGATCTCGTCTCAAGAAACAGTTGGCCGAACGGGCTCAGCGCCTTCCACTGCTGGGCAAAGACGACATCACAGCCAATCGGGCTTACATCAAGGAATTTGTGTTGAAGAATGATGCCGCGCTGGGAAAAAGGCACGGCTTTCTGTACGCCGAGCAATTCCACTACATTGGGCCGGAGCAGCCGGCTGTGGAGGACTACATCCGAAAGAATGCCGTCCCGCTTTAGTCGAAGGGAGTCACCTGAAGGTGCCAGACATTGAGAATTGCCAAGAGGCGCCCTGTGCGGCTGAGGTCTTGAGCAGACCTGCAGGCCAGCCCAGTATCCCGCGAATTCCAGCGGATTCACTCACGGCCAAGCGTAGTGTTACCCACTCGGTGCCTGCAGGTTCGGATTTGGCGCCATAAACACGAGCAGACAGAGGTTTTCCTTGCTTGCATTGCGCACGCCGTGAACGATGCCGGACGGCGCTAAAACGATCTTGCCCGGACCCAGAGTCTGCTCTTCTGCTCCCACTTGGATCGTGGCGTCGCCGTCCAGAACGTAATAGATCTTGTCGGCGCCTTGATGGCTGTGCGGCTTCTGGGCTTGGCCCGGTTGGAGACAATACACGTCGCAAAAGAAGTTCGCCGTTTCGAACAGATTTATCTTTCGCATCCTGTCACCGGCAAAAAGACGCGTCGATGAAACTTCGAGCACTTGCATTTTTTTCGTTCCTCCTCACTCTCGATCTGGCTTGCTGTCGTTCTCGAGCTGACGCCGGCGACGAACCATCGTCGTGCGCTTGGGTCATATCGTGACGCCGTCGAGAATTCTCAGACCCTGTTGTCTTCAGTACATCAACACCTTCCACGCGGTCACGACGGCCATCGCCAGGCCGATCATCAGCTTCAACATGATGCCTGCTACTCGGCCGAGCAAGGTCCCCCAGCCGGCTCGTAGCGCCTCCCGCCAATTTCGCTTCTGCCGTTGCTCGTAGACAACAACCAGCAGGAATGCGCCTAGAAAGGCTCCGGCTACTGGTCCCAGGACACTGAGGGCTATCGCAAGCACCGGCCCCATAAGCACGGCCCCGAGGAATCCCCCAAGCAGTGAGAGCCAGACAGCTGCTGTCGAAGCTCCGAATTTCTTTGCACCAAGCGCCATCAGCCAGTTGTCGGCCGTTTCGGCAAGAATCATCAGGACGCCTAACAGAACAATGAACGCCGGACTCATTGCCGCGTCAAACTGAGTTACGATCGCGTATGACAGCGCGCTGAGAAAGATGACAGCCACCCCTGGCAAGCCAAAAGGAATGATGACCAGACCCGCCCCCATACCAAGAAACAGAAGAATATGACCCGCGAAGCTCATCGCAGTCTCCCTTGTAGAAGGAAAATACCGTCGTTTGATGCCGGCTGAAAAGAGAATTGCAGCGGCCGAGCAGTCATTGGAGAATAGCCGCTTCTTGGACTCACGGTTTGTTTGTGCTTTACTTGGTTTGTCGCAAGAAGCTCCTGTAGGACTACTTGACTGATGCCCCAGCTACGATCGTCCCGTGATCCTGCCTTCTGGTTCATTCCTGCTCTGCTAGCCTGCGTGCTGGTTCTATCCTGCCTTTGCCTCTTTTTGATTCAACGCCAGAGCGGCGCGGAGCAGAATCTGCTGCGCGAACAGGAGCGGCTTGGTCTCGACCAGGCCCAACTACAATTTCGTCAGGATATTGAGCGGAAATGGCAGGATGCCCTCAAGACATTCCCAGCGGGCGGCATCCTCCCAGCCGGTTTACGTCCATGGAGTGATGGGCTGGGGCCCGACTTCTTTGGTTTTTGGCTAGACGACTCTGGCATTCTGATCTATCCCAATTATGAGCTGATTGCCAAACCACACACTGCAGGCAGTGTTCTCGCGGCATCTCTTGCCACATTGTTCACTGACGAAAGTCCTGTACACGCGCTTCAGGCTCACCGTGGTGCGGTCGCAGCAAGCGCAGACCAGATTTACCGCCGAATGATTGCAGCCTGGGAGCAGAAAGAGGCATCTAGCGCCATCGCGCTGGCTCTCCAGCTGCTGAGTCGTCCGGCAAGTCTGGAATCTGGCAGTGCGATCACACAATCGCTTGCCGCCACTGCGATCCTGCTGGAGCTTGAAGAGATCAGCGAAAGAACGATGGCCAGGCACGCAGCCATGGTGGACCTCTGGCTGAAGTCCTGGCAGGACGACGGAGCGATGCTATCGCCTGGGTTGCTGCCGTGGCTACGACGCCTTCAAGAGCAGTGCCGACGGCGCAATGAAAGAGAAAGCTGGCTCGTTCGTGAAAGACAAATCCGCCTGCCTATGAGGCAAATCCAATGGGCTGACAAGTTCCTGCCAAGGCTCAACCTTCTCTTGAGGCGGCATCTCTACAACCCGGCCCGCGCCCAACTGCCTCTGCAGGTCCTGAACAGCGATTCCGGCGAAGATCCATTCCTCACCTTGTGCCGGTTCCAGAATACTCCAGAGCTCCGCCTGGTGGGTCTGGTCGTTGACCTCGATGCCTTCTGCCAGCATCTGGAGGCGTCTCTCGATCGAGCTGAGTCAGGCAAATCCGAAGTCCTGCTTCAAATTCACAAGGCAGACTTTGCGACAGTGCCGCCAAGCGTCCCGAGTAATACAGCAGAGCGGCAGCAGTCTCTTTCTGAAGCACGAGTCCTCGATCCCTGGGCACCGCAGTTCATTGTCGAAGCCAGACCTCGAGACATCAGGTCCTTCCAGCGGCGCGCTTTTCATAAGAACCTGATGTACCTGGCACTCACGCTGCTGACTATCACTGCCTGCGTGCTGGTTCTTTTTTTTGGGAACCGGGCCCTGAAGGAGCAACACCGGCTTTCAAAGCTGCGCACAGACTTCCTCACCAATGTGTCACACGAACTGCGCACACCTCTCACGGCCATCCGGCTGCACGCGGAAACCATGGAGCGACAGTTTTCCGGAAACTCCTCCCCTGCAGCGTCGAACGCCAGTACGATCCTGGAGGAAGTGGACCGTCTCGGCGTCTTGATCAATGACGTGCTAGAATTCACTCGCATCGAAAACGATAAGAAACGTTTCGTCTGGGAGGCAGTAGATCTGGTTTCGGTCACGCGAGACAGCCTGCAGTTGTTCTCGCAGCAGCTGTCCGATCTAGGATTTGAGACTAGGGTTGATCTGCCAGAGAGCTTGGCGCTGCAACGGGCAGACCGAGCTGCCTTGAAACAGTGCGCTGTCAATCTGATCAGCAATGCCATCAAATTCTCTCCGGAGGAGAAGCGTCTTGAAATTCGTCTGAGCACCGAGCGGAACCAAGGGGTGTGGACTTTTGAGGATCGCGGCATCGGAATCGCACCTGTGGACCGGCCCCATATTTTTGAGAAGTTCTATCGCGGTGCCAACCTGGATCCCGCAATGTCAGGCACCGGCTTGGGATTGACCCTCTGCAAAGCTTTTGTTGAGGCTCACGGTGGCAGGATTTCTTGGGAAGAACCTGTCTCAGGGCTTGGCAGCCGGTTTGTGATTCACTTGCCGATTTAAAGGTGGTGAGCTGTGGGCGCACACCTGGCTTACGGCCAGGATTCCAGCTGAACAGGCTTTGGAGGTCGCTCTGGAGAAACCAGAACCGCGGGAACTCTCGACCCTGAAAGCCCGCCCCAGGCCCGCGGCAGAAGAATTTGACCCCTTTCTGGCCAAGGGCGTCGGAGTGACCTTATCCAATCTGTCTCGGACTTTAGTCGGATCCGTTTCTGATTGAAGAAAAATCTCAGGAACCAGACACTCGTTCACACCATGTACAAGATTCTGATCATTGAGGACGACCGCGCTATCTTGAAGGCCCTGGAGGCCAACCTCCGCTCGGAGGGATATGCCGTAGAGACTGCCCTGGATGGTATCACCGGTCTAGAGCGGGCCACGGATCCCTCGCAGGACCTGATTCTGCTCGACCTGATGCTTCCCAAGCTGCCAGGTGAAGAGATTTGCCGCAGGTTGCGGCAGAATGGCATCGCAACTCCCATCCTCTTCCTGACCGCAAAGAACGAGGAAGAGCATCGAATCGCCGGATTTGAGCTGGGTGCGGACGATTACGTGGCCAAGCCTTTCAGCATCCGCGAACTCCTGGGCCGGATTCAAGCCATCCTGCGTCGCGCCGCAGGCCAGAAGCACTTGCTAGCGCATTATCATTTTGCAGATGTTTCGCTGGACTTCGTAAAGATGGAGGTCCGCAAGGGAAACAGTTCTGTGGTTCTGACGACCCGGGAATTCGCCATTCTGCGGTTGATGGTGAGCAACAAAGGTGTGGTGATTTCCCGCGACCGGCTGCTGAACGAAGTCTGGGGCTATGACGTCTATCCTACGACCCGAACCGTGGATAATCAGATCGTCAAGCTGAGGCAGAAGCTGGAGGATGATCCCGAGAACCCGCGTTTCATACTGACGGTAAGGGGAACGGGATACAAATTTGTGGGTTGAGGATGAAGCTCGTGGCCGGCGGAATTGATTCCAGACCCGCCGGCCCGTACTCAGATGGCTGAGGGAGCAGGCTACTGAAGAACCAGATCCACTTGGCTTGTGACGCTTTGATTCCTGGAGTTATCCACTGTTTCCACAATCAGCTTGTACTTGCCAGGGCTCAAGTCCTTCACGGGCAAGTTGAAGCCAATCGCCACCTCGGATGGTCCCGTCGGATAGGCTGCTTCCACCAGATCGATCGGCGGCAAATCACTGGCCTGGCCTTTCTCGTCGACCAGCTGAACCTTTGCCGTCAGACTGCGGTTGGGATCGTTGCCAGCCAGGTTATACAGTTTGTAAAAGATCGCGACCGGGTTGTCGCGGTGCAAGCTGTTGTCCACCGGTGGGAGAATCTGAATACCCCTGTAGATCAATGGATCGGCTTCGTCCAGAAGCCGTGCCTGCATATTCTTGATGAGTTCCGGCAGTTGGGTCATTTCCTGGCTCAGAATCACGCTGCTCGTTGTCAATCCAGCGGCCATCACCGGAACGGATAGGGTTTGCTCAGCAGTTCCCACTTTGCCTTTTTCGTCGGCGACCGCTAGCTTTAACTGATACTTTCCAGGGCGCAGTTTGATGTAGTTGCGGTAGGGTATGTCGGAATTTCGAAACAACTCCTCCCGCTCCTTGTCCACGGTCAGGTTGAGCGTTTCGCTGAAACGGGCGGCAACGCTGCCATCCTCGGCATAGGCAACACCCATGACGTCCACCGCGTTTACCATGACTCCACCCTTTTTCTTGAGCTCAATGGCACCTCGCAGAATCCTGGCGGAGATAGGAACACGCGCCAACTGGGGGGAGTCGTAGAAATATACGGGCCGGAAATTCAGCGGCAGTTGAGTGGCAGGCGTCGGTGAAGAAATAGCGCTCATGAGTGAACGCTCGCCTTTCGATCCAGCCAGTGCATCAGGTGGGCGGGGATCAAGGTATCCGTTTCTATATTTCAGCCGCACTCCTTTCGCGTCAGTCTTCACCTCCAGCTTGCGGTATTTGCCGTCGCGTTTGGGATTCGACGAGCTGAAGCCCAGAACGTAATAGTTGCTCAATTCCAGATCGACCTTGTCCAGGCCCTGATTGAGGTTGTTCGTATTGAAAATTGAGAGACCTCCCGTTTCTGTCGACAGCGAGCGCAGAATGTTCTCCATCATCGCTTGCTGCTGGAACTGTTCGAACTGGCTGCGCGGATCATTAAATTGATCTTGTCGATTGCCCCGCCCGTCATTCCCTAAACCTGTATTGCCCTGGGTACCTCCCGTCTGACCACCACCCGTCTGGCCACTGCCTGGCTGGCCACCCGTCTGGCCGCCTCCCGGCTGGGCACCTCCCGGCTGGGCACCTCCCGGCTGGGCGCCTCCTGCCTGGCCACCACCTGCTTGGCCACCTCCGCCCTGTGCCTGAAGAAACGCTGGCCTTAGGGCAAGGGCTGCCGGATTGAGAATCTCCGCAGCTGGTAGCAGACGCCGTGCAAAGGCCGAAAGCCAACTACTGCCCGATCGCGCCGGGCTCGCCGGCGGACGCGTCTCCAAAGAGCTCTGGCTGCTCAAACCAGACGACGAATTCAGTCCACGCGCGTCGATGCTGTAGAACGCGACGTTGGCCTTCTGCGCTGCCTGGATCGTGTTACGCAACTCGGTTTGAGCATCGCTGGCGAGACTGAAGTCCTCCGAAAACATCAGGATCGATTTGCGGCCTTTCACTCGCGCCATCGAATTCGACAACTGGCTTAGTGTGCGCAGCAGCACGGTGGCGCGGAATCTGGCTTGTTGATCCATCATCGGATTTCGACCCATCGGGTCCTGCCTGTTGTTCTGCCCGCGCTGGCCCCCCTGGCCCACGGGCGTGCGGCCTTCGTTGTCGGCTGAGAGCCCTTGCCGGAGGCCCGCCTCGGCGTGAGACATGGCCGGCGTGCGAATTGCTTCGACGATCTTCCCCGCATCGTGGGTGAAGTTCTGAAGGATCTTCATGGCCAGCCCATACGAGGCCACGCCAAAAAAATCCCAAGGCCGCATATGTTGTTTGACGTATTTTTCGGCGGAGTCGCGCGCCATCTGAATCTGAGACGCCGTAATATTACTGTCGTCGAAGAGAATCAGCACCACTTTGCCTCGACGGTTGCTCTCCTCCACGTCTTTCAGACTTGCGGGCAGGGGTTCGTCGGCTGTGTCGGTCACTCTGTCAAAGGCGACTATCTCTTGCTGCTTGCCATCCTCGTAAACTCTGAAGTCTTGCTTCTTCAGCTCGAGCATCGGAGTTCCCTTCTTGTCCTGGGCAATCACTTCGATGGTCACCAGGTCAACGTCCACCCGGAGCGTCGAGCCCTGCTGCGCGGCAAGAGGGGCAGAGGGCAGGATCAACCCGCCTCCCAGCAGGCATAGCAGGCACACTGCTGATACCCAAAATTTGCAGATACGATTCTCAAAATGGCTTTTCATCGCGACCCCCCTTTTAGGTTGGCGGAAACTGCGCAAATTGCTGGCCTTTGGAGCCTGCGCGGGGACTTACGTTGTCGGAGAGAACACTAAACACCACTCATGCCTACGGCACTTCAATCGTTTTGTTGATCGATCCCATTTTGGTATGAAGGCCTTCGCGAACCACGGCCCTGATCTTGTAGCGGCCTGGCGGCACCTTGACATCGACTTTCGAGGTGAAGCCGTGACTGAGCAATGCGCTGTAGCTGGGACTTGTCAAATTCAGATCGATCGTTTTCTCCAGACCATCCACGTAGTGGTCATTCTCATCAAACGCGACAACGACGAGACTGATGAGGTTCTTGTGACGGGAGTCTTCCTCCACAAACTTCAGCCCGCGCACATTGACCTGGGTCATCACCGCGAGTTGATATCGTGACTCGTCCAGCTGAAAGTAGTTATACGAAAGCTGAATGGGAATCTCGTTCAAATTGCCGGGCGCATGCAACGCTTCAATGATGTCTTCCTTCTTGCGGCGTTCGAAGGAAAGCTGTTCCTTGGGAGAATAGTATCCCTTCCGGTAGCTAACCTGGAGGCCGGTACGGATCACTTCAACCTTGATCTTGTGATACCGGCCATCAGACTTTGGGTTAGGCGTCGAGTAGCTCATGATGTAGTAGTATGACTGGCTATCGAGAACCTGCCTCACACCTCCCGCCAGATCGTTGGTATTGCCTACATGCCGTCCGCCGGTCTCCCCGGACAACTGCCGGAGGGGGTCTTCCTGCACGCGCTGGTCTTCGATGCGGAGCCTTGGCTTCTGCGAAAGCAGTGCAAACGACTGGCTCGTCGTGCCCGCCACCACACGATCGCTGGCCTGGTAATTCGGGGTATAGAGCCCGCGGGTATCTACGGTGTTCAGGATGACGCCTGAACGGAGAGCCATGTCAACGATGTCTTGGAGTTCGTAGCGAAGATCAGCAGAGACAAAGCCATCTGAAAACAAGAATACCGATTTTTTGGCTTCGAAATGGCGTAACGATCGAACATGCTGGCGCAGACCGGACAGAAAACTTCGCGAACGGAACTGGCCCTCTTCGTACTGCATTGCGGCAGCAGACCTCGCCTGGCTCTCCGCAAGCTGGGGCGTGCTGGCATCTTCTGGGTCCATGTTCTGGCAAATGATGGTTTCAGCCACGGCCACCTGCAGTGGCAAAGGGTCGGGATAGCTGTTGCGAATCTGCTGTGCTTGCAGATCCGTCATCTCAGGACACTCGGATTTCATGGCAACGGGACGACGCACCTTCTTGTACAGCTCGTCGGCCAGAGACAATAACAACTGGCGGTCGCTGCTGAATGGCTGATTCACGCTGCCGGAGGCTGTGACCAGAGAAACTACGTCCCCCGGCCCCAGTCCGCTTTCAAACACCTTGAGTATCGCCTCTCGCGCATATTGGATATACTCCGGGGCCAAGGTAGCCAAGTCGTCAACAAAGAAACTAAGCATCCGCGGAGAGGTCGCACTCGGCTCCTCCGGAGTCGACACAACGCCGACCTTGCCGGCTTCAGGCTCCTGAACTGGTTTGTAGGATTCAAGCGCAAACGTGTGGATGAGTTGCGGCTTGCCATCTTCGTAAATCCTAAAGTCGTCCCTGGTGAGGTCCTTGACTGGCTTACCCTGTTTGTCGGTAATGATGGCGTTCACGATAACCACATCAACGGGAACTTTGAAGGTAAACGTATCCGTTTTCTCAGACTCTTTCTTACCATCAGATTTGGACGTCTTGTCTGCCGGCATTAGGAAGGTGGCTGGCAAAGCCGCCAACGCTAGAATTAGAAAGACTCGCCCACTCCAGAAACCTCGAAGCCCGAAAAACATAAAGACGGCCCTGATTAACTCCACAAATCCCCTGGGAGTGAAATCTTGAATTGATGCAAAGATTATGTTTCTTATTCCCGAGAAACACAACACGAAAGCCCAGCATCGTCCGGCAGCGGGACGCGACTACCGCGCGCAAACGATCGGCCGAAGCTGAGCCCTGGATTTGTGGTCGAAGGTCTTTACTTCCAACGCGGTGGGCGCTTCTCCAGAAAGGCAGCGACTCCTTCGATGCAGTCTGCCGAAGAGCGGGATCGGGCATTGAGCTGGCAAGCGTAGTCCAGAGCCTCATCCAGATCCGGTGACGCAATCCTGGCTTGTAGCTGTTTGGATGCCTGAATCGATTGAGGACTGTTGCAGGACAACTGCCGGGCAAGCGCACGGGCACGAGTTGCGAGTTGGGAGTCTTCAACCACCTCATTCACGAGGCCAATTCGAAAACCTTCCTGAGGCGTAATGAGCCGGCCCGTGAACAGGAGGTCCCTGATAGCCTTGTCTCCGACGCACCTCGCCAGAAAATAAGAAACAATCGCTGCCACAAAACCAATCTTGGCTTCCGTGTATCCAAGGCGAGCCGACTCGGCAGCCAAAACCAGATCGCAAACCGACGCCAGGCCACAGCCTCCAGCGACCGCCGGACCGTTCAAAACGCCGATGATTGGCTTAGGGTAGAGATACAATTGCTTCAAGAGGTCCGAGTACCGACGGGAGTCTTCCAGGCTGTCCTCGAAGCTTTTTCCGTGCATCTGCTGCAGTTCTTCCAGGTCGAGCCCAGAACAAAAGGCTTTGCCTTCGCCTGTCAGGAGCACAACCCGCAGCTCCGGCTTCGCCTCAAGTTCCTCTAAGGCCCGCGACAACTCAGTAAGGAGTTGCTTGTTCAGGGCATTCCGCCTCTCAGGACGGTTCAGAACAACCCATGCCCATTGCTCTTCGTAGTCAATGCGTATCGTACTCATGGTTTTCTCAATCACCTCGGGCAGCGCTCATCGCAAGAAGAGGGATCTCAGACCTTGACACCGAACTCGAGCCCGCAGACTCCCGGTCTTGCGGCTGGCGCTCGGCCGTAGAGGACCGTCATCTCTGCCAGCCGTTCTCGAACGGTGTCTGACAGCATCTCCGCTGCAAACCGCCACTGCCAATTGCCGCTGGGCCGAGCCGGGAGATTCATGCGCGCCTCACTCCCAAGGCCGAAGACATCCTGCAACGGGATGACAGCCAGGTTTGCCACTGAACTCAAGACCGCACGAATGAATGCCCAGTGAATCTCCTCGCCATTGGAATTGAGATATCTGAGCGCGAACTCCCGTTCCCGGCGGACCTCCTCTGCGTCGCGCGTGCTGTCGCCTGCGCCGATGCTAGTCCACCATCCGATTATTGTGTCGTTGTCGTGCGTCCCTGTATAAACCAAAAGATTCCGTTGATAATTGTGCGGCAGAAACTCAGACTCGGAAGTCCCGGACCCAAATGCAAATTGAAGCACTGCCATGCCGGGAAATCCAAGCTTGAGGCGCAGAGCTTCGACTTCGGGAGTAATCAGCCCAAGATTCTCTGCCACGATCGGAAGATCTCCCAGATCCCGCCGGACTGCTTCGAAGAGCTCGGCGCCGGGACCCTTCACCCAGCGGCCGCGAATCGCGGTCGTTTCGTGTGCAGGAACCTCCCAGTAGGCTTCAAAGCCCCGGAAATGATCGATCCGAATCATGTCCACCAATTCCAGTACAGACCGAAAGCGTTCCACCCACCAGCGATATCCAGACTCTGCCATCAGGTCCCAACGGCAGAGCGGGTTCCCCCATAGCTGTCCCGTTGTGCTGAAGTAATCTGGGGGCACTCCAGCTACGACGGTAGGATTTCCTTGGGCATCGAGCTGAAACAATTCTGGACGGGCCCATACATCTGCACTGTCGTGGGCCACGAAGATTGGAATGTCCCCCATGATCTTGATTTTGTGCTCGTGGCAGTACTGCTTCAGAGCCAGCCACTGCTCGAAGAACAGGAACTGCCAGAACTTCTGGCAGGCAATCTCGCCTTTCAGCTTCTGCCGCCAGCCCATGAGCGCTTCTGACCGGCGCAAGGCAATAGCCGTGTCCCATTGGTTCCAAGCGATTCCGGCGTGAGCCTCTTTGACGGCCATGAAAAGGGCATAATCGTCCAGCCATCCATCGTGGCGGTTGCAAAAAGACTCAAACGCATCCTTGGCCTGGGATGAAGATCGGGCCTGGAAGCGTTCAAATGCCAGTCGGAGCAGCGGTAATTTGAACTTGATTACCGCCCCATAGTCTACGGCCGTGGGCGAAAACGCCGGAAGGCGCGTCCAGTCGTCAGGCGAGAGCCAACCGTCCCGAGCCAGCTGTTCGAGGTTGATCAGAAGCGGGTTTCCGGCGAACGCTGAGAATACCTGATAAGGCGAGTCGCCGTACCCGGTCGGTCCTAGTGGCAGCACTTGCCAGATTTGCTGTTGGGAGGAATGAAGGAAATCTGCAAATCGGTAGGCCTCCTGGCCTAGATCGCCAATGCCGAAAGGTCCAGGAAGACTCGTGGGATGCAAAAGAAGTCCACTGCAGCGCGTGTATTTCACCGGACGATTATAGGGAGGCCACACGGGCAAGGCAAGCAAGTGACACTAACCAGAGCCAGAAGGCTCGCGCCCTTCATGGAGCAGTGAAGGCATGAGGAGCCTTCATGAGTCCGCCGTCATGCAGGCGTCCAGGTTGTGGCCAGCCGGAAGACCGAGCTCGCATGCTGGCCCAAGAAATTCAACTGCGGGCTCTCGGCGGGATACCTTATACTGAAAATGTAAACAGCGCTCAGCCTGCATTGACTGTTCATGACCTACTTCATTTCGGGCTTCGTCCCCACGTTCTTTATCGTTCTGCTGGCGCTGGTGGCGTCGGCGGAGACGAGTCCCATTTCCGAACCCCCTGGTGCCCTTCCAAATTCCCGGGTTGATTCGCTTTTTTCGGCCTGGAACCGCCCAGACGCGCCCGGCTGTGCGCTGGGCGTCATTCAGAACGGAAAGCTGGTCTATCAGCGCGGTTATGGGCGCGCGAATCTTGAACACGATGTTGCAATAAGCCCGTCCACGGTTTTCTACATTGCATCTGCCTCCAAGCAGTTCACGGCTGCGAGCATCCTCCTGCTGGCTGGGCAAGGAAAGCTGTCGCTCGATGACTCTGTAAACAAATATCTCCCAGAACTGCCACCTTACGATCCCCCAGTTGCGATTCGGCATCTCATCCATCACACGAGCGGCATTGACGATTATTTGGAGCTCTTCGGACTCTCTGGCCAGCGGCTGGATGACGTACATAGCGAGGAAGAGATCCTGGAGCTGCTGGCCCGCCGGAAGTCGCTGAGTTTCAGGCCGGGCGAGTACTTTCTCTACAGCAACTCGGGGTACTTCTTGCTGGGCGTGATCGTCAAGCGCGCCAGCGGCAAATCGCTGGCGCAATTTGCCGAGGAGCAAATCTTCAAACCCCTCGGCATGAATCACTCCCAGTTTCACGACAGTCGCACACGCTTGGTAAAGAACCGGGCGCAGGGATACTTCTCAGGAAAGGACGGCGAGTTTCGAAACTATCTCACACAGTTTGATCGTGTGGGTGATGGCGGATTGATGACGACGGTTGAAGACCTTTTTCGTTGGGACCAGGCTCTTGAGCAGGGGACTTTGGCCGGAAAAGACTTCACCGCCGCCCTGTTGGCCCCAGGTCAGTTGAACAACGGGCAGACTCTGAGTTACGCTTCTGGCCTGATGATCAACCCCTACCACAGCCTGCAGACCATAAGTCACGGAGGATCCTTCATCGGCTTCAGGAGCGAGTTGCTGCGCTTTCCTGAAAAGCGTCTTTCTGTCATTTGCCTCTGCAATCACAGTGCAATAGACGCGACCAAGCTTGCCAAGAGCGTGGCTGTGCTTTACTTGGATCAGGAATCCAGCAGCATTGAGTCGCCAACCCCCGCTTCCCCCGTCGAGACCGTCGAGCAACTGTCACTCTCAGAGATCGACCTCAATGCTGTTTTTCGCGAGCCGACCACGGGTAGCATCTGGCGTTTTTCAGTAGTGGATGGAGGGCTCACGGCATCGGTGGACGGAGAAGCCTTCGGGCTCAAATCGACAGGCAGCAATCGCTTTCGCTCTCTCGATGCCCCAGTAGATCTTGACCTGGAGTTTCAAAGACTGAGCCCGGGCCAGCCCTGCGTGCTCCAGCTGAGCGTGGAAGGCCAAGCTCCAGTGCGGCTTGACGCTGTCAAGGCAACGCTGCTGTCTCCAGATCAAATCACTGAGTTCGCCGGCAATTACCATAGTCCTGAACTTCAGGCGGTCTATCAGCTCTTCGTGCATGCAGAGAAGCTTTTCTTGCGGGTCAAGAATCGCTCTGATGTCGAAGCATTCCCCATCCTGCCCGACTTGTTCCGGGTTGAGGGTAAAGACTTGAGCTTCTCGCGAGACTCGGAGAATCGAATCACTGGATTTGTCCTCAATTCTGGACGAATTCGAAGCCTCAGGTTCACCAAGGAAGGAGCCGATTGATCCTCGAGCCAATCGCGCACGTAACCTGGCTTCGAGTTCGTCGTGATCTAGAATTGAGTCTTCATTAGTGAACACTTGAAAGGATGGTTGCAAACGCCATGAAGCGCACTCACGTTGTTAGCATTGCCCTCCTTTTCGCGGCGATTGTTCCTGCAGTGAGCCTTGGCCAGGCTCCCCAGCCCGCTCAGCCTCAGCCGATCATCTCACCAGAAGTGCATTCCGACCGCCGGGTCACGTTTCGATTTAGGAGTCCAAATGCCAAAGAAGTTTCCTTGTCTCGCGAGGGCGCACAGCCCCTGGCGATGCAGAAGGACGAGAACGGTGTATGGAGTGTCACCACGGAGGCTCTGGAGCCTGATGTCTATGGCTATTCGTTCGTCGCCGATGGCATTCGTCTGATCGATCCCTCCAACCCGCTGATGAAGCCAAACCTGCTCAATACCACGAACGCCGTGCATGTGCCGGGGCCTTCTTCACTGCCGTGGGAAATCAATGCAGTGCCCCGCGGCATTGTCCACCACCATTTCTACCAGTCAAAAACGGTCGGCGACGATCGGGATTTCTATGTTTACACCCCGCCCGCTTACAACCCTTCAGCTTCGCAGAACTACCCAGCGCTGTACCTCCTGCACGGCTTCAGTGACGATGCCAGCGGATGGACCTCGGTTGGCCGCGCTCACATTATTCTCGACAACCTCATCGCCCAGGGAAAGGTGAAGCCCTTGATCGTGGTGATGCCCCTTGGATATGGAGCACCCGAGATCGTGTCCCGCGGAATAGGATCGTTTCGAGATCCGAGTCTGCGGCAGCGAAACTTCACAAAGTTTAGCGAGGCGCTGATCACGGAAGTCATGCCAGAAGTTGAAAAGACGTATCGTGTTTCCAAGGAGCGCTCTTCGCGGGCAATCGCCGGACTCTCTATGGGCGGCGCCGAATCGCTCTTAACCGGCCTCAACCACCTGGAGCATTTTGGCTGGGTTGGCGCTTTTAGTTCAGGCGGACTAGGTGACGAACCGGCTGCATCCTTCCCAGTGCTGGACGCTAAAGCCACTGAGCAGTTGCGGCTGCTTTGGATCGCCTGCGGCGTCGACGACCGCCTCATCGAAGCAAACCGAAAGTTTCATGACTGGCTAAAGTCGAAAGGAGTTCAGCATACCTGGATCGAGACTCCAGGGGCTCACACCTGGATGGTCTGGCGGCGCAACCTGGCCGAGTTCTCTGCACTTCTGTTCCGTGAAACAACTCACTGATCCGATTCTCGTGAGAATTCTCCAATGAGAGGTCGGCAGCGTTATGCGAGTCATCACTCCAACCCGGTAGGCCGAAAAAGGTTTGCTAGTTGCAATGGGATTCTTTTCCATATGATGAGGGCTCATCCCATTCCTGTCGGGTCTCAATGTGGTTAGCCTACTGAAAGAGGAGGTATTGTTGGTCGAACAGAACAAACAGGCATTGCTTCGCGCGGCAGCTCAATTCAGTGACTCCTGCCAGCGCGCTGCCTATTTCAACCTCTATGCGACCAATGCGATCCTTCATGGCTATTCCGGTGTCGAACCGGGGATTGATAGCATCCGGCGGTTCTATGCTGCATTTTGGTCAGCATTTCCGGATGCAGCTGTGACGATCGATAGTCTGATAGGGGAAGGAGATCGAGTAGCGTGCTGCTTTGCCATTAAAGGCACTCATTCAGGTGAGTATTTGGGCATCCCGGCTAGCGGACGAAGCGTGCTCCTAACTGGAATCACTATGCTGCGCTTCGCTGACGGTCGCTGCGTGGAGCGATGGAGCCAGGCCGATGCCCTCGGTCTCTTGCAGCAGCTCGGAGCTGCGGCGGGGAAGTAGTTCGAAAAGCGACGGCAGCCCACGGATTGGCCTAACCAAGACTCAGCCCAACCGCGAAGTAGAGAGTTTGAGTGATGACGATACCAACGTAGTCCACAAGACCTGGAACTAGAGGAGGTACCATGTCCCCAGCAAAAACCGCAGCGAAGCACGAGTCAACCGAACCCGTCTTCGATTTCAACTCAGCCACGACACGCTACGATCCCAAGAACGCCTATTGGCTGGCTCGGGCTGCCGAGCTGGCCTACCGCGGCGATCAAGTAGTCCAAGAGCAGGCCGCCGCCTGGGAGCTCGACCAGTTCCGCTTTTTCTCACGCCGTGAGACCCAGGCGTTTGTGGCGGGTAACGATGAGCTGATCATCATCGCCTTTCGTGGAACAGAGCCCTCAGAGCTCCAGGATTGGATGACGGATGCCGACATCATTCTGAAAAGCGGGCCTACCGGCAAAGTGCACGATGGATTTCAGCGAGCGCTCGGCTATGTGTACTCCGAGATCCGCCAGACAATCGGTGAATTTCAAACCAATGCGCAGTCGCTCTGGGTTACAGGACACAGCCTTGGCGCTGCTCTTGCGGCGCTAACTGTGGCCCGCCTGCGATTTGAGGAAGACAAACCGGTTTACGGACTCTATACCTACGGCCAGCCACGCACCGGAGATCGGGATTTCGAAAGAAACTTTAACCTCGACTTCAAATCCAAGGCCTTTCGCTTCGTCAACAACAACGACATCGTGCCCCGAGTCCCGCCTCGCGAGTTCAGTTACAGTCATGTCGGCAGTTTTATCTACATTGACGGGAAGGGCAAGCTCCATACCGACAGCTCTTTCTGGTACAAGCTCCTCGATAGAATTCAAGGTCGCATCGAAGACCTGGGCAAGCCAGGCACCGACGGCATCAAAGATCACGCGATTGCCAACTATGTGAAACATCTGGGAAGCAACATCAAGACCGTTCTTACGTTCTGAAAACAGGTGCCCGGTGTGCGCGAAGTGCGGTCACACGAGACCCTCGTGCCATCGCGGGCGCGTGCTTTCATTGTCCGATTGTGGCTAGTCAGCGTGGACCACGATCCCAGGCTGGACTGTGGCTCATCAAGCTCACTTCTTGACCCTGTCGAAGAAGTCGTTTTGCAGCTGGTATGTTTTTACGTCGGCCTTTATGACCTGCAACGCTTTGGCCAGCGAGGCAACACGGTGCTCTGTTAAGAGCTGCCCTAGCTCTCTGCTTGCCTTGGCCCCCTCACCCGCGTAGTGGTTGGGAAACGCTGCGTACCACCAGATCGCCGTGTAGAGGTCCGGAGGCAAAGACAGGCTCCTTTGATTTTCGCCGGACTCGTCCGTCGCCCGGTCCATCTTGACCAGCTCCGGCCGCAAGTAGAGCAAGGTTGAGGTCTCGCGTTCGCCGGCATGACCGTCGCCCGCAGGATCCGACTTCCGAAGTTTGCTTACCTCGGCGTTCAGTTCCGGATCGGGCACGGGATCGAAAAAGTAGACAACGTAGTCTCTGCGGCGCTCCAGCTGCGACTGGATGAAAAATCGCAGCAATTGAGGATTCCCTCCGTGTCCGTTGATAAGCACGATCTTCTTAAAGCCGTTTCGCGCAATCTCTTCGCAGGTTGCATCCAGCAGCTCCCATACCAGGCGACTGGGCAAAGCGAAGGTGCCTGGCTGATGACGCGCTTCGTAGATCTGGCCGTAAAAGTAATCGGGAAATATCACGGCATACTCCGTCTTCGTGGCGCGCGCGGCCCACTCACGCACGTGAATCAGATCCGAGCCTATGGGCGCGTGGGGCCCATGTTTCTCTAGAATGCCTACTGGCAAGAGGCAGGTATTTGCCGATTGCTCCAGCGCCTTGGACCAGTCGCTGGCGGTCAGCTCGTCCCATCGAGCAGGCAGGGACTGCGAGAGAGCAGAACTTGAGAAAAGCAGAACGACTGACAGCAATTTGGTTTTCATTGTGTGACTCTCTCTGGGGTGAAGTCAGGTCTATCGGTAGGGAGACTATAGCAGATCCGCCAATCACGGGAAGGAACCTTCTACGATGTTTCCACCGTTTCAAAACCCTGGAGTCGAGTTAAGATCCTGATGAATTATCTCTTGAACAATGACTTTGTCAGCCGGGTTGCCAGAAGGACTTCAGGTTGCCGAAAGAAAGGAATGCAGGTTCGATGAGCCAGGAAACGGTCGATGCCATCATTGTTGGCGCCGGGGCTTCAGGTGGAGTCGTCGCTCATGAACTGGCCCACGCTGGATTGCACGTCGCCTTGCTGGAAAGGGGCCCACAGCTAAATGTAAAAGATTTTCAGTTGCATGATGAAATGATCACGAACAGCAAAGGTCACGTTCTGCCTCCATTCAATGGTCTCGATCACCGGCACCCGCGTGAGTTCCGGCACACGGCAGCCGACGCGTTCCAGAAGATCTTTCCCGAACATGGCAGTTATCCGCTGCTGGCTGCTGTCGTCGGCGGCGGACAACTCTTCTACGGCGCTTTGATGTGGCGGTTTCTTCCCATCGACTTTCGCGCCAAGAGCGCCTATGGAACCATGGAAGGATCGACACTGGATGACTGGCCGCTGAGCTACGATGAGCTCGAACCCTTCTATGACAAGGCAGAGTATCAACTGGGTGTCGCCGGCGAGGATGGCGATCCGTTTGCCGGCAAGCGCAGCCGCCCTTTTCCGCTTCCTCCGGTCGATCTCCAACCGGGCGACTTGCTGGTAAAGAAGGCTGCACAGCGGCTTGGTTATCACCCATTCACGGTTCCCTTGGGTATCGCGACTGAAAGGTACAAGGACCGGAATCCGTGTGTTCGTCACCCTTGTTGCAACCTGTTCATCTGCGAAGTCGGAGCCAAGTCGACGATCGTCAGTGCCCTGCTCCCGGCGACTCTAGCGACCGGAAACTGCCAACTGATCACTGAAGCTGTGGTGAAGGAAGTAACAACCGATCGCCACGGACGTCCGAATGGTGTCAGTTATTTCGACAAATCAGGCAAGCTCAGGAATCAGGCCTCCCAGCTGGTGATTCTGGCTGCCTCGGCCACAGAAACGCCGCGGCTGCTGTTGAACTCACGCTCGCGTTGGTTTCCAAAGGGGATGGGAAATCACAACGACTGGGTGGGCCGAAATCTGATGGATCACATCGGTCCCAGTGTCGTGGGACTATTCAATGAAACGACCAACGAAGGGATTGGTCCGGGTCCGGGAATAGCCATCAACGACTTCTACGGCAAGAACCCGGGATTCGCCGGAGGCGGGTGCATCTATAGCCGAACGGAGGCGCTTCCCATCGCCTTCACGAATGTGCGCCCCCCTGGAGCGCCCACCTGGGGCAAGGCTCACAAGAAGTTTCAACGCGACTATTTCCGTCGCCAGGTCCGGTTGTGGGTCCCGGGCGAGGCACGACCGAAGTTCGAGAATCGGGTAGAGGTCTCTCCGAACGTGCGCGACGCCTGGGGTATTCCGGTTTCACGAATCACTCACAGCCTGCATCCGAACGACTACCAACTCTACGAGTTCTTTCGGGGCAAGATGATTGAATTGTTGAAGGAGGCCGGAGCCGCTGACGTCCTCTCTCGCCCCGCCGGCAAGGGTGGTGTGGATGCACACCAGTGCGGAACATGCCGCATGGGTGACGATCCCAAGACCTCCGTGGTGGACCGCTACGGCAAAGTGCACGGCGTCGACAACCTTTTTGTCGTGGATGGCAGCCTTCTGGTGACCGCAGGTGGAAGGAACCCATCACTCACGATCCAGGCTCTGGCGTTCTGGATTTCAGACTACATTGTGCGTCAGTGGAAGGGCGGAAGCTGGAAAGGAGGGAGGGCTCGAACATGACCCTATCGCGCCGCGGTTTCATGTTTTTGTTGAGTGCCCTGCCCTTTGCCCCACCTGCGGCATTGGCCCAATCGGTCTCCCGGAGTGGCCGCACGAACCGTCTTTTCGACGATAGCGACCGTCGCTTCCTCGATGATCTGTGTGAGCAAATCTTCCCGAAGGATGAATTCCCTGGAGCCATTGAACTGGGTGTTCCCGACTTTATCGAAGGCCGCCTTCGCGACGGGCACGCCGACTGGGCGGCCGTCTACCGGGCAGGGTTCCGCTCAACGGATGCTTCTAGCCGGAGTGTTTATGAAAAAGGGTTTCTCGAGATTGCTTTCGACGAACAGACTCGCTTGCTGGAACGCATGCAAACCGGAGATTTGCCCAATGCAGATTGGTCTTCGGTGCCAGCAAGGGATTTTTTCCGCATGATTCGAGACCACACGATGCAGGGCGCCTACAGCCACCCGAAGTACGGTGGAAACCGCAACAAGGCCTCCTGGGACATGATTGGGTACTACGATTTCTGGGTGGAATGAGAAGTTCCCAGGTTCTCGAATCCTACTACGCTTCCGGCATGGAACTGAGGCTGCTGGTAGAAAGAGTCGCGGCGGTCCGTGCCACGACCAAGAAGACTGAAAAGACTCTGCTGCTGGCCGGTTTGCTGCGCCAGGCTCATGAGAAGGAAATCGAGCTCGCGGCGTTGTATCTTGCCGGAGCACTTCCACAAGGCAGGATCGGCGTGGGCTGGCGCACGGTCGAAGAAGCAATAAGGGATCTGCCGGCTGCTGCCTCCTCTCTCAAGCTTTTCCAAGTAGACCAGGTGTTCTCAGGCATCGCAGCAGACGAAGGTGCTGGTTCGGCAACACGCAAAGCTCAGGCATTGCGCAGCCTGTTTGGGCAAGCGGGCGCGACTGAACGCCAATTCCTGGCTCAGCTCTTAATCGGAGAGATTCGCCAGGGAGCGATGGAAGGCTTGTTGTTGGACGCCGTGGCCAAGGCAGCCAATCTGCTGCCGGCCGATGTCCGCAGAGCCTTCATGTTTTCAGGAAATATCGGCGAAGTCGCGCGGGCCGCGTTAGAGCAAGGAACTGCAGGTCTGACGCGCTTTGACCTTCGTTTGCTGAATCCTGTTTCCCCCATGCTGGCCAAAAGCGCGGAGGATGCGACTCAGGCGCTGGACCGCATGGGCCAGGCGGTCTTTGAATTCAAACTCGACGGCGCGCGCATCCAGGTGCATCGGCAGGGCGATGCAGTCCGCATCTTTACGCGACAGCTTCAGGATGTCACGGACCGTCTGCCGGAAGTTGTGGAGTGGACTCGAGCATTGCCCGTTGGAGAAATCCTTCTTGAGGGCGAGACCCTCGCTCTGCGGCCAGACGGGCGGCCCCATCCTTTCCAGGTCACCATGCGACGGTTGGGGCGCACTAAAGATGTCGCATCCATCCGCCAGGAACTCCCTCTCTCCTCATTCTTTTTCGATTGCCTCTATCTGCAGGGCGAAGGCTCGCTGATGACGCGGAGCTATCAAGAGCGCATTCAAATTCTCGATGTCTCAATTCCAACCGCCTGCCAAATCCCCCGGATCCTCACGAGCAGCCCAGAAGACGCTCAACAGTTTTTGCGAAGAGCCTTAGATGCAGGACACGAAGGTCTGATGGCCAAGTCGCTCACAGCCTCCTATGCCGCCGGGCAGCGCGGCTATCACTGGCTCAAACTCAAAGCCGCTACAACTCTGGACTTGGTGGTGTTAGCTGCGGAGTGGGGCCACGGGCGCCGTTCGGGCTGGCTCTCGAACCTTCACCTCGGAGCACGCGATCCGGAGAGCGGTCAGTTTGTGATGTTAGGGAAGACCTTCAAAGGACTCACCGATGACTTGCTGCGCTGGCAGACTGAAAGGCTGCTCGCGCTTGAGACCGGTCGCGATCATTGGACTGTCCCTGTGCGTCCGGAGCTCGTTGTTGAGATTGCGTTCAGTGACATTCAAGAATCCCCACGGTATCCCGGCGGGATGGCGTTGCGATTTGCGCGCGTTAAGCGGTATCGAACGGACAAGAAAAGTTCAGAAGCCGACACCATTCAAACAGTGAGACTTCTGTTTGAACGACAGCGGCAATGACAAGTCTGTTCTTCTTAGAGACGGCATCTTCTGCTCATTCCCCATTGAGGTTCCATCTATTCCGCAGCACCCAGGTTCGAGACTCTTTGCATCGGATTGGTCTCTCCTACACTGTCCCTGATTCTGCTGGTCCCTCCACGGTTGTTACAGGAGTGTTTGTCGATTGACAGAATCGTTCCGTGCCGAAGACGAATGTGCTGCACCGACGCATTCCCGCCTCCAACAAGACAAAGTGTTTTCCTGTCGAACAGAAAATGGCCCTACGGTTGCGTCACTACCGATGAAGTAACACACAATCGCTAGAACTTCAGATTGCGGCAAGCAAGTGTCGCCATTCTAAACACCCGACAGGACCCGCTTGTTCGCAGCCCTGGGCGTAGCCTCTCTTCTGTGAGGTTCCCTCCCCGGGGCAGTCTGGAGCGCGAGCGGCCCGGATTATCTGGTCAGTTGAGTGGCACTCTCTTGAATCTCTTTCTCTGAAGACGATACAGTTCCAGCCCGCACGATCTCAAGCTCAGTCTCGAACCTCCCGAATTGAGAACCCCCGGAACGCGCCCCGCACCAACACCAGAATCATGGCTGCGCTGCACTGCTGGTGAGTAGCAAACGATTCGTTGCTCCGTTTGCCTGAGCGCAGACATTCCTTCCTCTCTTTGTAGGCTGACTTCGATGTCCCAAAGAAGTCCTGTCTGAAGCGGCGAAGACTACGCATCTGTCAAGCTGGAAGCCTCAATCGGGGCTCACCCACACGCAGTTGGTGTCTCAAAACATTCACCCTCAATGCTGCTCTGGACGCCATCGTCCGAGAGCTTCGAAAGGAGAACCATGAACGCCACTCTGCTCAAGCTGTCTATCGCACTGCTGCTGGCAGTGCTGCCTGCCCTGCCATTCTTCCTGCCGAGTATAGGAGACGATCAGCCAGCTATCGAAGCACCAGCGGGGTTTGACGGCCAGACCAACGGGCTGGTCGCACAGGGTAGGCCGTTGGCGGATGGAGAGGAGCCTGTCCCACTGCGCTCGTTCGAGGACGACAAAGCCATTTTCGAGGAGCTTGAAACCGTGGTCGATGGAGTTGGGCCCACCTACAACGCTCAAGGATGTGTTGAATGTCACCAGAGCCCCGTGACCGGAGCCATCAGTCAAATCACAGAACTCAGGGCTGGTCATTCGAATACCAACGGCAGTTTCGTTGATGCCCCAGGCGGTTCTTTGATCCACTCGCGCGCCATTGATGCTCGGATTCAGGAGCGGGTTTCGCCGCGCGAAGACATCCGGTCCTTCCGTACTTCTCTAAACACACTGGGTGACGGCTTTGTGGAGTGTATCGCCGATAGCATTTTGGAGAGGATTGCCAACGACCAACCGGAAGCCCAGCGCGGCCTGATCATCCACGTGCCTGTGCTCGAGGCCAGCGGTGCCTTGCGCATTGGCCGCTTTGGCTGGAAGAATCAGCACGCCAGCCTGGTTTCGTTCTCAGCAGATGCCTATCTCAACGAGCTCGGTATCACGAGTCCATTGCAGCCCAACGAAAATACTTCCTCCGGACGCTCGATTGCCGCATATGACCGTGTCGCGGACCCAGAAGACGATGGACTGGATGTGGAAGCGTTCGCGGAGTTCATGCGGGCGACAAAGGCGCCGCCCCGCGACGAAGAGCGTGCCGCAACCGTGGACGCCCAGATCGGCTCGACTCTATTTGACCAGGTTGGCTGCGCTGTCTGTCACGTCCGAACCATCGTGACGGCGGCACCAGGAACAGTGATTAACGCAGGCGCGTTTACCGTTCCCCGAGCATTGGGAAACAAGATAATCCACCCATTCGGTGATTTCTTGTTGCATGACATCGGCACGGGCGACGGGATTGTCCAGAACGGCGGGGAATCCACTAAAAGCAAACTGCGCACTCCGCCGCTTTGGGGTGTACGGACTCGCAATCGATTGATGCATGATGGAGAGTCGCTTACCTTCACTGACGCCATTCAACGCCACGGTGGCCAGGCAACTTCCTCCAGGCGCCTTTTTAACTCCTTAAATGACGCCAACAGGGATCGGCTGATTAGATTTCTTTTGTCTCTTTGATTTGCTGGAATCGGCATTTGCGCAGAGATTTGTTGTCCGAGACCGAGCAAGAGTATTGCATCAATCCGGCAGCGCAAACGCTAGGATCTCGTCGTGGGGTCCGCTTTCTGCGAAGTTGTGCCCGTTTGCCGAAATGACGACAAATTGCTTGCCGTGGGGAGATTGGAACGTCATGGGTGTGGAGCGTGCGCTGGCCGGAAGCTTCCCTTTCCAGAGTTCCTTTCCAGTCGCTGTCTCGAATGCCCGTAAATAAGGATCAAGCGTTGCCCCTATGAAGACTAGTCCGCCTGCTGTCGTGACTGGTCCTCCCAGGTTCAAAGATCCCCACTTTGCAGCGTCGGGATGATTCGCAAGCCAAGGAACCACGCCAAGCGGGACCTCCCAGGCAATCTTTCCAGTAGCGCTGTCCACCGCGCTGAGGGCACCCCAAGGCGGAGGGTTACAGGGACAGCGTTCGGGACTCAAGAGAAACTCGCGGGACATGCCAAAAGGCGTGCCATGTTGGGGTGCGAACTCGACCCCAAGCCGGTCTTTGCGCTCTCGTTCTGCCTGAAAACGGTCGCGGGGGATGAGCTGGATGATCGCCGCGATACGGTTCGTCGGCACGACGAGGTATCCTCGTCCTGGGTCCCACGCCGCGCCGCCCCAGGCCATGCCACCAATGTTGCCCGGAAAGATGATCGAACCCTCGACGCTGGGCGGCGTAAAAATTCCTTCTGAGCGCAGGGATCGGATGCGTTCGCGACACCAGGCGCGGCTGGCATCGTTCATTCCCCAGGCGTCCTGCTCGCGCAACTGTTGCGGGACGAGCGGAGGAGGAAGCAGTGGGAATGGTTGCGTTGGAGACGCTCTCTCACCCTCTGCAGTGCTCGCAGGCACGCGCCGTTCTTCGACCGGGTACAAAGGCTTTCCAGTCTCGCGATGGACCAGGAAGAGGTGGCCCGTCTTGGAGCCGATGGCCACCGCTGGGATCTGGCGGCCTTCCCGCTTTAGAGTCAATAGCAGCGGCTGCGAAGCCACATCGTAGTCCCAGATGTCGTGATGCACAGTTTGAAAACTCCAGACGACCCTTCCGCTTTCTCCATTCAGAGCGGTTACAGAGTTGGCGTACCGGTTGTCGCCCGGACGCTTTCCACCATAGTAATCAGGACTTGCGGAACCAGTCGGCACGAACACCAGCTTGCGGCCCTCATCCACCGAAAGCATCGTCCATGCATTCCCGGCGCCGGCTTCCAGCTCAGCGGGCAGAGAATGCCAGGTCCAGCGAAGTTTCCCCGTGCGGGCATCGAAGGCGCGAACTTCGCCGCTGGGTGCCGTGGTGCGATTGTTGTCCGCGATGGCCGACCCCGTGATCACCAGGTCACCCAGGATCGCAGGTGGCGACGTCACCTCATATTCGTCTTTCCCCTTTGGCGGACGACGAAGGCCCTGGCGCAGGTCGATCATTCCCTTGCTACCAAAGTCACTGCAGACTTCACCGGTTCGCCCGTCCAGCGCAAAAGCCTTGCATCAATGGTCGCAACGAATATGCGCCGGCGGCAGGGCTCGCCTGACTTGCGCTTTGAATCCAGCCAGGTAGCCGCACCGCGGTTGGCGAAGTCGCCCCAGCCGGCGCTGATGTCGCTCTTCGGATCGAAAGACCAGCGCGGCTTGCCGGTCTCAGGATCGAGAGCAATGACGCGCCCGAAGGCGGAAGTGACGTACAGCGTGCCATCGACATAGATGGGAGTGGTTTGCTGCGACGAAGGCCGGCCTCCACCCTTGGGCAGGTAAAGGTCACCGGTCCGATATGTCCAAACGATTTGAAGACCTGCCACGTTCCCGGCATGGATCTGCTTCAGCGGCGAGTGTTTCGTGCCACCGGGGTCGTGACCATAAGAGATCCATTCATCCGCAAAGATTTGTGTCGTGCAAGAGGCGATGGCGAGAGCCAAGAATGCAACTAGACGCATACATCACCTCTGGCTGGATTGAAACAACGAGATGCGGTTAGACGAGGGAAAGTCCATGTTCCCAGCCCTGCTGAGAGTAGCGTGCTTCTTCTAACGAAAGGGGGTATCGGCGTAGCTTTGAAGCTGCAGACACGGTTGGCACGGCCCAAACACTGGATCTTCTGCAATGTCTGGAGCCGTTCGGCGGCAAACGCACGCGTTTACGGCCAGGCTCTAGCAGACGGGTGTCTCGAGCACAATTTTCTTCGAGCCGTGCTTTAAGCCGCACTTGCCTTGGCTCCGTTGGTCTTGAGGGCGCGGTTCAGGCGCTCTACGGCTTCGTCAATCTCCGCGGGACTCTTGAAACCTACCACCATCGCATCGACACAACCGCAGGTAACCGCGTACTGCATGGCCTTCTCGCGGTCTTCTGCGCTAGTGAAGTCGCCATTGCCGACTAGCTTCATCGCAATGATCCCGCGGCCGCCCTTGTGCATCGCATGGACCTCTTTCATGGCTTCCGGAACGTTCCCCTCCGGCGCCATGACTTGAGGGCTGTCGCTATCGACGTACCGTCCTTGCGGGTTGATCCGGGCAAGCTGAACCTCAATCCATTGGTTCGAAGTTGCGGCACGCAGCGGGGCCAAACCGTGGCACGAGACGCCCTTGGCGCGAACCCAGCCTTTGGCTTGTGCTTCATCAAAGGCATCCATCACCGGCTTCAGATCTTCCACCCACGTGCCTTTAGTCGCGCAGTGAATGAGCAGCGTGTCCACGTAGTCAACTCCCAACTCCTGGCGGTACCGGTCGAGCGCGGCCAGCGGATTTGAGACGATGTCTGGCCGAATCGGCATCTTGGTCTGAATGAACAGAGTCTCTCGTGGAATCCCTCGGATCGCTTCCCGGATCATCCCGTGGGTCTTGTAGTTGTCGGCCGTGTCGATGTAACGCACGCCCTGGTCGTAGGCATAACGAATGAGGCGATTGAATCCGTCCTGTCCTAGATTGCGTTGCACGCTTCCGCCAACTGAACCCGTGCCGATGCCCAGCCGAGGTATCTTGAGCCCCTGCTTCTTGCCGAGCTGCACCCAGTCGGTGGCAGTGCCCGGCGAAGCGGCAGCCTGGGCAGGCCAACGGCTTCCCAGAATCACGGCTCCAGTGATTGCGGCGGACTTTTGAACAAATTCACGGCGATTCATCAAACTGCCCAAGGTGTTCTTTTTCACGATCTCCTCCTTGTTCAAAGTCGGCCTGACACAGACATGGATGCCTGCATAGTATCCTGACAACGCACCGGAAGGCTGGAAAAAATAGGGGGGTCTGAAGATGCGTGTCGGTGGGTTCAAATAACGAACACGCCTCCCACTCGCGCTTGGGCCTGGCTCACGCCAGAATGGCTTTTACCGGCGAGGCGGGTTCGACACCGGTGAGCCGTTGGTCTAGGCCTTGATACTTGAAGGTGAACTTCTCGTGGTTGATGCCGAACAAGTGAAGGATGGTCGCTTGAAAGTCACGAACGTGCACAGGATCTTTGACGATGTTGTAGGAGAAATCGTCCGTCTCGCCATGCACAACGCCGCCCTTGACACCGCCGCCTGCCATCCAAAGACTGAAACAGCGCGGATGATGGTCTCGCCCGTGATCGGTCGGCGTTAACTTCCCTTGCGAGTAGACCGTTCGCCCGAATTCCCCGCCCCAGATGACCAAGGTGCTGTCGAGCAAGCCACGCGCTTTTAGATCCTGAAGCAGGGCCCAGCAGCCCTGATCGACATCCTTGCACTGGGCTGGCAGAACTTCCGGCAGATTCCCGTGAACATCCCAGCCTCGGTGATAGACCTGCACAAAGCGGACTCCTCGCTCCACGAGGCGCCTCGCCATCAGACAACTGTTCGCAAAAGTGCCCCCTTTGCGGGCGTCTTCTCCATAGAGCTTGTAACTGCTGTCAGTCTCCTTCGAAAGGTCGGTGAGTTCGGGCACCGATGACTGCATGCGGAACGCCATTTCATATTGAGCGATACGCACCAGCGTTTCTGGATCGCCGATCTTCTCATGCTGGATGCGGTTCAGCTCTCCCAGCGAATCCAGCATTCGACGGCGCAGGGGTGAAGGCAGACCCTCCGGATCGTTGATGTACAACACCGGGTCGCCGCCCGAACGCAGCGCGACACCGGAATACTGCGCAGAAAGGAAACCCGAGCCCCAAAGCCTGGCCGAGATAGCCTGCACATTCGCTTTCGGATGGGTATGACTGGCGTTAAGAACCACAAAGGTCGGCAAGTCTTGGTTCAAGCTGCCCAGCCCATAAGCGACCCACGTGCCCATACACGGCTTCCCTGCGATCATGTTGCCGGTTTGGATGAATGTGATTGCCGGCTCATGGTTGATGGCTTCAGTGTTCAAGGAGCGGAGGATGGCAATATCATCCGCCATTTTGGCGGTGTGCGGCAGCAGCTCGGAAATCCAGGCCCCACTCTGCCCATGCTGCTGAAACTTGAAAACTGAGGGTGCAATGGGAAAGCGCGTTTGCCCCGAAGTCATCGTTGTCAAGCGTTGACCCTGGCGGATTGAATCGGGGAGGTCCTTGTCATACCACTCCTTGAGACCTGGTTTGTAGTCGAAAAGATCCATCTGCGGAGGGGCGCCCACCATGTGCAGGTAGATCGCCTGTGTAGCCTTTGGGGCAAAATGAGGCAGACCCGGAAGACCACCCACGGCTTTGCGAGTGCCGTTGGCAAACAGTTCGTCCCGCAAGAGTGTTGTCAGGGCAGTGACGCCCAGCCCACGGGCTGTGCGGGCAAAGAACTGCCGCCGAGTTTCTGTGATAACAGCTGCGTCGTACGGATGCATCAGGGTCCTCCGGGTCGGTGTGAGATGCCAAGTTTCAGGGTCCTTGGCCAACCGGGGCACATGCAAATCGCCACTGGGTTCGCCAAAGGTGAAGACAGGCTGGCGCCCTGAACCTATTTATTCAGTGCTTCGTCGAGGTTCAGCACTTGGCTCGCAATCATCGTCAATGCTGCAAAGTCGGAGGGCTTCAGATTGGGATCTGCCTTCGATTCGCCGACTGACAAGAGCTTTTTCGCATCGTCGGGAGAACCCTCGTAGTAGCTCCGATAGTCTTCGTAAGCCTTGCGCACGATGGCGCGCTCCCGTTCCTCGAAAGCACGCGCCAGCACTCGGTCAGTAATGAAGTCCAACTCGCGGTCGATCTTGCCCCCCGCCTTAGTCATCGCCAGTTGTGCCAAATGCCTGGATGCCTCGACAAATTGAGTGCCATTCATCGTGGCCAGCGCCTGCAGCGGTGTATTCGTTCTCTCTCGGCGCACCGTGCAATTCTCCCGGGTGGGCGCATTGAAAATGTCCATCGAAGCCGGGGGAGCGCTGCGCTTCCAGAAAGTGTACAGGCTGCGACGGTAGAGCTTGTCGCCGCTCTCGCGTTTGTAGAAACGGGTATTGCTGCCAAGCATGGCCACGGCTTCCCAAATGCCATCGGGCTGGTAAGGCTTCACGCTGGGCCCGCCGATCGTGGGCACCAGCAATTCGCCAGCCGATAACGCGTAATCACGCACCATCTCCGCATCCATTCGGAACCGCGGGCCGCGGGACAGCAGCCGGTTATCCGGATCGATTCCCAGTTTCTCAGCTGTGGTGCTGGCACTCTGCCGGTAAGCTGCCGAAGTCACCATCAGCCTGAAGAACTTCTTCACGTCCCAGCCGGATTCACGAAATTCAACGGCAAGCCAGTCGAGCAATTCCGGATGAGAAGGCGCTTGCCCCTGGGAGCCGAAGTCTTCGCTCGTTTTCACGATTCCGGTGCCGAAGATCTCTTGCCAGAAGCGGTTTACCGTGACCCTCGCCATGAGTGGATTTGAAGGTTGCACAAGCCACTGAGCCAGTCCGAGCCGGTTGCGTGGGAAAGAAGCGGGCATGGGCGGCAACGCCGCAGGGACATTGGGCTCGACCGCGTCTCGCGGCTGGTCGTATTGGCCGCGAAACAGAATGTGGGCCATCGGTTTGGAATCTGGCTTCTCCTGCATCACAAGGGTTACCGCACCGCGTTTGCGAATTTCGCGGCGCTCCACCGCCAGTGCCTGCTGGCGGGCTGCAAGTTTCTTGTATCCAGAATCACGATGATTGAGGTAGTAAAGATGGAAGGCGTCTTTTTCCTCAGCCTTGAGATCGGGTTCCGCCTTGCTGAGGTAACTCTCCATCACAGGCCAGAGGGAAGCCAGTTGGGCCTCTTCTTCGGTGATGGCGCGAGTGTAGAGGCGAAAATCGGCAATGGCCCCGCCGTGAAAGAAGCGCGTTCCCTCGTTGCCCAGCCGCAACGGGGAGCGGGTTCGTATCTCGCCGGGCAACGGCTGGATCTGATCGCCGATCTGTATGGGAGACTGCTTGCCGTCCACGTACAGCGCCAGCCCTGCTTGCTGGCGGCTGCCGTCGTAAGTGACAGCAATATGATGCCAGGTACCCGGTTTCCACTGCTGAAAGAAACCCGCCGAAACCCGAATGCTCTTGCCTTCATCTCCAACCAGGCGAAATGAAGTCTGCCGCGCATTGATTTCCAGCCCCCACCCGCGATTCTTGTCCTCGGGATCCGACTGACTCGCGACAATGAAATTATCCTCCCTCTTGGGCTGGTGCACCCAGGCAGACAGCGAAAATGGCTTGTCAGAAGAGAAGTATTCCTGGTTGGGAAGCTCCAGTTTCCCACTGGCATCGAAGTGCAGAGCTCGGCGGCCGTCAACTGGCGCGGGCCCCATAGTCACTCCCTCAGGCAGCGCAATTGCGGTGGTCTGCCCATGGGAATCCAGCTTCACGGCTTCTCCCAGAAGGATGGAGAGCAGGCGCGACCCGGCATCCAGCGGCTCGCTTAAAGACGACCGCTCTCTGGAATGCAACCATTTCTCGAACCCGCGGCCAGCAGAACGGCGCTCCTGTTGCATTCGCTTCCTGATTTCCGTGTCTTCGCTGTTCAAACGGTTCCACCTCTGCCGATCGTCCTCACGCGGGACCACCACGACCGGAGGAGTGTCCGGCACATTGCCATCCATCGTGGGCTGTGTTGTGTTGCGAAAGAACGCAGTCAGGGAGTAGAAATCCTTCGTCGAGATGGGATCAAATTTGTGGTCGTGGCAGGTCGCGCAGCCTACGGTCAGTCCCAAAAACACCGTTCCAGTAGTATCCACACGGTCCTTGGCGTACATCGCCTCCACTTCTTCAGCAATGACTCCGCCCTCGTTGGTGGAAACGCTGCAGCGGTGAAAGCCCGAGGCAATCTGCTGCTCGAAGGTTCTTTCTGGCAACAGGTCTCCGGCTATCTGCTCGATCGTGAAGCGGTCAAAGGAGAGGTTGCGATTGAACGCGTCGATGACCCAGTCGCGGTACGGCCACATTTCCCTATAGTTGTCTACGTGAATGCCATGAGTGTCGGCGTAGCGAGCTGCGTCCAGCCAGTAGCGTCCGCGGTGCTCGCCCCAATGTTCGGACTTGAGGAAACGATCGACGAGTTTCTCGTAAGCATCCTTCGAGTTGTCATTCACAAAGTCTTCCACGTCTTTGGGCTCGGGAGGCAGGCCTGTCAGATCCAGGGAAAGCCTCCGAACCAGTGTCCGGCGGTCCGCCTCTGGAGCGGGTTCCAAGCCCGCAGCCTCCAGCCGCGCCAGAATGAAGGCGTCGATAGGGTTGCGACTCCAGGTGGTCTTCTTCACGGCAGGCAGCTCGGGCCTCACCGGCGCAGAAAACGCCCAGTGCTCCTTCCAGGAAGCGCCCTCTTCAATCCAGCGTTTGATAATTCCCTTCTGCTCGCTGGTCAGTGTCTTGTGTGAGTACTCAGGCGGCATGCGCCGTGACGGATCGGAGTCTGTGATCCGCTGATAAATCAGACTCGCATTCGGCTGGCCCGAAACAACCGGCGTCCCGTTCTCCCGCTTGGCAAATGCTCCGTCTCGGGTGTCGAGCCGAAGATCGGCCAGGCGCGTGTTTGGATCCGGTCCGTGACAATGGAAGCAGGCATCTGACAGAATCGGCCGCACGACGCGTTGGAAGTCCACGGCCGACGGCGGCGATTTCTGGGCCAGCGCGCTCTGTGCTGCAACAAAGAAGACAAGGCCAAAGAAGACGAATTGCCTTAGTGTCATCAAGAGAACCCTCAAAAGTGAACAACCCCGCAATCCGGACATCATTCCGAATTTTATGATAACCTCCCTGCGGTTGCAAGCCGTGGCGGACCTTATCCCGCATCGATTACCGGTCCCATATCTAAATGACAACCCACGGTTCGAGATTTATGACAATCCGGTCGCACTAACTCAGCATGCCATAACCGCCGCTGCCACCGGGCGGTGTTTCTTCACTCAACGGACACTGCTCTCGGAGGAGATTCATGCGCTCTACCCGCTTGTTGTTGGTTGGCTCGGTCTGCTGTTTACTACTTCCACAGGGACTCTCCCCAGTATCTTCAGCACAAACAAGAAGCGCACCAGCATCACCCGAATCGGGTTGGAAAGAGATCTTTGACCGCAAGACCCTCAATGGCTGGAAAGCACCCGACATGAGCTACTTCAAAGTCGAAGACGGCGCCATTACAGGTTTTTCGACCCTCGATCACATCCCGCCAGAAAACCAGTTCATCGTTTGGCAAGGAGGCAAGGTCGATGATTTTGAGCTGAAATTCAAGTTCCGTATCTTCGGCGCCAAAGCTAATTCCGGGATGCAGTTTCGGAGCGAGGTGAAGGAGCGCGGACTCGTCCACGGCTACCAGGCGGATATTGCGAAGAGATATGTTGGAGGCATTTGGGACGAGTATGGCTCTCGCGCATCCCTGGCTGCGCGAGGTGAGAAGTCATTTATTGACGAGGCGGGAAAAAGGACCGTGACGCGATTCACTGACGCAGCAGAACTCGAGAGCAAGATAGATCTGGAACAGTGGAATGAATATCACATTACCGCCCAAGGCCCGCACATGACTCTAAGGATCAACGGTGAGTTAACTGCCGAACTGGAAGACCGCGAAACCGGAAAAGCGAGAGCCTCCGGGATATTGGCTATGCCGATCATCCCCGGGGAACCGATGAAGGTTCAGTACAAAGATATCCGCCTGAAAACCCTGCGCCTCCCGTAGCCGCGGCCGACTCTACCGGCATATCAAGCGAGGGCGGCCATCCTCAGCCCGCCGTCTGCAGGCTAGAAGCCTGCAGGAAGAGGTCGCAGGACTCGACCTCCTTTGCCTCGAAAAAGAACTCCATCGCTCCCTCTTTCAGTGCCGGCGTGATGCCCGAACGCGGGTCCACAGACAGATCGCGGGCGGGAAACAGGTACTGCCAAACCCCACGTTTTGCCGGCGTTCGGAGATTTGCAGGAGAATGCGTGCGGGTGTTTCCAGAAGTGCGGCTGCTTCGATGGTGACGGCCGGTTGTTTCGCATCGTGATACAACCTGTTTTACTTTCGGCTTGACAGTCGGAAAAATCGGATGGTATACAGGCTCATATTTTCTGAATGACAACCAAACGCCGTTTTCAAGCACAAGGAGGTTCCCATGCATCGGTGGATTCTGGCTGTTCTCCTTTCTTTTGGCTGCGTCTCCTTCGGAATGGGTCAATCGACGGGCACTGCAACGCTGACTGGCAGTGTGACGGACGCCAGCGGCGCGGTTGTGCCGCGCGCCAACGTCACCGTGTCGAATCCTGCCACCGGCCTTGTGTTCACGTCGGTGACCACTGGCGAAGGAACTTGGTACATCCCCAATCTGAATCCGGGGACATACCAGCTGAAAATTGAGGCGAATGGGTTCAAGACCTACGTTCAAAACGGCATCGTGCTGCGCACCGCCGAGCAGCCTCGTCTGGACGTGAAGCTGGAGGTCGGCGAAGTGACGCAGTCGGTGGAAGTCACCGCGGCGCCACCACTGCTTGAAACAGAGACGGCAGCAAGCGGCCAGGTGCTGGATGGGCAAACGATCGTCAAAATCCCCGTGCTACAGAAGGCGTTTTATCGAATCTACCTCTATATGCCTGGCATGAATGTGATCAACGGGCAACACGCCGTCGGGCAGCGACAGCGTTCCCTGGGATTCACACTGGATGGGGTGAATGCGAAAGAGCCAGTCTTGGGGAACCCAAACAGCCATGAGACGGTGATTACTTCGACGCTCGACATGATCCAGGAATTCAAGATGTACACCACCGGGATGCCCGCCGAGTTCGGGCATGCCTCAGGTGGGCAACTGAGTGGCGTTTTCAAGAGCGGAACCAACGAGTTTCACGGAAGCCTGGAGGACCGGTACCTGAACGGCGCGCTGGTGCATCGCCAATACTTCGATCAACTGAAGCGCTGCCAGAACGCCTTGAATATTTGCAATCCCTTTACTTACCATGAGATGGGATTCACCGTGGGCGGTCCGGTGAAGATTCCAGGTCTCTATAACGGCAAGGACAAGACCTTCTTTTTCGGCGGCGTGCAGCGGCACCACGAGAAGGTGTCAGAGACTTTTATCGGGGCGGTGCCAAGCCCGGAAATGTACGCGGGAGACTTCTCGTTCGGCGGGCGCGGGTTTCCCATCTACGATCCGGCAACCATCCGCCAGGAGAATGGCGTATGGACAGCGGATCAATTCCCCGGTAACGTGATTCCCCTGAACCGATTTGACCCCGTTGTGAGAAACATTCTTCAGAGAAATCCGTGGAAGCCTCAGAACGCAGCCGGAACCATCACGCCTAACGGACCCATCAACAATCTAGTCTTGCCGACCAAAGGACGCTTCTACTTCACGCGACAGGACTGGAAGCTGGACCATCAGTTTAGTCCGACCAATAAAGTGTTCGGGCGGTATTCGCACGTTCGGCACCGGTCCGTCGGACGGTTTTCGAACGAGCCGCTCTGGGAATTGGTGGACCCGCAGTTCACGATCCCGATCGATCAAAGAAACGTGGTGGTGTCGGATACGCACACATTCAGTCCGACGACGATCAACGAATTCCGTTTTGGATTCAACCGGCGGCATCGAACGCGGCGGCCGGCAACGCAAGATGGCAATTGGGCGCAACAATTAGGGATTCCAAACGCGAGCGGAGAGACCTTTCCGGAGATTCGGGGAGCAGGCTCACGCTACTATAACCTTGGTCCAGGCGGGCAGGATGAGCAAGTTGCACATGACTACACAGTCCAGAACAACTTGACCAAGATTGTGGGCAAACACACATTGAAATTTGGCTACGAGGTCGTGCGGACGACCTACGATGCACTGGTCGAGGCGCTGCCGTCGGGCATTTATAACATGGCGGGCAGCGAACGCCCCTTCACACCCAATACCGGCAACCGGTTTGCCAATTTCCTCCTGGGAACGGTGGGCAGTGCCCAGTTCACCCAAGCTGCAGCCCGTTGGCAACCGCGCTGGTGGTCAAACTCCTGGTACGTGCAAACGGACTGGAAGCCAATTCGGACACTCACACTGAACCTTGGGCTGCGCTGGTCTTACGAGACCCCGTTTCAAACTGCGGACGGCAAGCAGTCGCAGTTTGACTTGACGGCCACCGACCCGCTGACCGGGCGGCGTGGCGCTATCGTGCACGGGGCTGGCGCGCTGGCCAAGAAGGATCTCAACAACTTCCAGCCGAGGTTGGGAGTGGCATGGAACTTCAGTCCCAAATGGGTGTTTCGCGGCAACTTCGGTATTATCACCTCAGATTTGCTGACGAACGCGCTGAACAACAACTTCGAAGAGTACCTCGCCACGGCGAACCTCCAGTCGCCTGTGGGCGACCCGCGACCGGTGTTCCGGCTTTCGCAAGGGCCGCCAGCCTTCAAGTTCAACATCAATCAGGATGGTTCGGTGCCTTTTGTGGGCACAAACTTTGGATCCCGCAACGCGACCTGGTTCGATCCCAGCATGCGGATGCCGTACGTCATGAACTGGTCGGGAGGATTTCAATATCAGTTCTCCGGAACCTGGTTGGCCGAGTTGTTGTACCAGGGGTCGAGCGGCGTCGGATTGCTGAACAATTGGGACATGAACATTCTGCCGCTAAATCTGTCGAGCGATCCGGTGGTGCTGGAACAAATACGGCAACAGTATCAAAATTTTAAGCCGTATCCCCAATTCGGCAGCATTCAGCACTACTCGAACTATGGGCACAATTCGCATCACGGAGCCACCCTGCGCGTTGAGAAGCGTTATGCAACCGGAATGACGCTCAATTCATTCTGGACCTTCTCCAAGACCATGAACGACGTGGATGAGGATGGTGGCGCCAGCGGGATCACTTTCTTCAACCGGCGGCTGGAGAAAGCTCGTGCAATTTACGATGTAAATCACCGTTTTGTGACGACCATTACCTACGAGCTGCCGGTCGGCAAGGGCAAGCGGTTTATGAACATCGGAGGATGGCGGAACGCCGCGCTCGGTGGCTGGGAGATCATGGGCAGCCAGCACTTCCAATCAGGCCCGCCGATGACGGTGACGTTTGCGGGCAGTCCGAACCGCTATCTGCCCGGTGCTTCCCGTCCGATTCAGGTTAAGCCAAATGACCAAGTAAAGCTGGCGCATGTGGACTTCGGCGGGAATCGGTTCCCCATTTCGGCGCAGAATCGGTACATCAAGGGTGACGGGTTTATCTATCCCGCGGCCTTTACTGCAGGAACGCTCGGGCGGAACACGCTACAGGCGCCGGGCTTGGTCTGGATGCAGGCCTCGCTGGCCAAAGAATTTCCGATCGTAGGCGAGCGTGTGAAGTTCCAACTGCGCTTCGACGTGAACAACGTGTACAAGTATCACAGCTTCAATCCGCCAAACTCGGCGTTCAATGCGACCGATCCTTCGACTTTCGGAACCTTCAGCGGCACACGTGGGTCGTTTTCAGATATCGGAACGGGGCGGTGGCACGGCATTATCGTGGGCCGGTTGATGTGGTAGGCGTGGAGTTCAGCCTTCAGGCAGCTGTGAATCGCCGTTCTCGGGTGCCTTGGAACGTGAGGTGGTCTCCCGAACGCCGACCCCCTGATTAGCCCGGCGGAGCCTGCCGCTCACATGTCCGGCAAACCGACTGAACGATGAACTCTGAACAACTCCAAACCTCATGTCCACCGCCTCGAAACCCAGAGCCAGCCACGATATCAAGGTTCTGGCGAAAACTTTTGAGATCCTGGAAGCGCTCCATCGAAGCGATGACAAAGGAGCACGCCTCAGCGAAATCGCCGCCACAGTGAAGCTGCCCAAGCCGACTGTCTTTCGCATCCTGCGCAGTCTTGAAAAGCTTGGCTACGTCGTTTTTGATACGGGATTGGAGACGTATCGCATTGCGCAGAGGTTGAAAGACCTGGGCCAGAGCCGTCTTTCGGAAGTGATCGGCCGGTTGGGCCGGCCCGCGATGATGCGACTGCTGGCTGAGTTTGAGCAGACGGTCAATCTGGCAACTTTCGAAAACAATACCCTCATCTATAAAGACATGCTCGAAGGGCTCCGCTCTGTGCGCATGCAGCCGGTGCCCGGAACATTCCTCCGCCTGACACACTCGGCCCTGGGAAAGAGCCTCCTGGCCTTTCTGCCTGCCGAACGCGTCCTGGCGCTTGTGGACGGGCAAAGCCGATCCGGGCAAAATCCGGGCTCGGCTCTCAAGGCCAGCTCCTTCCTTCGCGAGCTTCAAAGAATCCGCAAACTCGGCTACGCGGTAGACAACCAGCAGGTGGAGCAAGGACTCTGCTGTGTGGCCGCCCCGATCTTCGACAAACAAGGCCACCCCGTGGCTTCCATCAGCATTTCAGGGAGCAGCAGCGTCTTGACACCGGCGATCATTCGTCAGATCGGGATGCGGGTCCGTCAAGCCTGCGACGAGATTTCTCTTTCCCTCGGATACTCCCCAGCCTGAAACATCCCCGCTCCAGAATCAGAAATCAGCCTTCGGCTGCAAAATTCAGCTAGAAACTCGCGGCCGGCCATCCTCAGCCCGCCGCGAGGTGGGGGTGCTTTTTGGAAAAGGGCGCGGTGAGGACACCGTGCCCTACCTGTGGCTGGAATATCAGGGCGCAGCCGTTGGCCAGTTAGTACGTCGCCCGGCCGCCGCTAATGTCGACGCAGGCACCGTTAGTGAAGCTGCAATCATCGCTGGCCAGGAAATGGATAAGGGCAGCCACTTCCGAAGGCTTGCCCACTCTGCCCATGGGAATGCGGCTCGTCATGTAGTCGATTTGCTGTTGTGTCAACTGCTTCAGAATCGGAGTTTCAATGACAGCGGGCGTGAGGCAGTTGACGTAGATGCCGTGGGTGCAGACTTCCTTTGCCAGTGCCTTAGTCAGACAGATAACGCCGGCCTTGGTGGCGGAATAGGGCGTCAAGTTCGGGTTGCCCTCCTTGCCCGCGATAGAGGCAATGTTGACGATTCGGCCGCGCCGGTTCTTGAGCATCACGCCTAAGACAGCCTTGCAGCAAAAAAACACGCCTTTGAGATTGATATCGCAAACGCGGTCCCACTCCTCCTCAGAAACCTCCACCAGCGGTTTGTTAGGCCCGGCAATGCCTGCATTGTTGACCAGGACGTCGATGGTTCCAAAGCGCGCTACAACTTTTTGAGCCATGGCCTCTGCCTGGACCCACTTCGTGACGTCAACCGGCACGACCAGGCTTCGCTGGCCGCCAGGGTCTAACTCTCGGGCCGTGCGTTGCGCTTCGGCTTCATCCATGTCTGCCAGAGCCACGAAAGCGCCCGCTTCGAAAAAGCGCTCCGCGATAGCGGCACCGATGCCCCGAGCCGCGCCAGTCACTATGGCTGCTTTGTCACGAAGCGAGTAGAAGGAAGTCTCGGACATGAGTCACCAGAAGAAAATGGAAGGTGGCTGGTGGAATGATAGAAACCAGAGGGCAGCCGTAATCTGCCCTTCGTGTCCTGCCAACGGGCCGGTTGCGAGACGCCGACTTAGTTTGATGTCCGCTGCGCCGCAGCGCCGTATTTGTCGTTTAGCTTGTCCATAAACTGCTTGCACGCAGGCGTTACTTCCCAGGATCCCGGCCAGAAACAGAGATCGATGGCCCACCAGGGGGAAGTACAGCCGCTCTGGTTGAGGACAGGCATGATCGCGTCGAAGTCCAGCAACCCTTCCCCAAACGGGCGATGCGTGCTGGTTTCATTGTTATGCAGCGTTCCATCGGAATCGATCAGGTGAATATGCCCAATCTTGCCTTTCAGCTTCTGAATCATCTCGATAACGCCACCCTTCAGCGTTTCGGGCTGGCCCTGGTGGCGCGCACCCACAACCGCGCACATATGAGCATGCGAGGTGTCGAATAAGATCTTGAAGTTCAGATGGCCCACTTCGTCCACCAAACGCACAACGTCTGACGGCTTGTTGAAGGCAAACCCGGGCTCAAACTCCCAGGCGAGCAATACCCCCGCCTGTTGCGCCATTTCTGCGCATTTCCGCCAGGTCGGCACAATTCGCCTCAGAGCCTGGTCGGCCTTCACATCTTTAAGAACCGTTGGAGGATCGATCGTGTCCACACGCAGCGCCGAAATTTCCAGGTCTCTCGCGAAGTTCAGATTCTTCTCAAACGTCTTAAGGTATCCCGAATGATCGTCGGAACGAATGAGACTGTGGGCCGTGAAGTCAGGCGCGTAGCCTGAAATTCCCAGGCCAACTCCAGAAATCAACGCTCGCAGATCCTGACGGTGGCTGTTGCTCGCATAGTCATCCGGGTGCGGATGGGGCTTGAAGCCAATAATCTCCACACCATCGAACTTCAGTTCGGCCAGGCGTTGCACAACCTTTTCAAACGGGATCGGATTCTCCCAGTAAGGGCCAAAAACATAGGCCCAACTGCCAATGGAAATTTTCTTCTTCATGAAACCTCCTGATTCGTCAGTTGTCCGATGTCGATTCTGGTTCGCGCGTCATGGCCAACGAAGTCATGAATTCGACAACGGATCATCCTGCTTCTACCTTCTGTTTCTGTTCGTTCCACTTTACCTGCCTCCCCATCTTAAGAGACAGGTTGCCGATGTGAGAGGTGCGAGCAGCTTCGTGGGCCACACGAATATGGGCTGTGGGTGTTTTCCGGCTGCGAACACAGTCCAGAAAATTCTGCAAATGCGATTGTGTCCCGTCGGCCTGTGAGCGAATGAGTATTTCCGGCTCGGGCGCCTGCGTTCCTGCGATGTTGCGGCTTTCTTCTGCGTAAAACGCAAGATGGTGGCGGTCTACTTTCAAGGTTCCTTTTGTCCCGCGCAGTTCGAAGCCGCCGTCATCAATCCGGCTCGCCATCGTGCCCGTGTAAACCACCGTGTAATCCTTGGGGTACTCCAGCACACAATTGATGGTATCCGGACACTCCCAAGTTGAAGCATACACCTGTCCAGACGTGAGCGCCGTCTTCGGTGTTGGAGTCTCCATGTACCACTGGATCACATCAATCCAGTGAGTCATCAGATCTGTGAGCGCACCTCCGCCGAAGTCCCAATACCAGCGCCAGAGAAAGTAACGCTCGGGCTTCATGGGCTGATCTGGCGCTGAGCCCAGCCATCCCTTCCAGTTCAGCTTGGCTGCATCGAGCTCCAGCAAACGCTTCCGGGCAGCATAGTTCTGGTACCAGTAGGCCTGCCCAAACGTGATCTGGCCCAGCTTGCCCGAGTCCACAATCTGCTTGCCCAAGATGAAGTGCTCCCAGCTGCGCTGCTGCGTCCCGGTCTGCACCACCCGGCTCGACGCTTCGACGATCCGGACCATCTCCTCACCCTCTTCAATCGAGTGCGAGATGGGTTTCTCCACATACACATCTTTGCCAGCCTTGACCGCGTCGATCGTCATCTGCTTATGCCAGTGGTCAGGGCTGCCAATAACGACCGCATCAATTTCCTTGCTGTCCAGCAGCTCGCGATAGTCGCTACAGCGCCGTGCCGCCGTGCCAGCAGTTGCCACGGCCTCATCCATCCGCGGCTCATAAACATCGCTGACGGCTACCTGCTCGCAGTCAGGGAGATTCTTGAGAAGTCCCATGAGGTAGCGGGTCCTGCCGCCGGTTCCGATCGCTCCGATGCGAACGCGGTTATTTGCTCCCAGAATCCTCTGCGCCGACGCGGCGGTAAGGACAAGCCCCCTGCCCGATGTTCCCAGGAAACTTCTGCGGCTCCAGGAATGAATTTTGCTCATAGCATACCTTGCTCACGCGTGGCTCTGCGACAGCACCTACCAACCGCTGAGGAATACAGGTTTTCGCGATGCACGGCCATTGTACGGAAAAAGGGGGGAGTGTCAAGCAGAGGGGGCACAACCTGCAGAGAGGCGCGACCCGTCTCCGCCAAAGTCCAGGCCGCGGGCGGCGGGGCAGGAGACTCCCGGATCTGCGTCGTGCCTCTTCTCCTGCCGATGATAAGTGCGAACAGGCAACAACCAGTACTCAATGTCTGCTCTGAAAGAGGCGGGATCACTTTGAAGTCGTTTTCAGGAAAGGCTGGCTGAGCCATCGTAGGAGCCGTGTACCCGTAGAGAAGAACGGTAAGGCGTGCTTAAAGGCACAAGACAATTGTCTGTGACTCGTGGATAATCACTCATCCCAACGCGAGGTGATGATGCGGGTGTGAAACATCTGACGATGGCAGAACTTGAAGCTGGATTAGACGAAATTCGCCGGGCTCCCAAAGATGCGGGAGAGTTGAAGTTGATTGTCAGGCGGCCACAGACCAACGTCCGCGAGATTCTGAATGAGGGTGAACTGAGCCTGGCAGGAGGTCTCGTGGGAGACAATTGGGAAACTCGCGGCAGTTCACGCACGGCGGATGGATCGGCTCACCCCGAGATGCAACTGAACATCATGAATTCTCGAGTGATTGCTTTGGTCGCGCAGGACGTTGAGCGATGGCCGCTGGCAGGAGATCAGTTGTATATCGACATGGACCTGAGTGACGACAACTTGCCATCAGGCACACGGCTGGCGCTCGGCTCGGCGGTGGTCGAAGTCTCCGCTGAACCCCACACAGGCTGCCAGAAGTTTGTGGCCCGTTTTGGAGTGGATGCAATGAAGTTCGTCAATTCGGCGCTCGGAAGAAGACTTCACTTGCGCGGCATCAATGCCAAGGTAGTTCAGCCCGGAGTGATTCGCGTTGGGGATGCCGCGAGGGTTGAGCGTCGAAACCAGCAACGTACTGGAGAGCAACCAGCCACGGGTCAATTGAAACCCAGCCCGACCCTGTCAAGCCCAGCGTAACGCCTCCTCTAGATGTGGGCGGTGGTACAGCGCAAAGCACCGCGGTCAGTCACCTTGCAAGGATCAAACCCGGGCTAGCCTCAATCTGACCCCATTCTGTCCCCTGTGGTCATTCTCCCCGAACCCATCTCCCTTTTCCCCCAAGTCTTGCCCCCACGATCAATGAAAGTAAAGAATTTTTTAGGAGGATGAGCCTTTTTCCTCTCTTTTTACGCAATGTGTAATGAAAGGATCCAGAAACCCGGTGCCAACCGATTCAAAGATCGGAGACGTTTGCGCCTCAGGCTGCAAACCGTGCGAGGCCTTTCACAAAGAACTTGCACAGCTCGAGTTTCTGGCCATTCTTCAAAAGCCAAGAATCAACTCACAATCTGAAGATCGGGACGCTTGACTGACGTGATGGCATGCAATCTCCCGGCGCGGGAGAAGTGCTGTCAGGCGGCAAGCCGATCTGCAAGGCCGGAGGCACCGAGGCGTCACCTGGCGGTGCCGGTTGCAGAGCGCGACTACCTCTGGGTTGGCTAATCCCGTTGAAAGTCCGGGCGTGAGAACGTTGGCAACAAGAAAGGAAATCAAGTGAGCATACTATTTAGAGAGAGCATGAGCCCCAAATCCGCTTCACCATCCTGGCTTGTTGCAGTCGCAGGTTTGGTGGTTCTCCTTATTTGCGCCGCTCCACAGGCAGTTACGGCGGTGGACTGGAGCCCGCGGAATGGTCCTGAAGGAGGCTACGTCGTCGAGGTGGTCGTGGATCCGACGGACTCCAACATCGCTTATCTGGCCAACTATGCTGGAGTCCACAAGACCACCAACGGGGGAGCGAGCTGGACCAACTTGAATGCCTACTGGGGAGCCTTGTCTACAATTCGCATCGACCCCGCCAGCCATAACACTGTGTATTTGGTCAGCGGCCGCATCATCAGGAGCACCGATGGGGGCGCCAACTGGACGGTTCTGAACACTGAAAATTCTTGCACGGACGTTGTTAAGAATATGGTCATTGACCTCAAGAGCAGCAGCACGCTGTACGCGATCATGACACCCGCCGGGCAAACTCCCGACTACTATGTGGTCAAGAGTACGAACGGAGGCGATACCTGGACTCGGATGGCCTGGAAAGCCTCCGCCCTGGCAATCGATCCCTCCAGCAGCAACACCCTTTACGCAACCACGACGACCGGAATTCAGAAGAGTACCGACGGAGGGAGCACCTGGAGTCCGGCAGGGTCCGGGCTGCCCTCGGCCCAGACTTTGAAAACCGTGGTGATCGATCCCAAAACGCCCAGCAACCTCTATCTGGCTGCCACCGCTGCGATCTACAAGAGTACGAATGGCGGCGGGTCGTGGCAGCCCGCCAGCGACGCCACCCTCTCTGGGGCCAAACTCGAAGATCCGGTGATCGATCCACTCACTCCAAGCAATCTGTACGTTGTCGCTACTACCACCGGCAACTTGGGAACCATTTACAAAACCAGCAACGGTGGTGGCCAATGGGCCGCGCTTAATCTCGGCATAACGGACGCCAGCGCCCAGGTGGTGGCGGTCGATCCTTTGAACCCGACGACTCTCTACACAGGCACATTCGTGAATGGCGTTTTGAAGAGCACTAACAGTGGGACGAGTTGGACCACCCGCAACACGGGTTTGAAAGCGTTGCTCCAACACATGGCACTGGATGCCGCCAACAAAAACATCATCTACGCAGGCATTCCCGGGCTGGGAGTTTTTCAAAGTACCGATGGTGGCAACACTTGGGGAGCACGCAATGCGGGGTTGGCAAGCCTGATGGTTTCGGCCCTGGCGATCAGTCCCGTCGGCAACAGAACTCTCTGGGTCGCTGTCAACAGCGGCATCAACCCTGGAGTCTACAAGTCCACAAATGGCGGCAGCAGCTGGACAGCCGCCAACAACCCTCTGGATAATTTCGGTTTTCTGGCCCCGCTGAAGATGGTTGCCGACCCCGTCAATCCCAATGGGATCTACGCACTGGGCTTCGTAGGAGGCGTCTACCGCAGCAGTGATGGCGGCAGCACCTGGAACTCTTCTCGAGCAGGGTTCCCGGCCAACACCATCCCGAATGCGCTTGCCATCGACCCCAAAACTCCGACGACTTTATACGCAGGGATCTACGCCACTACTGGCGGTACCCCGCTGGTTTACAAGAGCACGAATGGCGGCGTGGATTGGGTCGCCTCCTCCTCGGGACTGCCGGGTGCCCAAGGCATATTCGATCTGGCTGTCGACCCCAAAACACCTTCGACGCTCTATGCAGCGGTCATTCTGTCCACAACGGTGAACGGAGGTATTTTCAAAAGCATCGACAGCGCAGGCGGCTGGCAGGATACCACCTTGGGGCTTCAGTCACCGATCGCCGGTTACAGCGATCCAACCTACGGAAACCTCCAGTTCGTCGGCCCGGTTCCGGTTTGCCCCTCTCCTCCGTTTGTGATTTCGGCGTTCAACATATCCATCGACCCTGCAACTCCCACGACCGTTTTTGCAGTCGTGGATGGTTTTGTTTTGCGCACAACCAACAGCGCGGCTACCTGGAGCATCGCTCACACCGGACTGCCGTTTGTTCCCTACCAGATTGGCGTGAGTCCGGCCGATTCCACGGCCGTTTATGTTGCCAACCAGGGGATCTATGTATATACCGGCACCGGGGGTGGCGGCGGAGGTGGGGGCACAACCAACTCTCTGTCGGTCACTTCACCCAACGGTGGTGAGAGCTGGGTTGCCGGTTCGGCGCACAACATCACCTGGACCAGCACGGGAACGATTGCCAACGTCAAGATCGAGGTCTCGACGGACGGCGGTGGGACCTACTCGACTGTTGCAGCCTCCACAGCCAATACGGGCAGTTACAGCTGGACCGTCCCCAGCACTGCGGCGACTGCTTGCAAAGTGCGCGTCAGTGACGCCGCGGCGGCAACCGTCTCCGATACGAGCGATGCCAACTTCACGATAACCGCCACTTCCGGCTGCTCCTATTCACTCAATCCGTCGAGCCGATCGTTCAGCACTTCCGGTGGAACGGGCAGCGTGAGTGTGGCCGCAGGTTCGGGATGCGCCTGGACTGCTGTCAGCAATGTACCCTGGATCACCATCACTTCCGGGGCCAGCGGCAATGGCAACGGAACGGTGAACTTCACCGTAGCAGCCACCAGCACCTCCCGGAACGGAACCATAACCATTGGTGGCCAGACTTTCACGGTCACGCAATCTCCATCCACCGGCATTTCAACCGACTTGTTTATTCCCATCGCGCTTTCGAGCAGCGGCGTCGGAGGCTCCTTCTACACCACCGAGACGACTTTCACCAACCGGGGAACATCCACTGCCCAGGTCGATCTCACCTACACGGCAGCATTTGGCGGAGGGAGTGGCACAGCTACCCTAAGCCTGCCTCCCGGCCAGACCGTGGTGTCGGATGAAATCGCGCATTTGAGGAGCTTAGGAGTTCCTCTTCCCGACTCGGGAAACCGGGGCGGGACCTTGCGCGCTCGAATTTCGAATCTCAGCTCGGCTTCTGCCGCCAGCGTGATCGCCCGGACCGCCACCGAAGTCAGAAATGGCTCAGGTGAACTGATCGGACGCGCCGGGCTGGCGTATGCTGCGATTCCTATCACCTCCTCTTCGGCGTCCGGCCTTACTGACGGAGGCGTTTCTGATGGCCAACCGAATCGCGCTAACCTGACCCTCCCGCCGACGGCCGCCACCGGCGCTCTCCAAACCTCCTCCTACATCTGCGGATTGCGGCAGAACGACACGGACCGTTCTAACGTGGCGTTCCAGAACGTGGGGAGCGCATCGGACGGAAACATCACCCTGCGAGTAACCGTCTTCGATGGCAACAGTTCTTTCTCCCAGGCTCTGCCTCTGGTGGTTCTGGAACCAGGCGGATTCTTTCAAATCAGCGGAGTGCTCGCATCCAACGGACTTTCCTTGAGCAGCGGCTACGTGAAAATAGACCGGATGGCCGGTACGGCAGCCTACTATGCGTACGGCGTCATCAACGACCAGGGAAATTCCGACGGCTCGTTCGTAGCTCCCCAGCCAGCCAGCTCTAGCGCCGTGGGCGGACTGACCTTGCCTGTTATCGTTCAAACCAGTTCCTTCTTGAGCGAATTAGTTTTGGCAAATGTTTCCAGCCAGGCACGCAACGTCAATTTCAGCTTCGTTGCCGATGCCGTGACCACGGCGGACAAAACGGCGCGCTTCAGTATCAACATCCCAGCGGGCGGACAGCAGATCATTCCCGACATCTTCGCCTACATGCGGGACAATGCGGTGGCAGGTATCGGCCCGGCAGGCACGACTCTAGCCGGCGCCCTGTTTGCGACGGCCACGGGTGGGGATATCAGTGGAGTGGTGCTCGGCGCTCGCACCTCGGCGCCAAGCACGAGCGTGAGCGGACGCTTCGGCCTCTTTTACACGGCCGTGCCCTATGGCCAGGCTTCAACCAGCAGTGCCTGGCTGTTTGGCCTGCAGCAGAACTCGGAGAATCGCACCAACCTCGCGATCGTGAACACGGGTGAAACGGATGGCAGCGCTGACACTTTTGTGATCGATTTGTATGACGGGGCCACGGGTGCCAAAGTGAAGACTCTGGATCCCATTGTACTCAACGCGCGCGGCTGGATTCAGATTGGCACGATTCTGGTCAACGCCCCGGGAGTGACGCAAGGTTACGCGGAGGTTCGGCGCACATCAGGCAACAATCCGTTTGTCACCTACGCCGTTACCAATGACGGCTCCGGCCCGGGTCTTCGCACGGGTGATGGCGCCTACATCGGCAGCAGCCAGTGACCGTGTTGAAAGCCGCAGTCTCTGGAGGAAACCGCTTTCGCTAAGATGGCGGCTTCTCCCGCGGACCAAGCTTTCCCCGGCCAAACCTGGCCCGAATGATTCCCAATTTCGGCGGCGGCTCAAAGCAAGAGCCGCCGCAAGGAGTCCGCCTGCCTTGGAGAGCGCCCAGAGGGCCTGCAGACGAATCACTCAGGGTAGAAGAGGTCGCACGACGCGATCTCTTCTACCCTGGGAAAGAATACCCTGTTTCTTCCCTAGCCGTCCGACACAACCTTGGGACACTACTGACGGAGTAGTACTAGCCAGGAGCCTGCCGTAGAATTGTGGTGCGGCCACCTTTGGCTGCACCACCATTTTTCAAGGACGTGCAGGCAGGGATGCCTGCACCACGAGCCACAAACAGCATTTCTCCTGCAGGCTCCCAGGGGAGCTGTGAAAGAATTGGCTGTAGCGGCGTCTGTGACCGCCGTCTGGAGTTTTGACATTTACAGGCATGGAAAGACCGCCTCGCAACCCAAAGGGTTGCCATCCATTAGCCGGGGGTCGAGCGACAGCGACACCCCCGGCAGACGAACATCAGTTGCGACCCCGGCGGGGGTCGCAGATCACTCTTGCACCCCTGCGGGCCGTAGCGGCGGTCTGTGACCGCCGTCCTCCTTTCTTATCCACTTTTCCTATCCACGGGTTAGGCCGGCACTCGCAGAGTGCCGCTACAATTCTTCACAGGTCCCAGGCTCGGCGGTTGACATTGCCGGCTATCCGCAGGTACTCTATTGCTGTTTTCCAGCCTCACAGCCTTGCTTCCCATGGCTCAGCCTGCTCAAAGCTTGCGCAGCGTGTCTGCACCGCCGACGCAGCCAGCAAAACTGCTGGATCGCGTCCGCGCCGCGATTCGCGCGCGCCACTACAGCATCCGTACTGAAGAAGCCTACATTGGCTGGATCCGGCGCTTCATTCTCTTTCACAAGAAGCGTCACCCGGCGGAGATGGGTGAGTCCGAGATCAACCAGTTTCTGACCCACCTGGCCGTTCGCGAGGATGTCGCGGCCTCGACGCAGAATCAGGCCCTCTCCGCCCTTCTCTTCCTTTATCAGGCGGTGCTTGAAAAGGAACTCGACCGGCTTGACGGGGTCGTGCATGCCAAAAAGCCCAAACGTTTACCAGTGGTTCTCAGACGCGAGGAGGTACGGAGTCTGTTGGACCGAATGTCGGGCACTCCCAGACTGGTCGGCTTGTTGCTCTATGGGGCGGGGTTGCGACTGATGGAAGCTTTGCGGCTCCGCGTGAAGGACATCGATTTGACTGCCAATCAGATTACGGTGCGGGAGGGCAAAGGACAAAAAGACCGCGTCACCATGCTGCCCGGCGCGGTGAAACCGATACTGATAGAGCAGCTCAAGCGCGTCCGACAAGTCCATCAACAAGACATCAGCCAGGGTTTCGGACGTGTGTATTTGCCCGAGGCACTAGCCCGAAAATATCCCAATGCCGAACGTGAGTGGGGATGGCAATATGTCTTTCCCGCGGCGGATTTTTCTGTGGATCCGCGTTCCGGCGCCAAACGACGCTACCATTTGGACGAATCGGTTATCCAGCGCGCTGTCAAGCAGGCCACCCATCAGGCTGGTTTGAACAAGCCTGCAACTCCACATACCCTGCGCCACTCCTTTGCCACGCACCTGTTGGAAGACGGGTACGATATTCGTACCGTCCAGGAACTCTTGGGTCACCGGGACGTTCGAACGACCATGATCTACACCCACGTGTTGAACCGCGGAGGTCGAGAAGTCCTGAGCCCGGCAGACAAACTTTAATGGCCTGTTGCAGTCTATCCCGCCGTCGGAATAGGCTGCACGCGCACTCTATTCCCGGTGCCCCAGAGGCACGAATTGGCGATAAGTCTAAGGATGACACCTGTTCCGGGCAAGACGAGCAGCGAACTTTTAGGGTTTTAGGCTGCAGGCAATGAAGCCTACAGCGAAGCCTTGTTAGGCAGCGAGAGAGGCGAAAGCGATGACCGACGTTCGGGACCAATGGGCGGCTGGGTCAAGCTACGAGGACTTCATGGGCCGATGGAGCCGCCGCCTCGCGACTGAGTTCGTCTCCTGGTTGCGGATTCCTGGCGGCGTTCACTGGCTGGACGTCGGGTGTGGCACGGGAGCGCTTGCCGATGCCGTCTGTAGCCATGCGGACCCTGCGTCTGTCGTAGGGTGCGATCCGGCGACGCCCTTCATCGAATATGCTCGAGAACACAGTCGTGATGCGCGGCAATCCTTCGTGATCGCCGGAGTTGGCAGCCTGCCGCGCCGCCCCGGTGGGTACGGCAGCGTGACCTCCTTGCTCGCGTTGAACTTCTTGCCCGACGCCGAAGAAGCAGTTCACGAACTGCGGTCCGTGGCTGCGCCGCGGGCCACGGTGTCCGCGTGCGTGTGGGACTACAGCGACGGCATGCTATTCCTCCGCCACTTCTGGGATGCTGCCGCGTCACAGGATTCGGCGGCCTCAGCGCTTGGCGAAGGCAACCGATTCCCACGTTGTCGTCGCGACGCCCTGACGGCGCTGTTTCGCGACAGCGGCCTCAGTGACGTACGCTGCGAGCCGATTGAGATCCTCACGGGCTTCGTCAGCTTCGATGACTATTGGCGCCCGTTTCTAGGCGGAACAGGCCCCGCGCCCTCCTACGTTGCATCTCTTGGCGCCGACGGCCGCGCAATCCTGGAGCGGAAGCTCAAAGAGAAGTTGCGACAAGGGCCAGACGGAACGATCACTCTCACTGCGCGAGCCTGGGCAGTTCGCGGAACCGTGGACTGATGGATGCGCTGCCTAAC
>Ga0187892_10001021_pt1 | contig 68148 bp, 63 predicted proteins | sample MA1701073metaG_FD_139345 | JGI IMG/M metagenome (GOLD analysis project Ga0187892, IMG submission 139345) | Bio-ooze microbial communities from a basaltic lava cave in the Kipuka Kanohina Cave System on the Island of Hawaii, USA - MA170107-3 metaG ... | reverse complement strand
TCCCCCTCTGAGAGCACCGTCAGGAATCCAGATTACGAGCGTGCTCCGAGTTGGATCCTGTGCGTCGCCACAGACTCGTGTCTTGCGAGGCCGATACCACTCGTAGGGGAGCGCCCGACTCGCCTCCTGGTTGTCCCCTTCGATGAACGAGAGGTGCCCTTCGTCCTCCGGAACGTAACAGGCCACACCCAAAGCCGTGCCGACGGCGTAGCGATCGCGGATGCGAGATTCCGTGCCTTCTGCATAGGGATCGCCTTTCGTCGTGACCAGCAAGACCGTGATGTGCTGATTGCTTCTCACTCGATCGGCAATTGCGTGGCGGAGTGGAGTGAGACGCTGGGAGAAGGATGACTGCACCGATTGGCCGATTCCAGGTGTCATTGGTGTTTCTCGAACCCCCCTCTGCACCGCTGCCAAAGGATCTTCCCATAGCCTGGCGCGGACCATTTGCTCACCGGTGGTCTGCTTCATCTCCAGCCCGCTCCCCACAGGACGCGAACTGCGCAGTGGCTCTTTCACCAACAATACGCCGGCGATCGCCAGCGCGAGGGCGAGGGCGCCCGCAATGACGATCTTCGAGTCTCCACTTCCTTTTGCCGCCATAGCCTCGCTTTGCCTTTCCGTAGTCCGAACCCACGCAGGCAGTCACTCTACAACAGACAGTGAGGGGGTCTGCAAGGTGTTTTACGAGAACCGGTCGCAGTACCGGTATAGTTGGGCAGACTGATGAAGCGGAGAAGGACCGGGGGTTTTACTGCGGAACAACTTTGAAAATGCCGTTGGTGTTGGACACGTACACGAATCCGTCCGCGCCGAGCATCAGACTGAGAAGACCGCCTTGCCCCCGGTATAAGCCGAGACACAGGCTAGGATCGGGTCACGGAAGTTCGGATTACCTGCAATATCTCTCACTGTAGGCCATTCATAATTGCCGCCGGAAACGACACGATTGATCTCGTCGTTGTCCGACGGGCCGTTTTCAATTTCCCACAGATGGCTGGTATGTCCATGGAAGGTCTTGGGCCGTGCCGTGAAACGGGAGGTCGCTCAATGAACCCACCGAGACAGTGAGTCGAGCGACCCCCCAGGTGGGACAATGCTTCTCAGGGGAGCATAAAGAATGCCGGGTCGTCGGGATAGCTTAGGATGAGCAACTGACGGCTAAATGTTTGCCCCAGTTGGGAGGCGGCGCTGCATAGGCGTCCATGCCCGGCTGGTCGGTGTAGGGATTTCGCAGCAGGGCGAGCAGCCGGTCGATCTCGGAGAAGTCCTTCTGCTGAGCCTTCTCGATGGCTGTCTGCACAAGATAGTTGCGGAGGACGTACTTGGGGTTGACGCGGTTCATACGGGCCGCACGGTCGTCGTCTCGGGCCCCCTCTTCGTGTAACCGGTCTCTGTATCGACGGGCCCACCGGTCGAATGTCCCTCGATCCACGAAGTTGTCGCGGAGGGACTCGTTCAACGATGCGGCCCCGGTCCGGAACAGGCTCAATCCTCGAAAGAAACTCGTGTAATCGAGATGGTGTAGATGCATGAGCGCCAAGAGGTCTTGTATCAACACCGCATCCTCTTCTTGCGCCTTCATGAGTCCAAATTTTGCCCGCATCAACTCCATGTATCGTCCTTCGCAGATAGAAGTGTAGCGGTCAAGCGCGTCTTTCAGGTCTTCCTTCGGGGCCAACGGGAGCAGCGCCTGCGCCAGACAACTGAGATTCCAGAGGCCGATGTAAGGCTGCTGATTGAAGGCATACCGGCCGTTGTGGTCGGAGTGGTTGCAGATAAACCCGGGATCATACTCGTCCATAAAACCGAACGGGCCGTAGTCGAGGGTGAGGCCCAGAATCGACATGTTGTCCGTATTCATGACTCCATGAGCCCATCCGACAGCCTGCCATTGGGCGATCAGCTTTGCAGTGCGTTCGACGGCCTGTGAAAAGAATCGTGCGTACTTGTCCGATCCGTCACTGACATTGGGAAAGTGGTTGGCAATCACATAATCAGCCAGCATTTTCAGCTGTTCGTGTTGCTTCCGATAGTAGAGGATCTCAAACGACCCGAACCGCACATGCGAGGGGGCCATGCGGAGCAGCATCGCGCCGGTTTCGACCTGTTCGCGATAAACTTTCTGGTCGCTGCCTACGATACAGAGCGCCCTCGTCGTGGGAATCCCAAGACCATGCATCGCTTCACCGCAAAGGTATTCACGAATTGTGGATCGTAAAACCGCGCGCCCGTCGCCGTCGCGTGAGAAGGGTGTGAGGCCTGCTCCTTTTAGATGCAGATCCCACTTCTCCCCCCGTTCGTTCCGCACTTCGCCAAGGAGGATTGCGCGCCCGTCTCCTAGCTGCGGGACATAGACCCCGAATTGATGGCCGGAATAGAGCATCGCCAAAGGCTCCATCCCCTGCGCCAGCATGCTGCCGCCGAACACGTCGGCAAATTCCGGTCGCTTCGCTTGGTCCGGATCAAGATCGATCAGTTCCGCCGCCGCCGCATTAAAATTGATCAGAACGGGGGGATCTGAAAAAGGAGTCGGGTTCAGCTTGGCGTAGAAGTCCTGGGGTAAACGGGCATAGGAGTTGTCGAACAAGAGAGTTTCCAGTTGGCGCATGGTCATGGGTACAGCTTGCCAGGACTAACGCGACGCTTTCAAGCGAGGAGACGCATCGTTCAGCAGGGAGGTGAATCGTTCGGAGTCGAAGGCATAGACCCACACGTCGCCGATCGAAATGGAATACACCCACCCATGGAGGGATATTTTCCGCTGACGCAGAAGCACGGCGACGGACGGGTGGGTGCGAAGCTGGTCAATCTGCGATCGCACGTTCTCTTGCGTGGTTTTGATCAAGCGATCGCTGCACTTGAGGTTCGTGTAGTGCTCGCGCATCAAGCGCCGAGTGGTTTCTGCCTGCCCGACCCACTCTTTGAGCACCGGCAGGTCCTGCATGTCCTCCGGGTACACGAGGGCTCTCATCACGCCGCAATCCGCATGTCTGCAGACGATGATGTACAGGTAATGAAAAGCACCCGTGGAGACTGGTTTTCAGAAAGCCTGGTGAAGAGCTCTTTTTTCTTGCCGAACACCTCGGATCGAAACTCGATGAAGCCTTTGACGAGCTTTCCCATCGTGCGTATCTGCGCTATCGACTTCCTCCCTGAATTTCCCGATCGAGGGTGAACACGAAAACCCTTTCGCCGATCTGCACGTCGATGTCGGTAAAAAGCGCCAGGGTTTTGGCGCCCGTGATGTCGCTCACTTGATCGCAGAGTTTGTCGCGACCCAGTGCGATGAGGTTTTGCCGCAACCGCTTCACCATGTCGACGCCTTCTGTCGTTTTGGCTAACTGGCGTTCTGCGAGCGTGAGCACTCCTTTCAGCCGGACAACGACCAGATCCCGCACGACGAACGCGCGTACTTCATCCGGTCCGCGGCCCATGAATTCTTGCTCGAACTTGATGATGACGTTGCGAATGGCGTTTTCCACGCGGTGTCCTATTCCTGATTGAAACCAGGATCTCCCAGCCCGTAGCCCGGCCCGGTGCACGATTATAGGGGCCCGAGCTTGCCTGAACAAGGGCTGTCAGTTTTTTGTCAGGCCGGTCCGGCAGCGTAGGGCTTTCGGACCATTGCATGATGGGCAAGAGAGCTAATTTCCTCCCCTGAGCTTGACGCCAGTCAAGGAACCGTACTATTGAATGGGTGGGGTTCACCGTACAGTGCACCTCAGGTTCCGTGGTTGTTCTCAGAGAGGCGGGGCGTCGATCTCGATAGACAGGCCGTAGGGCGGCCGGCGATTCGAAAGAATGGCTGGTTGTAGTACAAGCCAACTGGAGTTACCTCGACGAGCGATCGAGGACCTCGGTTGGCTTTTGTGTTTTCTAGCAACCGACACGCGAATGTGATGAGGTACCGTTGTCTCCTGTTGTCCTAATTACGTTGCTTCCGCTCCTTGCAGCGCTCGTTGTCCTGGTGGGCACCGAGGGCTCGCGGAATCTACGAGCCAAGATCGCGGCCTTTCACATGGGTGCCACCTTTCTCGGCGCCGTTGTGATCCTGTGGCTTGTGGCGACGGAGGGGCCGATCACTATTCGTTTCTATGACCCCGCTTCTCTCGCGACCCTGGCCTTTCCCATAGGCTTCTATGTCGATCGGTTGAGCGCGGTCATGATAGTACTGATCTCCGGTGTCGGTACCGTCATCTTCACCTATTCCATCGGCCATATGTATCAGGACCCCCATGACCGCCGGTTTCTGTCGCTGATCGGATTTACGACCACCGTCCTGCTCTGCATGGTCTCCAGCGTCAACCTGATGATGCTGTTCCTGGCCTGGCAAGTCATCAGCTGTCTGCTCTATGTGCTCGCTCACAATCATTCCCATGAGGGGACGCGCAAGGGGGCAGTGAGAACCTTTACTCTCTTGCGGGTCGGCGATGTGGCGTTCCTATCCGGCATCGTGCTCACCTATCAGCTGTACGGGACGTTGGAATTCCAACCGTTGTTCGCCAAAGCCGCCGAATTGCCCATCATGCTCTCGCCTTGGCCCGGTACCGAGATCAGCGGAACGACAGTGATCACACTGCTCCTATTCATTGGAGCCATGAGTAAGTCGGCCCAGTTCCCCCTGTTTATCTGGCTCCCCGGCTATCTCTATGCGCCAACCCCTGCGACAGCGTTGCTGCATGCAGGGATCATCAACGCCGGCGGATTTCTCATCAATCGCCTGGCCCCGCTCTTCGGTTTGAGTCCAACCACGCTGCATGTGGCGCTTGTAGTCGGGGCACTCACGGCACTCCTCGGCGCGACGATGATGCTGGTCCAGAACGACATCAAGAACACCCTCGGTTTCTCGACGATCGGGCAGATGGGGTACATGATCATGGAGTGCGGATTGGGTGCCTTCTCGCTCGCTGTCTTCCATCTCATTGCCCACGGACTGTTCAAAGCCACGATGTTTTTGAATGCTGGCAACGTGATCCACAAGGCCCGCCAGGAACCGGCCTTCCCCCATGCGGACCCTCATGCGGAAGAACAGGAGTTCTCGCGCCTGACTTGGTTTACGGGGTTCACGACCACGCTGCTGATTCCACTCCTCATCCTCCTCGTGACGCACGGCGCGCTGCATATTCCACTGCTGGAGTCGCAGGGCACCGTGATCTTCCTCTTCTTTATCTGGGTCACCTCCTCCCAAGCCATCTTGACGCTCATCCACCTGCGCGCCGTCGCATCATGGAAGGTCTCCGTGGCGATGCTGTTCATCCTGCTCTTCATCGTGTTTGTCTATCTGTTCGCCGTCGAGTCCTTCACTGCCTTCCTCTATCCGAATCCGGGAGAGGTTGCGGCCTACTTCCAGGCGGCGGCGCTCCACGACTGGCTCTTTGACGGACTTATCGGCGGAACGGCCCTGGTAATCATTCTCGGATGGTTCTATATCTATGCCCGAGCCCATGGCCAGACTATGTGGGTGCCGAGCTTGGCGGAAGGGCTCCGTCTCCGTTTGTATGTGCTGTTCATGAACCGGCTCTATGTGGACCAAGCCTATGAGCGACTCGGCAGGGCCATCACGCACACCGTCCACAGCGTAGACAAGAGCGCGAAGTGATGGGTTTGGAGGTTGGCCGTCTAGCCAGGATCTGTCTGTTGTGGGACTCCTACCTCAGCCAGTCCTTGACGCGAGTCTAATCAGCGTATTAATGATGAGTGCGCCGGCGACATGGGAATGTCCTCCGGTCACGATAATTCCCAGACGGGGCGAAACGATGATCCGTCAGCTAGGGTTATGAGGTATTTGTGTCACTCGCGCTTGCCGTCCCGCTCCTCCTGCTCATAGCTTCGTGCCTTGTCGTGTTCGGCCCCGATCGCTCGCTACACACACGCACAAAGCTCGCAGCCTATCCCGTCGGCACCGCGTTCGTCGGCTCCATTGTGATCCTGTGGCTTGTGGCGACGGAGGGGCCGATCACTATTCGTTTCTATGACCCTGCTGCTCTCGCAACCCTGGCGTTTCCCATCGGGCTCTATATCGATCGGTTGAGCGCGGTCATGATGACGCTGATCACCGGCGTCAGCACCGTGATCTACTGCTACTCGACAGGGTATATGTACCAGGATCGTCACGTTCGACGGTATTTGGCGCTGATTTGCTTTACAGACTTCGTCTTGCTCTGCATGGTCTCCAGTGCGAATCTCATGATGTTGTTTCTGTTCTGGCAAGTCCTGAGTTATCTGCTCTATCTCCTGGCGCACAACCATGCACATCCGGCGACTCTCAGGGGAGCGTTCAAAACCTTTACACTTCTCCGAGTTGCCGATGCCGCATTTCTTGCCGGGATTGTTCTCGCGTATCAACTCTACGGTACACTTGAGTTCCAAGATCTCTTCGCTCGAGCCGCCGGGAATCCCATCGCCCTCTCGCTCTGGCCTGGGCTGGAAGTCGGCGCGACCACTGCCGTCACGTCTCTCCTGTTCATCGGCGCGATGGGGAAATCGGCACAGTTTCCCTTACATCTTTGGCTGCCGGGATCGCTGTTCGCCCCGACGCCTGTCCATGCCCTGTTGCACGCGGGGATCATCAATGCCGGCGGGTTTCTCATCAATCGCCTAGCCCCGCTCTTCGGCCTAAGTTCAACGACCCTGCACATCGCGTTCGTAGTCGGGACCCTCACGGCGATCCTCGGCGCGACCATGATGCTGGCCCAGAACGACATCAAGAAGACGCTCGGCTTCTCCACAATCGGCCAGATGGGTTATATGATCATGGAATGTGGACTGGGTGCATTTTCTCTTGCGGTCTTCCATTTGATCGCACACGGACTGTTCAAGGCGACCGTCTTCCTGAACTGCGGCAACGTAATTCATAAAGCCCGCCAGGAGCCGGCCTTCCCCCATGCGGACCCTCATGCGGAAGAACAGGAGTTCTCGCGCCTGACTTGGTTTACGGGGTTCACGACCACGCTGCTGGTTCCACTCCTCATCCTCCTCGTGACGCACGGCGCGCTGCATATTCCACTGCTGGAGTCGCAGGGCACGGTGATCTTTCTATTCTTCATCTGGATCACCTCCTCTCAGGCTATCCTGACACTGACACGCTTGAGGGCCGTAGCCTCGTGGAAAGTGTCGTCAGCCATGCTGCTGACCCTGCTGTTCGTCATGTTTGTATATCTGTTCGCTGTGGAATCTTTTACGGCATTCCTCTACCCGAATCCGCAAGAAGTCGCGTCCTATTTCAAGGCAGGTGATCTCCCGGATTGGCTCTTCGACCTGATGATCATCGTGGCGACACTGACGACGATCGCCGGCTGGGTCTATCTCTACATGCGAGCCCATGGCCGGACTGTCTGGATGCCGTCGTGGGTCGAGGGTGTAAGGACCCGGTTGTATGTCCTGTTCATGAACCAGCTCTACGCCGACGAGATCTATCAAAAGCTGGGCGGGGTCGCCGCGCGATTCCTGGACCGGTTCGACAAAAACGTACGAGGATGGTCGCAATGATGGATGGCGCCATCGCTTCATGGCTGCTGGCAGGCATTCCTCTTCTGGGAGCAGCGTTCAGCTTTGTGGTCTGGTCGAGACCGGACTATCTCCGAAACTGGTCGGTCGTCCTGTCGATCCTGAGCCTTGCCGCCGCTGCTGGAATGTCGGGCTCGCTCGCGACCTCATCTGAAAACCTGTTGCTGGTCTATCTATTGCCGATCGCCGCCTGTGCATCTCTCCTGGGACAGCCGGTTCACAAGAATCTACGGCTGTCCTGGATCATGACCCTGCTGTTCCTCGGACTCGGATTCGTCATACTGACCAGCCAACACATCGTGGGGCAGGTGTGCTTGCTTGTGCTGCTCAGTTCTCTCATTGCCTTGCTCTACCGCCACCATACGCAATTGTGGCCCATTTCCTGGTTTGGGATCGGCGCCTATGCGCTCGCCGTCGGGTGCGTGGCGATCTCTCTCGTGGCTGCTCCGCCGCTATCTTCAGTCACGTCCTTGTTGGCCTGCGCAATTTTGTTGCCGCTCGTGCCGTTTCACAATGGACACATCACGGCGCTCACGCGCCTCCCCGGCAGCCTACCCTCGTTCATCGTACTGTTGCTCCCCGCGATAGGAATCCATACTCTGGCCATAACCATATCAACGGTGCCGGATGTCTCGATTTCAACGATGACAGTGTTGGCGTTGGTGGGTGCCCTCTACGGTTCGATCAAGGCATTAGCACAATCGCGCGTCAGATTGCTCCTGGCCTATGGCAGCCTCTCGTTCTTCTCCATCTTCTGGTGGTTTGTAGCTATTTCGCACACCATCACGCCGCAGGCGGTTGTCTTTCTAGCAGCCTTGTCACTCGTGACGAGTGGGCTGCTGATGTCCTGGCAAGTCGTCCGCACGCGCTATGGGGACGATGTGGATCCGCAGGGCATCAGCGGGCTTGTCAGAAGGATGCCGCAATTCGCTGTCTTGTTCTCACTCCTAGCCCTGGCGGCTATGGGCCTGCCCCCGTTCGGCGTCTTCACTGGCTTCATCGGTATGCTTCTCACCACCGCTCTTACATCTTCTGTCGCCCTGCTCGTCATGATGATCGTCTGGTTGGCTGCATCCTGGTACATCCTCGATATGGTACAGCGGTTACTGTTCGGCCGGGAACGGTCGGATCTCCGCTATGAAGATCTTCGTCGATCGGAGCTTGCCTCTCTTCTGGTTGTGCTGCTGATCGTCATTGCACTGGGTATTGCCCCGTCTAGCCTCTTCGGAATCACCCAACAACCATCGAATGCTGAAGTCGTCAAGGAATCTGTTTCATGGAATCGTTAGACAGTTCGATCAACATTGAAACCAGGCGCATGGAACTCCGGGGCGTGATCCGCCTGGCGGGCGAGGTCATTGCTCAATACTGGCCGATGCGGACCTTCGTCCACCACAACCCCCTCCATAGCCTAGAATATCTCCCGTTCGAGGAAGCCGTCCGGCGCGGGAAGCAATTCATGGGGGGCAACGGCTATCTCCCCAGCCATCTCTATCGCGACTACTTGAAATCGGGCCGCATTCAATCTTCCCACCTCGATGCCGCGTTGAAGCCGCTCGTTCACGATAAACACCTCGCTATCGGATCCCGCACGGTCACACATGGCGATGTTTTGCGCGCCTGTCTGGCTGAGGGAATCTGCACGCCCGTTGTTGAGCCGCTCGAGGACCAGTTGCCGGATCTCTCGAACGATCTGATCGACCGGCTTGCGGTAAAGCTGTTGACCGTCCCGATGTTTTCCGATCTGGATGAGCGGATACGTTCCATCGCCGAAGGCGATCAGGCCGCGCTGTGCCAGTGGCTTACGCTCTCGCACTGGTGCGACGACACGCTCGGCACGCAGATCGTCCAGCAGATCAACGATCAGTTGATCAAATGGTGCGAGGCGTACCTCGACGAAGGCCATGCGACCTGGACCATGCCTGGACGAGAGAAGGGGTTGTACGGCGCATGGAAAGCTCTCGCCGTGCATGAGTGGTCTCCCTGTGGAATTGTAGACAGCAGCGAGAAAATCTCGCGGCTGCCAGAACATCCCGAAGATGCCCTGCTGGAAAGTTTGAACGCGCTCGGGATTCCGACTGAGCTGCGGCAGGACTATCTGTCGCTACAATTGACCGCGCTGCCTGGCTGGGCCGGCTTCATTAAGTGGCGCGCAGAGGAGCGGGATTATCCCTGGCAACAGGCCTATCCGGTCGGTCTCGTGGAGTTTCTCGCTATTCGTCTCTGGTATGCGCGTGAATTGGTTCAGCAGGCTTGCCGCGAAGAACTCGGCATCGAGGGCCGATATGATGCCGTAACGGCGTACATCCAGAAGCATCCAGAAGAGTATTACCTGAGGCGTCAACGCGTGGCAGGCCGTCTTCCTGCGCTCTACGCCGAGGAAGTCGACCGGCTGGCGCATCAGAAACGCGACGGCTGGAAGACCCTGCTCGCTCGCTATCGAGCAGAGGTGGTCCCACGCCAAGAGGCAGCCGCACGGCGCGGCGCGGCCAAGAAGCTGCTCGCGCTTGCCCGATCATTGAAAATCGATGCGGCACAGTTCGCCGACTGTTCCCCGCCAAATTTGAAGCAAATGGTCGATTGGATGGAAGCCTTCCCGGAATCCGACCATGGACCCGTCTGGCTCAAGGCTTTCGAAGCAGGGTATCAGGAGCAATTGCTCGCAACGCTCGCTCGGGCGCCTGCCGAGAGTCAGGCGGGACGGCCGCTCTCTCAATCGGTCTTCTGCATTGATGTGCGTTCCGAACCGTTCCGGCGTCATCTTGAATCCACCGGCGCCCACGAGACTTATGGGTTTGCCGGCTTCTTCGCCGCCTTCATCCGTTATCGGGCCTGGGGCAAGGAGCATGACACTGAACAATTCCCGGTCATTATGCGCGCCAAGAACGAGGTCAGAGAGGTCCCCCGCAGCTTTCTGGATCACACCCTGTCAAAACACGCGTCTCGAACCAGGATGGTTCATGCTGGTCACACCCTTCTGCACGACTTAAAAGAAAACGTCATCACGCCCTATGTCATGGTGGAGTCGTTGGGGTGGTTTTACAGTCTCCCGATCTTCGGGAAAACCTTGCTACCTGTGTTGTACCGTCGCTGGGCCGCCTTGTTGCGGCGACTCTTTGTCCCGTCGCTCGCGACAACACTCACAGTCGACAAGCTGGCGCCAGCCGAAACGGCAGATATGCTGGCAGCGGAGCAGCAGGCGACCGTGCGGCACGCGTTGCAAGAGCGAACCGGTGTGCGTAGCTCTCGGATCACGCCGGAACTCATCGAAGCGTTGCGACAGCGAGCCTTAAGCGAGGAGGATGACCTGGAACCTCCTTTGACCCAGACAGCGACAGAGGCAGGGCTCTCGTCTGAAGTCCTGACATCATTCATCGCCGCCTTACGGCAACATCACGGTATCAATCAGCGTGCATCTTCCAGACTGAAGGAACGGATCACGCGGACCGGCTTCACGCTTGAAGAGCAGGCCGTGACTGTAGAGACGGCGTTGCGCATGATGGGACTGACGAAGAACTTCGCTCGGCTCGTCCTGTTCTGCGCTCACGGCAGCACGTCGGACAACAATCCCTACGAGTCCGCTCTGGATTGCGGCGCCTGCGGCGGAAATGAGGGCAAGCCCAACGCCCGCGTCCTCGCGATGATGGCGAACAACCAGAAAGTGAGAGAACGGCTGGCCAAGGTCGGGATCGACATTCCCACTGATACGCACTTCCTCGCCGGCCAGATGGACACCACGACCGACGAGGTACAAATCTTCGACTTGGAAGACATACCGCCGACGCATCAGGAGGACCTTTCGCTGCTGCAGAAAGACCTCCATAAAGCGGTCGCGCTCACGAGTCGGGAACGCTGCGGACGGTTCTCCGACGCGCCACAGGCATCAGAAGAAACGAAGGCGGAAGCGCACGTTCGGCGCAGGAGCATAGACTGGAGCCAGGTGAGGCCGGAGTGGGGGCTGTCGGGCAATACCGCCTTTGTTATCGGCCGACGGGAACTGACTAAGGGACTCGATCTGGAAGGGCGCGTCTTTCTGCATTCCTACGACTATCGGGAAGATCCGAGCAATCGGCTGTTGGAAGTGCTCTTGACCGCCCCGCAAGTCGTCGCCCAGTGGATCAACATGGAACACTATTTCTCCGCTGTCGATAACGATGTGTACGGAAGCGGCAGCAAGATCTACCACAACGTGGTGGGGCGACTCGGTATCATGTCGGGGCCCTGGAGCGATCTCCGGCTTGGATTGGCCAGGCAAACCGTCATGAACGGCGAGGTGCCGTACCACGAACCGATGCGGTTGCTCATCATCGTCGAGGCGCCGCGCGAACAGATCGACAAGCTCATCGCGCGGCACGATGTGTTGAAGCACTTCTATCACAACGAGTGGTTGCACCTCGTCGCGCTGGAACCGGAAGAAGGTATATTGTATCGTTATCGGCCGACGGGCGAATGGGCCGCAATGAACGATGATGAGGGCACCGGCTAGCGGAGCCGGAACGAATCAATTCACCAAGGAAGGAGATCGACTGTGGGTCCGTTGACGTTGCATCCGATGAAAGAAATTCGTGTGATCGTGGCGGGAGAACACAGGGCGTTCGTGACGGAACTGCTGGACCAGGTCAAGGCGACCGGCTACACGATCTTCGGCAACGTGTCGGGAAAAGGGCATGGCGGCGTGCATCAAGCGCACTTCATGTTCAGCGAGCAGGAAAGTCTCGAAATGATCATGACGGTCGTCCCGGAAGAAAAAGTCGAGCCGATCCTCGCCGGACTCCGTCCGCTGTTCGATCGGCACTCCGGAGTCATGTTCGTCACGGACGTGGCCGTCAGCCGGAAGGAGTATTTCGGGAAGCAGCAGAGCGGTTCGTAACTTGCGCCGATGATTGTCGATGTCGAGTCGAAAACCGCGTTTATCGGCGTGATCGCCCAACACCTACGAGCGCGCCGGATGTTGTCTGGAACTCGCCTCCAGCCTACATGATTGGTCGTGTGGACGTTGATGGCATGTCGGCCCATTCGAAAGTATGGATTGACGCTTGATGAAGGAGGATGCTACAAAACCGGCTCCGAGCGGAGGGCACCGGCGCCCCGGTCGAGGTTCTCGACAAAAGAAACGGACAAGGGCGTCCGTCATTCTTCATTGAGTGGCGGACGCCTTTTTATTGTGCGAGCCGATCAGAATGTTCGAAATATCCATGCTCCGGTGTATTAACCACGATGGTGAGGTGTACTGATCATGAACATGAAGGTATTTGCATTTCTGCTTGCAACCGTTGTCGCTGTGACCATGTCGGGCTGTGCAGTAGCTCAGAAAGAGCCCGCGAGTCGGCAAATTACCCACCATCACGCTGTAAACCACACGGAAACGTGCGTGGCGGAGAGTGAAGAAGAAATCGCCGCTTTGTTCGACCGCTGGAACGATTCACTGCGGACGGGCGATCCCGGCAAGGTCGCGGCCAACTATGCCCCGAAGTCTGTCTTGATCGCCACATTATCGAAAAGACCGCGCCTGACTCGCGAGGATAAGGAGGACTACTTTCACCACTTTTTGGAGAACAGGCCGGGCGGGCGCATCGATTGGCGCACGATCGAATTCGATTGCAACACGGCGATCGACGGAGGACTCTATACGTTCACCTTCGAGAAAACCGGCGCCCAGGTCAGCGGCCGGTACACCTTCACTTACAAGTGGGACGGAAATCAATGGCTGATCACGAGCCATCACTCGTCTAAATTGGAGCCGGAGGAGGTGATTCCACAGAACGTCCGGCATGCCGTTTCGCAACACACAGAAGACTGTGAGGATACCAGTGAAGAGGAAATCGCCTCATTGTTCGACCGCTGGAACGATTCACTCCAAACAGGCAATGCTCACAAGGTCGTAGCCAACTATGCGGCGACGTCCGTCCTGATCCCTCTGTTGTCGAACCAGCCACGCCTGACTCTCGACGATAAGGAGGACTACTATCACTACTTTTTGAGGAACAGGCCGGTCGGGCGCATCGATTCGCGCACGATCGAAATTGATTGCAACACGGCGATTGACGAAGGGCTCTATACGTTCACCTTCGAGAAAACCGGCGCCCAGGTCAGTGGCAGATATACCTTTGTGTACAAATGGGACGGATGGGATTGGCTGATCACAAGCCATCATTCGTCTGCATTGCCGACCGGTGATTAGCGTGTGAAACAGGGGTCTGTTCTTCGTCACACGAAATAGCACTCCCCCGTCTGCTGAGCTCGGATCGACATGACGAACCTCCGCAGGCGAGGTGCAGTTTTTGAGCAACGGCCGATTACCTCTCTCAATCCTCACGACGAAGTCGATAGAGAGTCGCTGATGCGAATCTCCGTGGCCTCATACGGCTAAGGATCGCCCTTGTCTTCACCAGCGGAACTTGACTAGAATGGCCCGCTCCTAAGCGGTTCAACGATGGAGAGCTAGGGTGAAGGGTTTACGATTCGAGCGCATTGGGAAAAACCGCTACTACAACGTGGTGTTCCACATGGGGAACAGCTACGTGCCCGTCACCGATGAAATCGTGGAAGAACTCAAGGCCCAGAGCCTGCTCCCGGTCGAACGATTTCTCGACCTCTTGGTCGACCGTGTTGGTTATTCCCCCTATCTCAAAGATCAGATCCGCAACGAATTGAAAGCTTCTGGCGATCCAGTGACGCAGATTACGGTCTTACAAGGCGCCATCCGCGATCTGTAATTGGTTGCTGAAACAGGCGCCCGACTTCGTTCTCGTCTCAAAAAAATCCTCAACGTACCCCACCTGGGAAAAGAGCTGTTCCGACAGCTCGGGGTTGAGCGGGTGAGAACGCTGCGCCTCCGGTGTTTTTTCGCCTGCGGCCTCGTTGACCACCTGTTGACCAGCCCTAGCATGCTGCCTGATGCACAATCTCAGCCACGCTCTTGCGGTCGTTTTGCGACGGCGAGAACGTAGGCTGAGGCCCTATGCTTACACCATTGACTTACCTGAGTTAGTAAGGTAAGTTTCCTGACCTATGAAAGCAAAGAGTGCACGAAAACGCCACAAGACATTTCCTCTTGAAATGGAGGATAACCTGCATAAAGCTCTAAAGTATAAAGCGATCGAGTCCGATCAGACGCTTCATTCCTACATCATCGAAACACTCGCAGCTAAGGTGGAAGAAGAGCCAGCGCATTACATCGTATCTAACCGCCAAGCCGCGAACTCCGGTGAGAGGAAAAAATGAGCGCTCCTTATGTTAATGGTTCGTCGGTGTGGCCTCTTCGGTGCTCTGAGGATGAGCCGGTACAAATAGTTATCGGGGACGTTCGAGATACGCTGTCATCCCTGCCCGATGAGACGGTTCACTGTTGCGTTACATCGCCGCCGTATTGGGGAATGAGAGATTATGGTTATCGTGACCAAATCGGTGCGGAAGACACGATTGAAGAATATATTTCGAACTTGGTTTCCTGCTTTAGAGATGTGCGTCGTGTGCTGAAAGCCGATGGGACCTTTTGGCTGAACATCGCAAACACCTACACATCTGGTGGTCGAGGCTGGCGAGATAAAGATATCAAGAATCAAGGACGGGCGATGTCGTATCGCCCCGACACGCCCCAAGGATTAAAGCCCAAGGACTTAATCGGTGTGGCTTGGATGCTGGCGATGTCTCTCCAGCGTGATGGCTGGTATCTTCGCTCCGACATCATCTGGCATAAGCCCAATTGTCAGCCGGAGTCTGTCAAAGATCGGGTCACGGTTTCGCATGAGTATCTGTTTATGTTCTCGAAAAGCGAGAACTATTATTTTGATCAAGAAGCCATTAAAGAACCTACAACGGATGGGAAAGGACGCAAGAACAAGCGTACGGTCTGGCAAATCAATACCGAACCTTGCAAGGAAGCTCACTTTGCCGTGTTTCCACGCGCACTCGTTCGTCCCTGTATTCTCGCAGGATCTCCCAAGGGTGGGCTGGTACTTGATCCGTTTCTTGGAAGTGGGACGGTCGGCATCGTTGCGATCGAGACAGGTCGGCGATGCGTGGGGATTGAAGTGAAAGCGGACTACATCAATATTGCCAAACAGAGGTTGCTCGGGGTATCGCCTGCATTATTCACAGGGTGTCCGTAGGTGGATCGAATTTCCACGAGGCATGAACGAAACACAAATCTTTTCTTAGCCCCTTGATCTGTAGCTTCCGTTCGCCTCCTCCATCGAAATACAGACTGTACAGAATCTTTCCTTCCTTTTCGACATAACAGTAACCAGGCTTTGGAAATTGTTTGCTAGCACTCATCATCTTGAATCGACCAGTAGCGGCTTTTTTAAGAAGCGCTTTGGGGATCTCGACCAATTCATAAAAATAGTCAGGAGTTCCTTTCCCTAGTGCTCGAAGAATTAGGATTCGCTGAACCCCGGCCAGGGCGTCTAGAAACTGTGTTCTCAATCCTATTAGGTCAGCAGGATTGTCTCCCCACTGACCTCCACCGAGTTCCATAAACTTCGAAATATGGATTGTATCCAAACGAATGGCTTTTGCGGCTTCAGTCTTAAGGGATAAGTTTTCACCTCTGATTCGTATGTCGTAGCCCCTCTGTCCACGCTGTGCAAGGGCTGCGTCGATGCCGTCCGTTTTCAATACGCTCTCAAGCGCATATTCGAACTTGTCCTTTGAAAATGGTTCGCGAGAGAAGCAATGGTGGAGGCGCAGCACGTCGCCAAAGTCTTCCAGTACACGCTCGGAGATTAGATCTGAAGTTTTAGATTTCCAATAATCTCGCGGGAGAGAGAAAACTCTGACATTACGATCAATAAGTTGGAGCCTATAATCTGAGAGCTCCGGAATTGCGGTGAGGAGACGTTCTATTCTTTCTGATCGAGTCATTTGATGTTAGCGACTTCGGGTTTTAAGCGATACGATTCTATCGTGATCTGCCGACCAAGCACAGCCCCGCCGTCTGCGTCCTTGAATTCTCCCTCTACCTCCTCGCACAAAGGGCATACGGTCTCCTTCTTCGACCGAGCGCATTGAGCACGTACCACTCTTTATGACGATGGTCCCTCCAAGCTCGCTCGTTACCCCCTTTCAAGGGGTGGCCTGGCTTGGTCCCCAACTGCGCGCGTCCAACGAGGCCCTTCCGAGGGCGCGCGTTGCGCGAGCACGGGGGACCAACCAGGCTACCCCTTCTCAATCTGCCATTTGGCCTTCTTGGAATAGCTGATTCAATATCGCATTTTTCTTTTCGGGATCTTTGTAGTACTTGAGCGCCTTGGTAAAATTGTCCAGCGCGCTCTCCCGCTTCCCTTTTTGAGAATAGTATTCCGCAATGCCATGGTAGGCCCGGGGGTCTTGATCGTTTGACTTGAGGGCTCGATTGAAGGCTTCGTAGGCGGCCTCGAGGCGTTGTGTGCCCAGCGCCAGCCAGCCGATTGCCGAGTGCGCCGGACCGAAGTTCGGATCTGCGAGAAGAGCCGCCTCATACTCCTTCTTCGCCAGGTCGAGGCGCCCGCGCGTTTCGTACAAACCGCCCAGCGCGAAGTGGACTTCGGCATCTTGAGGGTTCAGTTTCAGCGCCGTCTTGTAGGATTGTATCGCCGGCTCCATCTTGCCTTGTTCCGCCAACGCGCAGGCGAGGTTGGCGTGCGCCACAGGATCGTACAGATTCAGCTTGATCACTTCGCGATATTGAGGGATCGCCATTTCCAGCCGGCCCTGCTCCTGATAGGCCACGCCCAGATTTGTTCTTGCCGGTGCATAGGAAGGATCCAGTCTGACGGCCTCCCGGTATTCCTTGATGGCCATTTCGACATGGCTGGCCCGTTCGTGTATCTGGGCGAGAAAGTAATGGGGATAGACGGACTGCGGCGCGAGCTTCGCCGATTCTTTATACGACGCCATCGACTCTTCGGACTGGCCTGATTGGGCCAGGAACAGGCCCATGACGAGGTGGGCGTTGGGTCTTCCTGCATTTCGTGCGACGATGGCCTCGACCCACTGTTTTACCCGCGCGATATCGTCGGCCTCTTGCAGACAGTGCGCGTGGGTCTGCCAGGCCTGGGCAAACTGGCCACGGATCAGATGGACCACGTTGAGCGCGAAGTGCGGCCTTGGATCGTTTTCACCTTCTACCGGCCGGGAGCGGACCCAGGCAAGGGCCTCTGTTTCAGCAGCATCCCAGCGTCCATCCAGCAGGGCTGCTTCGCATCGTGCTTGACGGTCGACCATGGGATGAGCTGTTCGAGCTACCTGGTCAGAGTGTCTTCGATGTCCGGCGAGGTCGCCTGAATGCGGTCGCCGAGAGAAGGATACCGTGCCGCCAATGTTTGCTTCATCAGCCAGGCGATGGTTCTGTACGACCAGTGGCCTTTCACACCAGAACGGAGCTTCGCAATGTATTCGGCTTCGGCATAGTCCATCTTGAAGAGACACCGCACCTTGAACCCGAACGGGGTGGCGTAGAGCGATCCCTCCGCGCTCGTTTTCTTGAGCTGATCGATATCAGAACGGACTGCATCCATCGCCTGCCGGTATTCCCGATCCAGTCCCGCTTGCACGAGCGGAGGCGGGATTTCATATCCGTGCACAGTCGTAAAGTTCTGTTGAATCTGCTGACACCGCCGATGCCGGTGCATGTCGCGCCAGCCTCCGATGTCCATCAGCACGTCGAACATAAACGCGTAGCCGCTGCGGAACTCCTTGACGAGTTCGTCGTATGGCCCTCGTGTGCTCATCGCGACGTCGATGGCTTCCTGCTTCTGTTTCTCGGTCCACGCGCGGACGACAGCGAGGAGGCTCCTATAAGGCGCGTGCGAGACTCGGTACAACAGCGTGGTGACGATTTCGTCCAACGGGTCGTGGGACTCGATGAGCTCCACCGGCTCCTGTGTCCCCCACGTCGAGGGTTGATCCAAACCGGTGCCCCGCAGAATCTCTTTGGCGTAACGGGCAATCTCTGTATAAACCGAGGCCTGATAGTTGTTCGACGTGGCATGGCGGGCAAGCGTCGGCGCGAGAGGCTCGGGGGTTCCAGCCGTCTGACCACAAAGCTCTCCCCAGAGGTTTATCGGTGACCGTTTGCACGCATCCTTGAGTTCGTCACCAATCGAGCGCAATTCCGGCAATTGTGATGACAACAGTCTGGTGATTTGCTTCTCCAACGTTCTGATGCTGACAACTTGCCCAACGTTTGTCCGTGCTGCGAGGGGCAGAAGATACCGCGTCACATCGAACGCGCGCGCGGCAATCGTTCGCTGGTAATCGGCCGGTTTCATCGACTCGGGGCGAGGCTCGCGCTCCGAAAGAAACTCTGTCAGAGGTTGGTGTAAGAGCCGGTAGATCTCGGCGAGGCTCCGGAGAATACCGTGATAGGTTCCCTCTGTCTCGGATCCTCGTATGGAATCAGGTACGAACCACGCGCCGGAGGCGAAGTTCTGATACCGGCTCGATTTCGCCTGGCCATCCCACAAGGGCTCGTCTTCGAGGCGGATCGCGGCGAGTTCCGAGATGTCCTCGAAACAGATGATGACGTGGCCCAGATCGGCGATCGAAGCATGCCCATAGTCGAAGTAGAACTGATCCCAGAACTTTTCGGAAGAATGTCCATGTACCCAGCGGAGGCTGCTCTCGATGGAGTCGGGCGAGCGGCTGTAGCGGGCCAAGGCGTATGCGGATTTCTCAGGCGGCATCGGCGCCAGAGCGATGACGCGTCGGGTCGGTTGATCGATGCTCATGAAGCTTCTCCCTCACGGCAGACAGGCCGCGAACTATACGCCCGCAGTAACGCCTGTGCAAGAACCTAATCCGTCAGTGGTCATGCGTCAATGGTGAACGGAGCGGGAGTATTCGCGTGTACAGACCAACATCTCGAGACCGTTGATCACTACTGCTTCACGCTTCAGCGCGCGTTGACTTGGCTGCGACCCGTCGCTATAGTCCGCCGAACCTTTCGCGACAGGCTCTCAGTATGGAAATAATCAAGGCCATCAAAGGTGTCAAGGATATCCTCCCCGAAGAGGCGCCGCGATGGCGGTTTATCGAGGATGCAGCGAGGCGCTGGTCGCTCTGTTACGGCTATCAGGAGATCCGTATACCGATCTTCGAAGTCACTGCGCTCTTTGCCCGGAGTATCGGTTCGACGACGGACATTGTCGAGAAGGAAATGTACACCTTTCCCGACCGAGATGGGACCTCCCTGACCTTGCGTCCGGAAGGCACGGCAGGCACGGTTCGAGCTTTCATCGAGCACAATAGGACGGCCGATCCGCTCCCACAGAAGTACTTCTACATCGGCCCGATGTTCCGTCACGAGCGGCCGCAAGCTGGACGACTACGGCAGTTTCATCAATTCGGGGTTGAATACTTCGGCACGGCGGACCCTCGTGCAGATATAGAAGTCATCGCATTGCTCTGGCGCCTCCTGTCCGATCTGTCCCTGCCTGACCTCACACTGGAGATCAACAGCCTGGGAAGTTCAGGCGACCGCGCGGCTTACATACCCATATTGCGCGCCTTTCTCTCGCAGCAAGAGTCACATCTCTGTGCGAATTGCCTGCGTCGTATGGAGACGAATCCTTTACGGGTGCTGGATTGCAAAGTGCCCGGCTGTCGAACTGCAACAGAGGCGGCGCCTCGGCTCACGGACCATCTCTCTCCTGAGGCTCGCGCTCATTTTGATCGGGTGCTGGCGGGGCTTGTGGCGCTTGAAATCCCCTATAGGATCAACCATCGCTTAGTCCGAGGGCTCGACTACTATTGTTTGACAAGTTTCGAAATTACCTCGACGCATTTGGGAGCTCAGAATGCAGTGGGGGCTGGCGGCCGTTACGACGGTTTGGTGGAAGCTCTCGGTGGTCCCTCCGTTCCAGCCGTGGGATTTGCGGTGGGACTTGAACGTATCTCGTTGATGCTCCCACGAGCGTCTTCATCTTCGGGACTCGGCAGTCTTTATTATGTCGCAGCGTTTGGAGAGAACGGGACCAAGCTCGGGTTAGTCCTCCTCGACCAACTTCGTCGCATCGGACTGTCAGCCCAATGCGACTACCGTGCGACCACGCTCAAGGCCCATCTCCGCCAAGCTGACCGATCGAAGTGTCGCTACGCCATTCTCCTCGGTGACGAAGAGGCATCTCGCGGCTCTGTGATTCTTCGCAATCTCGGATCCACGGCTCAAGAAGAACTTCCGTTGACCGGTCTTTCATCTCTCCTGAAAGAGCGCTCACTTTCCCCATAAAAAGGTGAATTTTTTGATGTTGACTTTGTGCTGAAAACCCCGTAGGCTCGCGCTCGACCAACATCGTAAGAGATTGATTGTATTGACGTCTTTGGTTTGTATGTATGGCTGCTCGTAAGCTTGGTCTCCTGTTATCCACACCCCCTACTCACCCCAGTGTTGAGACGGTTGTCCTTCTCTCTCAAGCTGCGTTGCGCAAGGGGGTCGATGTGTATCTCTACTTGATCGACGAAGCTGTAAAGGCAGCGCTGGATCAACGCTATCGTGACTTGATCGATGCTGGAGTCAAAATGTCCGTCTGTGCCTATGGCTGTCAAAAACACGGGGTTTCAACAGCTACGGTCGATTCGAGGATTTCGTTGTCCGGTTTGGTCGTGCTGTCCGGAATTATTGACGGCTGTGATCGGTTTCTCGCTTTTACATAAGCGTATCTTGTCACTGCGGTTAGTCGTATATGCCGAAACGTATCGCCGTGGTGATTTCAGAAGATCCTCGTACGACGGCTCGCCCTGTCGAGGCCCTACGTATCGCACTGGGTCTTTGTGCCGGAGATCATGATACGACTGTTGTGCTTCTCGGTGACGCTGTCACACTCTTGAGCAACGACACAGAAGAAATTATCGATGGCGATGTTCTTGAAAAATATCTTCCATCCTTTGAGCAGTTAGGCGTTCCATTTGTCGTTGTGGCAGAGGGACCGATGCCTATTCTGCCACAAGGTTTTTTTATAACGACTCGAACAGCGGATGACATTCGCCAATTCGTTCGATCATCCGAGAGATCCTTGATTTTCTAGTTGGTGTCTTTGGATCAATTATGAGCGCGACGCTGTATATTCTCCGGCAACAAGCGGACCAGATTTCTTCATCGCTCTTTCGTGGAGATGATGCAGATATGGATATCGTCTCCATTGAGCGTGCAACATCGATAGCCCCTTTTCCTCGGAATGAAGGAAGTATTGCCGGTGAGCGATTCGTTCCTGATGGGGTTGGTGAAGTGTTGAGCTATGAGGACCTTGTGGAAGAGATTTTTTCTTCCGAACGCGTAATCGTTCTGTAGGTCGAGGAAGGCTCTTCTCCGAAGATATTCTCTTAAAGAAAAAGATGTTCATAGGAGAGGGAGTAGGAGTAGGGACCGTGAATATTGTGGAGAGGGGATAAGTAAATGAATTTCAAAGGTATCTGAAATGACAGATTTGTGGAGTGGGTTGGGGATTGACTCTGAGTAAACGCTGCATGCAAAGATCGGAACGTGTGCTGTCTTGTGCATCGCAGGATACCGATGAGATGTACAAGGTCTGATAATAAGAGAATGTGCGAATCAATACGCGCTCGAAGAACCAAGTTATCAACAGGTGTGAATAAGTCTGTGTATGCAGAATGATACAGGGATTATGACTATAACAAATGAGTGGCAAGATGCCCTGACGTATATCCAGGGGAAAGTGCCAAAACAAGTTTATGATACGTGGTTTACACCGATTCACCTGGAGCGGATCGAGGGATCAACCGCTCAACTCGCCGTCCCGAATAAGTTTTTTGGCGACTGGCTGAGCCAACATTACGGCCCCCTCCTCTCTGAAGCCGTCTCAGCTGCCCGGGGTGGCCTGGACACGTCGATCACATTTGTCGTCTTTCATAAGCCGGCACCGAAACAACAGGGAGGCACTGCAGGTACCACGGCATCCCCGCGTCAAGGCACTGCGTCACGGGCGAAACGAGGCGTACACCTGAACCCCAAATATACATTCAAGAATTTCGTCGTCGGCGCAGCTAATCAATTTGCACATGCTGCATGCATGGCAGTCGCAGAACAACCGGCGAAGGCCTACAACCCGCTGTTTATCTACGGAGATACCGGGTTGGGAAAGACGCACCTCTTGAATGCCATCGGAAACTATGTGGCGGAACGGACCGATCTTCGGATCGCCTATCTCACCACCGAACAGTTTACGAACGAGGTCATCAACTCCATTCGATACGACAAGATGCCGGATCTGAGGAAGCGGTATCGCCATATTGACATGCTGATGATCGATGACATTCAATTTCTGGCTGGGAAGGAACGGACGCAGGAAGAATTTTTCCACACTTTCAATGCCCTCTATGAGGCACATAAGCAACTCGTCCTGTCGAGCGATCGCTTTCCTAAAGACATGCCCGATATCGAGGAACGGTTGCGATCGAGGTTCGAATGGGGGTTGATCGCCGACCTCCAGCCGCCGGACGTTGAAACTCGGATTGCCATCTTACGGAAAAAGTCCGAAGACGAGGGCATCACATTGCCGGAAGATGTCGTCCAGTTTCTTGCCACAACGATGAAGAGCAACATCCGTGAGCTCGAAGGCTCGTTGGTTCGACTCGGCGCCTATGCCTCGCTCACAGGCCAAACGATTACGCTGGAGATGGCGAAGAGCGTGCTCCGGGATCTGATCGGATCCAAGAAAAAGATTGTGTCGATGGATGATATTCAGGAAATGGTAGGCGCGCGCTTCCACGTTAAGATCGCCGATCTGAAATCCCGTCGACGGAGCAAGACACTGGTGCACCCGCGGCAGATTGCCATGTATCTCTGTCGGGAGCTCACGGACTCGTCGTATCCGGAGATCGGTCGACAGTTCGGAGGCAAGGACCATACGACGATCATCCACGCCTGTAAGCAGGTGACAAAAGCGAAGGACAGCGACAGCGCGTTGAGCGCCACATTGCACAGCTTGAAGGAGCAGATCCTGCGAGCGTGAGGACCGGCGCGAAGGGGAAAAGACCATGAAACTCCGTATGGGACGAGACGAACTCTTGACCGGTCTTCAGCGGGTCCAGGGCGTCGTCGAAAAGCGTAACACGATGCCGATCCTCTCGAACATCCTGATAGAGGCGAAGCAGGAGGGGGTGGAAATCGTCGCCACGGACCTCGAGATCGGCATGCGCGGGCTCTACAAGGCGAGTGTGGAGAAGTCCGGGGGCATCACAGTCTCGGCGCGAAAGTTGTACGAGATCATCAAGGAACTGACGGTCGGTGAGATCGACATCATCTCGAGCGACAATAATTGGACGACGATTCATGCCGGCAAAAGCCAATTCAAGATCGTCGGCCTCCCCAGTACCGACTATCCGGCATTGCCCACGATCGAGCGGGAAGGGCTCATTCCCCTTGCCGGAGCCGGTTTCCTGGAGCTGATCAGAAAGACCCTCTTCGCAGCTGGAGATAATGACGCGCGTTATATCCTTAACGGTCTTCTGGTGACCTTGATCACGTCGGAGAAGAAAACGGTCTTGCGACTGGTCGGCACCGATGGGCATCGGTTGGCGGTTGCTGAGCAGGAGGTCGGAAAAGCCGGCGCCAAAGGTGCCCCGCAGGAGATCAAAGCCATCATTCCGAAAAAAGCGGCGCACGAAATGCAGCGCCTTTTGGAGGAGGGAGGCGAGGGTGAGCCCCTCATCGGGTTCACGAAAAATCTCATGATTTTCCGGAAGAGCGGACTCTTGTTGACCTCGCGGCTGATGGAAGGAAACTATCCCAATTACCAACAAGTGATTCCGAAAGACAGCAGCCGTAAAATCGGGGTCAATCGAAACGAGCTCGAAAGCGCACTTCGCCGCGTTTCCGTGCTGTCCCGTGATAAGGCAAGCGCGGTCAAAGTGTCGTTTGTCACCGGACAGATGACGCTGTTCTCCAGTAACCCGGATTTTGGCGAAGCGACTGAAGAGCTTGCGGCACGGTACGAAGGTGAGACCCTGAACACGGGGTTCAATGCCCGCTACTTACTGGATGTCCTGGGAGTGATGGACGGAGAAATGATCTCTCTGCAAATGGACAATCCGCTGAGTCCCTGTTTGATCCAGGAGGCGGACAGTCCTGGGTTCAAATGCGTAGTCATGCCGATCAAAATCTAGCCGAACGCGGCAATCAGTAGTCAGCAAGGTCTCGGTGGGTGGAACCGAGAGAACTGATGGCTGTATGTAAACGGGAGACCGATGGTCAATAACGATACAGAAACCACACCGCAATCCGAGGGCTACGGTGCGGATCAAATCAAAGTATTGGAAGGCCTTGACGCCGTTCGGAAACGTCCGGCCATGTACATCGGCAGCACCGGTGTGGACGGTCTCCATCACCTCGTTTACGAAGTCGTCGACAACAGTGTCGATGAACATATGGCGGGATTCGGCGAGACGATCGAGGTGACGATCCACATTGATGGCAGCGTCACGGTTGTGGACAACGGCCGAGGCATTCCTACGGGGATGCATTCCACGAAAAACAAGTCTGCCGCGGAGGTGGCGCTGACGGTCTTGCACGCGGGAGGGAAGTTCGAACAGGGTGCCTACACGGTGTCCGGCGGACTCCATGGCGTCGGGATCTCGGTCGTCAACGCGCTTTCCGAATGGCTTGAGCTGGAGATCTGGCAGGACGGACAGGTGTTCGAGCAACGATATGAGCGCGGCAAGCCGACCGCTCCCCTCAAGATGACGGGGAAAACCAAGCGCCGCGGTACGACGGTGACATTCAAGGCCGACGGGCAGATTTTCGAGACGCTCGACTTCAGCTTCGACGTACTGGCCCAGCGACTCCGCGAGCTCGCCTTTTTGAACAAGGGACTCGAGATCACACTCAAGGACGAGCGGAAAGAGCCGGTCAAAGAACAGGTATTCAAGTACAAGGGTGGAATTGTGTCGTTCGTCGAGCACCTGAACGAAGCCAAGATGCCGCTGCACAAACCCATATACGTGCACATTGAGAAATCGGAAATGGTGCTCGAGGTTGCGCTTCAATACAACGACAGCTATGCCGAGAACATATTTTCTTTCGCGAACAACATTAACACCAAGGAGGGTGGCACACACCTGGTGGGCTTCAAGGCCGCCCTCACCCGTACGATCAACACGTACGCGAACGCCAACGACTTGCTCAAGAAAGACACCGAATCGCTCACCGGCGACGATGTCCGTGAAGGGCTCACAGCCGTCGTCAGCGTCAAGGTCCGGAACCCCCAGTTTGAAGGACAGACCAAGGCTAAGTTGGGCAATAGCGAGGTGAAGGGCATCGTCGAGTCCGCGGTGAACGAGGCGCTTGGGACCTATTTTGAAGAGAATCCACCGGTAGCCCGAAAAGTCATCGGAAAAGCGATTGATGCGGCTCGTGCTCGTGAAGCGGCACGAAAAGCGAAAGAACTCATCCGGCGGAAGAGCGCGCTCGATGGAGGGTCGCTTCCTGGAAAGCTGGCCGATTGTTCGGAGAAAGATCCGGCGTTAAGCGAACTGTATATCGTGGAGGGTGACTCGGCCGGCGGTTCCGCAAAGCAGGGGCGCGACCGCAAGTTTCAGGCAATTTTACCGCTGAAAGGCAAGATTCTTAACGTCGAGAAGGCGCGTTTCGACAAGATGCTCTCCAGCGACGAGATCCGGACTTTGATCATGGCACTTGGAACCGGCATCGGCCGGAAGCGTGAAGAGAGCGAAAAGGCCGATAAAGATTCGTTCGACATCAGCAAAGCCCGGTACCATAAGATCATCCTCATGACGGACGCGGATGTTGACGGCAGCCATATCCGGACCCTGCTCCTCACTTTCCTTTTCCGGCAGATGCCGGAGCTCCTCGAACGAGGGTATGTCTATATCGCGCAGCCACCGCTCTTCAAGGTGAAGAAGGGCAAGACGGAACGATACCTCAAAGATGAAATGGGGCTGAACGAACATTTGGCCGATATCGCAGTCGAGGAGGTCGAAGTCTATGTGGAAGGGGTCCAGGGGTATGTGAAAGGACGCCGACTCCTGCCCATTCTTAAGAAATTGATCGCCTTCGAGGCGCTGCTCTCGCGGCTCAACAAGAAGCCGCATGAGGCGAGCATGGTGCGGGCGTTTGTGGATGAGCCGGGGCTCGATCGCGAGCACCTCAAGGATCAGTTGGCTCTCAAGAGGGTGATCGCCAATGTGAAGAAAACTCTCGCGGTTGTCTATCCGAAGCTCACACCGACGCTGGATATCGTCGAGGACGAAGAACATCAATCGAACAAGGTCACCTGTCGGCTGCATGCCAACGGGGTGACACATAGCCTTGCGGTCACGCATGAGTTGCTCGGCTCCGCTGAATTCCGCGAGCTTCAAAAGCTCTCACCGTCGTCCATCGGCCTGGGCCGGGCGCCGTACAAGATCAAAGCCGACGGACAAGAACAGCCCCAGCCTGCGACGGCTGAGCTGGTCAATGCGATCCTCGACAGAGGCAAGCAGGGACTCAGCATTCAGCGTTACAAAGGTCTCGGTGAAATGAACCCGGGCCAGCTCTGGGAAACGACAATGAATCCGGAGGCCCGGACACTGTTGAAAGTCAAACTGGAAGATGTGCCCGGAGTCGACGAGATCTTTACGATTCTCATGGGCGATGAAGTCGAACCCCGACGAAACTTCATCCAAGCCCACGCACTCGAAGTGCGCAACTTAGACGTATAGACGGTAATCGTTATCCGTGAACTGCAGGAAGCAGATCGAATCGAACTCTTGCGTTTCACGTTTCACGAGGAACGATTCACGAGGAAAAGATGCCACCTGATGAAAGACTAGGACAAATCGCCATAGAAGACGAGATGCGCTCGTCGTACCTGAGTTACTCGATGAGCGTCATCGTGGGCCGGGCGCTCCCCGATGTGCGCGACGGCCTCAAGCCGGTCCATCGCCGCATCCTTTACGGCATGAATGAAATGGGCTTGGCTTCGAACCGAGCCTATCGCAAGTCCGCCAAAATTGTCGGCGAGATCATGGGGAACTACCATCCCCACGGGGACAGCGCGATCTACGACACCCTCGTTCGAATGGCGCAGCCCTTCAACATGCGGTACATGCTTGTGGACGGTCAGGGCAATTATGGATCGGTGGACGGGGATCCGCCCGCGGCTATGCGCTATACCGAAGCACGCCTGACCAGGGTTGCTGAGGACATGCTCGCCGATATCGACAAGGAGACGGTCGACTTCGGTCCGAACTACGACGAGTCACTGGTAGAACCGCTGGTGCTTCCCTCGAAAATTCCGAATCTCCTCGTCAACGGCGCCGGCGGTATCGCGGTAGGCTATGCCACGAATATTCCCACACATAATCTCGGAGAAGTAATCGAGGCGCTCCTTCTGTTCTTGGAAAATCCGGATAGCACGATCGCTCAGTTGATGAAAAAGATTCCAGGCCCGGATTTCCCCACGGCTGGATTCATTTATGGAACGGCCGGTATCAAGGACGCCTATGAGACCGGGCGAGGTCTCCTCACGTTACGTGCGAAAGTGCTGATGGAGTCGGATGAACGCACGGAACGCGAACGGCTGATCGTCACGGAGCTGCCCTATCAGGTCAATAAGTCCAAGCTCATAGAAAAGATCGCCGAGCTGATCCGGGATGAACGGCTGAAAGGGATTTCGGATTTACGGGACGAATCCGATCGGGACGGCATTCGCATCGTGATCGAGCTCAAGCGGGGCGAAATTCCGCTCATTACCTTGAACAATCTCTACAAGCTCACACAACTTCAGACGACCTTCGGGGTCATCATGCTCGCGTTGGTGAACAATCGGCCGGAAGTCTTGAGCCTCAAGCAGATCCTGCATTATTTTATCGAGCACCGGCGCGAGGTGGTCGTCCGTCGGACCGCCTTCGAACTGCACAAGGCGGAAGCGCGGGCCCATATCCTCGAAGGTCTCAAGATCGCGCTCGATAACCTGGATGCGGTGATCACCTTGATCCGGCGGTCCCAATCGCCTGATGAAGCCCGGGTCGGCTTGATGCGGTCATTTGCGTTGAGCGAAATCCAGGCAAACGCGATTCTGGAGATGCGGCTCCAGCGACTCACGCAACTAGAGCGCAATAAACTTGTCGAGGAATATACAGAGGTTTTAAAGCAGATCGAGCGTTTCAAGTCGATCCTGGGCAGCGACGCGCTGGTTCGTGCAATCGTCAAAGACGAGCTGATCGAGGTACGCGAGACTTACAAGGACGACCGCCGCACAAAAATCGTGAAAGAAGAAGCGGAGATTACTCTGGAGGACATGATTGCGAACGAAGAAGTGGTCGTCACGATCTCGCACGCCGGCTATATCAAGCGCAATCCGGTCACTATGTATCGGGCGCAGCGGCGCGGCGGCAAGGGCAAGATCGGGATGGGGATCAAGGAAGAGGATTTTGTCGTGACTCTCTTTACCGCGTCGACGCACGAGTCGCTTCTGTTCTTCACGAATGCCGGTAAGGTCTATTGGCTGAAAGTTCATGAGATTCCGGACGCCGGTCGCGCTGCCAAGGGCAAAGCGCTCGTGAATCTGCTGGCACTGTCCGGCGACGAGAAGGTCACCGCGACCGTGCCGGTCAGTGAGTTCCGCGAAGACCGGTTCGTCGTGATGGCGACCACGCAAGGCATCATCAAGAAGACCGAACTCTCGGCCTACGGCAATCCCCGCCAGGGCGGCATCATCGCGTTGTCGTTGGATAAAGGAGATCGGCTCATCAGCGTGCATGTGACCGACGGGCAGCGGGAAATTCTGTTGGGCACGAAGAAGGGTATCACGATCCGTTTCAAGGAGGACGAAGTCCGGCCGATGGGACGCACGGCACATGGTGTGCGCGGCATTACGCTGGAGGAAGGCAACGAAGTCATCGGTATGGAAACCATCACCCCGGACTCCACCACCCAAATCCTCACGGTCACGGAGGGCGGTTACGGGAAACGCACACCGGTGACCGAGTATCGCATCCAGGGACGCGGGGGAAAGGGCATCATCAGCGTCAAGACGAGTGAACGTAACGGGCTTGCCATCGGGTTTCTTCAAGTCCGTGACGGCGATGAGATCATGCTGATGGCCGCTCAAGGCAAGGTGCTTCGGTGCAAGGTGGATGAGTTTCGTGAGATCGGTCGTAACACCCAGGGGGTGCGAATCCTCGATCTCGAGGGAGCGGGAGACCGGGTCGTGGCCGTCGCACGGTTGGCGGAAAGTGCTGAGGCGCTCCCTGAGGAAAACGGGGGTAACGGATAGGCGCAATATCCTGCGCATTGTTCGTGAAGTGCAGGCCTTCCATGCCAGAACAGGTTGCTCCTCCTCCAACGCCCCTTACCGGATCCAAGAAGCCTAAAAAGCCTCTGGATATGGTCGTCAAGTTGGCTCTCGGGGTACTCGTCATGTCCTTTACTCTGATCTGGGGAGGCATGTATCTGAGCCGCCCCGATCGAACGATCCCTCCTTATAGTATCGGTTCCCAATTCGGCCACATCGTCGCGGCGCATGTGCCGCATGACACAACCGACCTAGGGGTTGAAACTTTGGTGAAGCGGTTCCGCAAGGTCGGTCGGCAGACACACCATTTTGCCAAGATGAAGATTCAGCCGACGACTCCGGGCGATGCGGGCGGTTGGTACAGGCGGGTCGTGGTGTATGTGTTCGACAATGACGGATGGGCTGAGCCGGAGATGCTCAAGAAGTATCTGGACGGAGATGCATCGGTGGTCAAGAACTTTGAGAAGGCGATGAGGGGATACTATCGGCTGCAGGATCAGGAAGAAGAAGGAGGTCTCGGTCCTATGCCCAAGGCCGGAGAGATTTCCGATGCCACACGGATTCTGTTCAAGGGACGTGTGACGGACCCCGTCCCGGCGGAGCTGGAGGTCGAAGATTTTTCGATATCACCAATGTAAATCGCAGACGAAGATCGGGGTCCTGGATCCCCGAGACATGAGATGCTGCTTCAGAGGCTATGCTCTCGGAAACGGTGGAATCGCGATCAATGGCGGGCGTTGTGCCGGAATCGACTTCACGAGATGGAATCTCACCCACGCGCAACACAATATCTGTGACGAGACCCTCGCCGGCTACCGTGTTGAGTTTTTTAAGGAGATCGGGCTTCAGGAACGTGAGCTGGTGCATCCAGACGCTGTTGTGCACCAGGAGGTAGAGTTTTTTGTAGCGAATCTGGTCTGGCCAGGTATTCGACGCAACTGGTTCTCCGACGACAGAAGCCCAGTCGCGCCGCAAGCGGTTTTCGAGCAACTTGGTTTCGAGGCCCAGACGACGAGCCAGCCCTTCGAGGACGTTTGAGAAAGAATCGAAGGAACCGAATCCGCGCATGGCGGCATCTTAGCAAAATCCGCTCAGGCAATCAGCAGCCGGTTCGTGATCGTGCTCGGACGTGCTCTTCATGACAAGATAAGGCTCAGGCCAAGGTCGAGAGTGAAAACCATCATCCTCGCGCAATCTTGACCTCAACCCGGGCCTGTTTCGTTGGAAAGTCTGGCGTCTGATGAGGAAAGAAAAGGACACTTTCGGAAAGTCGGTGGTGACGAATCGCAAGGCCTATCACGACTATTTCATTGAAGAGAAGTTCGAGGCAGGTATCATGCTCCTGGGTACGGAGATCAAATCCGTACGAGAGGGGCGCGTAAATCTACAGGACAGTTACGCCAGTGTGAAGAGCGGCGAGGTTTTTCTCCACCACTGCCACATCAGTCCCTACAGCCACGGCAATCTCATGAATCACGAACCTCTCCGTACGCGGAAACTGCTTCTTCACCGCAAGGAAATCGACAAGCTCCTTGGCAAGACGCAACAGCAAGGACTCACGCTCATCCCCCTCCGTGTCTATTTCTCCAAGCGGGGCCTGGCCAAGGTCGAACTCGGGTTGGCCAAAGGCAAGAAACACCACGACCGTCGGGAAACCATTAAGACGCGCGAAGCAAGCCGTGAGGTAGAACGGGCAATGAAAGAGAAGAGGTGAAGCCAGCGGGTCCTGTCGCCGATCTCACCCATCCGTCCTCGCACCCCGCCCGGTGTAGGGCCCCCGCTGCGGGCGGCTGGGCCCAGATCGGCGCCACCCGCTGGCTTCACGATGAGTGGATGAGACAAAACCAGAAAAGAAGCTAGGATGGCCTTGCCGTCAAGGAACGTAATCGAGGCATACTGTGCATGAGATAGCAGGATTCTCAGAGAGATATTTCAACCTGTGAAGAATGCGTAAACAGATGGAGAGGTCAAGTTACTGGGCCACTGCAGATTGGTGAGATCCCAGACCCTCCTTCTTTTATAAAGATTCTCTTTGTCGGTGTCGCCCCAACAGATCAAGAGGGTAAGAACAAAGGCAACCACTTCTATTCGGCAGCGGGAGACAATTTAAGGAACGGGCTCTTCCGGCTGCTAAATGAGCGTTTCCTTGTTCCACTAAATGGTTTGAGCTTGGAGAACGCCAAGAACGCCTTTCACCAACATGGATATTTCTTTATTCATGCCGGGAAAACTAGACCGGTGGGTCAGGATGCGCCTCCGCGAGAAGCTCTGATGTATTGCGCAAATCGGCACCTGCGAGCCGAGATTAGCACCCTCAACCCCTTGGCAATTTGCTTCTTAGGGCTTAACAGTTTGGCATCGGTCACGGAGTTGCTGTTCGAGCGCCAAATAGCCGAAGTACCGGTTCGAACTTCACTCGATCGTTGGGTCGGCTGGGTCGTGCTAGCCCCTCAGCCTGTTAGAGGCGGATAGAAAAGAACCGCGCTCATCCTGGGAAAGCTACTATCGCTTGTGAAAGGGCCGGGCTCCATACATGACACGATCTGATGCCCATCCACTTCAGGCTTGTCTAGAAGATTTTCAAAAAATGGGCCGATGGCAGCACGACATGTCTCCAGACATGCAAGCTATAGAGCGCGCTGCGGAATCTCTAAGAGAAAAGTTTCCTCTCAGCTTCCACGATCTTAATGAGTTGTTTCATCAGGCACAACGGCATTGGTGGTTTGCCGAGTTTTGGCATGTTCCCCGGAAAGATGGCTGGCTCTCATTGTCTTTTCGCTTATGTGATCTTGACGAAAACAACGAGAAACAAGCCATCCGAGAACTCTTGGAAGAAATTAAACAGATCGAACTCGTTTCCGTCGTTCTCCGATTCGCCAGGCCAGACGCATACGGGATTCTTAGCCCGCCCGTAGAGCGAGTGTTGAACGTGGCTTGGGGGAGCGAGTCGGCCGAAACCTATTTAAATTACCTTGGGAATCTTCGAGCAATTTGCAAAGTGGTTCCTTTCGCTAGAGTTGCCGATGCAGATATGGCCTTGTGGGTATTGCATGCCAAATACTTCGGTCCGTGGAATCGAGAAGTTTCAGAATATTATGAGGGCGACCCGACTCTTCTGAGGCTACGAGCTCGAAATCTTATTGGACCATTGCGCGACTTGAGGATGTCTATCATGGCCAGAGCCTTTGAAGGCGTGTTGCCTGATGTAGCAAAGGTTATTGCTTGCTATCTATTTGAGCTCGCCGTTCGAGAAAAGGCGAAGGCGATGGGGGCCAGTGATTATGAAGGGAGAATTGAATTATGGAAAGTGATAGATGGCCTAAAAGGGAAAGTAACCCAGGATACCTGGCGCCGCTGGAGAGATTTGAAAGACACCCGCAACCGCATGTTTCATCAGAATATCAAACCCAGTGAGAGCGAAATGCAGGATCTGCTCCATGAAATCGAGGAAATCGAAAAAAGCCTTCCGAATGTTAGGCTTGGCAAGAACTTTACCCTGTAATCTATTGGAAGAGAAATCGATGGGAATCCGTCATCAAAGCCTTTGCAGTAGAACGAATGAAGAAGAGCAGGAAGCGAGGCGGCTGAGGAGGAGAAACGCTGTTAGTCCTGAACTCGTTCGATCCACAGCGTGAAAACCTCCACCGGACCTCCGAGATCGTTCGTCCCGGGGACAACATGGACCAACAGATTTACGCGCTCGCCGGCGACGAGCGTCGGCGCTCGAATCGGGCTGGTATTCCTGCCGCAAGCCCCTCGATCTAACACATCCACCACCCCGCTCTCATCTTTCAGCGAGATAACCGTCAGCTCATAATTTCTCCCGCAACCTCGTGTCATGAGGTGTATCTCAACGGCGTGGACGGTACCGGCGATCCTGATTTCTCGCAGGTGATAGTCGGTGGGGTTGGAGATAAGCTTCGAGATGGGCACACGATTGTATGAGGAAAGAGGAATGCCTTGCGATCCGACTCGGGGAGAGCGGGGAAGAGAATCGAGCGCGACAGCCGGCTCAGGTTCTACGACCGTCAGAGCGCCGGTCATGACCAGAAACCAGAGCGAGAAGAACCATAATGGTGCGGTGAATGAATGCGTCATCAGATGACGTCTGTTCAGGAGTGTACCTGTTTCACGGTAAGAGTCCTTGGTTCTACCCTACCATAGCCATGGCAAACGCCTTCGCATTCCATCGTTGCCGTGATTCTTAAAGATCATGTCGGACCGTAAGATGCATCGAACCAAGCCGTATTCATGGCCCGTTACGACCAAGTGATACGTCGAGCAATTTCCAGGTAATCGGCCGGGTGAATTTCCCCCTTGACTTAGTTCTAGTTAGGACTATTATATTGCCTTAAGTGGGAGTAACGTATGGCCGTGATTCTCAGGCTGCAATGAGTTTGTGACTGCCGAAGGCGTCAGATGAAAGTGCTCTCTCCTCCGATGGAGAGCGCCATGTACGAAGCAGCGGGAAAGGATTATGAAAACGAACGTCGAGAAAGTGGCCAAGCTGGCGAAGGATCTGCGAACGGACTATCCGCGGAGCCCTCGGGAAAAGCTGGGAGGCTATGTGATTGTCGCGCGTTGCGTGGATAAGTGCAGGGCATTTTTGCTGGGCATGAACGGCGAATACAACTATTGGCCCTGTTCGCTGGCCGGCCAATGGGTTTCGTTTACAGGGATTACCCCTGAGCAGTTGAAGGACGTGGTGGCGACGGGAGCGACCGACGAGGAAATTGCGACGTGGATCGCGAGTGCATCCAAGATCAAAGACACGGACGATATTTTGAAATGGAATAACACCATGCGCGACACGAGGCTCAGCGACATGAGTCTGCAGGCCCAGCAGTACCTGGAAGAATACATTCCGAAATTCGTTCCCGAACATCGTCCCGTGTACGTGTGGTTCGATGTGTACGATCTCGAGGAAAAGCGACTCTAAATCGGTTGGTCTGGAATATACCGGACCTGCTTAACGCGAGGGCCGGGGAAAGAGAGGTGCAGCATGAGAGATACGATCGAGACAGTCAACGTGAAGGATGTGGAAGGGGTAAAGGTCTATCAACCCGGCTCTCGACACGTCGTCGGAGACGGATTTCACGTGCGAAATCTGTTTCCAAGTAACGACCTCGATCGTGAATTAAGTCCGTTTATCATGCTGGACTATGCGGGCCCTACGTTCTATCCGGCGACGGACCAGCCACGGGGGGTCGGCGAACATCCGCATAGAGGGTTTGAAACCGTTACGATCGTGTATCAGGGTCGCGTTGCTCATCGTGATTCAGCGGGCAACTCCGGTGTGATCGGTCCAGGCGACGTGCAATGGATGACGGCAGCCTCCGGAGTTGTGCACGAAGAGATGCACGAGAAGGAGTGGGCAAATCGCGGCGGGACATTGCAGGCGATTCAGCTGTGGGTGAATTTGCCCAAGGCCCACAAGATGTCGGCGCCGGGCTATCAAACCATTGAGAACGATCAGATTCCGGTCGTGCCGTTAGACGGAGGCGCCGGCTCGCTTCGCGTGATTGCCGGGTCGATTGGAGGAACTAAAGGCCCGGCCAAGAGTTTCACCCCCATCGAGCTTTATGACCTGCGCTTGCGCGCCGGTCATAGCCTCCCGCTTCTGCTGCCGGTCGAGCACAATGCGGGGGTGTTGGTTCTCGGCGGCCGTGTGCGAATCGGTGAGGCTCAAATTCTGACCGAAGCGGAACTCGCCGTCTTCTCCTCGACAGGACATCCGGTGGCCATCATTGCGGAAGAGGACGCCACGATTCTGGTGATGGCGGGCGAAGCGATCAATGAACCGGTGGCTCGCTATGGGCCGTTCGTGATGAATACAAAAGCAGAACTGGTTCAAGCCGTCAGCGATTATCAGGCGGGCAAAATGGGTCATTTGAGTTAAGTCGTTGCAGAAAGTAAAGAAAGACACGATGCAAATCGAGATTTACTCCGACGTGGTCTGTCCCTGGTGCTTCATCGGGAAGCGCCGTCTCGAACAGGCGCTCGCGACTGCCGGGTGCGTGCAACGGGCGCATATTGTGTGGCGCCCGTTCCAGCTGAATCCGGCGATGTCGAAGTCCGGCATGGATCGACGCGTCTATCTCGAGGCGAAGTTCGGCGGCGCGGAGGGCCGGCGGGCGATCGAGGATCGGGTGGCAAAGGCCGGCTGGGCCGACGAGATTGATTTTGTTTTCGGTCAGATCGAACGGACGCCGAACACGTTCGATGCGCATCGGCTGATTTGGCTCGCGGAGCGAGAAGGCCGTCAGGACGAAATAGTCGAGGCCCTCTTCGACTCGTACTTCACGAAGGGGCGCGAGATCGGGAATCTCGATTCGCTGGCTGAGATTGCGTCCGACTGTGGACTCAATCGTGAAGAGGTCAAGCAATTTTTGTCCAGTGACCGGGCGGTCCAGGAAGTCCGAGCCGAAGAGGCGACCGGGCACCGGTTGGGCATTCGAGGGGTTCCCTATTTCGTCCTCAACGGCAGTAGCTCAATCTCCGGCGCGCAATCTCCCGATATCTTTGTGTCCGCCCTTCGGCAGGCGGAGGAAACGGTCATAGAGAGAAAGGGAGAGGCGTAATGGCCGTACAGGTCTACGGATGTAACCACATCGTCATTGAAGTCGCCGACGCGAAGAAAGCTGTGAAATTCTATACCGATGTTTTCGGCTTGAAGATGCTTCGCGGCGGCGAAGGCGCCGCCTGGTGCAAGCTGGGCGAGCATCAATTCATGGCGATCTTCGAAGTGGATACCCTGCAACCGGATCGCACGAAGCATTTCGGTCTCATGGTTCGTGACGATAAACAGATCAAAGAAATCAGGAAGAAGCTCATCAAGAAGTACAAACTTGCCCTGGCGCCCGGCTTTCGTTGCGACTTCCGCGACCCCTGGGGGAATCGAATCCAAGTGGGTGACCTTTCCGATGAGTCACTCGTCTGGCTGCTCCCCTATCAGGAAGTCCAGAAAGCCGGAATTACATTTGCCAAGCAATCACGAAAAGGGAGGGATTGATGAGCGCAGCGGATCTCCACCAGTGACTCCAGTGCCTTCTCAACTCAATTTCTAATCGGACAACATGGGGGAATGACGTGTCCCATCGTTGAGGGAGTTTTTCATGCCGGATGCACGATGGACGGATGTTGGAAATGTCGAGGAGCTGAAGGAAAAACCGTTGCAAAAGGTTTCCGTCGGGGAGACAACGATCGCCCTGACGTACAAGGGAGGCTCCTTTGGCGCTATCTCTGGCGTCTGCAATCATGTTGGCGGCCCGTTGGGCGAGGGCACCCTGGATGGCGACTATGTCGTCTGCCCCTGGCACTACTGGAGGTTTCATCACAAAACCGGTCGAGGGGAGGCGGGGTATGAACAGGATCAGGTACCATGCTATACGAGCAAGATCGAGAACGGACGACTCTATATCGATCTATCGTCGGCTACGAAGCGGCGGAAAAGGTCCCACAAGCCCCATCCGCTCGCACGCCCGGTGTTGCGACAGGCCGGCCCGGTTCGCGTAGTGGGGATCTCGACAACCGCCATGACTACGGAGCATCCACGATACAGCACCTCAGACGCGATGCTGGACGTGGCGCTCGACCATGCCCGAAGCCATCTCAAACTGGAGACGCAATGCATTAAGCTCCGCGAGCTGACATTTCGCCCGTGCGAGGGTTTCTATTCCAAATCGGCACAGGCCTGCACCTGGCCCTGTTCGATTACGCAGATGGACCCGACCGATCAGCTCGATCGCGTGTACGAAGCGATCGTGCATTGGGCCGACGTGATTCTGATTTCAACTCCTATTCGCTGGGGCAACGCGAGCAGCCTCTACTACAAGATGGTCGAGCGGATGAACTGCATCCAGAATCAGGAGACCATCGCGAACAGGCATTTACTTAAGAATAAGGTGGCTGCGTTTATCGTCATGGGCGGACAAGACAATGTCCAAGGTGTGGTAGGGCAGCTCATGACCTTTTTCGCAGAAGTCGGCTGCCAGTTTCCCCAGTTTCCCTTCATTGCGCACTCACGGGGCTGGAGTGCGGAAGATATGGAACGGAATGTCAGCGAAGTGCAGAACAGCCGTGAACTGCGTGAAGGGGCGCAGGAATTGATTGCCCGAGCCGCGGACATGGCGAAGCTTATGATCGGCGGCCAGCTTCCTCCGCATCCCCTTGTCCGTGGCGGTCGCAAGGCGCATCAACTCGATAGTGAGCCGACCGGCTAGCAGCCTCGAGGGTTTTGGAGAGACGGATTATGTCGGGACCGGGTCACAGAGACGCGGAACTCGACAATCTTTCTCGGGCGCTGCTTCGTCTGCACAAAGCCTTGCTTGACGACGAAAGGGTGTCCTATGAGCGTGTACATGGGCGTATCCCTTCCAATGGAGCGTTTTTGCAGCTGGTGCTGGGGGAGGCGTGGTTTGCCTGGCTGCGGCCTCTGTCGCAATTGATGGTCAAGCTCGATGAGCTCTCGGAAGAAGGCGAGACCTCGGTCCGTACGGACGTCATCGCACTGCTCACGTCGGCACGGACGCTTCTGACGCCCACTGAAGACGGAGAGGGATTCGGCAAGCAGTATCACGAAGCGCTCCAACGAGAGCCCGATGTCGTGTTGGCGCACGCGGCCGTCACGGCGTTGCTCCGGCAGTCGTTGTCGAACAAAGAGAGATTCAGATGAAAGCCCATTATCTCGGACACGTTGTTTTCTATGTGAAGGACCTGGAGCGATCGCTGGCTTTCTATCGCGATCTACTGGGGTTTCAGGAAGTCGGGCGGATTTTCAACGGAGCGGCAGCCGCGCTGACGGCGGGCCGCACACATCATGAGTTGCTATTGATTCAGGTCGGTGATGCGCCGGGACCTCCCGCGGGACCGCGTCGCGGGTTGTACCACATTGGTATCAAAGTGGGAGACCGTCTCGACGAATTACGCGCGGCGAAGAAAGACCTTGAACGAGCCGGTGTCACAATCGACGGTATGAGCGATCACACCGTGAGCCAAAGCCTCTATCTTCATGACCCTGACGGCAATGAAGTCGAACTCTATGTCGATGCGGAAGAATCGGTGTGGAAGAATAACCCTGCTGCGGTAGTGGCTCCGATTCGTCCACTGCGTCTGTGATCTTGATTCGGGACTACAACGAGGCGCATCCTGTCGGGCGGACGTTCAGTTCTCTTCTACCTAATCAAGGAGCAATCGATGCAGAATAAGAATCGCCATCCGCACAGTGTACGGTTGTCCGCCCGGGAATTGACTCTGATCGCGGCTACCGTATTCGGATTGTTTCCTGTTCTTGTCGCAGCGGAGGAACTGCCGCGCGAAGCGGTGTTGCCTGTGTCTCTCGCCGTGACGGCTGCCAAATCCGCCGTAGAGCATTGTGGGAAGGACGGCTATCGGGTCAGCGCGGCGGTGGTGGATCGATCCGGCGTGTTGAGAGCGTTTCTCAGAGCGGACGGCGCCGGACCGCATACCGTCGAAAGCAGCGAGAAAAAAGCGTATACCTCCGCGAGTATGCGCGGGCCGACCGGGAATGTGGCCGAACTCATCGCGAAGACACCGGCGCTTCAGGGGTTACAGCACATGAACGACAGGATTCTGTTTCTCGCCGGAGGACTGCCGATCGAGATTGCCGGCGAGATCGTGGGCGGGATCGGCGTCGGAGGAGCGCCCGGAGGGCATCTTGACGCGGCTTGTGCTCAATCGGGGTTGGATAGCATCGGCGCTGCGCCGAAATTTCCGGCAACGAAGTAATGACGGTTTCCTCTGGAGGAGTCGTCAATTCCGCTGAATGTGGAAAAGCTTCCAGTCCAGCGCAAACGAGGTATGAAGTGGAAAGGTCCTGCCTTAAAGTGTTGGTGATCGACGTGGGTGGAACCAACGTGAAGTTCTTGACCACCGGTGAACGAATACCACGAAAGTTTCCTTCCGGTCCGACGATGACTGCGCGAAAGATGGTAAAAGCGGTCCAACGTCTCGCTGCTGATCGGTCTTATGATGTCATCGCGCTGGGGTTTCCAGGAGCGGTGCGAAGCGGCCGGCCTGCTGCCGAACCCAAGAACCTTGGTAAAGGATGGAAGGGGTTCGATTTTGAAAAAGCCTTCGGATGTCATGTCAAGGTGATCAATGATGCCGCTATGCAAGCTCTCGGCAGTTACGAAGGCGGACGCATGTTGTTCTTGGGTCTCGGCACCGGCCTGGGCTCTGCGCTGATCACCGACGGCGTGCTGGTACCGATGGAGTTGGCGCATTTGCACTACCGGAAAGACCGGACTTACGAGGACTACGTCGGCTTGCGGGGGCTCAAACGATATGGCGGGAAGAAATGGCGTCGGTACGTCGCTGATGTCGTGGAAGCGCTCCGGGACGCGCTTCAGGCTGACTACGTGGTGCTCGGTGGTGGCAATGCGACGAAGCTGACGCGTCTCCCGAAACGCGTCCGTCTCGGCGACAACGCGCACGCCTTTCGCGGCGGGTTTCGTCTATGGGAGAAAGCCTGGAAAGATGAACGGCCTGGTTGCATCGTGCGGAGCGGCCGTGCGCATGCCGCCTTGTAAGTTGATTAACCAACGAGTCTTCCGAGTCTTCTGGAACATCGCCGATCAAGCCGGTGCATTCACAACCACACAAGGAGGGCAGTTTATGGAGAAGCCGCGTATTGCAGCCAAGCAGCCGGCAGTGCTGACGTTAGACCCGGGAACCTACTACTGGTGTCTGTGCGGACGGTCGAGGGACCAGCCGTTCTGTGACGGGTCTCACCAAGGAACCGGGATCGAGCCGATCGAGTTTTCCGTAACTGAAAAGGAAGAAGTCGCCTTGTGCCAGTGCAAGCAGACCAAGACACCACCATTCTGCGATGGCACGCACTCGACGCTCTGATTTTTCTGGAGGGCTTGCAGACAATCAGTGTGTTTCGTAGCGGGTAAGGCGCCCCCCGATTGTTTATAGCGGACCATGATCGCAGTTCAACCGATAGGTTCGCGCCATCCCGCCACGGAACCGAAGAGGAGCTACACCATGAAGATTGCTTTGATTGGTGCGACAGGCTTTGTCGGGTCAGCAATTTTGAAGGAAGCATTAGATCGTGGCCATGAGGTGACAGCCATCGTTCGGCATCCGGAAAAGGTCAAGTCGCATCCGAAGCTTCGCTTCCTCCCCAAAGGTGATGTCTACAACGAGGAAGAAGTGGCTCGGTTGGTCGCAGGTCACGATGCAGTGATCAGCGCCTTCAATCCCGGCTGGGGGCATCCGGACATCTACAACCAGCAAGTCAAGGGCGCACGCTCCATTATTCACGGTGTGAAGAAGGCCGGGGTGAAGCGTTTGCTGTTCGTCGGAGGGGCGGGCAGTTTGGAAGTAAAGCCGGGCGTTCAATCCCTAGATCTGCCTGAGTTTCCGGCTGAATTTAAACAGGGAGCGCTGGCGACGCGGGAAGCTCTGAACATGCTGCGCAAAGAAGGGAGTCTTGAATGGTCCTTCTTGTCTCCATCTGCCGATCTATCACCTGGGAAGCGAACCGGCGAGTTTCGTCTTGGCACGGACCAGTTGCTCAGAGACGTAAACGGAGAAAGTCGCATCTCGATTGAGGATTATGCGATGGCGATGATCGACGAAGTCGAGAAGCCACAACACATTCGCCAACGGTTCACTGTGGGATATTGACCGTCCAGCAGGTGCGGTTAAACGTGCTAACTGAGCGCGGATGGCGAAATGGACAATCGAACGAACTAATGGAGAGATCACCGCTATGAACCATTACACGGTGAGCGGAGTCTCTACTCGCGTGACCCCCAAGAGAACGAAGCGGAACGGTAGATGGACAGAGCCCCGTAGACGGAGAAGAGCAACCCGGAGGCAGTGCTGTCGCCTGTCGAGCCGTTACATCTATAAATTCGTGGTTGCTTTGGAGGAGTCCCATGGTCAGATAGGAGCTCCTCCCACTGGAGGAACCGGAAAAGTAGACAGTGAATGGCAGTAGTCGCTCTAGGGCAATGTGTACGTCATGTTCGGCCAGACCGCATACCCGATGGCTTGAGCGTGCTTCCCTTCCTGCAGCTCGAAGACGATACTTGTCTGTAACGGTGTTGTTCCTGAGATTCCGTTGAATCCACCGGCCCCGCCTGTAAACGTAAACTCGCCCTCACACTCTTTCAGGTTTCCAACGCACTTCCAATGGGCGTAGGCGACGTCCTTGCCCTCATGCGACACGATCGTACAGAGTCCTTCTATCGCTTGATAGTCCTTCTTTTTGTTGAGATTCACGCGCACCGGACAGGCCAGCCTGGACGAATGGACAGTCGTCTTGCCTTCGGCCTTATGTCGTGCGATCAGCACCCCTTTTACAATTCCATTGATAACCTGTTCTCCATCCACAAGGTCCTGGACCTCGCCGGTGCCGTTCCAACTTGAATTGGATTCTCCTGCTTCTACGGTCTTGGCATACGCTAAAGAACTGTTGAGTGTTACCGCGAACGCGCCTATGGCGATGAAAGAAACACAGTAGGAAACAACTCGCATGCGATCTCCTTTCAGTTAAGATCAGCTCGGGGAAAAAAGACATCCGGAATTCCGGTCGAATACACGCGTCGTATCTATAATACGAACGAGTCCTGTTGAGCAAGTGGCTGTCATGCGGTTTCATCTGCCCAATAATAGGCCAGCAGCCGCCTGGTCACAGCCATCTGCCCCTCACCGGGCGAACAACGGTATGCAACGACAAGAGGTTCGGCTGAGCCTTTGGCAGGGAGCACTTGCTAGTGCGGTGAATCTTCAGGCATACCCCCTCCCTCTTAGCTCTTGCGGGTGATATCATCATGTCGCAATCACTCATGGATTCATCCGGTGAAACCGGGGTGGTTGCCCGCGATGCGCGACACTGAATGATTGAGAGATTGATAACTGCTCAGTGGATCACCGCCCAACATACACTGCAGCAGAATCCTTTCTCGGCGGCCTGTCTCGGCTAGTCGCCACTGATTAGAGAGGTGGCTAAAGGGTAGAGCCGAATTTCCACCTGAGATTACGAAATAGCCAATAACAAAAGGAGAACCTAATCATGAACTGGGAAGCGCCTTCATTTGTGGAACTGAAAATGGATGCCGAGATCAACTCGTACCAAGATGATTTTCGAGACAGCCCAGATGTGAAAGAACGATCTGCTGAAGTACCGGTTACGGCTATGACACAAGAATAACGACGGGTGGACGTGATGTTCATTCGGGTCCTTGGGTCGGCTGCCGGGGGTGGATTCCCGCAGTGGAACTGCGCCTGCGTTAATTGCAGCGGCATGCGGAAAGGACTGATCACCGCCAGCCCCCGGACGCAGGAATCGATCTGTATCAGCGCGGATAGTAGAAACTGGTTTCTTGTCAACGCGTCACCAGACATTCGTTCACAGATCGAGAGTTTCGGCCCTCTCCATCCTAATACGGCGCGTGCCACACCGATCCAGGCGATCTTTTTGACTAATGGAGATCTGGACCACTCCCTGGGACTCCTCTCGTTACGAGAGAATCAGCGCCTGGTTGTCTACGCGACTGAGTCTGTGCGTCGTGGATTCACCGACGGCAACGTTTTGTATAGGACACTTCAGCGCTTCGCCGATCAGATAACATGGCGGACGCTTAAACCGGGCGTTGAGGAGCCCGTGTTCCATGCGGATGGAAGGCCGTCGGGATTGACGGTGAAAGCCGTGGCCGTCCCGGGGAAGCCCCCAATCCATTTAGAAGGGCTGGTCTCGTCCGGTGATCCTGACTTGAACGTGGGACTGAGGTTTCGTCAATCGACCACCGGGCGAGTGCTGGCTTATTTTTCTGCTGTCGGCAGGATCACCTCCTCAGTCGTTGAAGGACTGGAAGGAGCCGATTGCGTCATGTTTGACGGCACTTTTTGGTCGAGCGATGAACTTTCCTCGCCCGGTTTCCTGAAAAAATCTGCTGAAGATCTTGCGCATTGGCCTGTGGGGGGGCAGGAGGGGAGCCTTTCGAAGCTTTCGACAATCGCTGCCGCCCGACGAGTCTTCGTGCATATCAACAATACCAATCCGCTGCTGAGGGATGATTCTCATGAGCGACAGTTGGTCGAAGCAGAGGGATGGGGAGTCGCACGGGACGGGATGGAGATCACATTATGATGGGAGAACAACACCGAGATCCGCTGTCGAAGGAAGCCTTTGTGGAATGGCTCAGGCGCGAAGGTTCCATCCGCTACCATGACCATCATCCTTTCCATGAGCTCATGCACGACGGGAGGCTCACGAAGGCGCAGCTTCAACAGTGGGTACTGAACCGCTACTACTACCAAACGCGGATACCCGTCAAGGATGCCCTCATTATTGCGAAATCTGAGGACCCGAACTTTCGCCGGATCTGGCTCCGCCGCATTCAGGACCATGACGGTCAACAGGACGGAGAAGGCGGACTTGCTCTGTGGCTTGAGCTGGCCCGAGGAGTCGGTCTCGACGTCGACGAAGTGAAAGATTTCAGGCTGGTGCTCCCGGGAGTCAGGCTCGTCTGCGACGAGTACGTTCAGTTCGTCCGCGAATCTCCGCTTCTCGACGCGGTGGCGTCATCGCTCACGGAATTGTTTGCTCCCATGCTCATGGCTCGGCGCCTCGAAGCTTTAAAACAGCATTATCCCTGGGTGGGCTCGGAATCCCTGGCGTATTTTCAATTGCGCATCCCCCGCGCAACGGTCGATTCAGAGTATGCCGTCGAATTCGTGGCCCGGCATGCGACCACATACGCTCAGCAGGAACGATGTGTGGAGGCCTTGATCAAGAAAGCCGAAATGTTGTGGGCCATGCTCGATTGTATATCCATGTCTTATGTCGAGCCTGAATCGGCACGATAGAAGACGGTCTATGAGTATCGCCACAGTGACAGCCAAAGTCCGACTTAGCCAGAAAGTACGCCTCCGGTTCGATCGAAGAACCGGTCGCGACATGCTCCTCTATCCTGAAAGAGGACTCGAACTCAACAAAACCGCAATGGAGATTGCGCGTCTTTGCACGGGGGAATGGACGATCGACGAGATTGCGCGACACCTCGCCCAGATCTATGTCGACGTTCCTCCCGGGGAGATCAAGCGACAGGTGCACGACTTTCTCGATGCCCTTGCCGGTCGTGGCCTTCTTCGGGAGATGCCGTGAGAATCGAGCATCGACCCTACACATTGATCGCGGAACTCACCTATCGATGCCCCCTGCGATGTCCCTATTGTTCGAATCCACTGGACTATGCTGAGCAGGCAGGCGAGATCGCCACCGATACATGGCTTCGGGTCTTTCATGAAGCGGAAGAACTTGGCGTCGTCCAGCTCAATCTCACCGGAGGCGAGCCGTTGTTGAGAGAAGATCTGGAACTGCTCGTCGAAGGAGCAAGCAAGCTCGAACTGTATACGAACCTCATTACAAGTGGAATTCCGCTCACGTTCGAGCGGCTCGCACGGCTGCGAGCGCTGGGGCTCAAGAGCGTGCAAGTGTCTATTCAAAGTACAAGACCGTCGGTCTCTGACCGAATTGCCGGATCGCCATCCTTCGACCGGAAGCTCGAGGCCATGCAGTGGGTCACATCGCTCGAACTCCCGCTGACGATGAACGTCGTGCTCCATCGGGACAACATCTCCGAGATCGAGGACATCATCGCTCTGGCGGAGCGCGTTTCCGCCGACCGGGTCGAGCTGGCAAATGCGCAGTATCTTGGCTGGGCGTTGAGGAACCGTGCAGCGCTTCTGCCCACTCGGGACCAAATCGAACGGGCTCGAACCGTTGCGGCTGACGCGAGAGCACGCCTTCGGGGAACAATGGAGGTGCTCTTTGTCACTCCTGACTATTACGCAACCTACCCCAAATCCTGCATGGAGGGGTGGGGACGTCGGTTCATCGTGGTGAATCCGGAAGGGCTCGCGCTGCCCTGCCATCTGGCGCACACGATACCCGGACTGCGTTTCGACAATGTCACGCAGCGCGGTCTCGCGGATATCTGGCACCACTCATCGGGATTTAACCGATTTCGTGGAGACGGGTGGCTGCCGGATCCTTGTCGGAGCTGTGATCGCCGCGCGACAGACTTCGGAGGATGTCGCTGTCAGGCTTTTCACGTAACGGGTGACGCCGGCGCGACAGATCCCGCTTGCTCTCTTGCCCCTGATCATGACTACATTGAGTCGGTACGGACCCAGACAAGTCTTACGGCTGGAATGCCGGTCCTGTTCGAATATCGGACCGGTCGAGGGTCTTGTCCACGATGAGCCGACGCATGGATATTGGTCTAATTGTCTTGCTTGTGCTGACGGCCTCCGCTGGAGTGTTCGCTTTTCTGAAAGATCATTCTTTGCCTTTGCAAGGGCTGTATGCAAGCGGCCGGCTCTTCGGGAACGTCTGGATCGAACTGCTGTTGGGGTTTCTCATTGCCGGACTGCTCGGTGTGCTCATTCCTTCCGAGGAGGTCACTGCGTGGCTCGGAACTGAGTCATCCATGCGAGGAATTCTTATCGGATGGATGGCCGGTTTGGTGATTCCGGGAGGACCCTATCTATTGTTTCCCATCGCGGCGAATCTCTGGAAAAGCGGGGCGGCTCCCGGAACCCTGATCGCACTCATTACCGCCAAGACCCTGGTGAGCCCAATCCGAATGCTGACCTATGAAGCTCCTCTGCTGGGATGGCGCTTGACCCTTGCTCGATGTTTGCCGGCTCTATTCCTTCCTCCGATTATGGGAATACTGGGGCAGTGGATTTTCAACCTATTGGTGAGGAAGTAGTTATGAGCCACAACCGTGGGAGAAAAGGGGGGCGATGAGTCCTGTTGTCGTGCTGATATGCTCTTTGGTAATGTTGTTCGTCTTCGAGAGCCGGATCGATGCTGCCTCCCTCCCTCTCGATACGATCAAACTTCCCCCCGGTTTTGCCATTACGGTTTATGCGGACAACGTTCCGAGTGCGCGTGGCATGACACTCGGCCAAAATGGCACCCTGTTTGTCGGTACCAGGGAAAAAGGCGCTGTCTATGCCGTGTTGGACAAGAACGGCGATCAGCGCGCTGACGAAGTCCTCACAATCGCCCGCGGTTTGCAAATGCCGGTGGGCGTAGCCTATCGAAACGGCTCGCTGTATGTATCCGCCGTCGATCGCATCTTGCGGTTTGATGAAATCGAACATCGGTTGAGGAACCCGCCCTCACCGATAACGATTACCGATGCTTTTCCGAAAGAAACGCATCACGGCTGGAAGTTCATCGCTTTCGGTCCAGACGGGAAGCTCTATGTTCCTGTCGGAGCTCCGTGCAATATCTGCGAACCTGACCCCGATCGCTATGCGCTCATCTCCCGCATCAATGCCGATGGAAGCGGTTACGAGATCGTCGCACGGGGAGTGCGAAACTCCGTCGGTTTCGATTGGGACCCAGCAACCCACGACTTGTGGTTTACGGATAATGGTCGGGATTATCTGGCAGACAATCAACCGCCGGATGAACTCAATCATGCGGCGAAGCCTGGGCTGCACTTCGGCTATCCCTATTGCCACGGCGGAACGATCCCGGACCCCGAGTACGGGAGCAAACGCGCCTGCCGCGAATTCACCGCACCTGCCGTCACGCTCGGACCTCATGTCGCCTCGTTGGGCATGCGTTTTTACACCGGCGCGATGTTCCCTGATGAGTACCGAGGCCAAATGTTTATTGCCGAGCACGGATCCTGGAATCGGAGCGAGAAAATCGGCTATCGGATCACGCTCGTGTCGCGGGATGGACAAGGACGAGCCCGATATTCGGTATTTGCAGAAGGGTGGCTTCAAGGCCAAAAGGCATGGGGTCGCCCTGCTGATGTTCTCGTCATGCCGGATGGCGCCCTATTGGTCTCAGACGATTCGGCGGGAGCGATTTATCGAATCAGCTATAGAGAGCAGTAGCAAAAAGGTTCACCCATCTACGCATGAAGCCAGGGCTGTGAGGCGTGGGGCTCCACACCCGGCCTTGATGACAGGTCTTCGGCCACTCGTGGTCGAGAAATCGCCCGAACGCAGGTTCCTTGTAATTATCAGATATCTGTCGCATTGAACAGCCTGATCCTTTCCGCTGGAATCCTCAATCGAGCCAGTAAATATTCTTTAAAGGATGCTTCATATGACTGAACAGAAATGGCACGCTCCATACAGAACAGCCATGCGTCTCGCTCGTCAAATCCAATTGGGAATTGCCTATGAAATTCAGGAAGGTTGACTCCGCCATAATGCTCGACATACAGCCGAGGTCCACCCAGCAGCCCGCAAAGAAAGTAGGTTAATTTTTTGCGCGACTCGGTTAAGTCCTCGGGATGCATGTTCCTAATGACACGGGCTTCCGGAAAACTATCCATGTTTGAGTAGAACGTATCGACGAGACTCGTTATCCCTGCCAGTTCTCCTGCTGCACGATATGGGCTGATGTCATTACCGTCTCCGTTCATGTGCCTATGAATCCTGTGCGAGTGTGATGAAGACAACCAACTATAAATGGACGGCCTGCGCGACCAAGCGCACCCCCAAGGCCGCGCAGACACGGCTAATGGTATCGAAGCGCGGTTGAGCATCGGGGCGCAGCGCTTTGTAAAGCGCCTCACGGGTGAGGCCAGATGCCTTGGCAATCTCGCTCATGCCGCGAGCGCGGGCGATGTCGCCCAACGCGGAAGCTAACAAAGCCGGATCGTTCGCTTCAAGAATGTCGGTCAGGTAAGCCGCAATCGCCGCTTCGCTACCAAGATAGGGGGCGGTATCAAACTCAGGCAGGTCAGCCACCTTGAGACGTTTCATAGTCACCTCCTCAAGTTAATCGAGCCGCGAAGCCAAGGCTTTGGCTCTCTTAATGTCGGCTTTCTGGGTGGGTTTAGAGCCACCAGCCAGCAACACAATCATTTCTCTTCCGCGTTGCACAAAGTACACGCGCCAGCCCGCACCTATGTGAATGCGCAGTTCCGATACGCCGCCTCCAACTGGCTCTACGTCACCCATCAAACCCAGAGCCAGACGTTTAATGCGCGCTGCAATAACCCCGCGCACAGATTCATCGGTCAGACCATCGAGCCATGCAGTGAATTCGGGAAGCGATTTGATCGAGTACACAGGCAGATTGTAATCGAACGATTACGGGCAGTCAAGGCGTTTGACGCCTAGCGTGAGCGATTCTTGAGGAGCGGAAACGGAGACATTCTGAATTGTCGTGAACGGCGGCTCGACTCATGCGTCAAGAAAACCGGAAGGTCTGATTAAGTCGTCTGCGGTTACAAGAAAAGATTCCCGCCCCTTTGCCTCCGTTTGGGTTAGCCATTATCGCGCTTGTAGTGTCTCTGTATAAAAGCAATGGTTCTGTCATACTTTTCTTTCTGCTGCTATTTTGGAGCGGAGCGTTTCATCTGATGCAGGCGTGACAGAAATGGGCTATCGAAGTTTGCCGATCCGTTCTGAAATCTATACGCGACCACTTCAGTAGATGATTTCACTCGTAATGGTATTTGCTTGTCTGATACGAAATCATGACGGAGCGGTTCCAAGTTTTTCTTTCGAAGTTCCGATATGGCAGACGGTGTTAACAGAAGGCCAATCCAGTCCTGATCTTCACAATATTCATGCGCCTCGACAAACGCTGGTCCAAGAACAACAGGGGGGTCTGTTGAAGTGAAAGTTGATCCAGTACTAATCGCTCCTCTAAGTGGCAACTGGATATAGATTGATTTGTCGATCAGATTTTTACATGTGCTGAGAAACCAGCCATAGGATTGAAAGTTGGGCCCGAAAATAACAAACGTATCGGAGAAGATGAGATATTTGAGCTGTCCATACTCAACCGGAGGTGAATCCAGACTCCTTATCAGCTCATCGAGCTTGTCTATTAGTACTGCTCGGAGAATGTGATGATCGGCTTGGTGAATGAGATTCTTAACTCCGAGAATGTCAAATACGCCACCCATGAATCTCGTTGATCCCAATCGACCATTCGCACTCTCTCTTGATGACTAACCATTAAGTTAGCTGCGGACGCTATGTCGTTCCGTAGCAGCCAAACCCAATAGACCCCGCATTCTTTCATGCCGGACTTTCGAGCATTGTCATGAACTTTTGAACATGTGTCAATGAAGCTTCCCAGTGCAGGGCCGCCGGCACGGCCTTTCGTTCCCCCCGCTTTGCCCTCAGGGGAACAGCCAGACTCTCCTTCCTTGCGCGCATTGAAGGAGCACATTCTTATGGTGCGCGTTCTGCGAGCAAGAAGGGTGGTCTGGCTGCTTCCCTCCTGTTCTTCTGGGATCTCGCATTACCTTCTTTCAAGGGGTGGCCTGGCTTGGTCCCCAACTGCGCACGTCGAACGACCACTGCTTCATCGTGGGGGTTCCGTGAGCAAGGGGGACCAACCAGACCGCCCCTACTCCCTCTTGAGCAAATACAGACCGATACGCCATACTGAACACTTATGGAAAAGTATTCCGCATCTCCTTGTGAGACCCTCGCGGAGCGATACGAAGCCCTGCTAGAGGTCGCAGAGGCAATCTCCGCGTATCGTGATATCGACGAACTGTTTCGAGATCTCGCCCAGCGTCTTCCTCGAGTGGTCCACGTCAATTTCGTGGCCCTTTCCTTACACGATCCTGCACGGAACACCATGCGATTGCACACGATTCAGGCGAACGTGGCGGCGGATCTCGTGGGCGGCCACGAAGGACCAGTCGAAGAGAGTCCCGCCGGATTAGTGTGGCAAACGCAGCAGCCCATACTCGTACCGGATCTTACCGCCGAACACCGTTGGCCGAAGGTTACGAAGAACATGAAAGAGGACGGTGTGAAATCCTTTTGTTTCGTTCCTTTGACTACAGCGGTTCGGCGGCTGGGCGCGATGGGATTTTTGAGTTTGAAGGAAGAAGCCTATAGTGGAACGGATCTGGAATTCCTGCAGCAAGTGGGCAAACAGGTTGCCGTGGCCGTGGACAATGCGCTCAATTTTGCAAGTACGGAAGCGGCGCAGCAGTCTCTGGCCCGAGAGCGAGATCGGCTCAGTCTGGTCCTGGAAATCAACAACGCCGTCGTGTCGCACCTCGAATTGAAAGCACTCAGGAAATCGATCTCTGACTGCCTCAGTCGTGTGCTCCCTCACGATCTCGCAGGGTTTTGCTTGTACGATCCCGCGACGAACCAGTTGCGGGCCCATGCGATGGATTTCCCGAGCAACCAAGATCTTGTCGGAGAAGGCGATCCGGTCCCGCTGGAAGGAACCCCGGAAGGACTGGCGTTTACGACTCGACAGACTGTCCTGATCAGAGATATCGACCTTGCCGAGTTTCCTGCAGAGATCATCAAGCGGGGGGCAGCCGAAGGATTGAGGTCCGGCTGCGCCGTGCCGCTTATCTCGCACGGGAAAGCGCTGGGGACGCTGAGCGTCGTCAGCATGCGCAAAAATGCATTTACCGACGAAGATGCGAAATTGCTCAGCTGGATCGGCAACCAGGTTGCGCTTGCCGTTGCAAATTCAATGGCCTATCAAGAAATCTCTTCTCTGAAGGACAAGCTGGCGAAGGAAAAGCTGTACCTGGAGGAGGAAATTCAGACGGAATACAACTTCGAGGAGATCGTCGGCGACAGCCGGGCTCTTAAACGGGTTCTCAAAGAGGTTCAGACAGTGGCCGCGACGGATTCGACGGTCCTGATCCTGGGCGAAACGGGCAGTGGAAAAGAGCTGGTTGCACGGGCACTCCACAATCGCAGCAATCGGCGGGAACGGACGTTCGTCAAGCTCAACTGCGCTGCGATTCCGACGGGGTTATTGGAAAGCGAACTCTTCGGACATGAAAAGGGTGCATTCACCGGCGCCATTGCCACGAAGATAGGCCGGTTTGAATTGGCTGATCGCGGGACAATCTTCCTCGACGAGGTAGGGGAAATTCCGTTGGAGTTACAAGTGAAGTTGCTCCGGGTGCTCCAGGAACAGGAGTTCGAGCGACTGGGGAGCACTAGGACGATTCGCGTCGATGTTCGGGTCGTCGCCGCCACCAACCGAGATCTTGGACGGATGGTGGAAGAACAGGCGTTTCGCAGCGACCTCTTTTACAGGCTCAAAGTATTCCCGATTACCGTCCCGCCTCTGCGCGACCGCGTGGAAGATATTCCCCTGCTGGTCAGACACTTTGCTCAGAAGTTAGCGCAACGGATGAAAAAACGCATTGAGACGATCCCGTCGGAGGCCATGAGCGCGCTCCAAGCCTATCACTGGCCCGGGAATGTGCGGGAGCTGGAAAACTTCATAGAGCGAGCGGTGATTCTTACCCAAGGGCCGGATCTACTTGTGTCGCTCGCTGAATTGAATCGGGCGCCCAATCACCCAACGTATTCCGGCGCGACGACCCTTGAACAAGCCGAACGGGAACATATCCTGAAGACGCTTCGCGAGACGAACTGGACCATCGGCGGGGCTACGGGAGCCGCGACAAAGCTCGGCATGAAGCGGACCACCCTCCAATCAAAAATGCAGAAGCTGGGCATCGCTCGCCCCTCTTAAGCTCGTCTTTCTTATCTCATCACGCGCACTTTGCCAGCGGCTCATAAGTCAATCCCGTAGTCCAGGTAAAGGCCGAATGCTCGGCAGCCGCCGAAATACCGGCAGCATCTTCCCGTCAGAGACCTCTTCTATTGCGCCCTACGTATTCTCGTCAGACGGGAAAATCCTTACTATTCTTCATCACTTGGCTTCGTAGTTAAGAGGAATAGTTCCCTTGGAACGATCATTGCCATAGCCGAAGACCATTGCCAGATATTCACCGCACAATCATTCTACTCACGAGGGCCGATTTGAATATGAGGCTCACAATAGACAAGGAGAAATGACAATGGAATTGAAGATACCGAGTCCGGAACAGGCTTTTTGGGGATTGCGCGCCATGAAGACCGTTGCCATGGCAGACGGGGCACTCGACGCTTCGGAGCGTCACATGATGCAGTCGATCCAACGGGTCTTCGGCACCACGCACGATCTGGAGCAGCTGGCTCCTATCACGCCGTCAGAGTTGGCTCAAGCATTTCCCGATCGGCAGCTCAGACAGCAACTGATACAGGGTTTAATCGTGATGTCCCTCATCGATGGGAAAGTCAACGACCGGGAGACGGACATGGTCGAGCAGTTCGCGCGGGCGCTGGAGGTGAATGCTCCCGAGGTAAAAGACTTGCGACATGCGTTAAAGGGAGAGATCTTGCAGTTGCGACTCGATCTCGTGCGCCGTGTCTGGCTGAGAGACAAAGTGAAAGAAATCTGGAACGCAACGGGAATCCGCGGTCTCTACAAGTTTGTGCGTGGGATGATCGGAAAATATGAGGACGCGACGCTGGCCGCCCGCTACCGGGCCCTGGAGCAGTATCCTGGCGGTTCGCTGGGACGCGCCTATTGGGAATACTGCCGCATGAACGGATTTGCCCTGCCGGGTGAAAAGGGCGGAGCGGCAGAACAGATTCTGTTTCACGATTGCGCGCACGTCTTATCCGGTTACGGAACGGACCCGGAGGGAGAAGTTCAGATCGCCTGTTTCAGCGCAGGTTTTCAGAAGCGAGACCCGTGGCTCTTCGTGTTCTTCGTGCTGATGCAGTTTCATGTCGGTATTCGGATGACGCCCATCACCAAAGCCCGAACGGGATTCTTCAATCCTGAAAAGGCCTTGATCGCGTTGCGACGAGGCGCGACGATGAACATAGACCTGAACAACGGCTGGGACTACTGGCCGGTTATGGGAGAGCAGGTGGAAGAACTGAGAAGGAGATACAACATCCTTCCAGCGGAGGCATTCAAGCCGGCCTAGCAGGAGATAGCCTGGAAGGAATGCCCCTTGCCATTCCTTACAGCCAAGGTAGAGAATCATGCTGAAAAATTCGACTCATACGGATCGATGAAGGGCTGAGGATGGGAAACATAACGACACGGAAACCACTACACCAACTGGCGTTCAGCACGCTCGGTCTCCTCGTTACCTTCAGCCTGATCGGGCTGCCGGGCTGCAAGCAAGAAGCGGCCTCCACGCCGGCTAGCCCCATCCCGGAAGTGCCGGTGGTCACGGTGTCGTCTATCACGATGCCGGATGAACCCGAGTTCATCGGTCAGACCGAAGCGTCCCGTCCGGTCGAAATCCGCTCCCAGGTGACAGGTATCCTCAAAGAGTGGTTTTTTACTGAGGGGCGCGACGTCAAACGCGGAGACCGGCTGTATCAAATCGATCCGATTCCGTTCAAAGCGGCCATGAACAGCGCCAACGCGAGGGTGGCGCAGGCAGAAGCCAGGCTGGTGCAAGCCAACCTCAATTTCTCTCGCGTGAAACCGCTGCTGTCGGAACAGGCGGTCAGCCAAAAAGATGTCGACGATGCAGTGGCGGAGGAATTGGCTGCCAAGGCGGCACTGGCAGGAGCCAGGGGCGATCAAATGAAGGCCAAGTTCGACCTCGATAACACGCTCATCACCGCGCCGATCAGCGGACGGATCGAGCGGAGCCGGTTCTACGAAGGGCGTCTCATCTCCGCGCAGACTGATCTATTGACCACAATCCATCAGTTAGACCCCATGTATGTGAATGCGAGCGCCCCTGAAACGTTTGTGCTCAGACGTTTCAGGGACCGCGCAGAGAAGCGGATTCAGGGCGCCACACTCTACGAACTGCGGGGTGTCATCACATTTACGGACGGCAGCATCTATCCTCATGAAGGGAAGTTTGACGTCCTCGAGGTCGGCGTGCGCTCGGCCACCGGCACCAGAGATTTTCGCGTGATCTTCCCGAATCCAAATGGCGCCCTGTTCCCGGGACAGTTTGTGAAAATCCGTATTTTGGGCGCGGTGAGAACGGGCGTGGTCCTGGTCCCCCAGAGCGCCGTCCAGCAGGGGCCCAAGGGACCCATCGTCTTTGTCGTGGGAACTGACAATAAAGTGGAAATCCGCCCTGTTCGGGCCACGTCCTGGCGCAGTGGTCAGTGGTCCATCGAAGACGGGTTACACGACGGAGAACGGGTGATCGTGGCGGGATTCCACATGATCGCACCGGGCGCGCCGGTGAAAACCGTTCCCTATGCTCAAACCATCCCAGCCGCTTCCGGCCAGCCGGCAGATGCGAAGCCGGAGCCGGCCAAATGATCACGCATTTTTTTATCGATCGCCCGATCTTCGCGTCGGTTCTGTCCATCGTGATTGTCGTCGTGGGGTTGGTGGCCTTACAAGGCCTGCCGATCGCCCAGTTTCCCGAAATCACCCCACCGGTCATCCAGATCGAAGCAGACTATCCTGGCGCGAGCGCGGAAGTGATCGCAAATTCCGTCGCGCGCCCGATCGAAGTACAGCTTCCCGGCATCGACAACCTCCTCTATTACGATTCTACCAGCACCAATGATGGACACATGACCATCAAGCTCACGTTCGAGATCGGGACCAACATCGACATCGCGCAGGTACAGACCCAGAACCGCCAGAAGCTGGCGGAGCCCCAATTGCCGCCCGAGGTTGTCCGTCAAGGCATCTCGGTCAAGAAAGTGTCGCCGGATCTGCTGGCGGTGGTCGCACTCAGTTCCAGCGATCCCACGAAAGACACCGTCTTTATCTCCAATTATGCGCTCCTCAACGTGATCGATAATCTTAAACGATTGCGTGGCGTCGGAGACGCGGTGGTCTTCGGCGGGCAGAATTATTCGATGCGACTGATCTTGGACCCGACCAAGATGGCGCAACTCAACCTCATCCCCACCGACATTGCCAATGTCGTCCGCGAACAAAACCGGGACTTTCCCGCCGGAACGATCGGGCGGGAGCCGGCTCCGAAAGGCACCGAACTGACGATCCCGGTGATCACACAGGGCCGTCTCACGGATGTGAGGGACTTCGAAGAGATGATCGTCCGGGCGCTCCCCGACGGGTCGATGATCCGCTTAAAAGATGTCGCCAAGATCGAGCTGGGCGCTCAATCCTACAGTCTCGAGGGCCGGTGGAACGGCAAGCCCAATGTGTTTCTCTTGACCTTCCTGTCCCCGGGTGCCAATGCTCTCGACACCGTGAAACGAGTCAAGAAGGAAATGGAGGCGGCATCGAAAACCTTCCCAGAGGGGGTCTCCTACGATATTCCGTACGATACGACCAAGTTTATCGAAGTGTCCATCCAAGAAGTCGTGAAGACCCTGGCGGAAGCGATGGTGCTGGTGATCCTGGTCGTCTATCTCTTCCTTCAAAGCTGGCGTGCGACACTGATCCCAGGCATGGCGGTACCAGTTTCCCTCATCGGGACTTTTGCCGGCATGCAGGCCCTCGGCTTTTCGATCAACACCCTCACGCTGTTTGGGATGGTCCTCGCCATCGGAATGGTCGTCGACGACGCCATCGTAGTGGTGGAAAATGTCGAGCGCCACATGGGAGAAGGACTCTCGCCGAAGGACGCTGCCAAGAAGGCAATGGATGAGGTGACTGGACCTGTAATCGCGATCGTGCTCGTTCTTTGCGCCGTGTTCGTGCCGGTGGGTTTCTTGGGTGGCATCACGGGCGAGCTGTACAAACAATTTGCCATCACCATCGCCATCTCCGTCATCATTTCAGGGATCACGGCCCTCACACTGAGTCCGGCCCTCTGTTCCCTGGTGCTCAATCCGGTCCACGGCCAGCGTAGAGGTTTTTTCGGTGTCTTCAATCGATTCTTCGGTTGGACGCAGGCTCGTTATTCGACCGTTGTGGGAGTGATCCTCAACCGTTCGGTCTTATCCCTGGTGCTCTTTGGCATCATCGGCCTGTTCGCCGTTGGATTATTCAAGACGATTCCCTCAAGCTTCTTGCCGGAGGAAGATCAAGGGTACTTCATCTCGATCGTCCAGTTGCCGGACGGTGCATCAAAACAACGGACCGATGCGGTGCTGAGCAAAATTGAAAACTACTTTCTCTCAGTTCCCGCAATCCATTCGACCGATGCGTTGGCCGGCCAGAACTTTGTTTTCGGGACCAGAGGGCCGAACTCGGCGACGATGTTTCTGCCATTGCATCACTGGGACGAACGGCAGGGGCCGCAGAATCATGTGAAAGCCCTGATCGGCGCCGCGTATGGGGAATTCGCGAAAATTCCGGAGGCATTGATTCTGGCTTTTAATGCCCCTGCCATCCGAGGACTCGGTGCCACGGGCGGATTTTCTCTCCAGCTTCAAGATCCCAGCAGCGGGGATTTCAATAAGTTCGCCGGCGTGACCCAAGAGTTTCTCGCCAAAGCCAGGCAGCACCCGGCGATCGGAGCGGCCGGTTCCAGTTTTCGCGTGAGCGCTCCGCGAATCTTCGCCCATGTGGACCGGGAGCGAGCCAAATCACTGGGCGTACCGATCTCCGAAGTATTTGACACACTGCAGGCGTATTTTGGCAATCTCTATATCAATGACTTCCTCAAGTTCGGCCGTGTCTATCGCGTGCAGACGGAAGCCGAGCCGCAATTTCGATCGTCGCCAGAGGACGTCGCCAAGATTTATGTGCGTGCCGTGACCGGACAAAGACCCACGATGATTCCGCTCGACACGGTGGTGACGACGGAGTTTACCAGCGGACCGGATCCGGTCACCCACTTCAACGGATATAACACGGCTCTGATTTTGGGAGCAGCAGCTCCGGGATACAGTTCCGGGCAGGTGCTCGATGCGCTGGATCAAGTCGCCAAGGAGGTGTTGGTTCCCCGAGGGTACGGGATCGATTGGAGCGGGATCTCCTATCAGGAACGCATGGTCGGGCAGCAGTCACTTTTTGTCTTCGGCTTCGGTCTGCTGATGGTGTTTCTTGTGCTGGCCGCGCAGTATGAGAGTTGGGCCGTGCCGTTTGCCGTGCTCCTGGCCGTGCCCTTTGGTGTGTTCGGAGCCTTGTCCGCCGTATGGGTGATGGGGATGTCCAACGATATCTACTTCCAAATCGGGTTGGTCACGCTGATCGGACTGTCCGCCAAAAACGCCATTCTGATCGTCGAGTTTGCGAACAAACGCTATGAAGCCGGACATTCATTGGTCGATGCCGCGATGGAAGCCGCGAAGATTCGGTTCCGGCCGATTGTGATGACCTCCATGGCTTTTATTTTGGGCGTCGTGCCATTAGTTTTAGCCAGCGGCGCGGGTGCAGCCAGCCGAAATTCCATCGGCACGGGTGTGTTCGGTGGTATGCTTGCTGCCACCTTCTTGGCTATCTTCTTCGTGCCGCTCTTTTTTGTGCTGGTTCGGAAACTGAGCCGACGTGCAGGTGGCCAAGTGACCCCCCGTCCCGAGATGCGTTCGATTCCGTTAGTGATAAAAGGAGGTGAGTAAGATGCGCAGCCTCGTCCTCGCAATCTTTTCGTTGTTCTTGTTCGCGTGCGCGATGGGTCCCGATTATTCACGCCCCAACATTGCCACCTCCGATTCCTTTCGCATGGCTGAAGAACCGAAGGACTTGCCTTCTCTGGCGAATATGCCGTGGTGGGAACTCTATCGGGACGAAGAACTCCAGAGGTTGATCCGTATCGCACTCGAAGAGAATAAAGATCTCAAACAAACGATAGCCAGTATCGAAGAATTCCAGGCACGCCTGTCCACAGATCGAATGGATTTTGCCCCTCAACTCAACGCCACGGGCAGTGTTCCGCTCGCTCGTCTGGGTGGCGTGAGGTTCCCTGGATTTGCGAGCCCCTTTAACTACTATGTGCAAGGTACACTGTCGTGGGAGTTGGATATTTGGGGGAGAATCCGCAGGGCGAATGAAGCGGGGTTGGCGGATCTCTTGGCTCGGGAGGAGAACCGACGAGCCGTCACCCTGCAGATTGTGGGCGGTGTGGCACAGGCCTATTTCGATCTTCGGCGGTTCGACCGGCAGATGGAAATCGCCATGGGCACATTATCGGCGTGGGAAGAGTCGGTGAGAATCGGTCAGGCACGGCTCCGGCAGGGACTGATCAACAAGCTGGATGTTGACCAATTTGAGGCGGAGCGGGAGAATGCCGCTGCGCGCATTGCGGAGCTGAAACGGCTTATGATTCAGAAAGAAAACGAGCTCAGCGTGCTGCTGGGAAGGAATCCCGGTCAAATCGCCAGGGGACGATCGTTGACCGAACAAATAGTGCCGCCTCTGGTGCCCGCCGGTCTTCCTTCGGAATTGCTTCAACGCCGTCCGGATGTGGCGCAAGCGGAGCAACAATTGGTTGCAGCCACCGCCAGGATCGGGATAGCGAAAGCCGAACGGTTTCCCAAATTGTCGCTCACGGGGTTCCTCGGCGTGGCGAGTCCGACTCTTTCGGATTTTGTGTCGCCGACAACCAATTTCGGAGTTCTTGCACCTATGCTGACCGGCCCCTTGTTGAACGCCCAAACGTTAGGATTTCAACAGCGGGCCGTCGAAGCCCAAGCTAGACAGGCTGTCGCCCAGTACGAACAAACGATTCTCGTCGCGTTCAGAGAGGTGGAAGACGCGCTGGTAGGGGTTAGCACGGCTCGCGAGCAGGCGGCCGCCCAGGAAAGGCAGGTCAATTCACTCCGTTCGGCCCTGCATCTCGCCAACCTGAGATACAAGGGCGGTTTGGCCAACTATCTGGATGTTCTCATTGCGCAGCGGAGCCTGTTTGTGACGGAATTGGCGCTTGCCGACACCCACAGACTGCACTTGACCTCGATTGTGCAACTCTACAAAGCATTGGGTGGTGGATGGTCGCCGGGCGAAGGAGGTCGCGCGCAGTCTGGTGCGGCCATGCGGTCAGGAGGAGGCGGATGAGGTAAAGTAGGGCAGGGAGTCCCACCGATGGTCGATTCACGACCTTCACGAAGGAGGTAGCCATGCCGAAACGGACGACACAGAAGGAGGAGGCGCCGCGAATGAAGCGCATCATATTCGGAAAAGGAGCGTCCGCTTCCCGCGGGCCATCGCAGAGCGAAATCGAGCGGCGCGCCTACGAGATTTTCCTCGAACGCGGCGGAGCCGACGGCCATGCCGAAGAGGATTGGTTCCAGGCGGAGGCTGAGCTTCGACGGGAGAAAGGACGGGCATGAGAGGCGATGATGGAAAAAGCGGCTGACACGCAGCATCCTATTCATGATCTGCTCAAGCGGCGATGGAGCCCGCGAGCCTTTTCCGACCGACCGGTCGAAGCGGAGAAGCTTCGCATGCTCTTCGAGGCAGCACGGTGGGCTCCGTCCTCCAACAACGAGCAGCCGTGGCGCTTCATCGTCGCGACGAAGGACGATGAGACAGAGTGGAACAGGCTCTTCGCTTGTCTGCTGGAAGGCAATCGCAAATGGGCTTACCGCGCGCCGCTCCTGATTTTATCCGCGGCGGGCCTGAACTTTGAGGATGACTCCACGCCTAATAGACATGCGTTTCACGACACCGGCATGGCGGTCGAGAATCTGGTGCTTCAGGCAACGGCACTCGGACTTGCAACGCATCAAATGGCGGGCTTCGATGGAGAGAAGGCGCGCGCCGATCTCAAGATCCCGTCGGGCTACGAGCCGGTTGCGATGATCGCAGTGGGCTATCCGGGTGACCCGGCTTCCCTTTCGGACCGGCTACGCGAGCGGGAATGGCAGCCGCGAGTCCGGCGGCCTATTTCGGAATGGACATTTTCCGGATTGTGGGGAATGCCCCTGCGGTAACAGAATCATGGAGATGGAGGAGGTAAACAGATGGTGTCGTTGAACGGAAAAGTGGCGATTGTGACCGGGGCTTCCAACGGGATCGGTCGAGCGATCGCAGAACGATTGGCCGAAGATGGCGCCATTGTGGTCGTGAACTATAATCACAACGGTGAAAAAGCCAGGCAGGTCGTCACGGGTATTCAGGCCAAGGGTGGGAAGGCCGTCGCCGTTCAATCGGACATGAGCCTGGTTGTAGAGGCTCGCCGCCTTGTAACCGATACGGTGAAACAATTTAGCCGGCTCGACATTCTCGTCAACAATGCCGGACGGTTTATGCCCAAACCGCTCCAGGAAACAACCGAAGCGGATTTTGATCAAATCCTCGCCTTAAATGCCAAGGGTCCGTACTTCGCGATGCAGGAGGCAGCCGGTGTGCTCAAAGAGGGTGGCCGCATCGTGAACATCTCGACCGATGGAACCCATTTGAGTTTTCCGGGTGCAACGGCGTACCTCGGCAGCAAGGGAGCGCTGGAGCAGTATACAAAAGGAGTGGCACAGGAACTCGCTCCGCGAGGCATTACGGTCAATACGGTGTCGCCGGGTTTTACCGAGACGGGCATGATGACGGACCAGTACCGACAGATCGGCATAGAGATGTCGCCGTTGAAACGGCTTGGTCTTCCCAAGGACATCGCCGATGTGGTGGCATTCGTCGTCAGTGAGGAGGCGCGGTGGTTGACGGGGCAGAATATACATGCGGGCGGCGGCATTGTCATGTAGCAGGATGCTGAAAAAGTCCGCCAGCAAAGAAGGGATGGCCTGGATGAGTCCCCTGTGCTCGCGCAACGCGCGGTCTCAGAGAGGCGGGAGGGGAGCAGCCAGACCATCCTTCTTGCTCGCAGAACGCGTACGATGGAGCGGTGCTCGTCCGATGCGCGCAGTGAAGGACAGTCTGGCTGCTCCCCTTAGGGCGAAGTGGGGAAATTCAGAAGACCTTCGCCTGGGCTTATGGCACGTCTTGGCGTGCCAGCGGGTGGGCGGGTGAGAAGTCTAGCCTTTTTGAGCATCCTGCAGGGCATGTGTTCTCATCCCGAACGTGCAGCCAAATCAGACGCCCGCAGTGCCTCTAGGCGCTAGAGTGTTCCCAGAGGTAGGAGTAGGCGCGAGGGGTTTTGATGAATCGGCAGGCACCGGCAATCAGGCATCTGTCCAAGACCGATCCGGTCATGCGACGGTTGATCCTTGAAGCAGGCCCCTTCACCTTCACTCCGCACACAAAGCGGTCGCCGTTTGAATCGTTAGCGCGAGCCATTGCTTATCAACAACTGCACGAGAAAGCGGCAGAGAGTATTATGCGCCGATTCGTGGCCTTGTTCCCCACAGGGCGGTTTCCTCGGCCGCATGAGCTTCTCGCGATGAACGAGCCAGCGATTCGAGCCGCAGGATTTTCACAGGCCAAGGTTGCGGCGCTTCGCGATCTGGCGGCCAAGACCCTTGATGGCACCGTGCCGACAAGTGGCATTGTTCGGAAGCTGGATGACGAGGCGATCATCGAACGGCTCATCGCCGTTCGTGGGATTGGCCGGTGGACGGTCGAAATGCTGCTCATCTTTCAACTGGGCCGCCCGGATGTCCTCCCGATCGACGATTTCGGCCTGCGCAACGGGTTCCGCATCGCCTATCATCGGCGTTCGATGCCAAAACCGAAAGACGTGTTACGATACGGGGAGCGTTGGAGACCCTACCGGACTGCCGCAGCATGGTATCTCTGGAGGGCGGCTGATCGCGCAAGGGCAGCCAAAACATCTTGAGCTTCAACACATAACGGTTGCGCCATGGCAAATGAGAACAAGCGGCTCGATTCCAATGTCGCGGGGAACTTTTTTGTCGATGCAACCTGTATCAATTGCGATACCTGCCGGCAGCTTGCGCCGGCGAGTTTCGAGGAGGTCGGAAGTTTTTCCGCGGTCACTCTACAGCCAACCGATGAGAGACAATCTCATCAGGCCTATCAAGCGCTCCTTGCCTGCCCGGTCGGCTCGATCGGCACGGTGCATAGCGACCAGGTGCGAATGAAAAACGCCATGGCGAGCTTCCCGCTCCAACTTGAAGACGAAGTGTCGTATTGCGGATTTAATTCTGAGAAGTCGTTCGGCGCGAACAGTTTCTTCATTGAACATCCGGACGGCAACTGGCTCGTCGATTCACCGCGTTATCTCAAGCATCTCGTCGAAGCATTCGAACGAAGGGGCGGCATCGCGTACATCTTTCTCACACACAAGGACGATGTGGCCGATGCAGAGAAATATGCGACACACTTCGGCGCGAAACGGATGATTCATCGGGCGGACATCGAAGCAATGCCGGATGCAGAATGGATCATTGAAGGGACTGACGGCGTGCAAGTCATGCGGCAGTTTCAGGTCATTCCTGTGCCCGGCCACACGGCTGGCAGCATGGCGCTTCTCTACAAGAACCGGTTCCTCTTCACGGGGGATCATCTCTGGTGGGATTCCGCGCAGAATATGCTCGGTGCTCCGAGCCGACTGGTGTGGAGGAAGCATGTACTGGCGGACTCCATCAAGAAGCTTCTCGACTATCCGTTCGAATGGGTGCTGGCAGGGCACGGTGATCGTACACGATTGCCGGCTGACGAGATGCGTGCACAGTTGGAGGCGCTGCTTGAGCGCCGCAGGCCGGCCAGAGTATCCCCATAGCGATGTTCATACATCTCGCCCGGTGGATCGACCGTAACATTCTTTCCCTCGGCCGTGAGATGCGGCTCTCCTATCTGCCGCCGCTCATGGTCTACATGGCCTACGGGATTTCCGGTCTCACAGGTATCGTCGGAACCTTCTTCGTCAAGGATTACCTCGGCCTCCCCGCTTCCTTCCTTGCGGCGCTGGGATTTTGGGCAGGCATTCCCTGGGCACTCAAGATGCCGATCGGGCACCTGGTCGATCTCCTGTGGCGTTGGAAAGGTTGGCTCGTCGGTCTCGGAGCCGGGCTGCTGGCAGCCAGTCTCGGGATCATGGCGGCATTGATCGGGAGCCGGGAAGCGATGACCTCCATCCTGTCGGCCGAGGTCTGGTATGTGGTCAGCACATTGCTGGGGCCGATCGGATACGTCGTGCAAGACGCGGTTGCGGATGCGATGACGGTCGAAGCTGTCCCGCGTGTGGATGATCGCGGTCAGCCGTTCGACGAACCTACGCGGAAGCTGATGCATACCACGATGCAGACGTTGGGCCGCGTAGCCATCGTCGGTGGCGGGATTCTCGTGGCGATAGTCAATGTGTATGTTTTCGCGGGGGTCGAGGGGCTGCCACAGGCTGAGATCGTTCGTCTCTACAAGCAGGTCTACCAGATGGCGCTCGTCATTCCGGTCATCTCAGTTCTTGGGCTGGTGATGGCCTGGTGGCTACAGAGACGGCACAGGCAGCAACTTATCCAACAGGGTTTCTCGAGCGAGCAGGCCGCGCAGATGATGGACGCACGCAAAGAATCAAACGAACCGACGAAGCCCAACTGGTTGATACTTGGCGGGAGCCTCGCCTTTGTCCTGTTTACGCTAACAGTGGGATTCGGCGGTTTCTCACATAGCGAGGAGATCGTCTTCGCGGGCTCGATGGCCATCGTCCTGTTTTTAATGGCCCGGCTTGTGCGGGAACTGGAGCCAGACAAGCGATTCACGTTGGTCGGAACAGCGGTCGTGATCTTTATCTTCCGGGCGATTCCCGGGACGGGACCGGGAACGACGTGGTGGATGATCGACCAGCTCAAATTCGATCAGCAGTTTCTCTCCATCCTCTCGCTCATCGGCAGTACGCTCACTTTGGCTGGCATGTTCGTCTTTCGCCGTTTCATGGCCGAGCGCTCGATTGCTTATGTCGTGGGATTTCTCACGGTGATCGGAACCATTCTGACCCTCCCGGTCGTGAGCATGTTCTACGGCTTTCACGAGTGGACGGCGAGCATCACCGGTGGAGTTGTCGATGCGCGATTCATTGCGCTGATCGATACGGCATTAGAATCGCCCCTCGGTCAGATTTCTATGATTCCCATGCTGGCCTGGATTGCGAACTCTGCGCCCGTAAGCCTGAAAGCCACCTTCTTCGCCGTCATGGCTTCATTTACGAATCTGGCCCTGTCATTGAGCCAGCTCGGCACCAAGTACATGAATGAAATCTTCGTGGTCAGCCGGGAAGTCCGTGACCAGGTCTCCGGTGCCATTCAATTGCCCGCAGACTACAGCCAACTCGGCTCGCTCCTCATCGCACAGCTCCTGCTCGGGCTCGCCCTGCCCTTCGCCGCGATTGTGTTTGCCAAAGTGACCCGCTTCAAAAGCGCATGACGGTTCTGCTGCATTCGCAGATCGGAAAACTGCAATCGGCGGTGTTTACTCTCGCACAAGAATCTATTGGATTGTGCTCGACCTCGCAAGCGCAGGGGCGACGCACCAGACCACTATTTGGGTCGCGAGGCCGACGGACTCGTCGCCTATTCCCTTAACCTTGAGAAGGATCTTTAGGCGGGCGAATGCCGGCGGTGTTTATCCGTTCGCCAGGACTCATCAAAAAGGCGAACGGCTCACACGAAGTGCGGCGTGTACCTCCTCGGTCCTGCGCGCCTCCGTGCGTCGGTCTCGCGACGCGGCTTTGCGATTCCGCCACGAACCGTCTGGGGAAAGAGGCCGTCGGCGTGGGGCGATGGAGCCGTCGACTTGTCGAGGGCTTCTCGCTAGGGTCCAGCGTCAACGGAGTAAGGAACTAGCTGATTGTGGGTCGTACTTCTCTATTTCTTCTGAATGTCGGCTGGAACCTCGCGACTGACGTGGCGGATCATGGCCAAGACCGGTGAGCTGGTATTCTCTGAATGGACTTTGATTTCGGGGTTGCGGTGAGCAAACACTCGAAACACCTCGTCGGCAAACCCCTGACCGACGGACTTCACATCACGAAAGTCCAGCACGATCTCCCGAAACTTCTCTAGGTTTGCCAACAGGCGTCGCGCCTCTGACCTCGAGACATAATCGGGCCTCACCAGTTTGACCAGGACCTTCGTCTTCTGAAACTGATAGTCGTACTCTTGCGGTGCAAACTCTCCGAAGACATCTTCAAGTTTCTGTCTGGCGCTACGCTGAAGTGAGAATTGCACCAGCGTTCCAACAGAGAATCGCGGCTGTGAGATAAACACGTCTTGTTTCGATCGATTCCATTCGAGTTGGATTCTATGGGACTTCAGTCTTAACGTATCTCCAATTCGCGAGGTAAAGAAAATCCCCTCGCCTGCATGAGCCCACGGCATCGTGGTCGTTCTCCCTTTCAGTAACTCGATCAAGGCGGTCTCTTCATCTGCAAGATTGAGCTTCGACGCGATAGAATGAAACGCACCGATGCCGTGGTCGCGAATGTCGAAGGAAACGAGGCTTGGTCCTATGGCTACCCGAAGGGTGCAACGGGCAGACTGCGAGTGCTCAATGGCATTGTTGAGCATTTCAGTAAATGCATAGCGCATGATGGCCAGTACGTTAGGACGTAACACTCGTTTGAGCTGGAGACGAATGTCCAACTCATCCCAGATGCGACCTTCGTCACAGCCCTGTGTCGAAAGGGACCGAATCAGCGTAATCGGTTGATCGGCTCGGCTCGCCAGAATGTAGCTGGCTCCTCTGGTCGTTCCCAATCTCACGACCTTATGGGCCACAAGCAATTTCTTCAGATGGAGGCTCAAGGCCTGTCGACTTAGCTTCAGATGTGCCCGAAGTTCTCCCCCTGTGGCAGATGGGTGACGAGCGAGAAACGCAAGAATTGTTTCCTTGGGAGTCATGCTAAAACGGTGTCATATTGTCAATTAATTGTCAACGTGCGAGACATGTAATTGTCAAGGGTCATTGCCATGACTGATCGGGCCTCCCCAAAGCTGGACGTGTAAAATCATGAGAGCCTGGCATCCCCTTGACCGGTGCGGTATCATGGGCATCTAGAATATGCGTCGCTCGTGAAACGTGAAGCGTATCTCGCAAAGGGAGAGAGCTTGTGTCTCGCGCTTCACGAATGACGAGTAACGAAAGACGAACGGAAAGGGGGGCGACCGGTTTCGACGGGGATACCGATGGCACTGTCGCATGTCGAGCTCCTGGGGACTCGTTAAACCTCTAGGAAAATGCAACTGCCAATCAAGAACTGGCACTCGCGGCTTAAGCCGTGACGTCTCTTCACCTGAGGCCCGCGGGGGTGAATGGGGCGCGATGCAGCGGGCTGGTCTCCGGCTGGTGCTCAGCAGCTGAGGACGAGAACGTTCTGGGCTAGCGGCCAGTCTAAGCCTGCCGATGGGCGTGGGTGGCGGCGAAATATAAACGATCGGCTACACATGTAGACGCAGTGCACTGACGATCTTCGGACCCGGGTTCAACTCCCGGCGCCTCCACCATACCCTGCTTGACCCGACCGCTGGCCTCTCTATCGGTTTATCGTTATTGAGGCCAGCGGATAAACACCTCAAGTTGACCTCCGGTGTCTCGCTCGACCCGGAGCCATTTACGATGGTTCCGGGCGACGGTATAAATCCTTCCAGGGTTTCCTTTTCATTCGTGTGAAAGCGCACTTCGTTCGTGCCGCTGGCCTCTTTATCTGATCATTGTAATTGAGCCCAGCGGATGAACACCTCCATGGTGTATCCCTGAGTGTGCACGACCCCGCGCCTCCAAAGGAGAGGAGCAGGGCTGTCTTAGCTTCCCCCCTGGATTTATCCTTGCCCGATTCGGTACTCTGCTCGAATGCGAGGGGCGCGCTGCACTTGCTCACTCGTGAATACGGAGATCGTCCATGAAGTCGGATCGACACAGGGTTCACGTGATGATGTGCAGCCTGTTGTTCATGGTCTGGCTCATCGCCGGGCTCGCATGGGCCAACGAGGCGGTTCCGGGGAAGGCGGATCCAGAATCGACCCCGACTCCCTCCAGACCACGCGGGGCTGCGAATGGGACGAAACATATGGAGAAGGGTGCTCCGTCAGCTCGAGCAGGAACTGCCCACAAGCCAGCTGGAGTGCCCCACCTCCCTGCCACGATTATTGGCAAGGACGGCGCGCCGATGATGCTGGTGCCGGCGGGAGAGTTCACGATGGGTAGCGAGGAGGGCGATGACGACGAGCAACCGGTCCATCGCGTTTATCTCGATAGCTTTTATCTGGACACCTTCGAAGTGACGAACGAGAGGTTTGCGAAGTTTGTGGCGGCCATTGGGAGTGAGCCGCCGTGGGGCTTCGCAGGCGCAGAGACGCCGGTGCGCTATGCGGATCACCCCGTGCGCTGGGTGACCTGGCTGGAGGCGACGGGCTATTGTCTGTGGGCGGGGAAACGCTTGCCGACCGAAGCGGAATGGGAGAAAGCGGCTCGGGGGCTGGACGGCCGCCTCTACCCCTGGGGCCACGATTCACCGACGCCGGTGCATGCGGTCTTTGGGTTGAAAGAAGGGGCAGAGACGGTCGCGCCCATCGGCGATCGTGACAAAGGGGCGAGCCCCTATGGGGTCCACGACCTTGCCGGAAATCTCTATGAGTGGGTGAGCGACTGGTACGACGACGCCTACTACACGGCAACACCGATGGTCAATCCGCACGGCCCGACAGAGGGTACCGCGAAGGGACAACGAGGCGGCTCATACATCAATAGTCCCTATCGGCTGCGGGCTACCTTTCGGACAAAAGGTGATCCCGCCGAGCAGGATCCGCACGTAGGGTTTCGCTGCGCCCAAGACGCCCCTCCGCTGTCGGAGGCCGACCACCCCTAGCGTTTGGGACTGCCGGCCAGGAGGGGATAGACCAGCCCCCC